>Ga0310124_10000024_pt1 | contig 96866 bp, 86 predicted proteins | sample CB11b_AW_Bot5_MG_FD_203507 | JGI IMG/M metagenome (GOLD analysis project Ga0310124, IMG submission 203507) | Marine microbial communities from Western Arctic Ocean, Canada - CB11b_AW_Bot5 | ecosystem: Environmental > Aquatic > Marine > Oceanic | place: Canada: Western Arctic Ocean | collected... | reverse complement strand
ACGTGACGCTGGTACCAGAGTTCATCCCGTTCCCGTTCGGACCGGACGCTGGCCGACCCATGCGCATCACCCTGGATCCGCCGCTTGAGGCGCCAGGGTCCGGCGCCGTCAATCGGGGTGCACTGGCGCCCAACGCCAAGATCGTCGTGAACCTGTTCGACGGTGGTGTGCGCGATCACGTCTGGCTGTCCCTGGACGGGGCCGAGCGGGTGGCGATGACCTACACCGTACGCACCGACCCATTCGTGGAGCGGGTGCATGCGCGCTACCGTGGCACCGACGACGCTTATGGCCGACCACATCGCTCGGCGCACATCTGGGAACACCGTTTACCAGATGCTCTCGAGCCAGGACTTCACAGGGTGCAGGTATTCAGTGAAGACGAATTCGGCCAAGCCAGGCAGGGTCGTTTCAGCTTCGAGGTCGCCGACGACTGAACCACTTTGCTCGACATTCGCAAGAGCTCAGTCCGTTGGTGAACATGTGCGGTACGACAATGAAGTATTTCGTTAGATCCAGCGCCTGCCGTTGCCGATGAAGACACCGCTCTCCACAAGGTCCGCCCCGACGCCCTCGCCGCTCGTGATGTGCCGAGCCCCCTCTTGAACGGAACTCGCACTCTCACCGGCCGCGACCTCTCCGTCCGTTGCAGTTGAGGTCCATCGGCCACTCCGGACTGATCGTAGCGAGACGACGGGGGACGTCCAGAACAGCGCCGAGAAAGAGTGTCAGATGCGTGCGAATCGCTTAGGCTTACCGGGCGCCCACCATGGCCGACACGTCATCCGAGCGTCTCGTGGACTGATCCAAGGAGCGTTGCAATGAGTTATCCGAACAACCAGCTTCGCTGGATGGGCATTCTGATCGTCTCGCTGCTGTGGATCGGCCCCGGGCCGGACACGGCGTTCGCTCAGCCGGCGCCGCCGAGTGACCCGGCGCAGTGGGTCATGCCCAACGCCAACTACGCCGGCTGGAACTACAGCCCGCTGGATCAGATCAACGTCGACAACGTCGAGAGCCTCTCGATGGCGTGGACCATCCAGCTCGGAATCCAGGATTCGTTCGAGGCCTCTCCGCTGGTGATCGGCGACGCGATGTATCTCGTGACGCCGAAACCGAACGTCGTCTACGCGCTCGACCTCACCCGCCAGGGGGCTATCAAGTGGGAGTTCCGGCCGGAGTTCGAAGACCTGGAAGCCACCGTGAGGAGCGCATGCTGCGGCGCGCAGACCCGGGGCCTGGCCTACGCCGACGGCCGGGTCTTCTTCGTCACCCTCGACGGACAGGTGTTTTCGCTGGACGCGGAAACCGGCGAGGTCATCTGGCGGGCAGAGAACGCCGACATCACCCTGGGCGAGACAGTGACCGCGATGCCGCTGGTCGTCAACGACAAGGTCATCGTCGGAGTGGCGGGTGGCGAGCGCGGCGTGCGCGGCCACGTCACCGCCTACCACATCGAGAGCGGGAACCTGCGGTGGCGTTACTACAGCATGGGGCCGAACAACGAGGTCGGCATCGGACCCCGCTTTTCGCCCTTCTATCCTGACGATCGTGTCCTCAACCCGGCGCTCGACACCTGGCATGGCGATTCCTGGCGACGCGGCGGGGGCACGGTCTGGGGCTGGTTCACGTTCGACGCGGAGCTGAACCTGTTCTACTACGGCACCGCCAACTGCGCCCCGTGGAACCCGGACTACCGTCGGCCATGGGGCGTGGTGGAGCTGGACGAGGACGGGGGTCTCACCGGCTTCCGGAACAACTACTGTGCGTCGATCCTGGCCCGGGATGCCGATAGCGGTGAGCTGATCTGGGCGTACAACGTCACGCCTCAGGACCAGTGGGACATCGACGAGCCCGGCACAAACATCCTCGTCGACCTCGAGATCAATGGCCGTCTCCGACAGACACTGGTTCACCCGGGACGGAACGGTTTCTTCTACGTGTTCGACCGAGCGACCGGCGAGATACTCCTCGAGCCGTGGAGCTTCGTGTACAACGACCTAATCCTGGGCGTGAACATGGAAACGGGCCGCGCGCGCTACGACATCGAGAAGATCATGTTCACGGACCTCGAAGATCGGCAACGCTACGTGCCGGATGCGGAGAACGTGGCGGTGGGCTGGTGCCCGGGCATCGCCGCGAGGAACTGGCAGAACGACGCGTATTCGCCGCGTACCGGACTCGTCTACACGCCGACGTCCAATGAATGCGACTTTCTCCGGATGGTCGAGGGCGAGTATGTGCCAGGGAACGACTACACCCTCCGTGAGCGGGGTGGCGCCGTCCCCCGCCCTCCCGGGGACGAGCACGTCGCGGCACTGCAGGCGAACGATCCGGTATCGGGCGAGACCGTCTGGCGGATCAATTGGAATGAACGCAACATGGCGCCGGTCATGGCGACTGGGGGAAATCTGGTGTTTCAAGGTGGTCCCGACGCAGGAGAGGTCCGCGCGTTCGACGCCCGCGACGGGGAGATCCTGTGGACGTTCCGGACGGGGAGCGGCTTCCGGAACTCGCCCATCACCTATCTCGGACCTGACGACCGACAGTATGTGGCGATCATCGGCAGCCAGCGGACGGCAACCGGGCAGGTCACGGCCGGAACGGAGCCGGACGCGGCCGCACGCTTCCGCCGGGCGGGGAGCACGCTCTACGTGTTCGCACTGCCTCCGGCTCGCGACTAACGTCAGGCCATCGGGGCTGACCACCCACGAGCGATTGCGATGGAACGGTCCGAAGCTGGTTTCACGATACCGAATTCATGACAAAGTGGCGAACGAAACGGGCAGATCGGGGACTGAGCGTGAGCGAGTGACAAAACAACGCGATGGACAACGATCGTGGGGGCGGGCCGCCAGCGTCGAATCCTCGGCGGCTGTCTTCCTGACTTTGGCCTGCATGTGGGGCGTCCCGAATTACGCGCGTGCGCAATCCGGGGTTGCAGACAGGTTTCACGGTGAGACGGCAATACACCAGGCGGCGCATGTGGGAGCGGTCGAATCGCTTCAGCGGGAACTCGATCGGGGTGTCGATCCGAACACGACGAATCGCTTTGGTGTGACGCCTTTGGCTCTGGCCAGTCGAGGCGGCCATGCCACGGCTGTCGAACGGCTGTTGGCGTTTGGTGCCGACCCCAATCAGGCCTCGTCCGCTGGCGAGACGCCATTGATGGTTGCGGCACGCACTGGCGTCGTCGACAGCGTGGTGTCTTTGTTGGAACATGGTGCCGACCCCTTGGCTCGAGAGAGTTGGATGGGACAGACCGCGTTGATGTGGGCGGCCGCTGAACGTCACGCAAGTATCGTCGCGCCGCTCGTTGCCGGCGGGGCTGAGGTGGATGACCGCTCTGATGCCGGCTTTACACCGCTCATGTTTGCGGTGCGACTCGGGCATATCGACACAGTCGACGCCTTGTTGGACGCAGGAGCAGACATTCACCAGACGCTTCCGGATGGTACGAGCTCGCTGGTGGCGGCCGTGATAAACGCGCACTACGATCTGGCGGTTCACCTGTTAGAGCGTGGTGCGGATCCCAATGCCTCTTCGCAGGGGTGGACGGCGCTGCATCAAGTCGTGTGGACGCGGCGACCGAATACGAACAAGAACCAACACAATCCATCTCCACGGCAGAGCGGACGGGTGACTGACCTCGAGCTCGTCGAGACGCTGCTCGCGCACGGGGCGGACGTCAATGCACGACAAACGAAGGAACCGCGGGACGGGTATCGGAACATATTGAACCGCATTGGCGCGACACCGTTTCTTCTCGCGGCAAAGGTCGTTGATCTTGAATTGATGCACCTTCTTCTCGAGCATGGTGCTGACCCCCTGTTGACCAATGAGGATGGCACGACAGCGTTGCTCGTTGCTGCCGGCGTGGGCGTGTGGCCAAATGAGAGCGCCGGGAGTAACGAAGAAGCGTTGGACGCTGTGAAATTGATGATCGAACTTGGCGATGTCGTGACAACCGTTGATGCGCACGGCGACAGCGCACTCCATGGGTCTGTTATGCGCGGCACGACAGAGCTGACGTTGTTTCTCCTCGCGCAGGGCGTGGAGCTTGGTCACGTGAACGAGTGTGGGTGGACACCGCTAACCATCGCTCAAGGCGTGTTTTACGGGAATTTGGGCCGCCGTTTTCCCGAGCTAGAAGTGGCGTTGCTCGAGCTGGGCGCTACGTCGCCGTTCGCTCCAGGTTCTCCGGGGTATCGCGAACTCGGGTATCCCGCACGGTGTCATCGCTGAATTGTCAGCGCTCTCTGACCCCGAAACTCGATGGTGTGGCCTACGGCGTGACTGCCTCCAAGACCGGAGGCTCCGTTGCCCACGAGAGATACTCTTCCTCGTGAAAGAAGTACATGTGGGCGGTAAACAGCCCCGGTGCTCCAGGTTGGGCGCCGTTGTAGTGCAGGATGTGCACGTTGTCGATCGGCGGAATCGGTACGCCGTTCAGCGGGAGATGGAACCAGGACGTGCCGTCCGAGAAATCCTGCTGACTGAAGATGTATTCGATAAAGATGAGCTTCCCTGCCGCCTCGCCGTACCACACGCTCTCGTTTCCGACCGCGGTGCCGAGACGGTTTCGTGACGCGGCGACATCCCGGCGATGGCGTCCCATTCGCGGGTAGAAGTCGGTGGGATACTGCTCGTTGGGAACGATCGTGAAGTTTCCCGGAAGACGAGTGACAGTCTGGAGCTCTCCACGCGACAACATCGGCCGCACCTGGTCCGGCTGAGGGAGAAAATGCCAGCGCCACAAGTATCGCTGCGACTCTTCCGCCTCGTTCTCAAACAGTTCGATGGTCACGGAATGAGCGGCGGGGAAGTCCAGTTCCCGCAAGGTCAGCCCGTAAAAGCTATTGCCTGCTACCAGATCAGCTCGACGAATGACATATCCCGCCGAGATGATTCGCCCGTCGTCGACTTCGTAGTGAAGGCCCTGAGTTCTGGCCTGGTCGTCTTTCGGGTTCTCCGCCCAGGCCACGGTGGCGGGTAGACCATGGTGCGCGTCCCCGTCATCCACCCGGTGCTGAGACGTATCAGCGGCGTAGAACTCCCCGCGCCCCCCGAGTGTCCCGACAGGCTGATAGTTGGCAGGAAGGTCACCGACGAGTGGTAGCGAGTCCATCAGATCGCGTATGTCTCCGCCGGACTGCGACTCAGCCGTGACGACCCACACGCCCACGCACAACAGCCCAGCACACCAACGATGCGGCTTCATATTTGCCTCCACAGGAACGGGAAAGCCCGTCAACGCGGGCGAGTATACCAACCGCGCGTGACTGGGAGACAGGCACGTCGCGTGAACCACTCTTCGACTTCGGTCGATCGCCGAGAGAAAGAGGCGCTCCCGAGCATGGCTGGTCCTCACGCCCAGGCATCGGGCGCTGACGTGGCCTCCAGCCATCCAACCGCGGATACGCCAACCATCTGATCGGCGGCATTAGGGCAGCGGTCGCGGCGGTCAGGATGACGATAGGTCAAAAAAGCGGAGTCTGGGGGTTGAGTAGGCGCTCGGCTTCGACATACGATGGTCTCTCGTCGAAAGGCGACCAGAGGGTGCACTCGGCGAAACCGAAATCGCAGGGTATGCATGAAGCCAGAGTCACGGCTATGGGATTGTTCGACACCCACGGATCAAAACGGCGTAGACACTGTCTTAGACCCTCGGGCTTAGTTTCTTGACATCGATTTTTGACTGGAGGTCCCCAATGAAGCGCATGGTTGTCATCGTTCTCGGATTCAGCGCATTGGCTTTCTCGGCCACCGCGTATGCGCAAACGGACGCAGAGCTCGTCGAACAGTCGCTGGCCGCGGCGCCCAGACGAGGCCGCGACGACGCGACGGTCGTGAAGTGGGCTGCGGACCACACCTACACCACGATCCAGGAAGGCACGAACAGCATCGTCTGCTACAGTCGCGCCGACCAGCGAGGCCGTCCGCCGTTTGCCGTGCAGTGCACGAGTCTTGCGAACTTGGACCGTGTTGCGCAGAATCGGCAATTCCGGGCCGAGAGTATGGATGCTGACGGCGAGCGGGCGTTGGTGGCGGCGGCCGCCGAAGACGGCTCGCGCGAAGACGTTGAGTTTGGCTCGTGGTTCAGGTCCATGAATGGTCAGGACCAAGCGAGCGCGGGTGTGCATACCACCATCGCGATGCCGGGAGCGACGGGAGAGTCTTCTGGATTCCCTGAAGGCCGTGAGCAGGGTGGCGCGTTTATCATGGCGGCGGGCACGACCGAAGCCCACCTGATGGTCCCGTAAGGGGCACGTCCCAGCGTTTGAACGATGCTCGCCAGGCGGTCTGTGACCGCCTGGCGAGCGCGTGTCTCTGGCCTGCCTCCCCAGACACCGGTCAGCCATGTTCCACAGCGGGGCGGCGGCCATCCAAGGAGATTGACGATGCTGATTAGATGCCTCGCGGCGTTCCTCACGCTGGCGGTTGTTGTCCCCACACTGGCACCTAGGTTTGTCATGGCGCAGGCCGGCGATAGCGGGCTGCCGACACGGACGGTGGATGGCCAGCCCAATATCTCCGGCACCTTCACCTTCCGCACCTTGACGCCGCTCCAGCGACCCGCCCAGTTCGAGGGACGCGAGACACTATCGGCGGAGGATGCTGCGGCGTTTGAGGCGTCCGAGCGGACGCGTCAGAATCGGGACCTCTTTGACCCAGAGACCGGCGCTCCGAACGCGGGCTATCAACCGCGTGCGGATGGCGGCGTGCTGTCATACAACGAGTTCTGGTATGAGCGAGGCGTCGAGCTGACGTCGGACAAGCGGACCTCGCTGATCGTCGACCCGCCCGATGGGCGGCGGCCACCGCAAACAGAAGCAGCGCGTATGGCCGCGCAAGAGAGACGGGCCTACATAGAGGCGCACCGTTACGACTCGTATGAGGACCGGACGATGACCGACCGCTGTCTCGGTACGTCCTTGGCGGGTCCGCCGATGCGGTCTGGCGCGTATAACAACAACGTCATGATCTTCCAGACCCGCGACTACGTGGTCATCCAGAACGAGATGGCGTATCAGGCCAGGATCGTCCCACTCCATGATACGGAAAAGCCTCCGTTTGCCCAGCTGAAGGGCGTATCACGCGGGCGTTGGGAGGGAGAGACGCTGGTCATCGAGACGACCCAGTTTCGCAGTGACAGCGCGTTGACTGGTCCAAATATGCACTTGGTCGAGCGTCTTACCCGGCTTGATCGCGACACGGTTGACTATCAGTACACCGTCACCGATCCCAACGTATACACCGCGCCTTATACGGTCGAGATGCCGCTGCGGCGTACCGATGGCCGGATCTTCGAATACGCCTGTCATGAAGGCAACATCGGGTTGTATGGGATCCTGGCCGGCGCCCGGAATCTCGAGAGTCTGGGACGCGAACTGCGTCGTTAGAGCACGCGCAGGAATAATTTCCCACTCCGAGGCTATCAAGCCGACCGCGTCTGACGTTTTCGCGCCAGAGACGACACGACGCGAGGCCGTCGCGTTGCGGTCGTCCGACGGGCTGAAGACCCGCTCCGGCGAAACGAACAACTCGAGCGGCGGACGCTCATCGCGTGAGCCTCGCTCTCTCGAGGGCGTCATCCAACTCGGGCCCCAATCGACTCCAGTGATAGCGCTCCATCAGACGGCGCCCGAGGTCCCGATCAGAGTTGGGCCAGAGGGTGTCGCGGGCGGCGCGCGCGGATAGCTCGGCCAACTTTCTGGCGAGTGGCCGTACTCCGCCCTCGTAGAAGATCTCCCCACCTACCGCGTTGGCCAAGGGTCGCATGACTTCCGGGTAACTCAGCCGATACGGAAGCACCGGGAAGGCGCCGGCGGCGACAGCCTCGACCGCGCTGATCCCGAAGAACTCGTGGCGAGCCGTCGACACGAAGAGATCGGCTTCGTTCAAGACCGCCTCGTAGTCTTCGCGAGCCGGAAGGAATCCCCAATGGTCGATCCTCGCGGCAAAGCGCGCCCGCGCGTCTTCGAATACAGAAGGTTGTTCGCGGAAGCTTTCGCCCAAGACACTCAGCCGGAAATCAACTCCTCGACCTTCGAGTGCGCGCAGCGCCGCGAAGAATGTTTCAGGTGCCTTGTCGTGCTCCCACCGGGCCGCCCAGAGGATACGGACGGGGCCAGCCGGCCGCGGTGAGCGCGCTTTCCGAAGCGTAGAAACGCCGGGTGGATGGATGCTACTTTTGGCGCGCAACGCCGCGATGTCGTCGTCCGGGTAGAAGTCCGGCATCCGTTTGAAGAAAGCGGGCAGGGCCTCCAAGAAGCTGTCGCGGTGGAAGGCGGAATTGAACCAGATGGTGTCGCTTGCGACGGCCGTTGAGAAGTTGGTCATCGCAAAATGCAGGTCGTGCTCCTTTTCGACTCGAACCGGATACGTTAGCTGGTTCTCATGGAAGTAGACCACGCTGGGCAGACTACGTAGCGAAGGATGAGCGAGCCCAAGAAACTGTGCCAAGTCGAGCATGTCAGAGGCAAAGAGCAGATCCCATTGGGCTTCGTCGTTGATGAGCTGCGCGACGCGGCGGGCCAACGTGAGCGCTCCGTGCCGCATCCGCCATTTCCATTTGTAGGGCGGCAGGCCCATCGTGGTCCAGCTGTGGGCGCTCTGCTCGGACCAGCTGTCCAGGAAGGCGCGGTGGCTGCCGCCGTAGTAGGGCTCGAGCGCCAGGACTTTCATGAGGCGTCCGCTCGACTCGGCTTGCGGGAGCGCGTCAGCATGGTCCTCGCAGATTCGCTATCTGAGGCCCCTCACTGGGCCTACATCATCACCTACAGCGTGTGGGCCTCGATCGTTGCTGCTCAGCTTTCGGGCGGTCGAGGACCTACTTGCTGAACGTTGGGTCATCGATTTTTTGCGATGTTCGGCCGGTCGCGTGTTTGTAAGCAGCGCTCGAAAGTCCAAACGCTCAAGTTTCAGGGCAACGCGAGCGCGACCAGCTCCGGAATAGTGCCTCCAACGGTCAAGGCGATATACTGCCTGCCCTCCTGCATGTAGGTCATCGGTGTGCCGATGGCGCCCGATGGGAGGTCGACCGACCCTACGATCGCACCGGTCGCCTTGTCACGCGCCACGAGACGCGGGCCACCATTGGTGCCGCCGGCGGTAAGCGCGCTGATGAGCAGCGTCTTTGTTAGAACCGGGCCGCCGCGTCCCTCGCCGCCGAGTGGAGGCAGGTTCAGATCGCGGAGCATCGGGTGGTTCCGGTACCGGTCGCCGTCACCGTTCGGCTGCATCCATGCGTGGTCGCCGGTATTGAGATCGATCGCGGTGATCCGTGAGTAGGGCGGCTTGAAGAGTGGGAGTCCGCGAGGCATCAGGGGCGCCGTGTCGAAACCGCCCTGAGTCAGATTCAGGTTGCCACCGTCCGCCGGGTCCGGCGTGTAGTAACTCATCACCGAGTAGGCGTTCAGCGACGGCACATAGAGCAGACCAGTCTCAGGGTCCACCGCCGAACCGTTCCAGTTGGCCCCGCCGCCGATTGCCGGCCGCTGGATCGTCCCCTGCAACCCGCCGTCCGCGGATAGCATTGGCGGCGTGAACAGCCCGCCGAGCCGATGGCTACGTACTGCGTCGAGAGCCATCGCGCGAATCTCCGGTGTGAAATCGACCAGTTGGTCGACCGAGGCACCCTGCTCTTCGAACGGCAGTGGTTTCGTTGGGAACGGCTGGGTAGGCGACAAGATGTCGCCCGCCAAGTCGGTATCGGTCTCGACGCTACGTTCGTCGATTGGCCAGACCGGGTCGCCGGTCACCCGGTCAAATACGTAGGTGAATCCCTGCTTGCTGATCTGCGCGACGGCCTTGATATTGCGCCCGTCGACAGTGACGTCGAGCAGGTTTGGATGCGTGGGGAAGTCGTAGTCCCAGACGCCGTGATGCACCGCTTGAAAGTGCCATATACGCTGGCCGGTCTCGATATCGAGGGCCACCAGGCTCTCTGCGAACAGGTTGTCGCCCAGCCGATGCCCGCCGTAATAGTCACTGGTCGGGGTCCCGGTCGGCACGTAAATGTAGCCAAGCTCATCATCGACCGCGAACGTCGCCCAGGCATTGGTGTTGCCCGAGTAGCGCCACGATTCATTTTGCCAGCTATCAGACCCAAAGTCGTCCGCCTGCGGGACCGTTCGGAACGTCCACTTCGTATCCCCGGTGCGCACGTCGACACCCTTGACCCAGCCCGGCGGAGCTTCCTTCGTGATGGGCAGATCGGAGATGACCGTCGGCGTGACGACGATGTCGTGGGCGACGATCGGCGCCGACGCGACGCCAATCCAGCTATACCCGAGCCGGTCAGTCGTCCCACGTCCGGCTCGCGGAATTCCCTCGCTCAGATCGACGCGCCCGTTGTTCCCAAAGCTGACCACCGGCTGCCCGGTCCTGGCGTCAACCGCCAGCAGGTATCCATCATTGGTGCCGTAGAGAATCCGAGCGTCATCGCCAGTTTCGTCGGCCCAGTAGGCGAGCCCCCGTGTGTTATAGCTGAGCACACTGGCGTGCGGATACGGAGCCGCCAGGTACGCCTGAGGGTCATACACCCAGAGCACCTCGCCGGTACCGGCATCGAGCGCGGCCGACAACGCGAGCGGAGTCGAGACATACACGACGCCGCCGACCATCAGAGGGGTAGTTTTGAAGTTGCGGATACCGATCTCTGGGTGACGCTCGCGCAGGGCGTCGAGGTCGAGACGTCCGTCGGCTGATTCCCACCGCCAGGCGATCTCGAGGTCCGAGAAGTTCGATGCGTCTATCTGGTCGAGTGGTGAGTATTTGGTACCACCGAGGTCGCCAGCGTACGTAGGCCACTCGCCGCCGGCCGCGCCGTATTGCGCGCGCCCAACACCCGGACACAGCAAAACAAGACCTGCCAGCAGACACAGAAGGGGGCGTGTCAGTCGATGAGTCATATGCACCTTTCAGGGTCCCGTGCCCTCCATGGCACCGGGTCGCCAACATGAGCCTATTGCTGCCAGATTCAGACCACCGGATCCACCAAATCCCTTTTACCGACGGAGCTGTTCTTCACGCGAAGTCGTCGGCCATGCCTTGTGGTTGTACACCAGATTCGGTCGCAATCCGTATGTTCTCACTACGCACCCCCACTACTCGCCACCCGCAGCCCTCCGACCGCGCGGTCGGTCGTTCGGCGAGGATGTGTGAGCAAGCGGAGGTCACTGCGCGGACAAATCCCACCCCATTGGTAGACCTGCGAAAACTCCTGCGCGTCGAGTCTTTCATTAGCGTGACCCCTTTTCCCCCGTCCTTGGCACGTATCGAGGTACGACGAGTTTAGTGAAACAAACCGGCTAGACCGGCCAGGTCCCTGTCGGGACCCCGATGCACGATTTTTGGGAGGTCTGAGGTGGCTAGGACACTCGATAAGAGCGCATGTGTGGCGCTGGTGTGGGCAACGATTCTGACACTGAACGCCTTGCCGGCGCGCGGTCAAGATCTGACCGGCGAGGCGTTGGCGCGGTCATTTAGACAGAACGTGGTCCACATTGTCGCGGAGTCGGAAGACGGCGACGCTGAGGAGGGTTTTGGCTTCATTGTTGAAGAGCGTGGGACCTCTTTGGTTGTCGCCACGCCCAACCACGTTGTCCGCGACCGTGACGGCGTGCGCGAACATGTCACTGTGAGGTTTTTTAGCGACCAGGGGCAACCCTACGCCTGGCGCCCGACGGGTGTCTTCGACGCAGGTCTGGACTTGGCGTTCGTCGTTGTTGCGGACCCCCCCTGGACCACGAGTGGCGCCGGGACGTGGCGGGGCCCGAAGTCGAACGCAAGGAGCCGGTCTGGTTCGTAGGGCGGGCGGGTGACTGGTTCGTTCCAGTGATGCCAGGGACGGTGACTGACACAACGCTCGACGATCGAATCGTGATCGAGGACCTCGAAGTGGGTCAGGGCGGTCAGGTGCTGGTGGCGGATCGAGACAAGAAAGCGATCTGTCTGATCTCGGACGGTGGTATCGCGACCTGCATCACGCGTGGGTTCGATGTCCGGAAAGGCCGTCTGGCCGTCAATCGTTTTTCCGGAGCGGTCGATGAGTTTGCGGTCCTCGACCGCGATGAAAAGAACGTGCTGGTGGTCGGTCTCGGCAACGGACAACGAGTCGTCATCCCGCGTCGGGGCGCCGGATATGAGCTGGCCGAGCCTGTCGATTTGGCGTATGGCCCGCTCGGACACGTGTATGTGCTCGATCGAGGGGCCCGCGCGGTGCTGATCTATCGAACCGACGGGCATTTCGTGAATCGACAGGCATTGACCACTGCCGGGAAGCCGACCGCGGTCGACGGCGCCGGCAGCCGGTTTGTGGACGACGACGGAAGTAAAGCGATCACGGTATACGAAGAACACGCCGTCAAAGGATAGACATGGCTAGCTCGACCCAGTCGTTCGCGTCGAATCATTACTTACTCGTCCAGTGCTACGAGTTGGCGGTCGTCGACTTAGCCTCATCCGAGTCGCTAGAGGTCACCTTTCGCTCCAGCTCTGTGGTCGAAGCCATCAAATGGCGGCTTGCCGAAGGGTTCGTTCTTGCGTCCGGGTCCGGGCACATGTTGGCGGGTGGACCCGATACCTTCAGCATTCTGGTCGACCGGACATTCGAGCGAGATGAATCTGATCAGATCGATTTCGTGGCGACTGTTAGTAGGGTACCGATGGTTGTCCGATCCGGCGACCGGTCGGTCTGGGCGCTCGACAACTTCCGGGTTGACGCGCTTGATTTCAGGCATGAGGCGCCCACGCCCGCCGGGGAGCCAATGGTGGTCTCCGCGGTCATGGCGGGGACAATCTCACTGCCTGACATCGAACAGAAGGTTACGCTCCGCCCCGGAGACTTCGTATCTCTACGCGGTGTGAAGGGCCGGGTGCTGCAGCTCGATACGGGCAAACGTGTGTCCCTGCAGTTTCAAGGCGAGGTCAGCTGGCCCCGGCGGCTTTGAGAAAAGTCTCAAGCCATCTCTGCTTACCTATTTCTACGTTCAAGAACCGTTGGCGATCTTTGCGGCGGCCGCGTTCTTTCTTTGGACGGCACTGCTGAACTTCCGGAACACGCTCCGCTAGCGTTCATGCTTGCGGACACTGCGCGTCAGTTGGCGACGGGGTGCTCGCGTTGCGGCTTCCCGACCCAGGACGTCACGTGGGATGATTTCGTCAGACCAGGTCAGTCCAGTCAACCCCGACAAATTTCCGGGTTAGAAAACCGCGACTGGATTGATTGGCGACCCGGTGCCGTGGGGCACGCGCACGGGACTAGCCATGAAGAGAAATTCCCACCGCCTCAACCGTGCCGCGGTCTCGGCCGCCTTCTCGAGGTCGAGATTGTCGAAGAGATTCACTCCTCGGGCGACGATGGCGAACTTGTGGACGACGGTGACATCGAAACCTGGAATGTTGTCGCGCACTTCGTGAGCGGTGTCGCCGCCGAATAGCGCGACGTCGCGGTCGGCGAGAAATGGTAGAAAAGAGGCGTCCATGCCGCTCGTGCCGGCGGCGCTGGTCTCGGCACTCCGCTGGGCCCACCGGCCAGTCCGGATCAAGAGGACGTCGCCAGGCTCGACCCTCGCTCCGGTTTGTTCCTCCCAGGCTTCGATGTCTTCGCGATAGACGCGCGTGCCGGGCGCCAGATAGGGCACGCCTCTTAGACGTGGGACGTCGACCAAGACCGCCTTGGTGACCACGCCGTCTTGGAGACCGGTGATGCCCAGGTGCTCGCACCCGTTTTCCGTGACGGTCTCTCGGAAGTCATGACCGTTGTAGATCTTGCCGTCGTAGACGACATGGCACAGGGCGTCGAGATGAGTGAAGAAGCCCCCGTGGTAGTCGATGTCGAGCCTATCCCGAATTCGATCGGGGCCAAACGAAATGATCATATTCAGCCCGAACGGTCGATTGGGATCACTCCCCACGGCGTCGGTCACATCGTGCCCAAGAGAGACGGTCTCGCCGGTCTCAACCAGGGCCATAGCCTGGAGACGTTTGGCCGGCGTGATGAGGTTGGCGGCGCCGAGGTGGTCATCTTGGCCCCATCGCCCCCAATTTGACCGCTCGGTCATCCACTCCTCGAACTGCTCCTGAGTAGCGCCGGGTAGGTTGGCGGCCCGGCCTGATTGACTGTGGACGGTCCAGCCCGACGGATAGACCACGGAATAGGCCAGTGCCAGGGCGACCGATACAGCCCCAATTCTCATTGTCATGCGGGGTACATTACCGGAAGAACGTTTCGACGAAGATCACCTCAACATTGATCTGACGATTCGACGAGTGGCGAGCCAGCAAGATAACAGGGACGATGGACAAGAATATGGCAACGGTAACGTTCCACTGTTTTGACGTGGAGGAAACGGCTCGTTTGATCGCGAGTGTCGTCGGAGTCGCAGAGCGCCAAGTACGTTCGACAATCGACCTCCTCGAAGACGGTAATACGCTTCCTTTTATCGCGCGTTATCGCAAGGAGGCGACGGGTGGGTTGGACGAGACAGCGCTACGGCGCATTGAGGACGCGCTCGTCAAGGCGCACGAGCTGGCTCAACGGAAGACCACGATTCTACGGACAATCGACCAGCAAGGGCTGTTGACCACTGATTTGCGGCGGACAATCGGGCAATGCCACGACCCTCGCGTGCTCGAAGACTTGTATCTGCCGTTCAAACCAAAACGGCGGACCCGGGCCGCCACCGCCCGCGAACGTGGGTTGCAGCCACTCGCCGACCTCCTGCGACGTCAGCGGCCGCTGGGTCGGCCTCGATCAGAAGTGCTCCGCCCGTTCATCGACCCCGAGAAGAACGTGCCCGACGAGCAAAGCGCGGTCCAAGGCGCCTGTGACATTGTGGCCGAAAGGTGGTCGGAAGATCCGCAGACCCGTCGCTGGTTGAGCCAGCAGGCGAGAAATACCGGCCACGTTCGGTCGCGAGTCAAGCGGGGTAAAAAGCTCGACGCCGCCAAGTTCGAGATGTATTTCGACCACCAGGAACCTGTGCAACGAGTGCCGTCCCACCGACTTCTGGCCATGAAGCGGGGTGAGGCAGAGGGGTCGCTTCGCGTAAATGTCGAGCTGGATATCGACGGCGTGCTTCGGACGTTGACCGCGCGTTTGGCGCCCAACCGTCAGTTCGAGTTTCACCGGGACCTGGTCGGGACTGTCAAGGATTGCTTGCAACGTTTGCTGTGGCCAGCGACGGAGGCGGCAACGTTGCAAGAGCTCAAGGCACGCGCGGACGCGGAGGCGATCCACGTCTTTGGTGACAACCTTCGTGATTTGCTGCTGGCCCCTCCGGCCGGCCCCCGTGTCACAGTGGGAATAGACCCGGGTTTCCGCACGGGTTGCAAAGTTGCGGTGGTAGACGGCACCGGCAAGTACTTGGAAAGCTGCACCATTTTTCCCACCCCGCCTCGTAGCGATGTGCCTGGTGCCGCGCACACACTGCGAGAGTTGATCATTCGGCGCGGGGTTCAGCTTGTCGCCGTCGGCAACGGGACGGCCTCTCGCGAGACCGACGCCTTTGTCAAGGAAGTGCTCAAGGACACGAGTCTGACTGACGACCAGGGGCTGCCACTCACCAAGGTCTCGGTCAGCGAGTCTGGTGCGTCCATCTATTCGGCCAGCGAGCTCGCCGCCCGCGAATATCCCGTTCTGGACGTGACCATTCGCGGCGCGATCAGCATCGCGCACCGCCTTCAGGATCCTCTTCCCGAGCTGGTAAAAATAGACCCAAAATCAATTGGGGTCGGTCAATACCAGCATGACGTCAACCAAACGAAGCTGCGTCATGCGCTGGAGCGTGAAGTCCAATCATGCGTCAATTCTGTCGGGGTCGATGTCAATACGGCCAGCGGTTCGCTCCTGGCGCATGTCGCCGGCGTCGGTCCCAAATTGGCGGACGGGATTGTCGCGTATCGGGACTTGCACGGACGGTTTCGTAGCCGCCAGCAATTGCTGGATGTTCCCAAGCTGGGTCGCAAGGTCTTCGAGCAAGCAGCCGGTTTCCTCAGGATTCGCGGGGGAAGCCAACCCTTGGACAATTCGGCGGTTCATCCGGAAAGCTATCGCGTGGTACACCGGATGGCGGGTGCGCTGGGCGTCGAGACCACGCAGCTCGTCGGCAACGGGGCGCTCGCGTCCACTCTCGACCCATCGGATTTCGTGACCGAGACCTGCGGTCTCCCCACGGTCAAGGACATTGTCGCGGAGCTTGCCAAGCCCGGCCGAGATCCCCGCCGCAAGTTCGCGGCCCCTCAGTTTACCGAAGAGGTTCAGACGCTGGAGGACGTAAGAGTGGGGATGACTCTGGAGGGCGTCGTCACCAACGTCACAAAGTTCGGAGCCTTTATCGACCTCGGCGTGCACCAAGATGGATTGATTCACATTTCAGAGCTTGCCCAGGAATATGTCCAGACCCCTAGCGACGTCGTCTCCGTTGGGGACGTCGTTCGAGTCAAGGTGCTGTCGGTCGACCCCGCGCGTCGCCGTATTGCGGTGTCCCGAAAGCAGGCAGGAGGCCAGTAGCTCAATGGAAACGCAGAATGCGTGTCGCAGCCCACGAGGCTCACTGCCTTCGAGTGTCGCCAAAACCCGTCGACCAGCGTTGTTCATCCGTCAAATAGCGTTGTCCATCGGTCAACTGCTGCCCGGATACTTCCCAGTTCTCGTCTTGCGCACCTGTCTTGGTCTGGCTGGACTACTCGCGATGGGCGGACCTGCCATAGCCACCGCCGATGACTACAGTGCGGATATCGTCATCGAATTGTTCAAAGACGACGATTCTCGTGTAGCCGAAGGAGAATCGGTGTCGGGGACGTTAGAAGGCAAGGTCACAATACGAAACTCGATGGCGCAGCACGCCCAGTTCTACAAGAACTTCAGGGTTCTCGAGACAACGGAAATTGGGCAGATGATCGACTCCAATGAGTGGGTGCGCACATTCACGCTTGACACGTCTGAATTCTACGATGGCGAAAACTTGGTCAGTGCGCATGTGCATCCGATGAATGTGCCGGGACAACCTTACATTGCGGACTTTTCTGTTCAAGCGGTCAAAATCGTGACCGCGAACGGCAACCCTGCTCCAAGTGGGGATGTTGAGTTGCCGACAATTGCTATTGATCCAACGATGATGCTGTTGCTCGAATCGAGTCTTGAGGGCGGGAAGGATCTGTATACCGACTATGACGCGGTCACGATATTTGACGACGGGGCGCAGATCGACGTCGACCAAGAAGAAAACGAGTCCAACCGGGCTCAAGTGATTCCACACCTCGGAACGTCCATATTGGGTCGATTTAGATGGACAGATCGGTCACTGCCCTTTGGTGAGTCCGTCGGGCGTCTGATACGGCGGGCGCATTTGATCAATTTTCAGAAATCTACCCCAACGCAGGCGAGGATCGTCTTTTTTCTTAACGACGCGTGTGGCAGGGCGAACTACGGCTTCTATAGTTTTTCTTTACCTGCGGTGTCCGCCGAGGTAAGACGCGCGTATCCTCTGCCGTCTACGAACGCCAGAATATTGAATGTTTTCCAAGGAGACGAGATAGTCATCGCCGACGATGGGGCTTTCACCGTGCATGTTGAAGTATCCAATCCAAGACTCTTGGGAACACAATTCGGGACGCTGTCCACGTGGATTGGCAACCGCTCTGTTGCGGCAACCGAGTTGAACGGTGTGATTCGAGCCATGAAGCCAGAGGATACGAGCGTCGTCGTAGAGGTGGAGATTCCGGCGGCGGAGATACGGAAATTGCAGGACTCGCGTGAGGGCGGCGTAGGCTCTACGGCATTCGCTTTATGGAACGATTTCGACAAATTTCGAGATTCGAGTCTCCCTGTGAGTGACCACATTCACCTGAATAGCATTCGTACACGTTCTTATACGCGGTGATGGGACGCCACCGGCGCGGCACCGAGATCACGCGGGGCGACTCGGTGGCTAACGGGACCGGATCCTCGCTCGACGCGAGCCGAAGATGGCTGGGACACCGAAGAGGCACGAGCTTCCGAACGTGATCCGGTTAGTCGGGCGGGTCTGGGGTAGAGGCGACGCGGTTCAGATATGCTGTTCGGTCGAGGCGATATCTGTTGAAGTGCGTGCCGTTGACCGACGTCTTACCGTCGGGACCAAACCCCAGACGCAATATTGCCGTGACGCGTGTTCGAGACGGCGGCAGGAGAGTTGTCACGGAGTCTAGCCCGAGCTCCCCAAACGCGTACGCGATGCTTTGGGTGATGAGCGTCCGTCCGGCGCCCCAGTGCCTGGGGTGTAGCACCAGGCCGACGTCGGCGTCTTGCCCCTCTCGCTGCACGCCGCCCCATCCGATGAACTCCTCATCGAGCAAGAAACCCCACGGTCCGTAGCCGAAGTCCTGCCACAACCGTTCTTTGGCGACGAGAAACTCGCGACATTCCGTCGGGCCAAAGTGACCACGGGCGAGGGGGAGGTGTTTTCGGACGCGCGGCTTGTTCATGAGAGCAATGATTGCGGCGGGACGTACCGTACTGAGCCGTGTGAAGACGGTATCCTCATACGCCCGATAGGTCACAATGCAAGGCTATCGGAACACGGGCCCCTAGACTAGCAGCCCGTGGTGAAAGTCCCGCTGCATTCGACCGTCGCTGAATCCGGCCGACCCGCGGTGTTCATCGGTCAAATACTCCCCGTATTTTCCTTCTTCTCGCCTTGTTCAGCCGGCCCAGCGGCGGTCGCTCTTCAGATAGTCTCTGGGTTGTAGATGGACGCCTTTCAACCGTCGCCGGCCGGAGTGGCCAGGAACTATTGTGGCCGCTGCGGGCTGGCGCGGCTGTGTTTGTGCGCGGAGATGCCCATTGTGGCGACGACCTGCGATTTTCTCGTGGTGCGGCATGTTCGCGAGATACACAAGCCGTCAAATACGGCCCGGCTGGCCGCCGCGGCGTTGCCCCGCTGCCAGGTGTTTGATTACGGCGTTCGCGACCGGCCGTTTGACGATGGGCCGTTGCGGGTCGACGCCTGGCTGCTCTTTCCACACGAGCGCGACGGACACGGTGCAGAGACGGGTCGTCATCGCACGGTGACTCGGGATGACGTGCCTCATCCGCGCGCGTTTGTCGTGCTCGATGGGACGTGGGGACAGGCGCGTCGAATGTCCCATCGGATACCGGCCTTGGATACTATGCCTCGTTTTGTCTTGCCTGCTCCGGCCGTCACGCCCCTGAGGTTGCGGCAAGGTCCCGTCCCGGAGGCCTTGGCCACCATCGAAGCTATCGCGCGGGTTGTGGAGATCTTTGACGGCCCGGTGCCCGCGAGGGTCCTTGACTCGCTTCACTTGGAGTTTGTCAGACGGTCACGCGTCGAGCGAGGCCAACGCGGTCTCCCGGCGAGACGAGAATCTTCAGAAGGGGTGACTGGCCACCCGTGACGGACTCTGCCGTGGGGGCAGTCGTTGTATTCTGGCCGGGAGGTGTTCAATGAAGAAATTCGCAGCAGGTACGCTTGTGGTGGGAGCGGTCTTGTCGCTGGCGCTGGCGTCGGCGCTGGCCCAAACTATCCGGAGAGCTGAAAACTTGCCCGAACCGGTCGCCGAGGATCAGCGCGTCGACGTATCCGAGCTGGACGCCAAGCTTGCCGATGCAAACGTCGTGCTTCTCGACGTGCGAGAGCCATGGGAGCTGGAGAAATTCGGCACCCGGGAGGGCTACATCAACATTCCTATCGCCGAGCTCGCGGATCGTCTCGACGAGCTCCCCAAGGAGAAAACCATTCTCACCGCTTGAAACGGTGGGGGACGGGCCGCGCGTGCCGCGGCCTTGCTGATCGAACATGGATACCGTTCAGCCGGTTTTTGCGGTCTGCGCGACTATGCCGGCGACCGTGTCTATCCCGAGGCGACGGCCGAGCGCTGAACCGCGCCCGAGTTGAATGCGTCGGGTGTTCCCCGGCGGGGCGTCCATGAGTGGCCAGGTGGAACGTCGCCGAGCTTAGAACCCGGCGCGCTCCCATTGGAGCGCGTCTACGCGAAGCGCGAGTTGCGCGAGCAATGGACCGAAGCGTCGCTCGAAGCTTCCGTTTCTCCCGCTCACGACGTTCAGTCGGTGTCCGCCGCAGTACACCACGAGTTCGTCGCCGAGCCGTTGGCTCCGACGGGTGAACCGCACGCCGGCAATCGGATGCGTCTCCACTTCACCATCGTCGATTGAGAGCTCGTCGTCTGGCACTTCTCCGACGACAACGCGGTCCACGAAAACAAGGAGCCATCGGTCGCGCGACGTAGGGGTCTTCGCGTCGAATACCGCTACGGCCCGCTCCGTATCGCGGAACCGCCGCAGGATTGCCGGCGCCGAACGCGGCGGCCACGTCGCGACGTTGGGGGCCACGAGCCGATTGCGGAGCTGCCGTGAGGCCGCCGTAACATAGTGCTTCCAGGCGGCGAGCACCTGCTTGCGCTCGGGGAGCAGCACAGAGGCATTCATCAGCACCACGTGGTCGTGCTCGATCGGCCATTCCGCTGTCGCGGAGAGCAACGCGGCGACTGATTCGACGAGCGGCCCAGCGAGCGTGTGACCGACGAGCCCGCGCGGAGGCTCGACGACATTCCGCTCGCCGCCAGGGTCGTCGCTGTCGTACGCAACGGCCACCGCTTGGCGCAGCTGTCGGTCGGCGGCGCTGTGACCAATCGACTTGCGGGCTTGGGTCCCAAAAGTCGTCACCGCGATCGCGTGCGGCGCCTCCTCGCGAGTGATGTCAAGCCACAACCGACTGAGCCTCGCCAGTTGGGAGTACCCCTCGGCGATGCCCCTCTCTTCCGGATTTCCCGAGCGGAACACGTCGACCGCCAGTCCCCATTGCAGACGGCGCTCGAGGTCCTCGATGGCTTGCCTGGCCGCCACCGCGTTCAGCCCGTGCAAGGCCGGGAGCAAATCGGCCAGCCGGGCACCGATTGCCTGGCGCTCGGCCGGGTGTAGCTTGGCGAGGTCGACCGAAGGCGCCGATCGCGGGTCCGGCGCGCTGTCGTCCGCGAGTGCGCGCAGCAGCGCCAGCTTTGCGAATTCGTCAGGAATCGGTGCGCGCAAGATCCGGTCGAGCAGGAACTTTCGGTTGTGATCGATGCCTGGCGTTTGCGCGTGGATACGGAGTGCTTCGACGAGCACTACCCATTCGGCGCTTCGGTACGTGCGCTCCGGGTCATACGTCCGTGCGACCTGCAGGTAGACGAGGGCGACCGAGCCTTCTAGGAGTTCTTTGATCCAAGCCTCGGCACGCGTCTTCAGCAGTTTTCCGCCGATGCGCTTGGCGCCCTCCTTGCCAAGTACCCACGCCGCAAGTGATATTGGATTCGCGCCGACGGCGATCCGTGCGGCGAGCATCGCGCCGGTGATGTAATGGTCATACGGCGAGAGTTTTTTGTAGAGGGCCAGCCCTTTCTCCACCGTCTCGAGTCGCGCGACCACTTCGTGAATTGACCAGCTGGCGGGGTCGACATACGGAATCTGCCGTACGGTCTGCAGCAACTCGCCGGCTGCCGAGCGTATCGCGAGCGCGATGTCCCCCGTACGGACTTCGAGTACCGCGTTGGTAGACTCGGAATGATAAAGGGCCGCGACTTCCTGGACGACGTCCCGGATCTCGGAAAATAGGGCTCCACCATCGAGGTCGACGACGCGTCCGCCCGTCCGCTTGACATAGCGCTGGGTTCGGATCCCTTCCCACACTCGGTCGCACCGAGTGCGGATCATCTCGCCGAGGCGACGCTCGTTGGCGTCGAGCGCCGTCGCGGGCGCCGTCTCGTCGCTACCCTCCGTCACCGACCGCGACTGGCGCAGCTCCTGATAGGCCTGTTCTGTTTGGGATACCCCGGTGGCCAACATCCGCTGTTCCACCTCTTGTAATTCTTTGAGGCGCTGGCCAAGCCCAGTCTGGTCCGTCGCGGACGGAGCTAGAAAGAGCGCGGCGCTCGCTCCGAGTGCGGCGACGCCGAGCACAGCGACGGCCACTCCTGCTTCGAATGAAACAGAGAGTGCGAGCACGATCCCGGAGCCGATCGCGCCGACTCCCGCGACGAGCCACGCGAACGGCGATTGAGTCAGATTTTGGTTTCTCCTCACCACGTGCCGCCTATCCTCTAATCATAGGCCGCGCGAGTCATGGGCCGTGCGGTGAGACGCGGGATGAGAGGTGGGCGCGGTGCTGCGGCTAACGCAGCCGCCGGTGTTCCGACCAGACCCACCCATATGCGATGGCGTTGGCAGCGATCACAATGAACCCCAGCGCGATCTGTCCCGTGCGGGTGAGACCAACGGGATACAACAGCGGTAGCAGATACTGTTCGATGAAATCGCCGGAATACCCTGTGTCCCCAGCTCGGTGTCGCAGCCAGTTCTCCCAGGGCGTCAATGGACAGATCGCACCGGAGAGCTCGATCCCGACACCCCAGGCCACCGCCGGCAAGTGCAGCCACGCGAGCCGCGGCCGACGATAGACCGCCAGCCCGCCCAGGACGACAAAGCCGACAAACGCGAGATGGACAACCACGACGGCGTCTGCGAGCAATGAGAACACCATGTTCAAGTTCGGACCCCCAAGACGTTACGTTCGTACGCGCCCGCTTCGGCGGCGCGTGCGGTGCCCGCGTGAAGCCGGCAGGTCTCGTGGGGCGTTCGGGCGTAGCCTCCGGCCAAGAGCACGGCAATCGGGATACCTCGCTCGACAAACCGGTCGAACACGTAGCGGTCGCGTCGCTCCAGGCCCTCTTGTGTGACTTTCAAACCCCCGAGTTGGTCGTGTTCGTACGGGTCGACGCCGGCGAGATAGCAGACCAGCTGAGGATCGAACCGGGTCTCGATCATGTCGAGGTCGGCGGCCAAGATCCGTAGATACTCTTCATCCTCGACGCCGTCCGCCAAGCCGCGGTCGACGTCGCTGCGTTGTTTGACTGGGTAGTTGCGCTCCTGGTGGATCGAGTAGGTAAACGTGTTGGCATCGTTCGCGTAGATCGCCGCCGTGCCGTTGCCCTGGTGCACATCCACGTCGACGATGAGCACCGTGCCCAGTGTTCGGTTGACCCGGCTGCGCTCGATGGCGACGGCGACGTCGTGAACGTAGCAGAAGCCCTCGGCATGGTCTGCGAAGGCGTGGTGGAATCCCCCGCCGAGGTGAAAGCCGATGCCGTGCTCGAGCGCGAGCCGCACCGCCGTGATGCTGCCTCCCGTCATGGCCAGGAAGCCCTGGATGACGGGCAGAGTGACCGGAAGTTCGCTGGCCGCGGTGGCTGGGGTCGTGCGGGCGTGCCGCAGGTCGGAGACGTAGGCGGCCGTGTGAACCCGAGCGAGGTCGCCCTCGGCAAGGCGGTCAGCCTGATGAAACCGCCCGTCCGGGATCCCGAGTTCTGACCTAAGTAGATCAGGGAGGAGTCTGTACTTCTCAATGGGAAAGACGTGCGGCCCGATGTCGATATGGGACTCGGGATGCTCCACGTAGTGAACCTGGCAGGTCTTCTTGCTGCGTTCGGTGGTCGTCAAGCGTCTGCCCCTTCTCTCCGCAGCGTCACCGAGGCCGAGTCGTGGGGATGTGCCTCATGAGCGTACCGCAGCAGAACGTGGGGCGACCCGGCGATATACTGCGCCCTCAGATGACGCTAGCTTCTAGCAGGCTGCGTCCGAGCGCTGAAGCGTGGCGTTATTGCACAAAGACGCTCGCCGCCGGGTTCTTCTGCAAACCAGGAGTGTAGGACACAAATAGAAATGTCCGCTTTCTCCAGCGGCCCGCCGTACACCTGCGGGCATGGAGACAGTGAGGATGAGTGAGGCATGCAGACCCTGTCATTCGGTTCTGGCGGTCTCATCCAGATCACGCCCCAGTCGGTGTCTGGCACTGGCCTTGGGTCCGGGCAAGATGTGGGCGGCCAGGGGCTGAGATCTACCCCCTCTTGCTGGTGCGGGCTCCGCTGGTCGTGCCGGAGCCCTCTCTCACGCTCCTGGCCGCCCTGGCTTTGACCGCGCTGGGCGCCTCGACACGGAAGACGCGATGGCGAATACACCCACGGACGAGACGGTGACGCTTGCGTGCATCCACTGCGACGAGGTGCAGGACGTGCCAACCAGCGTGGGGCGCGAATCGCCAGCTCATCTGTCACGCGTGTGGCGTGACCCTCAATACGACCCGACGCCGCATCCGACGCCGAGTGAGGTGCGACTGGCCTGGGCAATGGCGAAGCCCCCGTCTGAAGAAGGTGTCGTCATGCCTGTGCCGGTCTAGTACTTGAAGTTCACCCAGAGCCACCCGACCGGCGTGTCGCCCGTGTTCCCGGACTCATGGGCCTCCCTGAGATCGACCGCAGGCTGCCAGCCAACCTGTCCGACAAAGGAGGGCGCGATCCGCTCGTCCTCGCCATAGCGGACCGTGGTCTCGCCCCCCGTAAGCATGACGTAGAGCTGGTTCCCGGAATGTGCGTGGATCCCTTCCCACTCGCCCGGCTGCATGACATATCTCTGCACGAGGACCCGGTCGTTTTCGAACACGACCTCGCCCGGAATGTTGGGGTAGTGGTGCTGATGATCGACATCCTCCGGCGCGCTCTCGCCCGACGGCTTCACGTTCACCCAGAGCCACTCGACCGGCGTGTCGCCCGTGTTCCCGGACTCGTGTCTCTCGCTCAGCGTAACCGCGCGCTGCCAACCTGCCGAACCCACCCGACCGATGACGATCGTCTCGTCGTCGCCGTAGCGGACCGTCGACTCGCCGTCGGTGAGATCGATGCCCAACTGGTTTCCATCATGCGAGTGGATGCCTTCCCACTCACCGGGCTGCAAGACGAACTTCTGCACGAGCACGCGGTCGTTCTCGAAGACCACCTCGCCCGCGATATCGGGATAGTGTTGCCGTTGTTCGATCTCCCCTTGAGCCGACGCGACGCCCGAACCGCACACCACAACACCCAGCATCAACAGCGCGATTCTCATCGTTCTACCTCCTCATCGTGAACGCAGCTGAACGCGTTCCTGATATCCGACGTCAAGCCCCACCGCCGGCTCGTCTCGTCGTCACGCAATATCGGTATCGGTGGTCGCGCGACACCCGGCCACTCTGCCACGTCGTGGCTGAGGTTGACAGCACCCCGCGCGTCGCACCACAGCCCGCTCGCAGTCGTCAGCGAAGACACGGCTAGGAGGTCGGCATGGTACACCGTTCGGTAGTCATCCTTGAAGTACTCACGACCGTGGCTGGTCTCGCCGTGTCGGCATCCGCCTGGGCACAGGAGTCGACATCGACGCGCTCAGCACACCGCTCGAGCGCCCCGATGGGTTCCGGGGGCCCGATTTCTCGCCGGAAGATCTGGCCCCGATGCCGCCGCGGGCGACAGGCTCGAATGCGGGCCTCCCCCTGACCAGGTGGTAATTGACCGACACACGCGAAGACAGAACCAAGTGGCAGTTCCCCGAAGTGATCCTGGGCCCGGAGGCGTATCTCCTGATTCGGGCGACCAGGAACGGAAGAACTGACCCGTTGACTGCCACCTTCGGGCTGTCGCAGAACGGAGAGTACGTTGGGCTGGTGAGAGCGGACGGTGAAACGATCGAGGACGAGATAGACTTTCCACCCCAGGTGCCCGATGTCTCGCACGGGATTGGCCCAGATGTCGTGGGGCGGACGCGCCAGTTCGATACCCCGACGCCAGGGGAGCGCAACGACACCAGTAGGCCGGACTAGATGTTTCCGAACTTGGTCGCGGACCTGAGCGTCGTTAATTTATGGCTCGTTGAGGAGTGAGTCCAATAACGGGTGCTCTGTTGCCCCGTAACGTAGGACGAAAGTAGAAATGTCCGCTTTCTCTTGCCGCCCGTGGTACTCCTGCGGGTATGGAGACAGTGCGCATGAGCGACGAGGAACTTGACCGCGGTCGCGCGAGATTTGACGGGCTTTTTGTGGGCGGCGCTCCAAACCGCGCCGGCCGTCTAACGAACGAGCATGCGACCCGGACTGATTTGTCAGAGGAGGCCGCCCAGACGGCGAATGATCAGAGGCACGATTCTGAAGATCGGCGAGCTAGCTATGCGATACGGGCCCGCGTCCCAACTCGCGCTCCTAGACGGCACGTCCTCTCGACGAAGCATGGTGATGCGTGCACTGCCGCCACTCGTGGCGATAACTACCGAATATCAGGATGACTCGTCGTCGAAGCGCCTCACCGCGCGGCGCTGCCGCCATCTGATTGAGAGGAGACGAGCCGGTCTATTCCTGCGGCAGCGCGAGCGCGACATATTCGCTCGGCATGTCGTCCCACCCCAGTGTGACGACGATGAACTGTCGACCGTCGACCATGTAGGTCATCGGGGCGGCAGTCGTGCCACCCGGAAGCCCGACCTCGCCTACGATGTCACCCGTCAGCTTGTCGTAGGCGCGTAGCATCTTGCCTCCGGCGCCACCCCAGATCGAGCGCAGCACTACGACGCCGGTATTCCCACCCTCTCCCAGCACGACCAGCGACTTAGTCACCAGCGGCGAGACGCGGCCAGGTTGTCCGAGCGGCGGCAGATCAAGATCACGCAAAGCGGGGTGGTCGCGGGGTCCCTCGCCGTTTGGCACGGACCACAGGATTTCACCCTGGTTGAGGTCGATCGCCACGAGGCGACCATACGGTGGTTTGAAGAGCGGAAGCTCCTGCGGCGTCTCCACGGCGGTCAGGGTCTCCACCACGAGCTGCATATCGGACCGTGGGTGCTCTGTTTCAACGATTCCGATCACTGACTCGCTATGGACCGAGGGGACATAGAGAATACCGGTCTCCGGGTCGACGGCCGCGCCGCCCCAGTCAGCACCACCCACGACCCCTGGCATCTGCAACGTGCCTTGCGTCCCGCCTGGACGCTCGTCCACGAGCGTCGGCGGCGTGAAAAGCGGTCCGGCAGCGTGCCGGTCGAAAATCTCTCGCGCTTCGCGGTGAAGCTCCGGTGTGAAGTCGATCAGATCGTCGACGCTCGTGCCCTGTTGGTCGAACGGCGGTGGTTTTGTCGGGAAAGGTTGCGTCGCGGCATACCACTCGCCAGGCACGTTTCCGGCCGGGACTGGGCGCTCCTCGATCGGCCACACCGGTTCGCCGGTAGCGCGGTCAAACACATACGTAAACGCCTGCTTGCTGACGATTGCCACGGCTTTCACCGTACGACCATCAACCTCGACATCGACCACGTTCGGCGCGGCCGGGAAGTCGTAGTCCCAGATCCCGTGATGGACCGCTTGAAAGTGCCAGATCCGTTCGCCGGTGCGGGCGTCGAGACAGACGATCGCTTCTGCAAACAGGTTGTCGCCCGGCCGGTAACCACCATAGTAGTCGTTGGTCGGCGTTGAAAGCGGGATATAGACATAGCCGAGCTCCTCGTCGGCGCTGGCCCAGGCCCACATGTTGGTATTTCCGCTGTATTCCCATGACGGACGGTCCTGGTCGATGGCCGTGAGCCAGGTGTCGTTGCCGGGTTCCCCCTCACGCGGGATCGTGTGAAAGTTCCACAGCTGCTCGCCCGTTCGCACATCGAATCCCCGGACATCCCCGGGTGGCATTTCCTTGAGCGCGGGCATGGAGGGGTTGGTGACGTCGCTGATAGCCGAGCCGATGATGACGACGCCGTTGACAACGATCGGAGGGGAGCCCCAGCCGAACGTCTCGACCGTGCGGTCATCGTAGCCCTGGGTGAGATCGACGGCCCCACCATCTCCAAAGGTTGAATATCGTTCCCCGGTCTCGGCATTGACGGCGACAAGATACGAGCCGACCACGGCGATGACCCGCGCATCATCCCCATCTGGGTCTGCCCAATACGCCACCCCGCGGGTCTGCCGCACACGTTGGAACGATACGCCGCCACGATCGGGCGGCGTATCGTGCCACAGCAGCTCTCCGGTTGTGGCGGCGAGCGCGGCGATGGTACCCAGCCCAGTACTGATATACAGACGCCCATCCGCCATCAGCGGCGTATTCTGCGCCGCCACGGACGCCTCGAGATCACGGTCGCCACGCACGGCATCCGGTAGCACCGACTGGCGCCACACGACCTGAAGCTCGCTGAAGTTGTCGGCGTCGATCTGATCCAACGGTGAGTATTTCGTGCCCTCGACATCTGAGCCGTAGGCGCGCCATTCAACAGTTTGCGCGGAGGTCGATGCCGACGTCGCGACGCCGACCACGACCATGCCAAGTAGCGTATGTGTCCACAACTCGGTAGTCCGATTCAGAAGATTCTTCATTTATGTGTTCACTTTCCACGGTCGTCGTTGGCGCGCCCTCTGACTGCTCGCTACGCGAGAAGCTCGGTTACGACTCGGGCTGGCTCCACGCCCGTCAGCTTGGCATCTAACCCACGGTGCTTATGGGTAAAGCGCTCATGGTCGATTCCGAAGAGATGAAGGATGGTTGCCTGGAAGTCCCGGATGTGCACAGGATTCTTGACGATGTTGTAGGAGAACTCGTCGGTCTCGCCGTAGACGGTCCCGCCTTTGACACCCCCGCCGGCCATCCAGAGACTAAAGCAGCGCGGATGGTGGTCACGCCCATAGTCGGTAGGCGTCAGCCGGCCCTGCGAGTAGATCGTGCGGCCAAACTCGCCGCCCCAGATGATCAGTGTTTCGTCAAAGAGTCCCCGCTCTTTCAGGTCTTGGATCAGCGACCAGGCGGCGCGGTCGACATCGCCCGCCTGCGCTGGAAGCACCTCTGGCGCAAAGGCGTGCACGTCCCAGCCACGATGATAGATCTGCACGAAGCGCACACCGCGCTCGACGAGACGGCGCGCCATGAGGGCGGCATTCTGGAACTTGCCCGGTTGTTTGGCCTCTTCGCCCCAGCGGTCAAATGTGCTGTCCGGCTCACTCGAGAGGTCGGCCATTTCCGGCACGGACATCTGCATCCGATAGGCCATTTCATACTGCTGGATCCGAGCGAGTGTCTCTGGGTCTCCAAGCTCATCATGGTGGATTTGGTTTAGTGCGCCGAGGCCATCCAGCATCTCTCGCCGGACCTCGCGGGGCACGCCATCGGGGTCGCGGAGAAAGAGGACGGGGTCGGTGCCCCCGCGTAATCCGACACCGGCATACTCCGGTGAGAGGAAACCGGCACTCCACAGCTTGGCGGAGATGGCCTGCACACCGGACTTGGGGTGGCTCTTCTCCGCGTTCATCACGACAAAGGTCGGCAGGTCTTCGTTCATGCTGCCAAGTCCATACGCAAACCACGAACCGATACAGGGGCGGCCCGGAATCTGCTGTCCGGTTTGGATAAACGTGATTCCCGGCTCGTGATTGATCGCATCGGTGTGCATCGAGCGCACGATGGCGATGTCGTCGGCCATACGCGCCGTATAGGGCAGCAGCTCAGAAATCCACGCACCGCTTTGTCCATGCTGCGAGAAGTTGAAGACCGACGGCGCGATCGGGAAGCGCGCCTGACCAGAGGTCATGGTGGTGAGGCGTTGGCCCTGACGGATCGACTCGGGCAAATCCTTGTCATACCAGTCTTTCATCCCTGGCTTGTAGTCCAGCAGATCCATCTGCGGTGGCGCCCCCATCATGTGCAGGTAAATGCACCGTTTGGCCTTGGGTGCAAAATGCGGCAGCGAGGGCAGACCGCCCACCGCGGATTCCTGGGCACCGGTCAGCGCCAGCGCGGGGTTGTCGCGGGCGATGAGACTCGACAGCGCGAGGCCACCGATCCCTTTGGCGACTTTGCCAAAAAATTGGCGTCTGGTCTCAGCGAGAATGATGTCGCGTACTGGATTCATCGTGGGTCACCGGTCCTCTCTTCTGTGGCCTGTCTTTCGTCCGCCGCCGCCATTTATTTGTTGATAACTTCGTCCAAGTTCATCAACTGATTGACCACCATCGTCCACGCCGCTGACTCTGCGACGGGAATACCGGTGTCCGGGGCGGAGTCGCCGACGTCGAGGAGACGCTCGGCCGCCACGTCGTCGTCCTGATATGTCTCGAGCAATCGGTCATACGTTCGTCTCGCGATGGACCGCTCGCGCTCGCTAAAGGAACGTGCCACGAGTCGGGTGGTGACAAAATCCAACCGCTGGTCAAATTCGGCACCGCCTTCCCGGATGGCGCGCTGGGCCAGATACCGTGATGCCTCCACCAGCTGTGGGTCGTTCATGGTGACCAACGCCTGCAGCGGTGTGTTTGTCCGTTCGCGTCGGACGACGGAATGCTCACGAGTGGGCGCGTTGAAGATCTGCATCGCGGGGGGAGGAGCCGATCGCTTCCAGAACGTATAGAGACTCCGTCGATACAGTTTGTCACCGTCGTCTTGCGTGTAGAGACGGGTGTTGCTCTGGGGCATCGCGACCGTCGACCACACACCGTCCGGCTGATACGGTCGAACACTTGGTCCGCCGATCGTGGGTGTGAGCAGGCCGCTTGCGGCCAGGGCGTAGTCGCGCACCATCTCGGCGTCCATGCGAAACCGCGGCCCGCGCGAGACGAGCCGATTCTGCGGGTCCAGTTCGAGCTTCTCGGCGGTGACCTCCGCCGACTGTCGGTAGGTTGCCGAGGTCACGAGCATGCGGAAAAAGCGTTTGACGTCCCACCCAGAATCCTGAAACTCTCGCGCCAGCCAGTCGAGGAGCTCGGGGTGTGTCGGCGTGTCGCCCTGTGCGCCAAAATCCTCGCTCGAGGCGACGAGGCCAGTCCCAAATATCTGCTGCCAAAACCGATTTACGGTCACCCGGCTGGTCAGTGGGTTGTCTTTGTCTACCAGCCACTGGGCGAGACCGAGCCGGTTGCGTGGCGCTGTCTCGGCCATCGGCGGAAGCACCGCCGGCGTGCCCGCGGCGACCCGGTCCCGCGGCTGGTCATACATTCCGCGAAACAGGATGTGAGCTTCGGGTTCGGTGTCGGCCCGCTCGTGCATCACATGCGTGACCCCGCCCCGCCGTCGCATCTCGCGCCACTCTCGTTCGATCTCTTGGCTACGGGCGAGGAGGCGTTTGTAGTCGCCGTCTTTGGCGCTGAGGAAATACAGCTTGAGCGCGTCTCGCTCGGCCAAGGTCATGGTGGAGGGATCCTTGTCACGAGCGCCCTCAAGCGTTGGCCAGAGGGAGACGACTTTGGCTTCTTGCGCGGTGAGTGGTCGGTCAAACACTCTGAGGTCGGCAATGCCGCCCCCGGTGAAATGTCGCATGTCGAGCTCGCCACGGCTGAGCGTCACGCCGCGTCCCAATTCGAGCGGCCGATCGGTTCGAATACTGCCGAGTGCCCTTGCAAAGTACTCGCTGCCCGAGGCCTCGACGACCTCGCCGTCGCGGTAGACGTTGAGGCCGGCTCGCTCCCCGGTGCCATCATGAGTGATGACGATATGTGTCCATTCACCCGGCGGCATCCGCTGGAGATTGGACGGGGCGACTCGCGCCGACGGGCGCTGACCACTCTCCGGATCTTCTTCGCCGACCAACCGGAAGGCGAGCTGTCGGGAGCTGATCGACATGGCCCAGCCCCGGGAATCCTGGGCAGGGTCATATTGACCGGCGACGACGAAGTTTCCTTCGGTCTCCGGTTGATAGATCCACAACGCCATCGAGAAGGGGGTATCAGTGTCGATCGGGATCGACGGGAGCTCTGCCCACGAGGCCTCGCCAAACAGCAATCCCGGCTGGCCGGCGGGGCCGTCGCCGATTCTTGCACCGGCCTCGAGGGTCACGGGGTGTCTGGCGCCATCTAGCTCGAACTCCGGTCGGGACGCATTGTCGAGGATGAGCCTCATCCGCTGCGCGTTGTCCTCGAGCGGCGTCTGCAGGGTCCGGTGCTCGCCGGTGGTGAGCCATTCACGAAACGTATCGTCGACTGATGTGACGCGCGCAGTGATCTCGGTCTCATTGTCAGCCGCCTCCTCGCGGAGGTCGTGCCAGAGTTGCCGGTCGCTCTCTTCCGGGACCACCAAGATTGGGGGTGGGTCGGAGACATTACCATCCATGACGTATTGGGTGGTGTTCCGAAAGAACGCCGTCATGGCATAGAACTCGCGCTGCTGGATCGGGTCAAACTTGTGGTCGTGACAGGTGGCGCACCCCACGGTGAGACCAAGGAAGACGCCCCCAATCGTCTCGGCCCGATCTTTTGCGTAGATCGCCTCGTATTCCTCGGGAACCACCCCACCTTCGTTTGTCGTGATGTTGTTTCGCTGAAAGCCCGTGGCCACGAGCTGGTCAAGCGTCGGGTTTGGGAGCAGATCCCCCGCCACCTGTTCCACCGTGAACTCGTCAAACGGCTTGTTGTCGTTTAGTGCCTGAATGACCCAGTCGCGATACGGATACATCTCGCGGTAGTTGTCGATGTGGATCCCGTGTGTATCGGCATATCGCGCCGCGTCGAGCCAATAGCGGCCCCGGTGCTCACCCCAGTGCTTTGAGGCGAGGAGACGGTCAACCAGTCGGTCGTAGGCGTCGTCCGAATCGTCGCTCAAGAACGCCGTCAGTAGGTCCGGGTCGGGTGGTAACCCGGTCAGATCGAGGGCCACTCGCCGGGCGAGCGCGGGTTTGTCTGCTTCCGGAGCTGGCTGGAGCCCTTCGGCTTCTAGACGTGCCAATACGAACCTATCCAAGGGTGTTTCTGCCCACGCCTGGTCCGTGACTATGGGCGGCGGGTATCTTCGGATTGGTTTGAACGACCAGTGCTGGTCCCACGACGCGCCTTCGTCGATCCAACGCTTGAGGATATCGATCTGCTCCGGGGTCAGGCTTCTTGTCGAGAGCGCAGGCGGAGGCATCCGAAGCCTCTCGTCCTCATGAGTAATCCGCTGATATAGGAGACTGGCTTCGACGTCTCCCGCAACCACGGCGTGACCGCTCGGCCGACTGGCAAACGCGCCCTCTTCCGTATCCAATCGAAGCCGCACTCTTCGCGTGCTCTCGTCGGGGCCGTGACACCGAAAACAGTTGTCAGACAGGATCGGCCGCACATCCCGCTGAAAATCAACAGGCGGGATGGCAGAATCTTGCCCCGCCGCGGGAATGGACCACGCGAGGACGAGAATCGCCAGAAACGAACGGGTAGGACGGAATCGCATGTGGCCTCTCAGTAGGGCAAACGAGCGCGCTCATTGCCACTCAGGACGGTGCCGACTTCAGCACTCTGGTGGGCGCGCGACGCGCGTCCGTTGGCAACGAGGCTCATCAGACCGACTCGCTGCCTTCCCAATGCCAAAGCCAGTGTATCGGGAACCTGCATGTGCACCGCGTTATACCGCACCTCAGCCTCGCGCCGCAACCGGATGTCCCACGGTCCTCGCACCGCCAATTAATCGACGGTGAAAGCGAAGCTCAACTCGGTGGTCTCGCTTGTGCCGACACGACATGCCAACCCGCCTAATCCTTCTATAGACATAGACTCGGAGTTTGTCCACAGCCTGGTGGAAGACCTCTGGCGTCGTCCTTGAGACACAGACGGCGAATGCCCTTGTGAAGGATGTTCCGAATCTTCACCTGTCAAGTGTTCCTTAACGGGATACAAGCGTCAACGAGCTGCACGTCTCTTGGCGCCGAACGGCGTCGCTGTGTCTGTCCAGCGGTCGTTCTTCTCGCGCCGGCGAAGAGACGTTGTGCGACCACGTAGGCAGACTCGACACACACACCGCCGGTAGGACTGCCAGCCAAGCGAGGTCGTTTCAGGGTCCGAATGCCCCGTTCTGACCACGTTAGGTTTTTCGAGAACGCTTGGTCGTGGGCCCGAGCATGCGCAAACGTGTGGCTCGTGAGGACTGAGTCCGATAGCGGGTATTCTGTTGACCTGCGAATCCGGCTAATCTGGCCTATAGACTGTCGAGATCTACTTGTCGCGGTCGTGCGCATTTTTCGTGATTGTCCCGTTCATAGACGCCGGCACAAACGGGCGGCCGACGATCTCGTGGCCGCACGAGCAAAGACTGGCGGCCTGATCAACAGCGACCGGCATAAGCACCGACACACGGGTTGAGAGACCTTAAGATGCGTGTTCCATCACTCGTGCAGCGTGCCATCCCACTGGTTCTGCAGACTCAGCCAAATCTCGGGATCCGTCTTGAGGAGGGCGGCCAGCCGGAGCGCCGTATCGGCGGTCACACCCCGCTTGCCCCGGACCAACTCGTTCAGCCTGTTCAAGGGGACGCCCATCTGTCGGGCAGCCTCTGCTTGGGTCAGGGCCATCGGCTTGAGGAATTCGTCGAGCAGCATCTCCCCAGGATGGGTCGGAGGTCGGTTGCGGGGCATCATGGCCGGTTCCTCAATGGTAGTCCTCATACCGGACGTCGTGGGTGTGGGCGCCGTCGAAACTGAACGTCAGTCGGTACTGATCATTGACTCGCACGCGCTGATTGCCGCATCGCCGGAAGGGGACTTTGCCTCCGATCCTCGCTACGGGATGATCGACCTCATTCAACCCCGGTCTCCAGGGTCGGTTCCTGCTGAAGTATCTGTTCTAACCCACCCGCGTGTTCTGCGCTAGGCCCACTCTGGCGACGGCGTGTGTTTTCGGTCGCGCGGGCCTGGTTTGTTAGGTTGAATGGACTAACGTCCGGGCTCCAGACAGGCGGTCCGTACGTTAGGCTTGTGCGCTGCGTATCCTCCCAAGCAAACAGTTCGGCTGGGCTAACCTTTTCGAAATCGAGGTAAACACGTCCTCTTGTCTCTTTGAGTGGCTATGAGCATTGCGTCGCAGATCTCGTCGAACTATCAGGCCGTTGATTTGAGAAACATCGCGAGGGTTCCGCAATGGAGTCTTCTCGACGATGAAATCAGAGAAGCAGTTGAGGTAGTCGGACAGGCCTTGCCGTTTCGCACGAACCGATATGTGATCGACCAGCTGATCGACTGGTCGAAGGTACCGGACGACCCTATTTTTCAGCTCGTTTTTCCTCAACGCGCCATGCTCGGCGCCGACGACTTCCGCCGGCTCAGGTCGTTGCTCAGGCTGAACACGCCAAAGGCCGAGCTGGCTGAGGAGGTCCGTCGTATCCGTGTGGCGCTCAACCCGCACCCCGGCGGTCAGCTGACCCACAACGTGCCGACCCTTCATGGTCGGCCTGTGAAGGGGATCCAGCACAAGTATCGCGAGACGGTCCTATTCTTCCCCGCCCCAGGACAGACTTGCCACGCCTATTGCACGTATTGCTTTCGCTGGGCGCAGTTTGTCGGCATGGAGGAGTTGAAGTTTCAGGCCAGCGAGACGGACGATCTCGTCGCCTATCTCAAGGCTCATCCCGAAGTGACGGACGTACTCATCACCGGCGGGGACCCGATGATCATGCGCACCAAGGTGCTCCGCCGCTATGTCGAGCCCTTGCTGTCACCGGAACTTGCGCACGTCCAGAATATCCGGGTCGGAACAAAGGCGGTTGCGTACTGGCCGCAGCGATTCGTCACGGATGACGACGGAGACGATTGCCTGAGACTGTTTGATGAGGTCTCACAGGCCGGTCGGCACCTGGCGGTCATGGGTCACTACTCGCACCCGGTCGAGTTGGAGACCGCGGTAGCTCAGGACTGCGTCCGAAGGATACGGAACACGGGCGCTCAGATCCGGATGCAAGCCCCGCTTATTCGTCACGTCAATGACGACGCGGACGCGTGGGCGACGCTGTGGCAGAACGGCGTTCGACAGGGGCTTGTGCCTTACTACATGTTCGTCGAACGCGACACCGGAGCTCATAACTACTTTGAGGTGCCACTCGTGCGCGCGTACCAGATTTTCAAGGACGCCTATTCCAAGGTGTCGGGTCTGTCGCGTTCGGTCCGGGGCCCTTCGATGTCGGCGTTTCCAGGGAAAGTTCGGGTGCTGGGTCTCGTGACGCTCCGCGACATGATAGACGCCAACGTCCTCGACGTCGTTCGCGAGCGCGTGGGGTTCGAGGTTCTGGGGGACATCCACCGGCGCATCATGGTGTGCGACTTTATCCAGGCACGATGCTCCGACTGGGTTCGCGAGCCGTTTTTCGCAGAATTTGATGACGACGCTGTATGGTTTGACGACCTCCGGCCTGCGTTCGGAAAAGATCGGTTCTACTTCGAATCGGACGAAGACCCACAACCACGTCGCGGACTGCCGGAACTGACAGAGCTTCTTCTGGATTGAAATTCCGCGGGTGCCGGTCAGAACGAACGCGTGAATCCGCCACTCGACCCCGCGAATCTCGAGTTCACGACGTTGTTGAAGATCGATCCGAAGGAGTACGTCAGGCCGATACGAAAGCGCCATTCGTAGTCCGTCGCAAGTTGACGTTGACGGACAAGAATCTCCTCATTTGTTGCGTCACGCCTGGGTAGATAAATCTGGTCGCGAATCAGAGAGCTTTGTCCGTTCAGGCTCAGAAAGAATCCCCGAAAAAGTCGAATCTCAATGTCTCCGTCAAACACGATCCGATTCTGGTCGGGTTGGTCGATGAATTGTGAGAACTCGACCGTGACGTCGCTGTCACCCCACGGTTCGTTGACCTCGAACGACGTTTGTATCGCGTGATTGATGCGGTTCTCATTCAGCGTCGAAAAAATCGTCGGTTCGGCGTATCGGAACGAGTTGTAGCCGGCGGAATATGTCAACGTGAACTGGCGGCGTGTCGATTCCGCGTAGGGAAAAAAGTTGTACTCGATGGCCGGGGCGGCTCGGTAGGTCAGATCTTGGTTGCGAAAGGTGGAGCTCACCGCGGACCCACCAAACCCGATCCCCATATGGTCGCCGAGACTCTTGATAAATCGCGCGTCCAACGCCGCGTCGCGGCGCACGTTTGTAAAGGTGGAGTCGGTGAGCTCAAAGGAATCCTCGCGATAGTTCCCGTTGATACCGAGCCGGATCTTCCACGAGTCGGTCGTTCGGTTGCCAGAAAACGAACCGCGGAAGCTCTTTGTATCTTCGAGCTCTTCGGCATCGAAGAACATGTTCATGCGGGCCCGGAACACCCAAAAATTCCACGGGTCGTCCTCGGGCGTTGCGTTTTGGACCCGTCGTACGCCCAAGGGCCCGGCCGGTCGTTGAGAGACGACGAGTTCCTGTCCGAGCGCGGTCTGAGCCGCATAGCGGACAAGGCCGAGCCGTAGTGTTTGCGCGAGGGCCCGGCGCTCGCCGTCGTCGGTGTCGTCCTGCGTCGTGAAGAACACAAGCTCGTCGTCTAGGCCCTCGAACTGACCCAGACCAAAAAAGCTAAGCGTCCAGGCCCGGCCCCCTCCACCGGTGCCCTCGCGGGTCACGAGAACGTGGACTTGGGCGTCTGGTCGGTCTCGAACGTAGTCGACGAAAGTAATCTCCCGCCTCAGGTAGTCGTCGTCGCAGGGTCCGCAGTCGAGAAACACCCGCAACGCGCTCGCGCCCCGCGACATCGGCGCGCCGCCCGCCGTCTGTCTCGGCCCTTGTCTTTGTTCGAGTCCTCGCGGTTCCAGTTCCCGCGGTTCGAGCGCTCGCGCCGGTAAGACGGTCACTCCCAGCCCAATGAACGCGAGCACGATGATCCGAGTCGGGTTGTCGGTCACGATGTCGAGCAACAGGAGAGGTCGCTCTCCGACGGAATGGCCTCGACGCAGCACCCGGTGGCTTCTTCTAGCCGACGACGGTCATTCGGCCATGTCGAAAGGTGGGTCGTGCCGTGAACGACGGTTTCGACAAACGCCCGCAGCACCCGGTCGGATGGCATGTCGAGTCGATAGTGTACCCAGAGTCCTTCCTTCCGGGCAGCGACAAGCTGAGCCCGTCTCAAATACGCCAAATGCCGTGACACTGTTGGTTGGGGGAGCCGCAGACTGGTGTGCAGGTGACATACGCAGACTTCGCCACTGTCGAGCAGACCCAGGATGCGGAGACGCGTCCGGTCGGCAAGAGCCTTCAAGAGTGCCTCCATCGCTTCCGGAGTGGGTTGCTTCACCGGTATATATGCATTGACGAATATATAGGTGTTACCTATAGCTGGATTATATATATTCGCGAACGCAGATATATCGATCAACAGTCGATCGGAACGATTGAGAAGTGGAGTCGAGAAAATGTCAGCAAGCATCGAAAAGGGTCGCCAAGCCGTTCATCCTGAGTCTTCGGCTATTGCCGACGTCGTCAAAGAGCGATACGGCCGCATCGCATCGCAGGTGGCCAGCCTGACGCGGACTTCCTGCTGCGGGTCGGAAGAGGACGCGTCCGGCGGCCAGCGCGCGTCCGTCATCACGGCTGATCTCTACAGTGCGGGCCAGCCCGACGGCCTGCCCGAGGACGCGGTGCGCGCCTCGCTCGGGTGTGGCAATCCCACTCGTCTTGCCGAGCTCGAGGTCGGGCAGACCGTGCTCGACTTGGGCTCGGGCGGTGGGATAGACGTGCTGCTCGCGGCGCGACACGTTGGTCCGCAGGGATTTGTCTACGGTCTCGATATGACTGATGAGATGCTGACGCTCGCTCGCACCAACCAACACGCGACTGGTGTCACCAACGTCGAGTTCTTGCAGGGCGAGATCGAGACGATTCCCTTGCCCAACGCCAGCGTGGACGTCATCATCTCGAACTGCGTCATCAACTTGTCGGCGGATAAGGATCGGGTACTTTCGGAGGCGTATCGAGTCTTGCGTCCGGGCGGTCGTCTTGCCGTGTCGGATGTGGTGCGACGTCGAGACGTAGACCCCGCGGTCGAGCAGGATATGAACTTGTGGACCGGGTGCATCGCCGGTGCGCTTCATGAAACCGACTATCTCGAACGTCTCCAGGCCGCAGGGTTTCAGAATGTGGCAATCGAACCGACGCGCATCCTTGATGTCGGCGCCCCAACCGAGGGTGCCGAATGTTGCGGAGACCCGGAAAGCGATGCCATGCTGAGCGGTGCGTATATGAGCGCCTTCATCCGAGGAACCAAGCACGCGTGACCGGACTCTTGTTTCTGTGTGTCGCGAACTCGGCACGCAGTCAGATGGCCGAAGGGCTGGCGCGGCAACGCTGGGGCGCACGCATGTCCGTCCAAAGCGCGGGTTCCGAACCCGGAACCGTGAACCCACTCGCCGTCCGAGTGATGGCGGAGTGCGGGATCGATATTTCGGGGCATGTGTCGAAGAGCGTCGAGACTATTAGTGCCGCGTCCGTCGACACGGTCGTGACGCTTTGCGCCCAGGAAGTTTGTCCGGTGTTTCTGGGCCCGTCGCGACGGCTTCATTGGCCGCTTCCAGATCCGGCGCTCGCGGTTGAAAGTGAAGAAGACCAGCTGGATGGGTTCCGCACCGTGAGAGATCAGATCGCCGCCCGACTCGATGCGCTCGTGCTCCCAGAGACGCGCTGACCGTGTGAGTCAGAAGCACCGGGAGTCGCGTGATATCGTGGGAGTTAATCGATGTTTCTTCCGATCGGCGACGAGCCGAATCCTCGCGGCGTGCCGTGGGTGACATACGGACTGATCGCCGCGAACGTGGCTGTCTATCTCCTTGTCACGCTCCCCCTGAATATTCCGGTGGACCTGAACCATCCGGCGTTGGCCGAATACGTTCGCGTGCTCATGGATGCGCTCCCGCAGCGGGTGTCTCCGGCGGATCTCGTTCAGCAAATCAGTGCATATGACTTGGTCGTTTTTGACTACGGGTTCCGACCCGTGGCGCCGTCGGCTCTCGCGCTGCTCACGTCTATGTTCCTTCACGCGGGGTTCATGCACCTTGCAGGGAACATGCTGTTTCTGTGGATCTATGGAGACAATGTCGAGCACCGCTTAGGGTCCGGGGCCTACCTCGTCGCGTATCTGCTGACCGGCGTGACGGCGACCCTCTTCCATACCGCGTTTTCTCTCGATTCGGCGCTCCCCGTGGTGGGCGCGTCCGGCGCGATTTCCGGGGTGCTTGGCTTCTACTTTCTCTGGTTTCCAAGAAATCGTGTTCGAGTGTGGGTCTTCTTTTTCCCGTTCATCATGAATGTCATTGCGATGCCCGCCCGAATCGTGCTCGGTGTGTATCTCGTTCTCCAAAATATTTTTCCGTTCTTGATTTCGCAGGGGACCGGCGGCGGCGTAGCGTACGGCGCACACATCGGGGGGTTTCTCGGGGGATTGGGATGGGCCTGGTGGTCCGGACATCGGGCGGTGGTCGCTCGTCCCCCCGAATTTCGTGGGCCCACTCCCGCTCCCACCCCGAGACAGACGCCACGGGATGTGGTCGCTCGCCTTGTGGCTGAGGGCCATCTCGCGGAGGCGGCACCCGCGTATTTTCGGCTGGGCTCCGAACACACTCGACGCATGCTCGCGCCCAGAGACTCCATCGCGTTGGGTAGCTGGCTCGTGCGACACGGCCACCACCACGCCGCGTTGGTCGTGTATCAGCGCCATCTCCGTGACTACCCGGTGGGGCCGATGGCCGCTGAAGCCCATCTTGGCGTAGGGTTAGTGCAGCTCACCGAGCTTGACCAGCCCGCCGCGGCCTATCAGCACCTGGTGGAGGTGCTCGAGCATGATCCCGACCCGGAGACAGAGACTCTGGCGCGTCAGGGGTTAGATGAGATCGCCTCGCGTCAGAAGTTCAGGGTGCACTGACCATCAACGGTCGCGTCGGCTTGGGAAAACCAGCGGCGCCGCCCACGATTGGCTGTGGCGTCTGGCCCGCATACGGGGCGGCCGCATCGCTTATAATTACGGGTTGCTACAGTTGTCGGCCGCTATGCTGGGAGGTCGTTCAATGGTAGGACACGCGGCTCTGGACCGTGTAATCGGGGTTCGAATCCCTGCCTCCCAGCCATTCTCCTGTTTCGTTCCCTTGGACCAGTAAGTCGAACGGCTTACTGTATGTGGGCATGAGACTTCCGCGCTCTAAGGTGCAGTTCGATAGCAGGGCCTTCAAGAGCCGTCGTTGTTCGGTCCGTTCTTGGCTCATATACAGTGAATAGGCCCGTTGGCTGAGTTCTAAAATGCTCGCGGCGTTGTCGGTGGTGGCCTGCTCGTCGAGCCGCCTCAGTTCGTCGCGGATGGTCTCGAGCTCAGACTCCCACGCCGCAGAGTTGCGCGTCCACATGTTCTGGCTGATCGTGCCCGCAAGCAGATCCTCATACCCGCGGTCGAGCTTCGCCTGTATGGCGTTCCGGCGGCGCTCCAAGGAGCCGAGGGCCAGCGGTTCGACGCTGACTCTGCTGCCTTACGCCAGTCGAGGTGACGCTCGCGCGATTTCCCTGCTGCTCGCCAGGATGGGGCCGTATCTGAAGCGTGCCTGGCGGGGGAGGTTGCCGCCGTGGGTTCGCGGCCGGTCTGACACACAAGACTTGGTGCAAGAGGCGCTGATCCGCGCGTTGAAACATCTCCCTCGTTTCGAGGACCAATCGATAGAGGACTTTCGAAACTGGTTGCACGCGGTGTGCCGCAACCTCGTGATCGACGAGACGCGCTACGCTAAACGAAAAGGCGTTGAGCCGGAATTGCCCGAGCAGTGTGAGGGCGACTTGCTCGACCCCGAGGAGAGGCTTGTCGAAAAGGAAAGAGCCGACATTTTCGGAAAAGCTCTCGGTGGTCTCAGTCCGTCGGAGAGGGAGCTTGTCGTGTATCGACTCGAGTTGGGCTGCTCGTTCAAAGAGATGGCAGATGCGCTTGGAAAGTCTTCCGCGGATGCCGCACGGATGACCTACAACCGGGCACTCAAGAAGCTCGTCCACAAGATGAAGCAACTTGCAGTGGACAGGCCGCGCCAGAGTCACACCCACGTGTCTGCCTGACTTGGCAACACGCCCACCAAGAGGCTTCAGGCCGGGACACGAGCGGCTATGATGAGCCCGTGGACAGCGTGAACCGCCGGGCGTTTCTGAAATCAAGCGCGGCCGCTACGGCCGCGGTCTCGGTGTCGCACGAACGCGCCGTGGCCACTGGCCAACCACGGGGGCCGGATGGTGGCGGCCCTCGCACGTCGATCACTCTTACGGTGAACGGGGCGGCTCGCACGCTGGAGGTCGAAGACCGATGGACTTTGGTCGAGGTGCTCCGCGACCACTTGGACCTTACCGGTACAAAGGTGGGATGCGACCGCGGAGAGTGTGGGGCGTGCACGGTCCACTTGGACGGAGTCCCGGTCTACGCGTGTAGTCAGCTCGCCGTGTGGGCGCACGGTCGCGGGGTGACCACGGTTGAAGGATTGTCGGACGGCGACCAGCTGGATCCGTTGCAGGAAGCGTTTGTCGCCGGTGACGGTCCACAGTGCGGTTTTTGTACATCTGGTCAACTGATGTCCGCGAAGGCCCTCCTCAACGCACACCCGGATCCGACAGAGCAAGACGTACGCGAAGGGATGGTGGGCAATATTTGTCGGTGCTCGAACTACAACCGCTATGTGGCGGCGGTGATGTCGAGGGCTCCGATGAGGGCTACCCGCGGCGATCTTCCGCGGCTGGACACCGTGGGAGAGGCAGAGCCCCGAGTCGACGCGCGGGAACGGGTAAGCGGGAGGGCTACCTATACCGGCGACGTCAAGTTCACCAACATGCTGCACGCCCGAGTGTTGCGGAGTCCCTATCCGCATGCACGGGTCACGCGGGTCGACACCAGACGAGCCCTGGCCCTTCCCGGTGTCCACGCGGTGCTGACCCGTGACAATTGTGAGACGCGGTGGGGAAGCGGGGATTCGCGCAACCCCCGATATCTATTCAACGATCCGGTCCGGTTTGTCGGCGACCCCGTGGCCGCGGTGGCGGCGAATGATCGTCACACCGCCGAAGAGGCGTTGCGTCTGATCGACGTCGACTACGACCCGTTGGATTTTGTGCTCGACCAAGAGGCGGCGCTCGACCCTCGTAGCGTCGAGATACAACCGGGCGGAAACCTGTCCCCGCGTCGCGACGGCGAGCGAGCTCCCGAGCGATATCAACGGGGAGAAATCGATACGGGGTTTGCTGCCGCGGATGTCATCGTCGAAGAGACGTATGTCTCTAAACATCACAGTAACGCGCAGATGGAGCCGCGGGTGGCGGTGGCGCGATGGGTGGCCGACGAGCTCACGCTGTGGACGCCCACCCAAGGCATTGCCAACTGCCGCGCGGACCTGGCGCGAGATCTTGACCTTCATCCGGAGCAGGTGCGGGTCATCTGCGAGTATATGGGTGGGGGGTTTGGCAATAAGAACCAATGCCAGGACGCAGATCTCATCGCCGCGTTGCTGGCCCGGGACACACAGCGTCCGGTCAAGCTCGAGCTAACGCGAAAGGATGACTTTCTTGGGGTGCATGGGCGCTGGCCGACCACCCAGCACTACAAGGTTGGGGCCAGTCGTGACGGCACGCTCCAGGCGATCCAGCTGCGCGGCTACAGCGGTATGGGACCGCATCGAAAAAGTAGCGGTGGTATCTCGGGGGTCGAGCTGTTTCGCTGTCCGAACGTTCAGAGCGAGGTGTCGCCCGTTTATACGAATATGGCTGTCGCCGCGAATTTTCGAGGACCGTCCTATCCACAAGGGGTATGGGGCATCGAGTCGGTGATGGACCAGCTGGCGCACGACCTTTCGATCGACCCGGTCGATTTTCATCTGCGGAACGTGACGCGGGAGTATCTCGACGAGACGCCGTATTCAAGCTGGGCGCTTCCCGAGTGCATCGTCGAAGGGGCTCAGCACTTTGACTGGCCTAGTCGGTGGCAGAGGGCCGGGACGAGGACTGGTAGACGTCGACGTGGCGTGGGGATGGCGATGGGGATGTTTGCGGCGCGTCTGGGTCGGAGCAGCGCCGTGCTGCGTTTCGAGCAAGGGCGTCTGTGGTTGCATATCGGGGTGACCGACATTGGGACCGGCGCCAAGACGGCCATGGCTCAGCTGGCCGCCGAAGCCATGGGAATGCCACTCTCCGATGTCACGGTCGTGTGGGGCGACACGGATCGCTGCCCCTATTCGGTCGGTGAGTCGGGAAGCCGGACCACCACCCACACCGGCCAAGCCATTGTCGAAGCCGCTGCGGACCTGAAGCGTCAGATCATCGCCGCGAACGGTTTGTTGGCCGGCCGAACATTTATCTCCCAAGCGACGCCAGCGCCTGTCACGGAAGGGGTTGTCCGCTACGCGTCGGCCGCTCACTTTGTGGAGGTCGAGGTCGATGTGGACCTCGGCGACATTCGCGTGGCGCGCTATGTAGCGATGCACGAGAGCGGTCGCATCATCAATCCTCTCACCGCGGAAAGCCAAGTAAAGGGCGGTGTCACGATGGGCATCGGGATGGCGCTACACGAAGAGCTGGTCTACGACCGGGCTACGGGGATTCCGGTCAACCCGGGATATTACGGCGCCAAAGTGATGACCCATCTGGATGCCCCCGAGATAGAGGTGCGTTTTATCGAACCCAACGACCCCTTTGGACCCTACGGCGCCAAGAACGTCGGCGAGCCGCCCGTCATCCCCGTCGTGGCCGCTATCGGGAACGCCTTTTTTAACGCGACCGGACGACGCATTCGAGAGCTGCCGATGACTCGGGACCGCGTGATCGAGGTGCTGGCGTGAGGCGTCTCGTGAGCGTGAACCCGCAGAGTCTTGCCGAAGCCGTAGACCGGTTGCATACGGAGGGGGCGTCGGCGTCGGCGGTTGGTGGCGGCAGCGACTTACTGGGCATGCTCAAGGATGACCTGGTGACGCCTGATGTTCTGGTCAACCTGCGGGCCATCGAGGGTGACGAGGGCCTCGCTGCTATCGAGTCGGTCGCCGTCGACACGACAGAGGACGCCGAGGTTCGGATTGGCGGTCTCGTCACACTCACCCAGCTCAGCCTCCACCCGATCGTCGTCGACCGATATCCGGTACTGGCCGAGGCCGCGAAGTCGGCCGCCACCCCTCAGATACGAAACGTCGGGACTGTGGCCGGGAATATCTGTCAGCGTCCGTGGTGCTGGTATTTTCGCCAGAAGTTTCCCTGCTACAAGCACGGCGGCAACCGGTGTTTCTCTCGGGTTGGCGAAAATCAGTTCAATGCGATCCTTGGCGGTGGCCCAAGCTTCATTGTTCACCCGTCCGATACCGCACCTGCGTTGGTTGCGCTCGATGCCAGGTTTCGTGTGGTCGGACCAGACGGGGAGCGAACGGTTGCGGCGGCGGATTTCTTTACCTTGCCCCGCGCCGATTTGGCTCGCGAGAATGTGCTCGAGGTTGGAGAGGTGCTCGTCGGCATTACCCTCCCCCCGGCCGCTGCGCGTCGCAGCACCTATGCGAAAGTGCTTGACCGAGAGGCGTGGACGCACGCCGTCGTGAGTGTCGCGGCGGTGCTGACGATGGATGGTGACCGTGTTCGCACGGCGCGCGTCGTGCTTGGCGGTGTCGCGCCCATCCCCTGGTCGGTACCCCGAGTCGACGATCTGCTCCGCGGTCAGTATATGACCGCCGCGCTGGCCAACGAAGCTGGTCGTCTGGCCGTGGACGGCGCCCAGCCACTCTCCAAGAACGCCTACAAGGTGACGCTGACGAAGAACCTGGTACGGCGCACGCTCCTGTCTCTCTCCGCACAACACTGAACGTCGAGAAATCGAAAGTGGTGATAAAGATGAAAACCAAGATAACGAGAGGGCGCCGCGAGGGTCGCGCGACGCTGTGCGCTCTTTTTACCGCAATGTTCGCGCTGACGGCGGGTGGGCTCGATGCGTTTGCGCAAGATGACTCACCGTCGTGGCGCTGGTCCGAGGAACGGGTCTTCGAGGTGGTCCAGCGCGTGCGTGCGGGTCGGTCGCTCAATCCAGACTCATGGCCGGGGGGAAATCGCGTGGCCGTGCTGCTGTCGTTTGATGTCGACAACGAGACAATTTCATTGCGCAGTGGTGACACCAGTGTGGGAAGTCTGTCGCGTGGTGAATATGGGTCTCGGGTGGCTTTGGGGCGTGTCGTCAATCTTCTTGACGAACACGAGATTCCCGCGTCTTTTTTTGGGCCAGCCATAAGTTTTTCGTTGGCACCGTCCCAGATCGATGTCATCCAGTCTTCCGGTCGCCACGAGATTGGTATCCACGGGTGGATCCACGAACGCAACGCGACGTTGCCACGGGAAGAGGAAGAACGACTGCTGAAGATGGCGGTAGAGCGGATGACCACCCTTATCGGTGAGCGACCAGTTGGCTATCGGGCACCGTCCTGGAACTTTAGCGACGCAACCCTCGATCTGCTGCTGGAGATGGGTTTTCTCTACGACTCGTCATTGATGGCCGACGACCGACCGTATGAGATCAACGCCGCCGGCACGCCGACCGGTCTTGTAGAGCTCCCGGTCGATTGGATTCTCGATGACGCGCCGCTGTTGGATCCTCTTGGTCAGCGCTACGCGAATCCCCGTGACGTGTTGCAGGTATATAAGGATGAGTTCGACGTGGCGTATGCCGAGGGCACCATGTTCTTGCTGACAATGCACCCGCACGTCATCGGACACCGCTCCCGTATCGTCATTCTGCGGGAACTCATCGAGCACATTCAGTCAAAACCTGGCGTCTGGTTCGGTACGCATCGGGCGGCCGCCGAGTGGGTGAAGACGCAGGCTCAACTCCGTGACTAGCGCACCGCCGTTGGTCCTCTCCCAGGGACAGTTCTGCAACTGAGAGCTCCCCGATTGGCCGGCGTCGAGACGCACCCCGATCTTTAGGTTGACGATTGGATCAGCAGAGGCGTCTTCGAACCGGAGGTGGCCTTCGGCCGCCCTCCCCGTCAGAGAGGCGGCAGCGAATCCGCCCGAAAGCAACCATCCCACAAGCTCGACGACAGGCGTCACCGGGACGGGCGCGCGAGGGATGAGCCGGTAACTCAGACCGACACCGTAGCGGACAATCGTCGAAGCAAAATCGTCCGTTGTGCGCGGTATGAGAACACCTCGTCCGGCAAGCCGAGCGCTGACGATCCATCGACCGGCTGCCACACTCGAAATTCTCCGGCGAGCTCCACCCGGCTGCTGACCCGGTCGTAGTAGAGCAGGCCCGGCTCCACGCTCCTGTTCCGTCGTCACGCCGTCAAGCGGGTTGTGACGATGGCTCCGACCTGGCATCATGACTGCCCGGAGGTGAGGCGATGGCTCAACGTCGACGAGAATTTTTGAAAACAACGGGTGCGGTCGGAGTTGCCGCGCTGGCCGGCGGGGCACGTGGCGCGCTGGGGGTGGAACGCGCGCAACCGGAGCCGCCGTCGACCATCAGACGCGCCGAGACCTCGGTGCTCGAGATCGCGTATGAACAAAGCGGTGCCGAGACCGGGTTTCCCATTATTTTGCTACATGGGTTTCCTTACGATGTGAGAGCGTGGGACGGCACACGTGCCCCGCTCGCGGATGCAGGATATCGCGTGCTTGTCCCGTATCTCCGTGGGTATGGTCCCACGCGTTTCCGCGATCCGTCTGCGCCCCGAATGGCCGAACAGGCTGCTATCGCGCAGGATGTCGTCGACTTTGCCGATGCGCTCGGTCTGGATCGGTTCGCGCTCGCCGGTTTTGATTGGGGAAACCGGGCGGCGTGTATCACGTCGATTCGTCACCCCGAACGGGTGCGCGCGCAGGTTGCCGTCAACGGCTACTCCGTTCAGAACACCGTGACGCCATCCCCACCGGCGTCCGCCGCCGCGGAGGCCAGGCTCTGGTATCAGTGGTATTTCAACACCGAGCGCGGGCGAGTCGGTCTCGAGGCCAATCGTCGCGACATCTGTCGCTATCTTTGGAGCACATGGTCACCGGGCTACCAGTTTACTGACGAGATCTACGAGCGTAGCGCGGTCTCTTTTGACAACCCCGACTTTGTCGACGTCGTGATCCACTCGTATCGGCATCGGCACGGCAACGCGCCCGGAGAGCGCCGCTTCATGGATGTTGAGCGAGATCTCGCGGAGCGTCCGCCTGTGACGGTGCCGGCCATCGTGCTACGCGGGGACGCCAGTGGCTTTGGTCGCCCGTCGCCTGACCCTACTGCGGACCGTGAACGGTTCCCATCCTTGGTGGCCCGACGGATAGTGGAGGAGGCCGGGCACGACTTGCCGGCCCAACGCCCCGACGCCGTCGTGGCGGCGCTGCGAGAACTGCTTGCCGGCTAGTGGAGTGTGGCGACCCGAGCTTGGCCCGACGTTATTCTCACGGACCGTCAGCCTGCTCGAAGGTGAGGTCTAGGGTCGTGCGATTCGCGCAGCGACCCCAGCGAGGGAGTCACGAAAACATCAGATGGCCAGTCGGGGACAGAGGTTAATGGGTTGCGGTCGGTCACTGGGCTGTGTTACAACGTGACAGAGCGTCGGTCGGTCCGCAGACCGCCTGGGGACATTTGACTGGATTCTGGGCGCGACTGAACGCAGGAGATTTCTAAATGACAACATCTCGCATGATTGTGCTTGCCCTCGTCGTCGGGATGGCGGCGGCATTTGCCGCGCCTGTCGTCGCGGCCACTGAGGAGGCTGAGGCCGGCCTCACCTATTACAAGGATGTTCTGCCGATCATGCAGGAGAACTGCCAGACCTGTCACCGGGAGTCTGGTCAGAACATCAGCGGTATGGTGGCTCCGATGTCGTTCTCGGACTACCAGGAAACCCGACCCTGGGCGCGCTCAATCGCCCGAAAGGTGGCTTCCCGCGAGATGCCCCCGTGGTTCGCGACCGCGCCGACCGGCGTGTTTTCGAATGAGCGGCATCTGACGGACGCCGAGATCGACACCATCGTGAACTGGGTCGACGCCGGCGCGCCGGCCGGAGACATGGCGGATGCGCCACCGGCTAGACAGTGGGCAGAGCAGGCCAACGACGGCTGGACATACGGTACCCCCGACTTTGTCGTCCAGATGCCGGAGCCGTATTTTGTCGGCGACGACGTCTATGACCTCAATATCCAGTTTTACAAGAAGCTGGCCGAAGCTGACCTCCCCGAAGACGTCTGGTTGCGTGGGTGGGAGCTGAGGACTGGCGACAACCGAATCACCCATCACATGTGCTCATCGGTGCTGTCTCCGGGTGCCTATACTCCCCCCGATGGCTCCGTCGTTGAGGAAGAGGGCGCTGACGTCGAAGGCAGTCAGCTGTTGAGTTGTGTTGCAGAGGGTGGTGAGTCCGGAATGCTGCCGGAGGGATTTGGCGTGCGTCTCGAGAAGGGTTCGACCCTGTCGTTCAACATGCACTACCACAAAGAGCCGGCAGCTGGTTCTGGCGAGTGGAGTTCACCGGAAATCGGTCTCTTTTTCTCGAAAGAGCCGCCGACCTACACGGTCGTGAACGATTCGCTCTACAATCGCGGGTTCGAAATTCCGCCAAACCATCCGAACTATCGTGTCGGGTCGTCGCGGGTCCTCGAAAAAGACACCTATGTGTTGACCCTGTGGCCACATGCGCACACCCGCGCCAGCGCCGCCAGATACACCGCGTTCTATCCGGATGGCACGCAGGAACTGATGCTCGACATACCGGAATACGATCAGGGGTGGCAGGTCACATATAAGTATGCCGAGCCAAAGCTGCTCCCGAAGGGCACCCGGATCGATGTCGATTTCTGGTATGACAACACGCCAGAACGTGCCGCGAGGAAGTCGTTCAATTCCGAGCGTTTTGTGGGATACGGCCCGCGCACAGACGACGAAATGTCCCTGGGGTTCATCGGCTACGCCGAGGTGCCTGATGCCGATGTGTCGTTGACTGACAACAACTAGTTAATCGGAGTCGTGCGGTACCGCGGTCGACTCGATGTGTCTCTGAGGGCGGGGTTTAGATGTCTAAACCCCGCCCTCTTATTTTTGTGCCCCTTCTCATGTCTATGCGCTTTCGAATTACCGTTGCGGTCGTTCTGCTCTCATCGTTTCTCCTCTCGGCCTCGGCTCGTGCCCAAACGTCAACTGAGATAACCGAGGCGGCTCCAGACGGCCTCATTCACGTGATGCTGACCTTGGAGGGCCAGGAAATCGACTTCGGATACCCTCCAGACCTGTCGGTGGATGACCCGTCGTATCGGTCGCTCTTGGCAGGGACGGTCGGCGCCGAGGTTCAGGTCGGTACGCTCACGGGCCACCGGGCACTGCGTCTCGGTTCCATCGTCCCGACTCTGGAAAGTGATCCGGTCTCCTTGGAGCAGCGCGAGCGAGACGGCGAGAGCGCCGAGGAGTCCCCGGCTACGACTTCCATCTACGACCTGTGGCTGAACCGAAGGCCTGACGGCTGGGAGCTTTCGGCTCGGGTTGACGACCCATCTGAGGATGCCGGCGACATGTCCAACGCCAGTATCTACGTCATCCCGCTTGCCTATCGGGCCCGAGAGACGAATGACGCACCGGCGCCACAGCTAAGTGCATCCCTTCGTCCGACTGCCGCAGAGGCCGGGAAGTTGTCATTGCGGTGGGGGAGTCATGTGTGGAGCACTGACTTCCGGTTTGACGAGTTGCCGCCGGCGCCGCCCCGAGAGCGTGTGTCTGGCCGCGGTCAGGAACGCGAGTCGGACACCGATACGACCGCGTTTGCGCGGGGCACAACGCTGGCAGAACGCAATGAGAGTCTTGCGATTTTTTCTGACGGCGCCGAGATTCGGACGTTGTTCTGGAAGAGCATCGATGTCGAGGATGAGGACTACGGACGTCTCGCCGACGTAGCGGATGGCGAGATCGTGCAGCTCATTCGGTCACCGGTTCTACGAATCAAGACCGACGTCGACCTGCGGTTTGATACAACCGATATACCGACCGGGAACCTCGCCCCAGGGTTTGCAGGCGCCTACGGGATCTGGCTGCGCAGAGTCGCGTCGGGCTGGCGCTTTGTCTTCAACGACGAAGCGGACTCTTGGGGCACGCAATACAACGCGGAGTTCGACGCGGCGGAGTTTGACGTGTCTTACGTTCGTGGTGACGGAGCGTTTCGGCCGTTGGCCATTGCCGTCGTGCCGCTGGGCCCAGCCTCCGGCCGTCTCGTGGTCCACTGGGGGCCCCACGAATGGACGGCCGACTTTGCGGTCGTTCGCGACGGTCCCGGAACTCCGTAATTCACTTTTTGTTTGCCCTCGGCGGCGCTTGTCTCGTGGCACTTTGCGCGTGGCCGGCGCGGCCACGCGGCTCGGACCAACTACTAAACGTTTCGCCGCGACAGTCCAGTTCAGGGCGGCTAGTGCCCCGGGACTTGTGCAAGACACTACGGTTACAGGCGACTACGGCACCGCGGCGACTACGCGCAGACCTGTCGTGACCCAGCGGAGCGTGTCGACCTTACCGAACGATGCGTCGATCCGCTGTTCCCACCCCACGAACGCGTCGACCGACGCGATGTTCCCATAAAAGCGAAGGCCACCCTCGAGCCGTCCGCCGCGCTGCGTCGTTCGTCCAAACATGAGGCGGTCGACCGGAACGACAACACCTTCGGCGCGGCCGACCACCGCGACGCGGTCATTCAATGGTCGTATGGCGCTGACGTGGGCCTCTACTTGTCCCCGATAGTCGACGCCTGCGCGTTCCACGGTGAACATCCCGCGGATACCAGCTTCGAGCTCGACCTGTGCGGCGATCGCTCGCTCGGTATACGACCCGCCCACCATGTTCCAAGAGATGCTCTCCTCGGTGGCCCGATCTACCAGATGTCGGGAAATATGATGAAAGAACGCGCCCACTTCTCCGCGCGGGAGAGGGAAAAATAGCGACCCGTCGATCGCGTAGCTGTTCTGATTGGGATCGATGTTCCGTTTTTGCCCTCCCACCATCTGTTCGTACCCGATAAACAGGTTGCTCCGCACAAAGCCCAGATCGACAAGATCTAAATCGATAATCATGTCCACGTCCCAGTCAAATGCCTGGTCGGCCGCGGCGCCACCGAGAGACCTAATGTCGAGTCCGGTGCGGAGACCGGTCAGCAGCCCAAACTCGCTCGCGACGAGCGCCGCTGGTCTGGGGCCGCCCAGCGTCTGACCTGAAGTGGGACTAGGAACGAGCGCCCACAGGCAGAACCAAACGAGAAAGCTATGGGATCGTGAAGGCACGTTCGATAGCACACGGATGGCGCAATGATCTCTCGCGCGCCGGCGGCGCAGCGTGATTATAGTCGCCGCGAGCCGACTGCCGACACTGGCCCCACCGTGCCGCCCACGGACGGTCTCGTGGCCGCACGAGCAACGATTGGCGGCCTGATCAAACAGCGAGGGACGCAGGCACCCAGTTTGAGCAGGTCGTCGTCGCCTTTGTCGAGGGAGATGGTTGTGGGCGCTCGCCGTTGGTGATACGGTCAATCGAATTCGTCCGCACAATACGACGTCATTGTCCGGTGGAACGGACCTCGGCTGCGATCTGCTGGACTGGTCGCAGCCGGCGGTTATGGAAAGGGGACAACACGATGCCCGCATTTGAACGCCCACTGTCTATCGTCACCATCGTCATTTTGGCAATCGCCGGAAGTGTCACCACCCCCCACGCTCAGGGTCGTTTCACCGGAAAGTTCACCGATAAGTGGGAGAACCCGGTCGTCGGCGCCCTTGTGTTGGTCGAGCCGAGCGAAGGCACAACCGGGGGGCGTCAGGAAACCACGACGGACGACGACGGCGCATTCGCCTTTGTCGGGCTCCGGTCGGGGCAATGGGAGGTCGAAGTCCACGGGGATGGGTATCAGCCAATTCGAACCGCGGTTAACGTTCGGCAGCTGAGCGACAATCGTCCGCTTGAGGTCGAGCTCGACGTATTGCCTTCCGGCGGTCGCTTTCGCGGCGACACTGAGTTTGAGGCAGACGGCGGTATCCCCATGATCAAGTTTGGCGCCGACGGTGGGTTCGAGTTCGAGGACGCAGAGGGCGAGGGCGAAGGGACATACGGCATCAGCGGCGTGAACGCTGTACTTGTCGTCCGTGACTATGACGGTCCCGACGACCGGTTCGCGGTGAGTCAGCCCGTAGTCGTGACAGCGCCGAGCGACCAGTTTCTGAGCGTGAGCTGGGGAGAGAGCACGCTAGCGAAGAAATAGTAAGGGTAGCCAGGATGGGAATCCTGGGCATCTACGATCGCAGGGCTGGTAGTGTCTCACCCTCAGGCACGAAACGAAGTGCTACGCCGTTGTTGCACCACCGCTGGCCCGTGGGACGGGGACCATCCTTGAAGAGATGCCCTTGATGTCCCTGGCAGCGGACGCAGTGATACTCGGTGCGCGGGATGATGAGTTTCCAATCTCGCTTTGTCTCGAGTCGCCCGTCGATTGCTTGGTAGAAGCTTGGCCAACCGGTGCCGCTGTCATACTTCGCCGACGCCTCGAAGAGTGGCAGATAGCACGCAGCGCAGAGGAAGGATCCGGCTCGTTTCTCGTCGTTAAGCGAGCTGCTCCACGGTCGCTCTGTACGGTCTTCAAAGAGGACGTCGTATGCCGCGTTCGACAATAGCTCGCGCCACTCGGAGAGTGGCTTGTCCAAGGCTTTGATCCCTTCACCTGTTCGCCGCGCCGTGGCAACTACGGACGTGAGGACCGCGCCCACAAACGTCGTAAAAAAATTCCGTCTGGTCATGAAGTCTCCGTGTGTTTCCTGGCCTCCGCGACAAGTCCACTCGTATCTGTGTGGCATGAGTCTCGGACGCAGCACATTGGTTCTATCTCTTTGGATGCCGACGGTGGCATTTGGTTTCGGCCGAGGTCGCCACAGGATGACCACGGGCTCTATTATGGCGCGCGCGGATTGCATGGGCGGCCCAATGCGCCCGCCGGACCGATGAGCGACGATAGAAGCGACACCATCTCGCACCGGGACGAGGCGGCGTTGCTAGCCGCCCTGCGAGCTGGCGATGAATGGGCGTTCGAGCTGCTCGAGAGGAAGAAGACGCGTTCAATCGCTAATTCTCCGTGATCAGCCGACGGAGTCGGGCTACACCCTCGCTGGCTGGACCTATAACCGGCTCTGCGTGAGCCGCTGCGCTACGCGGCAGGATCCGTTCCATCGAGAACTGCGCAAAGAGGATGGCCGTCCCGGGTTCTACGCTTTGCACAGCCTCGAGTACGAGGTCATCGTGTCGCTCACCCTCGCCAGAAATTAGTGCATCCATCGCGCCGCCCACCGCCTGACCGGACAACGGAAGACGCCGGGACTGCTCGGCGGCCGCTCGTTCAAGCTCTTCTGACAGAAGCGTGACAGAGTCTGGTGCCGTGGCGAGCACGTGCAACGGCTGGTCGAGCGCGAGCGCACGCTCGATGATGCCATCGAAAGACGTGGCAACCGGGATCGTCATGCCGACGCGGGCTTGTTTCACGAATTCACCAAAGAACGATCCCGTCACGATGATTCCTTCGGCGCCGGTGCTCGCGCTGTAGGCGACGAGCCGCTGAATTCGGGACGACAGCTCGACGTCATCCGCGCTACCTTGACTCCGATCGAGATAGAGCGACCCGTCGAGCAGGTGGGCCACGTCGGCGGTCGTCCATCCTCGATCAAACGCCGTCTGGGTTGTCGGAATGGCGTTCATGAGTGCGTGAATCGCGCCAATACGAAAGCGCCTCTGGGCCATAGGGAATCTCCGTTCTGAACTGACGGCCGGTTGGTTTAGTGACTTCCCATGAGGAGGTCCCAGTGCTGGGCAGCCCGTTCGAGAATCTGCGCCAAGTCGTCCTGTCGAAGATACCGCTCTGCGATGAGGTCACGTCCGGCGGCCTCGACGCGAGTGAGGAAGTCACTACGTGACGCATAGCGCTCTTCGATCGACGGCCGGGGGTCCTTGGTTGCTTGGCGCTGGGCCTCGGTGGTCGAGAACGGGATGTAGGAGCCGGCCAATGACACCAGCGTGTCAGGGTCGCCGTGGTCGGCGTCAGTAAAGTTCCAGCCGGTGTAGGTCGCCAGAGGCACCTCGACTTCGGGGTGTCGAATGCCAGAGGTTTCGTTGCCGTCGGCATCAACCTTTGGCACAAGCATTGGAAGCGCTTCCCCGCCGTCGCTGTTGTTATTCAACCAAGGATTCGGCATGCGTGTCCCCGCGGTGCGATCGTGGGGGGATCTGACGTCCGGGATTGCCGGGAAGTCGACCTCGGAGGGTGGCACAAGGTCTCCGTGGGCGAAGCGAGGATGCCGACTTGGCGGCGGTTCGACTCCATCGACGACCCAGTCGGTGAGGGCACCGAGTAGCGCGCGCATGTGCCACCAGTAGTCTGTCGGATTCCCCATCTCCTGGCGATTGCGCCCCGGTGGCGGGGGAAATGCGCCCGGCCCATGCTGGGTTCCGGCCAGGAAATAGAAGCGGACGTTGTCCTGCAGATCCAGATCATTGGCGCCGTCCGGTGTCGAGTGGACCAAGGATGCGACGCGGCCTCCGCCCCAGTATTCGACACCAGTGTTTGTGTAGAAGATGTAGGGCTGCCGCTCGCGGCTCCGGTCGTTCCCCAACGTGCCGTCCAAGACGCCCGTCACGGGGTCACGGAGTGCGGCGTCCGCGAACGGGAAGGAGGTGGCATCAAACATACCGAGGGAGATGGGCGTGGCGCCGGGTTGATTGAGGTCGAGTCGGGAGGCTCCGGCAATGTGCGGGATCATACCGTCGAAGACCTGCCGTCCCGATTCGTCAGTATTGAATCCAAGATACAGGAACGTGCGGAGAAAGCGGCCACTCTGCGAGGAGCCAAACGATAGGGTGTGCTCGGCTGTGACAAGCGGGTCGGGTGCGGTGTCAGCGGGGAGACCGTGTCGTATCCAAGACGCGGTGTCACGGACAGCGGCGAAGCCGAGGCCACCCACGGGAAAACCGTCTACCGATGGCACCTCGATCCGGATCGCACCTCGATTCGGTTGGACGTCGAACTCCCATCCCACCCAGACCACGGTGTATCCCTGCTGCATCAAGAATCCATCCCCGTACGGTCCTTCACCGCCGCGGTTGAATGCCAGCGCACTTCGTCGCCCCCGGTTTGAGATATCGACGAGTGCCACGCCGTTCCCGCGCTCTCGGTCGGCCGGGGCAAGAATCACCAGGTCGGCGGTTGCTTCAACCATTCCGTCGGCGTTTCGCGGAGCACGATCCAGACCGACAATGACCTGATTCAACGGATTGTCCGGGTCGACGGCAAAGGTCACTCTCCCGACGATCTCTTCGTAGGCACCGTAGCTGCCAAACAGGCGTCCGTCTTCTATGAGATGACGCTCAGTGACGGCGACTGAAGCGACTTCGGCGTGGAGGGTCGGCGCGAGCAGTCCGGTGACGACACACGCGACCGCAACGGTATGACGGTAGAAAAACATTGTCGAATGATCCTTTGCTTCTTGGGTGACCGAGGCGCGCGAGAGCACGGAACGACGATCACCGATTATACCGATAGACTTCCGCGCGGAGTGGACCTCCGGCAAAAGGCGACCGTTCGTGGCCGTCCGCATCAGACGGGCGCGTAGACGGGCGGTTGCCGGTATCATGCGCCAGACGCTTCGCCGCGAACCAGAGTGCGGTGTTGGAGGTTTTATGTCCGTCTTCAGACAGTCAGACCGGTGGGCCCTCGTCGTGCTCGTAGCCGTTATTGGCGGTTGCGCCGCACCCACGTGGGATTCACCCGACTCACTCGACGAGCTTGCCCGCGTGTCACTCGCGCGAATCGACGGCGATCTCGAAGTACCCGGTCTTCGGGATACCGTCGAAGTCATCCGCGACGAATGGGGCGTCCCGCATATCTACGCCCAAAACGACGACGATCTTTTCTTTGCGCAGGGCTACGTGATGGCGCAGGACCGACTTTGGCAGATGGAGATGTGGCGCCGCTGGCATGAAGGCCGTCTGGCCGAAATCTTTGGGCCAGAGGCACTCGACTACGATCGGCGCACCCGGCTCATGTTGTTTCGAGGAGAAGAGGACTGGTCGAGTTATCACCCTGACGCCGAGCGTCTCTTCACCGCGCATGCCAACGGGGTGAACACCTTTATTGATCAGCATCGCGATAACCTCCCCGTCGAATTCAAACTCACGGGGGTTGTTCCGGACCCATGGACCGCGGAGACGGTGGTCCTTCGTTGGGCGGCGCTCGCCGTACCCAGCGTCCGTGGACATGCGATCAATGAGATACAGCTGGCGTTGGCGGTCGCTGCCGATGGCGTCGAGGAGGCAAATCGACGCGCCGCCCCGGACCCCTGGGACGAGCTCGTGATACCCGAGGGTCTCGATGTGAGCATCATTCCCGAGGATATTCTCACCGTCATGCGTGCCGGCGACAACGACCCGTTCGTTGCCGGGAGGCTTCCACCCCTAGAGATCGTCGAACCGTATCGTTCTCTCCTGTCGACCCCCGCTCTGGAAACGACCCAGGTCGCGCCGGGTGAGATCGCAACCGAAGGGAGCAACAACTGGGTGATGAGCGCGGCGCGGTCGTCGACCGGCGCGCCGATCCTTGCGAACGATCCCCACCGGCGTATCGAGATGCCGGCGCTACGCTATTTTGTGCATCTCGTTGCGCCCGGATGGAATGTCATCGGCGGGGGCGAGCCGCCGTTTGCCGGGGTCGATGCCGGGAGCAACGAGCGGATGGCGTGGGGCTTTACTTTTGCGGGCACGGACATGGTGGATGTCTATGTGGAGGAAATGCATCCTGACGAGCCGAACCTGGTGCGGTGGCAGGACGGATGGGAGCCGCTTCGGGTCATCGAGGAAGAGATTCCGGTCAAGGGGCAGGCTCCAGAAAAGGTGACACTGAAGTTCAGTCGGCATGGTCCCGTCTTCTACGAAGACCAGGAACACCGACGAGCGTACGCGGTGCGGTCCGTGGTGCAGGAACCGGGAACCGCTGCCTACAAGGGCAGCTTTCAGCTAGCCCAGGCTACAAGCTGCGACGATTTCTTTGAGCGCGCGATGCACTGGCTGGTGCCAACGCATAGCCTCATCTGCGGCGACGTTGACGGCAACATTGCGCTCCAGGTGACAGGGCTGACCCCTGACCGAGAGGGCTGGAACGGCCGGTTGCCGGTGCCTGGCACGGGCGACTACGAGTGGCAAGCGTTCAGAACCGACCTCCCTCGCGAGTTCAATCCCGAGCGGGGATACATTGCGACCGCCAACAACAACGTCCATCCACCCGGCTATGACGAGGAGAGCAGGCCGGTCTTCTACCACTCGTCCCGAGGCGTCGAAACCGCGCGGATCGCGCGTCTCCATCAAATCTTGGGGTCGGGGGAATCGTTGTCGGTCGACGACCATCAGCGGATTCAGCACGACGCTCATCTGCTGGCCGCCGAGCGGGACATTCCGTCGTTTCAAGGATGGACCTCGGACGATCCGGAGGTCGAATGGGCGCGAAGTCTCCTCGCCGATTGGGACGGGACATTGTCGCGAGAGAGTACGGCGGGCGCAGTCTATGTTCGCTGGCAGGACGAAGTGCGACGATTGGTTGAGGACTGGCCGACGTCGATGACGGCGATGGATACGGACCAACGCCAGGTCGTCATCGAGAACGGCCTGACGCTCGCGTTGGGCCGCCTGACCGTCGAGTTGGGCGCCGACCGGAGCGAATGGCGGCACGGACGACTCCACGCCAGTCACCTGCCTCACATGCTGTCGTCGGCCTACGATTTGCCGTCTGTCGAGCGGCCGGGCGGGTTCGGTTCGGTGAACGCGACCGGCGCCAACTTCCGGCGGATCATCGACCTCGCCGACCCAGACCGTTCCGTGGCCAGCAATGCGCCGGGACAATCGGCCCAGCCCGGGAGCCCGTTCTACGGAAACCTGGTCGAAAATCTTGGAAACGGAGAGTATTTCCCGCTGCTCTTCACGCGGGGGGCGGTTGACGAGCACGCGGCTCATCGCTTGGTACTGTCTCCAGAAGACCAGTAAGGACTAGCTACTCCTGCTCTTGGGTGGTGTCGTTAGCCGGCGCCTCGAGGGTGCCGTAGTAGCCGAGCATCATCTCTTCCCAGGTCTGGTCGCCCCACTGGACCGTTTGGGTAGGATCGGGGTTGAAGCGGTTTTTTGCCGAGTTGTCGTAGTGGAACTCGGCTTCGAGGATCGACCCCTTTGGCATGAAGATCGGCTCCTCGAGTTCGTAACGCAGCTGCCAGTTGAAGTCGTAGCGTGGCACCGAGAGTGCTACGACCTCGCTACCGTCCGGGTATTTCACGACGTAGCGGGCGGACTTCCCGCGCACGTGCATGTGCGGCATCATGTTCACGAGAAACGTGTCTTCCGTGATCTCGCGACTAGCTGCGACCCTGTAGTTGGCGTGACCGGGCTCAATGGCGAACCTCAGGTTTCTCACTTGACCGCCGTTCGCCCGTCGCACATTCGCGCCGGCGGGATCCTTGGCCAGCACCACACCCCAGCTGCTCTGGTCATACACCTCTTCACCGATCGTGGTGTAGTGCATCTGGGCCTCGATATCGGCCCCCGCAGGCAGGCGGACCGCAACGCCTTCTTCATAGACCGTGCCGAGTCGGTTGGGTACGTATCCGCCGACCCGGGCGCCCGCCGCCCGGGTGCGGGAGCGGTCACGCTGCAGTCTGACCTCCGCCGTTGCACGCTGGCCATCATCCTCCAGAACCTGCGAGATGACGTGGTGCACCACGCGACGATCGCCGGGGCGATACTCGTGGGCCGAGATCCAGGTCGCGTCCGGTAGGTTCGTCGGGACGGTCACATACGAATAGGGGACCGTGCCATCCGCCGGGACCAAAAATGGCTTAGCCATGGTGAAGACGAGATCGGGCTCACCGATTGACCAGCCTTCGGTGAACTCGGGCACAGCCGGCAAGTCGGCGGCGTGGCCCTCAGGTGCGCCGCCATCGACCCAGGCCGCTATCGTCGCAATTTCATCCTGCGACAAGCTGGTGTCGTTCTTGTACGCGCGCACGCTGGAGTCGGCGCCCCAGGGAGGCATTTCACGGGCGACGACCTTGGACTTCACCGCGCGAGCCCACGGTCGGGCGTCCTCATAGGTGATGAGCGGCATCGGAGCCAGGTGGTTCGGCCGATGGCAGGCGACGCAGTTCTCATACAAGATCGGCGCGACGTCCTTCGTAAACGTGGGCGTCCCAGGAGCCTTCTCCGCCGCCGCGGCGCCGGACGCGCCCACCGCAAGCAGCCACACGCAGACGCCGGTCAGTTTTGATACCCGCATGTCATACACCTCCGCGCGCGAGTTACCGCGCGCCCAGCCTCGGTCGCCGTTCTAGAAGCTCGCTGCCGGAGCGTACACAGATGCCGCGACGGTGTCCATTTGCGCCCTTCCTGAAGCGCCACGTATAGTGACGGTCGATTCCCGCCAGGACCGCCCGCGCGGCCGGAAGACGGAGGACGACGGTATGGCACGATGGCTCGGGTCGACGGTGCTTTGGGCGGCGCTGTTGCTTGTCTCTCCCGTGCAGGCCCAGCTCGACCGCTGGCCCGGCACCTACCGCGGACAGCTTATATCGCCTGAGGGGTACCGCACCGATGTGACGCTCACGATCGCCACCGCAGATGACGGATATGCTGGCGTGATCACCGGGTTTGGCGCGGGTATCGAGATCCGACTGAGGGTCGTACGGGCGAGTGAGATGACCCTCACGGTGGAAGGCGCCAGTGAAAGCGAGTTTGGGCCGCTGACGTTCGCGTACGACCTTACCCGCACCGATGACACGCTCTCGGGTGAAGGACAGGTCGCGTTGGGCGCTCACGGGTTTGGCGTATCGCTCGAGCTTGAGCGGGCCCGTCGCATTCAGCCCCAGGTCGAGCAGCGGATTGGCTATTTCTCCGGGGAGTGGGCGTTCTCTTACACCGGGGGCGAGTTTCCTCCGCTGAGCATCGGGACCCGCGCGGGCACCGTCCGTTTCAGCCCCCTCGCAGACGGCCCGTTCGTGCACGCCAGGGTCAACGGCGAGGTCTTCGGCGAGGCCTACGCCGAGACATGGACGATCGGTTTCGACGCTGACACCGAGACCGTGGTGTGGCAGGAGCAGTTATCCGACGGCCAGACCCTGCTCAGCCTCGGCAACTGGACCAGTCCGATCGGCATCACGTTCTTGACCGCTCCGGTCGAGGCAGAGGGGCGCGTCTATGTCCTGGAGCGAATGATACGCATCATCTCGGACAGCTCGTTCTCAGTCACCGATGAGTTCTCGATCGACGGCGGGCCTTTCCGTCGTCTGGGCGACGGCTCGTATCTGCGCGAGAACTGACGGATCAGCGAGAACGCACTCGGAACCTGCACGATTGCGCGGGAGGGTCGCAGCGAGCTCGCTACTTCAGTTCCCCCCGCGCCTCGGCCTCGAGCAGGCGCGCGCCGCGCAAGATGCCGCCCAGAGAGTAGTTGGCCTCGTGACACGCATACTCGTAGACCCGATCATCGATGGTCGGCCAAAGATACTTGCCACCCCATGACGCAGTCCAGACGGAAGGGTCATCGACGGTGAACTGGTATCGCAGCGCGTCCGGACCGAGGCGCGTAAAGCGCTCGACCACGTGGAGATTGCGAGATGCTCCGGCCAGAGCAGGCGTATCGGTGAAGTTGGTCGTGTCGACGAGCAGCGTGTCACCTTCCCAGTGTCCGACCGAGTCACCAAGCCAGCTCCGGATTTCGGGAGGGTTGTGGGCCTGGTTCATTCTGATGATCCGGGCGTCGTGGTTCATCTTGACCAGGATCGTCACGTAGTCGTCGGTCTGCACGATGCGTTTCAAGTTGTTGTAGAGGACGGGCAGCATCGGAGGACCGCCGGTCGAACCAAACCCTACGAGACAGCGTTCCGCCAGCGGTCTTGTGAGCTGGAACTTCAAACCTATCGTCAACTGCAGCGCAGACACGGCTACAACTCCGTGAATTTGTGGAGGATCGAGAGAAAGGCATCGAGTTAATCCCCGTCGCAAGAATCTACGGCGGGTGTTGCGGCCGCCTATTGTCCGCTTCCCCACCATGCTAGTAGTTGCCTGCTCCCCGCCCGCCCAGCGTGGCAGCAGGTCGAGGTTCACGTTGCCGGCAGCGTCGACCCGCGGAGTGACCCGCATGCTGCAGGCGTCGGTCGAAGGGAAACAGCCTTCGACCAAAGCGGACCCCGGAAACGAGGCTTGGACAAGATACAGCGATGGCGACCCGTATCTACGCGGATACCTCCGTCGTGGGCGGCTGCGAGGACGAGGAGTTTGCCGAGCGCTCGGTTCGGCTTATGGAGGGCTTCGTCCGAGGTGAACTCATCCTCGTTCTATCGAGCCTGATGGTGCAAGAACTGGCCGACGCGCGGCACATTGCCATCGCGACGATTGGTCGCGTCGACGTCTTGGTGAGCTGGAACTTCAAACATATCGTCAACCTGCAGCGCATCCACGGCTACAACTCCGTGAATTTGCGGCAGGGCTATCCCATGATCGAGATCCGGACGCCACGAGAGGTGTTGTCAGATGAGTGAGGCCGAGAAGGCGTTCGACGCGGTGGCGATGATGAGATCAGCCCGAGAGAGGACCTCGGAAGCAATCGAAGGCATGACATTGGAGGAGGAATTGAAGTGCCTCGCCTCGCAGGAATTGCATGATCCGTTCTTGAAGCGGCTCAGAGGTCGCGCGGCCCAACCAGCCAAAGGATCAGTAAGGGCTTCGGCTGCCCAGTGATGGCGAACTGGTGACGTGCTGGCCGCCGGGTCAAGAAATCCGAACGTGTGGCGATTGCTCCGTTCGCTGCTGATCGCTCGGCGGAAGTGCCGGAGCCCGCGGTGATACCGTTGGTTTGTGAGCAGGCGAGCGGACCACGGACCAGTGGATCGTGACCTACATGAATACCGGCCGCACCAAGCATTGGGATACTTAGTTCGGACGCGGAGAACCGCAGCTCCAGCACAGTTCGAAGCTGCCATCGCCGGCCTCGCCGCATCGCGGACAGGTCCAGCTGTCGCTCCCGCTCTTTTTCAACGTGGCCTGAATTTCCCTTTCCGCCTCGTCCAGTAACGCCTCGTCGAACAGCCACAGCTCGGGCCATACCGGAAGGCTGTAGTTGAAGTGGGTTTGGCGAATCTCGCAAGTGATCTCGTGTGACTCCAAGACGGACTGAAGAATCACGACGTTGGCGAGGACGGGGTCTCGATACACGAGCACGCCGTGGCAGTCTGGACCGACGGTATCTATAGGTTGGTCCTCGGGAACTTGAGGCTCCGGCGCCTCAAGTCCGCGCCGCTCCAACTCGGCACGGATGACTCGTCGTCGGCGCTCGGTGTAGTTCGCAAGACTCCTCGCCGCCTCTGCCAGCTCTTCGTCCGTTTTGCTGTGCCACAACTCACGAAGCGCAAGCGAGCCGGTGCGGGGGCCATCCGCGGTCGGCAGTCGGGGTTCATGGTCGCGCATCCGTCGCCTCCTGTCTTGAGCTTCTTTCTAAGAGTGTCGATCTCGCTGGTCTTGTCCGCAAGATAGGCGTCGAGCGCGTTCAGAATGTATGGCTCGAGTTCTTGGTCTTCGGCTCCGGCTTTGTGATGACGTCTTGATATGCCGTTTTCAGCAGCGGACTCACTGACAGCACGATCTTCGACGCGCTGAAATGGTCTTGTAAGAGGTCCCGGAGCAGTCGCGACAGGTTCATACCCGCGTCATGGACCCGCTGGTATTGCTCAGGGGCGATCAGGGCATTGATTCGCGAGGCCATGTTGTCGGCGAATCCTCATCTGTCGGAGGAGAGCGGCCTGCCTCACGGGTCCTAGCCGGGGACGGCGGATATCGATCATGCGTAGAATCTAGGCTGATTGGAGGAATCATGACACCTACTCTTCGGCAGCTCGTTTTTGTTGTGGCGTTCGGTTTGGGCAGTGGACTGGCGCTTGCTCAACAGGCGCCGCAACGAGAGATTACGCAGATCGCGGGAGACCTCTATCGCTTCCAGAATAACTTTCATTATTCGATTTTGCTCGTGACGTCGGAAGGAGTGATCGCTACTGATCCCATCGACGCCGAGGCGGCGAATTGGCTTCTCCAGGAAGTCGAGGAGCAATTCGGCGTACCGATCACGTATGTCATCTACAGCCACGATCATGCCGACCACATTTCTGGCGGTGAAGTCTTCCAGGATGCCGGGGCCCTCGTGGTGGCCCACGAAAACGCCAAGCGTGACATTCTCGACGAGGACCACCCGACTGCGGTGCCCGACATCACATTCGACCGGCAGCTCACGATAGAGCTTGGCGGGAAAGTCGTTGAACTCACGTATGTTGGCCGAAATCACTCCGACAACTCTCTGGTCATGCACTTCCCGGAGGAGCGCACGGTGTTCGCGGTCGACTTTATCCCCGTCAAATCGATGCCCTTTCGCAATCTTCCAGACTGGTACATCCCGGACTGGGTGGATTCGTTGAAGGCAGTAGAGCAGATGGATTTTGACATTCTGGCACCTGGCCACGGTCCGCTTGGCGACCGGTCGGATGTGACGGCGATGCGCGGGTATGTGGAGGATCTCATTCGTGCGGTTGGCGCGGCGGCCCGGGCCGGTCAGACGCTGGAGGAGGCTCAGGCGTCGATTACGCTTCCGAAATATGAGAGCTGGAGCCAGTATGAGCAGTATCTTCCGCTCAACATCGAGGGTGTCTACGACCGGATTCAGCTGCAGCGAGCCGGTGGGTAGAGTCGTTGACGACGGAGCAGCGTCTGGCGAGGGGAGCGCAAGCAACCGCTCCGACGTAATCTGACGAAGGTGAAGCTATGACACACAAAGTTACCCGCCGGGGTCTACTCACGGGCGCGGTTAGCGCCGCGGTACTTGGGGCGTCCGCGAAGTCGGCCCACGCGCAATCGAGCGACACAACGAAATATCCCGGTGGGCCGCCGACCGAGCTGGGACTACGTTCCCCGCATGAGCCGCTGCGCAGACCGACCACCGGCAGGGTGGTCTCACGAACCCCGCATCAGGACCTGCTCGGCACCATCACGCCGTCCGATCTTCACTACGAGCGACATCACGCAGGAATCCCGGAGGTCGATCCGGCGACGTATCGATTGTTGGTGCACGGCATGGTCGAGCGCCCACTCATGTTCACGCTGGACGACCTGAAACGCTTTCAGGCCGTCTCCCGCATCGCGTTCCTCGAGTGCTCAGGCAACTACGGGCGCAACGCCGGGCCAGATTCGAAGCCCGAGCAGATATGCGGCCTGACGAGCCAGAGTGAGTGGACGGGTGTCGCGTTGTCGACACTGCTACGCGAGGTCGGCGCGAGCCCCGACGCGACCTGGTTCTTGGCAGAGGGACAGGACGCTGCGGTCATGACCCGGAGCGTGCCGATAGAGAAGGCGTGGGACGATGCGATGGTCGCCTACGGACAAAATGGCGAGCCCATCCGACCGGGTCAAGGCTATCCGGTGCGGCTGTTTCTTCCCGGGTGGGAAGGAAACGCCAACGTCAAATGGCTACGTCGGATTGAGTTGTCTGACCAGCCCTTCATGACCCGAGAGGAGACGTCGAAGTATACGGATCCGCTGGCCGACGGCACGGCGCGTCAGTTCAGCCTCACGTTCGATGCGCGGTCGATCGTCACGAGACCCGCCTATCCGGAGATCATCCAGCCGGGCTGGGTCGAAATACGCGGGATCGCCTGGAGCGGTCGCGGTGCGATCGCCCGCGTGGAGATCAGTACGGACGGCGGACAGCATTGGACGAACGCGCGTTTGCAGGAACCGGTGTTGTCAAAGGCGCATGCTCGGTTTCGCCATTTGTGGCATTGGGACGGTGCAGAAGCTGACATCCTGAGCCGGGCGGTCGACGAGACAGGGTATGTGCAGCCGACGCGCGAGGCACTCCGCGCGGTGCACGGCCGGCGCGCACGTGGGTATCACTTGAATCCGGTCACGGGATGGACGGTGCGTCCGGATGGTCACGTCTTCTACAAGGAGGAAGCGCCATGGTGAGGCGGCACCAGACCATCGCTGTCGTGAGCGCTGCGGCCGTCGTCATTGCCGCCGCGGCGGCCAGCGGTCAGACGCAAACGGCCGGAGTGGACCAGCCCGACCAGTTCGGGTTCGGACGACCCGCAACCCACGCGGAGATCGAGGCGTGGGATAGCGACGTCAGGCCAGACGGTCACGGTTTGCCAGCGGGGCAGGGTACGGCCGCCAGCGGCGCGGCGATCTACCTCCAGCTGTGCGCATCGTGTCACGGTCGCGAGGGCATGGGCGCAACCGCTGCCCCGCTGGTGGGAGCCGCCCCGGAGAGCACGCCGCCGTTTGGCCCACGCTACGAAGCGTGGCGAGGGGATCGGCCGGACGTGCCATTCACGGTCGGTAACTACTGGCCCTTTGCCACCACGCTCTTCGACTACATCAACCGCGCCATGCCGTCGGGTGCTCCTGGCTCGCTTGACGCGGACCAGGTGTATGGAGTGGTCGCCTGGTTGCTTGCGAAAAACGGACTCGTTGCCGATGACGCCGTCATGAACGCCGAGACGTTGCCGGAAGTGGAAATGCCCGCCCGCGGCATCTTCACGCCGGTCGAGCGCTAGTGGCTCTTCACCCTTAAACAGTGGATTGTTGCCGGCCCTCGTCGCACGCCGCGTTGGTCGTCGTTTGCAATCGGCCCACATTGTGCGGTCCTCCCGCCTGGTGGAGAGCGCCGATCTCTCACCGATAACCCACTGTTTGAAAGTTGAAGAGCCACTAGTCGCCCGTGCGTGGGTGGGTGACGACATCCCTCCCCACAGCGGTATCTATGATCACCAGGCACGACCCGGGCCGTTCCGTCTCGGGTCGTCCCGTACAATAGGCTGCCGTGAGCCAGCGTCTCTCAGTAGCGGAACAGACGGTTGAACTTCACTACGAAGCCGCGGTTTCGGAGCTCCGTCGTTCGGTCCGGTCGCAACGGGTTTGTACTCTGCTCCTCGGTGTAGACGACGAAGAGTTCGCTGCCTGGCGAGTATTCCCAGCGGAGACGGAAATTCGTGCCGACCGTGTCGTTCGTCGAGTTGTATTGGAGCAGGCCGCTGAAGAACATGCGAGGAGAGAACGTGTAGTTCACCCGGGCGCGGGCGATGTCAGCACGGGAGGAGCCGGTCGGGAGATCGATCCAGTTGAACGAGACGCTGGGCTCAATCGAGATCTGTGTCATCACATCTATCCGTCCTCGGCGAATCTCGACGGATGTCAGGTCACCGTTGAAATACCCACCGGTCGTCACCGACACGCGGCCTGACAGGGGCCGTTGCGGACCGAACGCGTAGAACAGCTGCGTGTCCTGGAAGCTGTAGCTGCCCACGGGAATCACCAGACCGCCTCCCGGCGAGAACGGCGTCAGGAGCCGCTCATAGTTGTCGTTGCTCCGGACGCCAATCTGATCGCTATTCTCAAGCTCCATCTGGAAGCCCAGTTGCCCCTGTCGGGTCTCGACCCATCCGGTATCCGCCGTCTCGAAGTAGTCGAGGCTCGCGTCGAAGACGAATTGCCGGACGGCGTCGATCGACGCGGGTCGCGGACTGAACCGACCGAAGAGCCAGGTCCGACGGAAGTTGTCACGGCGGAGGAAGCCGACCTCCGGATTGAAATTGTCCTCGACGAGCAGATGCTCGACACCTAGTCCATAGCGGTCTGCGCCGTAATCGAATCGCGTCTGATAGCTCTGATCGCGGCCTTCCTGACCCGTCGTGCGTGTGCGGGCGTAGTAGCCGAGGAAGTTCACATTGTCGTAGAAGGAAAAGCTGGCGTCGGCGCCGTAGGCTTGATTCGACCCGTCGCCCTCCAGCGATACCGAGCGATGGGTCGCGATGGCGCCTATGCTGCTACGCCGCAGGATATCGCGCTTCACTCGTATGACACTGAAGTTGGTACTGACGGCGCCAGCCGACCCTTTGTCGCGGGTCTGGATGCTCAGCGCCCCGACATCGAACGAGCCCGCTTTTCCAGTCAGGCGACCGCCACCGATGATTGGGACCACCACGCCCCCTTGGAGGCCGACGCGGCGACTGTAGAACAGCGTCGGTGCGTCACCCACACCGAACACGCCGCCGCGGGGTACGCCGCCGGCTCGAAAGCCACCCCGCGCGAACTGGAAAATGCCGCGACCCTCCAGGAAGAACTCGCGCTTCTCAGGAAAGAACAGGTTGAACCGGGTCAAGTTGACTTGTTGCTCGTCGACCTCTACCTGGGCGAAATCGGTGTTCACCGTGAAGTCGGCGGTCAGGTTCTGGGTCACGCCGAGCTTGACATCGAGTCCGACGTCACCGTCCACATCGTTCCGCACGGCAGGCACGGCCGTCATATCGGTCGAGACGCCGCCGATGGCGTAGGGCTTGATTTCGAGATGCCGACCACTTTCCGGCGTCTCCAGCCCGACGAGGGTGCCAGCCGCGGATACCCGGAACACTCCCCCGCGTCCGCCGAAGCCGGCGGCCGAGATCGGAATCTGGGTTAGATACGCCCATTCATTCTTTCGGAGCACGGTGCGTCGCAACTGGATCCCCCACACCTGCTCTCGGGTCGGTCGGTAGCGGAGTGACTTGAAGGGCACCACCATCTCGATGGTCCACCCATTTTCAAAGCGGTCGGTCTTCACGTCCCATACCGGATTCCAGTCGCGATTGGGATTCCCCTCGTTGGTGATTGCCTGATCGACGAACCCGCCCACCGGATTGGCATAGAACAGCAAGGCGTTACGTCGGTCGTAGAACGTGTCGATCAGGAACCCGAACAGATCGTTGTTGAGGATATTGCCGGAGTCCCGGCGCATCTCTGTCGCCGCCCAGTCCTCCGGTGGGGCACTGTCCCAGCACCGACCCGAGACGTAGAAGTTCTCGTCGTCGAACATCACCCACGCCTCAGTCCGCTCAGTGGCCAGGTCGCCCTCGTTGGGCAGTTGCTGGATGAAATCCGACACCGGCTCCACCGCGTCGTATACGGGCTCATCGAGACGGCCATCGACGAGTAACGGCTCAGTGAGCCGGATCGCCCGCATCGTGGCCCGTCCGCCGTCGCGTGTAATGACGGCAGGCGGCACTGGAGGGGGCGGGCCGTCGATGACGACACCAGGCGGGAGCTGGAGTGGCGCGGGCGTGACGGCGGTGGCTGCCGACTGGGCCGTCGCTACGTGCGCGAAGGTCAGCGCTCCGAGAATCACGAGCAAAGCGACCCTCTCCGCTCGCCGACCCGACCAGGGTCGAACGTGAGATGCTCGTTTGCCCCACGGTCGCGACCACGCCGAGCAGGTCAACCAGACCGACGACGTCGCCAGCGGTGAGTGGGCAGAGCGGCGTCGAGTGCGCGACCCCGGCAGTAGTGATGAAGGGCTCGGCGATGGGGCCGCACAGAGAATCAAAGGTTTAGCCCGGTTGTTCTACGTCTCTCCCGGTCATAGAAGTTGAAGACGTAAGGGGAGAGCGCCTCGAGATCGAGTCGAGTGCTCGGGCCCGCGTCCGATGCCCTCGGGCACCACCGGTTCCCGCCAGCGTGTCTAAACTCGTAACTCCAGATAGTATTCAGGTCGCTCGATCATACGGAGCCTTCCGGTCAGGTCAAGCACGTGCGGCCGCAGGCTGTGAATCGAATAGACCCAAGACCAAACAACTCACTGTTGAGAAAAATCGAGAGATCCCAAGTCGCTCTGAGAACCCGGCGGCGTGGCTCTGATCACACACGGCTGTTTCACCCGATGTGCCGGTCGGTGCTCGATTCGAGTGGCCTCATCAGAGCAATCGTATTCAGGGACGAGCGTCGACGGCCCGTGCTCCTTTCAGCATGAGCGGCATGCTGTAGTTTCCCTCGTGACAGGCGTACTCAAAGATCGGTCCGTCGGCCGCCCGCCAGGGCACCAGCGCGCCCCACGGCCGCGTCCAGACGCTCAGGTCGGTCACGGTAAAGGAGTAGTCGACGGCGCCCTCGCCGCGCCGGGTGAATCGCTCGACGATGCGTCGGTCCATGCCCCATGAGGAGTAATTCTCTTGGGCGCGGAGGTTTCTTGTCTCGACGACGAGCGTGTCTTCTTCCCACCGCCCACGCGACACGCCCAGCCACTGGCGGACCTGGTGGGCCACGTCGGGCTGATTGGTCACGGGGATGATACGGAAGTCGTGGATTTTCTCCTGGAGGATGACGACGTATCCGGGTGTTTGCAGGATCTGTACATGATTGTTGTCGCTACTGGGAGTGATCGGCACTCGACGCTCGACGATACAGCGGGCATTCAGCCCATAGTGTTCGGGACCATCGGCCGGCGCCAGTCCCCATCCGACCGTCTGTAGCCACTTCGCCTCGGGCGTAGCCTCATAGTCCTGCCGGTTCGACGTCCGGGGCGGCAGCCGTCCGTGAGCGGGATCGGTAATGAGCGACGTCCGTCCGATTGACGTGCCAAGGTTCCACCAGAACTGGTTGAAGTTGAGGGAGAGGTCGAACCGCGGGCTCAATTCGCTTCGGCGCTCTGAAGTCGCGAAGGTCGACCATGCGAGGTTTTCATCGGCCGCCTCCTCTTCGGTCAGTCGCTCCCGACCGGCATACTTCTGTGGCCGCTGAAGCGGAGTGCTGGTGGCGTAGTCCCACAGCCCTTCTAAATCTGGGTCACCCCACGGCATACGTGAAACGGTCGGCTGCTGGTCCAGAGCCCCGTTCTGGGCGGCCACCGGCTGAGCCTCTCCGGCTGCGATGAGCGACAGCACGGTGAAACCGAGAACGAGCTCTCTCATGGACGCCCTCCACTGTGGACGCGATCAATTCAAGACCATCTGAAGACCCTGCAGCATGGTGATCAACGAGTGGCCTGTTGCAGGCATTGGCAGTGGTGAGCGTCGCCTACCCCATCAGCACGCCCTTACGATGTGACACGCCCAAGACCTTGTGACAGGTCGGGCAAAAATACACGTAGCGCTTCCCCAGAAAACTCTTGAGTTGCTGAAACCAAACGGCCTGCAATGGTTCCGAACAATGTGGGCACAGAGGTTCGACCTCGTTTCGTTCTGTGAGCTCAATCATTGGCTGAGAACCAGACTCTCTCTCCGTTTCCGCTATTTCTGGTCCACTGGGAATGTCGTGGGCTGCTTCCACCGTAGTGGTCTACCGCACGACGGCGACCCCTTCGACCTCGATCGCGGCCTCCGACGCATAAAGCGACTGGATCCCGAGCAATGTCGACGCCGGCGCCGAGCCGTCGGTGAAGCCGTGCTTCTGTCTGACGGCACCAAGCGCCCGCAGGTTATCTTCACCATATCCTGGAATATAGACGGTGACCTTGAGGAGGTCGGCCACGGTCGCGCCCGCCGCTTCGAGTCGTTGCTTCAGATTAGCGTAGGCCTGGTCGGCTTGTTCCGCGAACGCATCACCGGGACGGCCCACCTGCCCTGAAACGTATACGGTCTTTGGCCCCGACCCCCTCGTCGTGACAGCCTGAGAAAACGAGCGTGTCGGGTCGATGAACTCACGCGCTACCGACTGGCCGCCCACGCCCATGACAGCGACGGCGTCGACTTCGACCACAAACCGGTCATTGGCCAAGGATGGCACGCCGATCACCGTGCTTGCCGCGTGATCGTCGAGATTCCACACCGCGGGTGGGACCCCGTCCTGGTAGAGCGCGAAAAAAGTGGCAGGGTCCAAGTCGACGATGTAGGTCGTGGTCTTGACCAAGTCGGAAAAGGAGCCACCCGCCTCCTCGAGTCGCTGCGCGATCCGCTGCCACAGCGACGCCGACTGCATGGCCAATCCGCCTCCCTCGCCGACCTGCCCCGAGACGTGGACCGTCGTGACTCCACCGGCCGTCGCGGTAACCACCTGGGTGAATCCCCCGGCAGGGTCGATGTACTCAATGGACTGCGCGGCGGCTGGGGCGGCCAGCGAAACGCTCAGCGACACCAAGATTCCAGCTACTACAAGTCGTTTTGGCATGTGTCGCTCATGGATAAAAGGTCAGAGGTGAAGGCTTGTTGAAGCACCGTTCGCCGCGATTCTGAGCACTCCTTCGCTTGTTTTGCGGTGTAGCAGGCGACGTGAGCGCGGAACGAGGAGGTGGGGCGCTAGCGAGCTCAACCCTTTCAATTCATTCTTGGAAGTTGGGCTATGCTAGCCGTCGGGCCGCGCCACGAGAGGGAAACGCTTTGGTGCTCTATCGACTCCACCGCCAGATCGATGTCTAGGTCCGGCCAGTACAGACGGTGGGCCTGCGGCCTTTCGACCCGAAGAATCGCGTCAACCGTAGCTCCCTTGAACCATGGGAATTTCTTGAACGGCAGAAACAGTTCACGATCTCCGAGAAACGCCAGAAGCCATGACGGGAAATGTTGGTGGCCTCAGTTTCCGAAGTGGCGGTCCCAGGCATTTCGGATCTCCTCCCTGTGTTCGGCAATGAGTGCTTCGATTCGGTGAAGAGCCGAGTCGCCAAGCCAATAGTTCTTGGCGAGTTCGACCGACGGTTCGATCCAGTCCTTCGCTTCGCCGTCAGCGGAAGCCACATGGATGTGCACTTTCGGCTCCTCCCGAGAGAAGAAGAATCGAAACGGGCCGGAGTGAAAGACCGTCGGGCTCACGTCACTCAATTCTAACGGCGGGTGACGGTTCGGCAACCATCGCATCGTGCGGTTGCGCTTCGACGAGGCGCTGGTAGACCTCGTGACTGACCTGTTTAAGAAACGCTTGATTCTAGAGCGCGCCGGGTCGCGTATGCGCTTGACGTCTTGAGGTACCATCGCGTGCCATGGCCATTGAAGCCCACGCCGTCATGACGATTCGACGCATTGCCCTCAGCCTCGTGTCCCTGGCCCTGGCCTGGCCGGCCGTCGCCCAGGACCTGCGACGGACGGCGCCGGAATCGGTGGGGCTGTCGAGCGCGGGGCTCGACCGCGCCACCGAGGCGCTGCAGGCGCACATCGACGCCGGCCACATCGCCGGGGTGGTCGCCGCCGTCGCGCGGCACGGTCGGCTGGTCTACTTAGAGGCGCTGGGCCAGCGAGATCTCGAGGCGCAGGACCCGATGCCGGAAGACGCGCTGTTCCGGCTGTACTCGATGACCCGCTCGATCACCAGCACGGCGGTCATGGTCCTGTGGGAGGATGACCGGTTCGAGCTGGACGACCCCATCTCAATGTATCTTCCCCAGTTCGCCGACCAGCGGGTGTTCGTCGACGCGAGCGCCCCGGATATGTCGCGGACCCGGGCGCGCCGGGGCGACATCACCGTGCGGCACCTGCTGACCCACACCTCCGGGATCGGCAGCCGGAGCTCGCCGATCTATCGGGCTGAACAGGTCCGGCTGCGCTCCATCACGCTGTCCCAGATGGTGGACAACGCGGCCCGCGTGCCGCTGTTCGAGGATCCGGGGACCCGCTTCCGGTACGGCATCTCGACCACGATGCTCGGCCGGCTCGTGGAGGTCTGGTCGGGGATGCCGTTCGAGCAGTTCCTCGCCGAGCGGGTGCTCGCATCGCTGGGCATGACCGACACCGTGTTCTGGGCCGATGGTGAACGGGCCGACCGTCTCACGACCGTCTACCGGCCCGACCCCGCGGGCGGCGAGCTGCGCCCGTATGCCATCGAGTCCGTGCCGTTTACCGAGCGGCCGACGCTGATCGAAGGCGGCGTTGGGCTGCTGTCGTCGACCATGGACTTCCTCCGGTTCTCTCAAATGTTCCTGAACGGGGGCGAGCTGGACGGCACGCGGCTGCTGCAGCCCGACACCGTGGCGATGATGACGCGGAACCACGTTCCCGACGCAGTGCTCCCGATTGGCACCCGCGGCTACATGGCCGGGTCCGGCTGGGGCCTGGGATTCAACGTCGTGCTGGACCCCGGCACCTACGGCTTCCCGGTCGGCAGGAATGAATACTGGTGGGACGGCTCGTCCGGGACCCGGTTCTCGATCGACCCGGAGCATGGCATCGTCACGGTCATCATGGCCGCGGTGTCGCCGTCCGGTGGCGGCGGCTTCCGCGAGGAGTTCAAGACACTGGTCTACGACGCCGTCACCGACGGCGCCCGCTGAGCGTCGTCGGTCGCTCTGTGGCGTGAGGCCGCCGCCTGGAGATCAGCGCCTACCGCGCTCTCGGCTGTCCTGGACTCAGCAGTGACTCGAACGGCAGCTCCAGCGACAGTTGCTCGGTCCTCGGGGTGTAGCAGAGGGTATCGCTGCACGCCTGGAACAAGATCGAGACCGGCACCTCGACGACGTCCGGTCGGTCCAGGTTCGTCCGATGGTAGACCTCGACGTTCGGTGTGATGGGGATCGCGACGTCCACCACCCCTTCGTAGACGTTGAGCGTGACCCCGAGCTGCGGGAATTCCTTGGTGTGAGTCGGTGGATACTCGGCCGGGCCGACGCGTAGACCAGGCGTGTCGGGAATCGTCACCTCCGACGCGATGTACCCATCAGGCAGCGGCCGACCATACATGTGGAGCCCCTCGTTCAGCTCGAATCGCACGTAGAGCGTCGACTGGGTCTCGAACGCCATGGTGTCATCCGACAGAAACGCTGAGATCGTGACCTGGTCCGTTCCCAACTCGGCGGCCGGTGTTTCGTGACGCGCGAGAATCTCGCCGAGCGCCGAATCGCGAATGGAACCGGCCGACTCCCGCGTGCCGTAGTGCCGGTGGAAGAATTTCTCGCTGACGATGCCTTGTCCGTCCGTCACATAGACCCCCGGAAACGGCAGACCATAGTAGCTGCGGCCGGCTCCCTGCTCGGGGTCGTCCGGGGAGATCAGGGTGTTGAGGATCCCGAACTGGCGGATGACCGCTGAATCGACGTCCGAAAGAAGCTCGTAGGTGATGCCGTACTCGTCGGCGAAAGTCTTGAGTTGCTCCTCGGTGTCATAGCTGATGCCATAGACACGAATACCCTGCTCTTCGAAGAGGCCCAGGTTGTCTTGCAGCTCGACCAGCTGCGTGCGGCAGTACGGTCACCAGACCGCCGAGCGGTAAAAGACGACAATCGATTTCGAATCGTCGCGGTCGGCGTGGTAGTCGACCAGCCGGCCCTCCTGGTTAGGGAGAGAGAACACCGGAAGGCGTTCGCCGATCTCGGGACCGGTGGGAAACGCGTGAGAATCCGGGTAGCGACGCGCCGGGTGACTCGCGGGGATCGGAATCGTGATCCCGAGATCGTCGGTCTGTGTCCCCGCCTCGAGCTTCTCGTGGGCCGACCGCACCCGCTCAGGGGCCTGAGCGTGGGCCCCGGTCGAGGCCAGCGCCAGCCACGCGAGGGTCATCAAGAGGGTCCAGTTCCGCATAGGTCTCATCTCCATCGAACCCATGATAGGTCAGAACGACCAACCCCGTAGTGTCCAACTTGATCGAGCCCGCAAGAGAGGGCAGGACTATCGATGACGCCGCCAGGTGGCGCGGCTCTCGACCGCGTCGTCACCCATCAGCGACAGCACTAGCGTGTCGCCGTCGTCGGTGAGTTCGTACCAGTGGCTCAGCGTCCTGTCCCGCACATCGGGTCGCGACCCACCGTCCACCGCATGTTGGACGACTCCCCGACTGACGTTCACGTCATACCGGCCGTAGTAGGCGAGGTAGCTCTCACGGTTCGTCAAGTGGACCGACACGCGCCCACTGGCGTCGTACGACAGCATCCCTCCGGTGAACGCCGGACCGTCCCCGGCCGCCTCACCGACACGCTCGAACGACGAGAGGTCGAATGAACCGACGAACCGGGCCATTTGCTCGGTTGCCCGTGCGCCGGACAACAGCAGCGACATGCTGCGGTTGCCCTCGTGACAGGCGTACTCGTAGATCGGCTCCCGGGTGTTGGTTAGCGGGTAGGCCGCCGACCACGGTTCCGTGAACGACTCCGAATCGTAAACGGTGTACTCATGATGCATCGTGTCCTGATCGATCCGCGTCAGACGCTGCACCAGACGGAGACCGGCTCCGGATCCCTGAAAGGTCCAGCGCGGATCGAAGTTCGTCGATTCGATCACCAGGGTGTCCCCGTCCCAGGACCCTCGTGAGGTCCCCGCCCACTGGCGCATGGCGGTGGGCACCGGCGGACGGTCGTCCAGCGGGACGATGATAGTGGCGTTCACGAACTCATAGTGGATGACGAGATGCTCCGGGGTTTGGAAGATTCGGGCCGGGAACGCACTCCCCCGGAGCGGCAGCGTCCCGCCCATCATGCATCGCTCGTCCAGGGCCCGGTCCTCGGGGCCCTCGGGGATGCCTCTCATCCGCCGCGAAGGGATGCCCGCCCGGTCTTCGCCGACCGGGGTGCGTGGGATCCGTCCGGTCGAGGGTGAAACGACGAGCGACGTGCGCCCGTCCAGCAGCGGGGCGTCGAAGATCGACTCGGTGACACCGCCATCGCCCAGCTCAAAGTCCGCGCTCAGGGCCGCCGCGAGCGCCTGGCGAATGCGGCTCCGCCGCGTCGCGAGAAACTCCTCCGCTTCCGCGCCGGTGAGACGAGGCTTGTCCTCGTACCCGGCCGGACGCTCGAGCGGCGTCATCGTGGGCAGAGACCAGGTCCCCTGGAGGTCTGGTGCGCCCCAGGGCGTGCGGGGCACGCCCGCCTCATCGCCTGGTTGCGCAAGTGCCACGCACGGGAGCCCCAGGAGGGTGCCAGCCAGAACAAAGGACCGCAGGACGTGCCGAGACATTTGCGTGGTCAATGCCCCGACGTGGGTCAGTCGCGCTCCGGCAGCGCGACCCCAGGTGTTGGCGAGCTTGACGAAGGTCGGAGCGCCAGGCGACTCGAAGACGACGTCGCCGCCCAGGAGCTCGGAGTAGACGTGGCGGGTGGTCGCAGTATTGGCGGCGACAACCAGGTTCGTCACGAGGATGCCGTGGTCGGGCACCGGTGCGTCGGATTCCTTCATGGCCTTGGGTCTCCTTGGCTACGCCATGCCCGTAGGCTGGGTGTTGCACCATCCAACAGCGCGTTACCTTGCCGTGCACGTGTCCTGGTGGAGCTTTCCGGGCGAGCTCAGGGTGCGTTCCAGGTGATTCTAGGACATCGGCCCACCTCGTCAGGTCATGTCGTCTGCCGCGCCGACCTAGAACGCGAATCCGATGTTGACGATGCGAACAGTAGGTATGAGCCTCGGTTCGAAATCCGACTCGCTCGTCCCCAAGAGTCGCTTGAGACCAAAGCCAACGCCGATGTAGAAATTGTCATTCTTTCCCATCAGCCAACTCCAGTTCGTGTCGATGCCCCACCCAAAGAATGTTCCCTCGTCGGGAGCCCTGGTCATCCCCATCTTGACCCCGAACGCGAACCCGCGCAGAAGCCGCCCCGCTGGATAATATCGGTAGAAGACGTCGGCGTTGACATAGTCATCGTCATCGTCTGACAAGAACGACGAGCCGCCAACACCGATGGTCGCGGACTCTGACACCCGGCGCTCGTACTCCGCGTTGAACAGACCCAGCAGCAGGCCGAAGGGATTCGCGGAGATCACCTGCTGCGGCGGCCGAACAGTTTGCTGCGCCTCGACGGCATGCGTGGCCCCAGACGAGATCATGCCTACCGCAACCAGGACACACGTCCCCTGCCAAGTAGATGTCATCAGGCTACCTCGACGACAAACAATCGAATGGCCCATTTTAGCCCTCGCCGATCTGGGACACGACGTCCCGTGAAGGGACCGAATGACTGCACCCGGTCCATTGAGATTGTGTCAAAGCTATCACCGAGGTGCAGATTCGTGGGAGCCTCGAAGATGGCAGGTCACTCATCGCCAGGGTGATGCTGACGGTGTCGTTTACACTCGGGAGTCGCCGGCGTCACAAATCGTCAGGCAGGAGTGAGTCGTGAGAATCGCAGCGTCGTGGCCGCTTGGTGTCGGTATTCTATCTTGTGAATCGGTCAGCCCGATCTTGCTCAACTACAAAGTAACTCGACCCGCGAGCGCAACATGCAGTGCAAATGGCGCGGCCAGCCACAAACGCCGCTCGATACATCCGTCGTGGTGCCGCCAGCATGGGGAAGGTTCCTATGTCGATGGGTTTCAAGGTGGAGAGACGGGCTACATGGGAATCCTCATCGACGGTCGCGAGGGAGCGTGGATGCTCTGGCACGAGAACGGGCAGAAGCGGATGGAGGAGACGTATCTCAACGGCACGAAAACGTCGCGCACAGAATGGGATGCGAACGGCACCCAGATAACGCGCTGAATAGCATCCTCCGCGTGTCCGACTCTCCGACACGCTAACCCAGACACCCTCTCACCGCACCTGAGCGTCCTGACTCAAGGTGTCTGACGACTCCCAGCGACGATTCACTGGCGATTGACAGCGAACATCACCGCATCGATCTGGTGCGGGTTGGCGTCGATTCGACCGAGTCGCTGCGATGCCGCATACCGTCGCTTCTCCGATGAGCGGCGGAGGCGAACCAGATCCTCGGCGTGGTACCGACGGTGAATCGGATGGGGTGCGGTAGGTACCGATTTTCATCAAGAGCACGCGAACCGGGGCGGCCACTGCTATCGCTGAAGATGGCCGCCGTCGTGGCTCCCGCGCCGGGTCAGGTGTGCAAGCGAATTCGGATGGACCAGCGGACTACGCGCTGTGGGGTGGCGCGGGCGCAAGCCACTCGACCGCTGTGTCTACCCAAAGCCTCATCAGGGAGTTCAAGGCTCGGTGGAGCGGCCTTTGGTCGGCGAACAATGGTCCGCCTGAACGTCACGTGCTTGCGTCCCGCGGAGATGTTCTGCCTGCACCTCGTCACTCAGGAGGATCCTGCTTGACTACCTCGAGGCAGGACGGGCATATCCGGGTTCGTCGAAGACTTTCCGACCGTCGGTGCTTCAACCACATGGGGGCCACAAGTCCAGGACACAGGACTTTTCATATCAGCGGTGCGGGGGACGCGATTCTACGAGCCATCGACCTTGAGGCCCAGCGCTTTTCGGTCGACCTTGCCCACGGAGGTCTCTGGCAACGCGTCGACAAAGTGGATGCTCGTTGGCGCATATTGGCGCGACAGACCTTGCATGACAAAGGCCTTGAGTTCTTCCGCCTCGGCGGTCATGCCTTGGCGTCGCTGGACAAACGCAACGGGCACTTCCCCAAGGTCCGGGTGTGGTCCGCCGACGACGCAGCACGCCGCCACGGCCGGGTGTTGACCAAGCACGGTTTCAATCGCGTGAGGAGACAAGTTCTCTCCGCCTCGGATGATGACGTCCTTGAGTCGACCGGTAATTGTGAGATAGCCGGCGTCGTCGAAACGTCCGAGGTCACCGGTCCGTAGGCAGCCGTCCAGAATGGGTCGTTCCGATCCGTGTCCAAGATAGCCCTTCATCAGGCTGTCCCCGCTGATACAGATCTCGCCCTCTGCATCCACCGCAACCTCTTCGATTGTGCCCGGCGCGAAGAGCCGCACACGCTGGCCTCGCAAGACGGTGCCGATGGTGCCGATGCGGCGCGCTGCCGGAGGGTTCATCGTGGATGTGCACGTTGCTTCCGAGAGTCCGTATGACACGATGAGTGGCACCCCGAACGCGTCTTCAATCTGCTGGTGTAGCCCAACGGTTATTGGCGCCGACCCACAACGTAGGAATCTCAGAGAAGGCAGAGTGGCCGGGGCGCTGAGATGAGACAACACTCGTGAGTACATGGTCGGCACGCCGGTCATATATGTGACGTCGTACTCTCGGAGCTGTGATTCGATGGCGGCAGCCTCGAACGTTTCGATGAAGACGACAGTAGCGCCGGCAATGAACGGGGCGATAAGTTGATTGTTCACGCCGTTCGTGTGATGAAGCGGCATGACGTGAAGCAAACGGTCAGCAGATGTCAGATCAGTGCGGGCGATGATGCCTTCGGCGTTGCAGAGGAGGTTGCCGTGGGTGAGAAGCACCGCCTTTGGTTGGCTTGAACTGCCTGACGTGAATTGCATCATGGCCCCGTCTGCGGCCGTGAGTGTCTCGATGCCGTTGGCGGCGCGTTCCGGCTCTGCGGCGACCGGATGTCCAGCACTGGACACCTGCATGCCGGCGTGGCTGAGGTCGTCAGCCATCGAGTCGGCGTCCCCGTGGAGGAATATGCGGCGCATCCCGGTCGCACGCATACGAGCGAGCGTTGCCTCGCTGCCCAGGTGTGGCTCCAAAAAGCATGGACAACCACCTGCTTGCATGATGCCAAAGAAGAGGGTGATGTCGTCGGCCTGCCGCCAACCGAGCACTCCGACTGGTTCGCCGCGACCGATACCGTGAAGCGCGTTTGCCCAGCGGTCGATGTCGACGCCGAGCGTTGCATACGACATTGACCAGCGGGGACCGACTAGCGCTGTGCGACCCGCGGCCGCGTGCCGTGCGATGACGTCTCGCAGCAGATGGCTCAACGACTGCGCGTGCTGGAACATCAGTTGGTACCTGGGCGAGCAGGACAGCGGACTTTCACCATAGTCTGTAAGCCATCATGGCTACCTAGGACTTGACCAGCGTTTCCGGAGTTCGAGTCGCGGATTGGCTCCTTCTGCCCGGTATCGTCGGTGCCTCGTTGACAAATGACCGATCTGCCTGCCTCGCTGCGGCTGGACCGCGAACACCTTCACCTCGAGCCATGCAACGGAACTGCGGAACACTGCTTTAGCGAATCAAACGGGTCGCATCCTGCTCGAACTGGCCGTCGGGGTCAAGTGCGCGGAGCGCGGCGACTTCGTCGGTCTGTGGCGGTGGCGTCGGCGCGGCCCCGGTTGCGTCGAACTCGAACCCTGTCCGTTCACGAACCTCGTCAAGCGACGTCTCGGGATGCCAAGACTGGAGCGCGAGCCGATCGTCTCGTTTCACAAAGACAGCGAACGGTGTGACGACCCCGTGCAAACCACCAGACGCGGTGACAAAGTCGAGGGTGTCGACTAGCGTGCGTTTCGAGTGCTCGGTCCGCCAGGTGACGGCGCGTCGTGCGGTCGGGAGCATTACCGCTCCTCCGCCCCCGCCCGGCAATCGAATTTTTGGGTTGTGCCAGTTGCCAATGACCGAGACGTTGGTCTGGCCTCTTCCGTCGACTTGCGCCGCGCCCAGAAAACACAGGTCCATACCGCCGCGCGTGCAGAGGTCATAAAAATCTTCGTTTGAGAAGATGGCGGCGGAGCCCTCGGCCAGGACCGGATCGGAGCTAGATATGGGCACGCTCGACGGGGACGGTTGCACCCCCCCTGCCACATTGAGATAGGTGAAGTCGAACGGATAGGCGCGCTTGGCGAGGAGACAGGCCAGCATCGGCGCGGTCGAATTGACACCACTGAACGTCACCTCGTCGGGCCGGATAAAGCGCGCAAGATTCGTCACGATGTAGGAGAAACCAGACCAGTGTGCATTCACTGGCCTGGCTCCCGGTTGTCTGGCGCACTCGCCAGATGTTGGTCGAGCGAACCGTCACTCGCCATGTATCGCTCGACGGCCGGGTAGTCGACGTCATAGAGGGGCCAACACGATCCGGGCCATGCGCCGCGGGGGACGACGGCGAGCGCGTGAACCATAAAGCTCGGCACAAGCGTAAGCTCCGGACGCGCTTGAAACGACGCGACCGGTTCAAGCGACTCTGCGACGACAAATACCTGTTTGGCCGCGCGGCTCATGATCCGATCCCAGTGAGAGGTGCCATAGACACGGGCGTCGCCGTTCTCGCTGGCTTCGTTCACGTGGATGACGGCGATGTCAGGCTGTATCGCCGGGATGACCCACACGTCCTTTCCAGACCCGTAGGGGTCGGTGACCGACGCCCAGTTGTTGATGACCGGAAGGTCTGAGCCATGCACGCCACCGACGGGCTGAAACGGTATGCCAAATGCGGCCGCACGAAGACCAGCGGTCAGGGTCATACAGGCGTGCTCTTCGAGGACGATTTGTTTCTCCTCGACCGCGCGCCGGTACCACGGGGCCAGGCCGAAATTACCTTCCATGGCCACGATTCCCGCTCGGGCGCGGCTCAGGGACCCCGCACGACAGAGGACATCGATGTCGTATCCGGGTGATGGCTTGATGACCTCGAGGTTTGTTTTCCGTTGGCGAATCAGTTCGCGCACAAAGGCGAATGGCCCGCGGTGCAGGAAGCTTCCGCCGAGTGCGAGCGATGCGCCATCCGGGACGAGCGCACCCATCTCCGCGAGCGTGAGGACTTTTGAGTCGGAACTGGGCATCTAGTGCACCGCGGTCGAGATGAGGTCAAAGCCTCGGGTTTCCGAGGGCCGCCCGGCGCAAGGCACCGCGCCGAGTCATACCGGCTGTATGGCGAGAAGCGGGAACGCGGCGCCAGGTGGTGCTGCAGGCCCGAGGATTGACTTCATCTCCAAGACAGTCAACTAGATACCAGATGCAGCGCATCCGGCGATGTCGATGTCGAAGACCTACGGGGTCGAGGGCGCCGGCTCGACCGTCACGGTCACCTGAGCAGAATTTGTCAAGACGGTGTCGTCGGCGACCGCTTGTAGGACGTAGACGCCTGGAACGCTAAAGCTGACTCGAGTGACGGCTCGTCCGCCATCGCCGATATCCGGCACTTGTGGATCGAAGCTGACAGGGCCCGGTCCACGCCAATGAACCCAGGTAACGGCGAGCCCCGTGGTGGCCGCATTCCGTGGGTCGACGACAGCCTGTGACTTCGGTCCTCGGCGGGGGCTTCGCTCGGCCAGCCTTGGATTTGGGGGCGGAACGCCGTCGTCGCCCGCAACGACAGTGAGCTCGAGTGAGTCTGGGAGTGTGACCTCGAGGTCCTGAGCGTCGTCACCGCCGAGGATGCTGACAAACGGACGCTGGTTGTCAGAAAACCCTTGGGCCGTCCCGGTCCCCCGGTTCAGGCGTAGGACGCCAGCGTCCATCTCCCAAACTGGCAAGAGATGCCCGAATGCGTGGTCGATGCGGCCGTTGTGATTCACCGTCCAGACCAAGTCCTTGTCGCCCCAGTCGGCCGGCACTCGCACCTTGAAGACAAACTGTTGACGACGCGGATAAAAGTGGGTTGGTTGCCCTTGGTCGGCCGGTCCGGGTTCAAAGAAGTTGTTGGCGCCAATCGGAATGACTGGCTGCTCCTCGTAGTTTCGGTTGAGATAGCCGAACACCATGTTGAATGACCCATCGGCGTTTCGTTCCCAGCCGTCGAACACAGGCTGGATGTTTTGCCCCCGACTCCAGCGCTCCTGGGCGGATACGGGCGAGCCAAGCGTGGCAGTGACCATCACTGCCAGACAGCACAGCGCGCGACTCGATGTTGCAGTGAGCATGAGCGTCTTTCCTTATTCCGTTTCGTACCAGGAGAGGGTAGATGTGCCGGCCGTCGCGAAACGATGTGAGGCCTTCGCGATTGGGTGTCGCGAAGGCCCCGTGAAGCCAGCCCGAACTACGTTTGGTCCCTAACCCACGTGAACTCCGGGGTTGGATTATTCGTCGTTCGCGGTCCGGGCCTCGCGCGCTGCGACTTCTTTCTCAAAGGTTTCGTCGTCGAGCTCATACCAGCTCACCCAGGAGAAACTCATCTCGTCGCTTGACCGCTGGCCAAACCCTGCCCAGTTGGTCGGGTCGTCGTTCCAGCGGTTGGCATCCGAGTTGTCATGCCAGCTCGTCACGTGGAGCAAGGTTCCCTTTGGCAACAGCGGCGCCACATCGTCCTCATAGTTGTAGACGATGTGCCATCCAAAGTCCCAATCGGCACAGCTCAGGATCTGCTTCGTATTGTCCGGGAAGATCGCTCCCAAGCACTGGCGTTTGCCGAGATTGTGGAGATGGGCCTGAAACGCTGTGATGTGAGCGTTCTCCTTCAAACGATAAAACCCGTCGTGCCGCACGTTCGATTCGCCCGCCGGTATATCCAAGTCTTCGTCGTCGCCGACGTGCGCCGAGATGAGCGCGCGCTCGGGCACGACACCTCGTGGATAGAACTGGATGCCGACCCGCGTGCGGTCGGTGGTTTCTACACCGTTTGCCGCGTAGTGCAGGTTGAATTTGATCTGGGCGCCCGCCTTGATCATGCGTCCGGTGCCGTCTGGGAAGATGTCACCGTTCTTACCCAACGCATACTCGTTGAGAAAGTTGTAGTCGCCTTCGTCAGAATCCATGTCTTCCGCGCTTGTGACCGCGTGATGCACGACCGGGAACCCTTCCAGTGACGGCTTTGTCTCGACCGCCTTGACCCAACGGTCTTCTGTGAGCCCCGAATCCGAATACACGTCGCCCCACCAGTTGGGCGCTTCGGCCGCCACCACGTATGGCTCGGGAATCTCGACAATCCAATCCGGCTCGCCAATCTTCCATTCAGCGATGTCGCGGAACTCTCTGGGTGGTGGCATGTCGGCGGGGTTCCCGCGGGGCGAGCCGGCGTCGACCCAACGCGCCATCAGATCGATCTCAGCATCGGTCAGAGAGTAGTCGTATTTGAACTCCTGGACGCCAATGTTCTTGTCGATATACCAGGGGGGCATTTTTCGGGTGACCACTTTCTCCCGAATCGACCGCGCCCACGGCCGGGCCTCCTCATATGTGAGCAGCGACATGGGGGCGATCGAGCCGCTTCGGTGACACTCTTGACACGAGCGCTGGAGGATCGGCGCGATGTCCTTCGAGAATGTGACCTCGTCGGTTCCTTGGGCGGCCGCGCGAGAGGCACCAAAGGCGCTCGTCCCGACGACTAGCAGCGAGATGGCGGCTGCTCTAAATTTCATGATTGTGGTTCCTCTCGGACTGGCGGCCTTTACCGACCACGCTCGACTATTCTAACCGTCTTGGTCGTCCAGGGCCTACCGCGAAGCGCCAGAATGCGTGTGACCTGACACGGTGAGACCATCCTTTGCTTATAAATAATCGTAATGAAATTGTCATGATTATTGCTCTTGTTTCTACTGATGTACCCTGCAGACTAGATCGTCATGGCCGAGTTATCCGTCAACTTGTGGAGTTCGGATTGTCACGCCCGGGAATATCTCGCGCGGGCCGACTCAATCCCGCATCGTGCCGAGGGAGAGGGCGCGTTGCTCGAGGGGCTAGAGGCCCGTTTCGCCAGTGACGCGGCGGTCACGATCATCGGGCACGACCTGGAATGCCCACTGTCTGAGTCGCTTGGATCGTTTGACGCGGTGGTATCGAGTTTCGCGATTCACCATCTCGGTCACGCGCGGAAGCGCGCCCTGTATGAGGAAGCGTTTGATCGTCTTCGTCCGGGCGGCGCGTTCTGATTCCTGCACGAACAGTTCTTGGCGGCGCTCGGAGTCGAGCCGGATTCTGAAGACCCATCGAACAAGCTGCTGGACGTTGAGACTCAGCTGCGGGCGCTTCGCGAGATCGGTGTCGCCGATGTCGACTGCCACTGGAAATGACGAGAACTGGCCGTGATAGCCGATCGGAGGCTAATGCCCAGGTTAGAAACCTAGTGTCCCGCGTAGGCTTGATGGGACCGGATGGACGCAGGGAAACCGTTGCCATCGACGGAGTCGCGTATCCCGAACGGTCGTAGAAAACGTGTTCCACATATAGTATGGGGGACTATACTATTATTATGTCGACACACTTTCAGCGCGATCGGCGGCGACTTGTCACTCGGGTAAATCGAATCGTCGGACAGCTCGAAGCGGTTCGAGACCTCCTCGGGGAGGATGGCGAGGAAGAGGCGAGGTGCTATGAGGTGATGCGGCAGCTGTCATCCATCAAAGGTGCGACCCGCGGGTTGATGGCCGCCTACATGGACGGGTTCGTACGGGACCACGTACGGATGGCTGCGGAGAAAGAAACGCTTGACGAGTTCGCCGACGAACTCTTGGAGGTGATTCATGCGTTTCAGACCTGAGCGTGAGAGTGGGCGCAGTGGCGGCACATCTCCTCCCGATGCCGCAGTCGGGTGCGGAGCCCTCCACGCGCCGGTCGCGCCACGCGCCACGCGACGCGCACGGGCATGGGCACGGGCACTGCGCGCCCAGCCCGTCAGACGCGGCCCAGTTTCCTCCCACCGCACCCGGCCTCGCGATTCATCGACCACACCAAAGGCGGGCACTGGCGTGGTGCCTCGCTGTGACCTGCGTGATGATGGTGGCGGAGGTTGCCGCTGGCTTGGCGACAGGCCGCCTGATGCTTCTCTCGGATGCCGCGCACATGTTGGGTCATTCGGTGTCTCTCGCGGTGAGCTATGTGGCGATCCGGATCGCGGTGCGGCCACCGACGCCCGATTCGCCCTACGGATTGTTTCGGGCGGAGATCTTGGCCTCGCTCTTCAACAGCCTTGGCCTCTTCGTCCTGACGGGGTGGATCGTCTACGAATCCATCGAGCGGATGTTTGCGCCAGTGGCGGTCGTCGGGTCTTCCATGATTCTGGTCGCGACCATCGGTCTGGTCGTCAACCTCGTCACGGCGTGGATTCTGGCCCGATCCGGAGCCGGGGACCTCAATACAAAGAGCGCGCTGCTACACATGCTGGGTGATCTCTTTTCCTCGGTGGTCATCGTTGTCGGCGGAATCGTCCTGCTCCGCACCGGGTGGCAGTGGCTCGACCCCTGCTCAGCCTCTGTGTGGCGCTGGTGATCGCGCGATGGGCGGTCGGCCTGTTTCGATCGGCGTGTAGGATCTTGCTCGAACGTGCGCCCGAGGACGTCGTCACCCGGGACGTGCTCGAAGCAATCGCGAGTGAGCAGGGTGTGCGCGACGTACACGACCTCCATGTGTGGGAGATCACGACCGGCTACGTCTGTCTCACCGCACACCTGGTGGTCGATGACGTCCCCTTGTCGCGAACCGCCGGACTCTGCGCGTCGATCCGCAAGCGTCTATGGGACCGCTTCCAGGTTGCCCATGTCACGCTCCAGATCGAAGCGTCGGCCGTCTGACCGGGCGCACGCGGAGTCGTCAGTGGATGTTGGCGACGATGCGCTCGGCGATAGCCGCAATCGTGTGCGACGGATTGCGTCCGGTCGATGACGGGAGGAGCGAGCCGTCGACGACGTGCATGTTCGGGTAACCAACGACGTTTCCGAGATGGTCGACGACAGCGTCCTCGCCGGTCGCGCCCATTCTGCAACCCCCCAGTGGGTGTAGCGTCGTGAGGGAACGGAAGACACTCCAGGCGACGTCAGGCCGGAGACGACCGCCGGTGGCTTCCGTCAGCTGTTTGTGGACTGTGCGAATCGCCTCGACGACACCGGTGGAACGCTGCAGGTTCCATCCGAGCTCGAGACGCCTTTTCCACGGTGCAAAGAACGGCCGCCGTAGCGTCAATCGACCGTCCGCCGCATCCATTCCCGCGCCAAGCCACACCATCACATTGCGTGACCCCGCGTCTCCAGTCACATGCGCTTCAATGCGGCCGCGCACCGCCCGCGCCACTTTGCCGCTGCCGCCGTCACGCCCGCCGGCCCGCAGCGCGTTGAGTAGCAGATTGGGGAAGCCGTCATCCTCCACCACGAAGCGCTCGCCGCCAACACTGCCGTCCATGTAGTCGAGCATGCCGGAGATTGTCGGGCCCCACGTTTGTTGCACCCGCCCGCCGTCCGCATACTCCGCCATCGAGAGGACGTTGGCGTTGGCGCTCCAACCGTGTCCGAGCCGGCGGCTCGGATTGGGGAGGGTCTGGGGCTTGTCACGACAGCGCAGCAGCAGCTCGGTCGACCCCAGGCTGCCGGCGGCCAGAAAGACATGCGAAGCCCGCTCCTCGCCTCGAATAAAATCGCCGTCTTGTATCCGGTCAAACACAACCTTGTAGCCACTGGCGTCCGGCAGAATGGTGCGGACGATGTGTAGCGGCCGTATCTCCGCGCCGTGCTGCTCCGCCTGGGCAAGGTAGTTGAGGTCGAGCGTGTTCTTTGCCTGCACGTCGCAGCCGATGTCACAGTTGCCCAGGTGGATGCAGGTGCCTTGGCGCTGCCCCTGGGCGTTGGTGATTTGCTCGGAGTGCTTCTGGTCAAAAGGTTCGTCGAGCTCGTAGTTCCAGTCGGGGGAAAACGTTACAGCGAGCGGGGTCTTCACCAGCCGGTCGGCATGTCCGACGGCCCGAACCGCCTCCCGCGCGAGCTTGAAGCGCTGGGTGAGCTGACCATCGGGGACGGGTTGCAGATTCATCATTCGCGTGACCGCATCGTAATGAGGCTTCAGTTCGTCGCACGTGACATCTGCCGGCCATCCCTCTTGAAAGAGTGAGGGATGGGCTTCCACGGCGACGCTGCTGTAGACGAGCGATCCGCCACCGTCACCCTGGGCGACCGTCATGTTTCGAAAGAAGCGAAGGTCGAGCCACCCGTTTCGCCGTGCCGGTCGCCGACTACTGAATAGCCAGGGATCCCCGGCCTTACGCGGAAATTGCTCCGGGGTCCACCGCCGTCCGCGCTCGAGCACAAGCACTTTCATGCCTTTTTCCGCCGCCCGACACGCCGAAATGGCGCCGCCAAACCCGCTGCCGATGACGATTGCATCAAACACGTGGCTTTTCTCTCCCGCCCCGCGTCGCGCCGTGCGCAATAGTAGGTCAATGGTAAACAGGACGCCCCGCGGACGCGTATTGAATATCGGTGCGTATCGTTCCGGTCCTGAAACGTTCGCGAATCCCATGACAGCTCGGCGACGGTTATCTACAACAGCATGGCTCATTGCGCTCACGACAACAGCGGCGGTCCATACGGTCGGCATCGTCTCGGGTGAGGCGACTCAGCGCGCGAGAGGTCCGCAGGGGACGGCGCCTCCGGCGTCACAACCGGTCTCGCCCGACCAAGGCGGGCGCGTGACCGTCCGTGCGATTCCGCTGGCGACGCCGATTCGGCTCGACGGTCAGCTGGATGAGCGAGTTTATCTGGACTTCCCGCCGATCACGGGGCTTACCCAGCAGATGCCCGACGAAGGTGCGCCTGCGAGCGAGCGAACCGAAGCCTGGATCATGTTTGACTCTACGAACATCTATGTGAGCGCACGGGTCTGGGATTCGGCCCCTCCAACCGACTGGGTTGCGAACGAAATGCGGCGAGACACGAGCCAGCTTCGCGACAACGACTCGTTCTGGGTGGCCTTTGATACGTACTACGATCGACGGAACGGGATGACCTTTTATACCAATCCGTTGGGTGCGATTGGCGATTTCGCGATCACAAACGAAGGCAATCCGAACGGCGACTGGAACCCCGTGTGGGACGTGCGAACGGGACGATTTGAGGATGGATGGACGGTCGAAATGGAGATCCCATTCAAGTCCGTTCGCTATCGACCTGGTGAGGAACAGATCTGGGGTGTGCAGCTGCGTCGCAATATACGGCGCAAGAACGAAGCGGCCTATTTGTCACCGGTGCCGATTTCGGCGGGGCGAGGTGGGATCTTCCGCTCGTCCGACTTCGCGACGTTGGTGGGATTGCAGGTCCCCGGCGAGAGTAGGACGTTCGATGTCAAACCCTACGGTATTGCCGGTCTGACGACCGACCTCACGGCGAGTCCACCCACCCGGAACGTTCGCGATGGAGATGTCGGTATCGACGCGAAGTATGGGATCACGCAGAACCTGATGGCTGACTTGACCTACAACACTGACTTTGCGCAGGTCGAGGTCGATGAACAGCAGGTCAATATGACCCGCTTTAGTCTGTTCTTTCCCGAAAAACGGGAGTTCTTTCTTGAAGGCCGGGGCATTTTTGATTTCGCCCGCGGTGGCGGCAGCAGCGGCCGCAACGGTGCATTGCGTCAGATCGGTGGCGGCGGCGGTTCTCGGGGCAGTGGTAATGCGCCGACGCTGTTTCACTCGCGCCGGATTGGGCTCGAGGGCGGTACGGTGGTTCCCATCCGCGGCGGAGGACGGGTGACCGGCAAAGCGGGACCTTTTGACGTCGGCGTCTTGAACATCCAGACCGACGGCGAGACGATGTCCGGCACGGAGGCCACTAATTTCACGGTGCTCCGGGTGAAGCGAGACGTCTTACGTCGGAGCAGTGTCGGCGCGCTGTTTACAAACCGTTCAGTCTCGCCCGAGGCGGCCGGCGCGAGCCAGACGTTTGGTGCCGACGCCACCTTGTCGTTTTATGACAACGTCAGTCTCATCGCCTATCTTGCGAAGACCAAGACCCCTGGTGTGGACACAAAGGATACGAGTTATCAGGGACAGCTGACCTACGCCGGTGATCGATACGGGTTCCAAGCCGAGCATCTTGTTGTCGAAGACAATTTCATGCCGGACGTGGGATTCTTGCGCCGCGACAATTTTCGGCGGTCATATGGCACCGCTCGCTTTAGCCCTCGTCCGCATTCGGTTGAGGCCATTCGGCAGTTTCGGCTGGAGGGAAGTTTCGACTACATCGTGACCGCGGATACAGGTCATGTCGAGACGCGTCAGTCTCAAGTGGGCTTCTCCACCGAGTTCGAGAATAGCGATCGGATCGGAATGTCGGTGACCGACAATTACGAGCTGCTGACGGAGCCGTTTGAACCTGGTCCTGGCGTGACGCTCCCCATCGGCGGATACGGATTTCGTGATGTCGAGGCCACCTATGTACTCGGGGCGCAGCATAGGTTCACCGGTATCCTGACGGCCCGCGTCGGCGAGTATTTCAATGGGGATATACGGACGGTTGGATTCAGTCGAGGGCGTCTGGAGCTCACCGAACGGCTGTCGCTGGAGCCCACCGTGTCGATCAACTGGATCGACACTCCACAGGGTTCGTTCCGCACGGACCTGCTGGTGTCTCGGGTGAACTACACGTTCACGCCCCGCATGTTCTTTAGCGGGCTCACGCAATACAACTCGGCGTCCAATGCGGTGAGCAACAATCTCAGGCTCCGCTGGGAATACAGTCCCGGGAGTGAGCTCTTTGTGGTCTATACCGAGGATCGAGACACGGACCCTCTGCGACCCGATCGCCTCTCGGAGCTCCGAAATCGAGGACTGGTCGTCAAAGTGAACCGACTCTTTCGTTTCTGAGTGTGCGGGCGCAAGAGGCCGGCCACTCGAAGCTCCACTAGTCCGCGTCCGCAGGCGAACGAGGATTCCGTCTCAGTCTTCTGGCCAGGGCCGCACAGTTCTAGCCAGCATGGAATCGGCTCATGCGGTCTACTCTCTGAGGCCCTCATTCCACCCGTTGTTCCGCGACTCTGGAGCGGATGACGAGTGCGCCCTGCTACTCGTTTGCCGCGTCGTTTGTCAGCGTCGGGTCCGGCGCCGGGCTGTCACGGAGACCGAGGCCCACGGCCCGCATGAGGGCCAACGCGTTGCCGTGCGTAGACCGTCCGTCCTTGAGTCGGTAGTCAAAGGCCAATTCACCGTCGACCAGTTGGTCGTCAAAGTGCACGTTGCGGGCGCGGGTCTCAAGTCGCTCACCGATCTCTGCCAGCGCCAGGTCATGTGTCGTGATCATCCCGATGGCTCCGAGGTCGACCAGGCGTTCGAGGACGCCGTGCGCGCCTTCCACTCGGTCGTGGGAGTTGGTGCCGTTGAAGAGCTCGTCCATCAGAAAGAGCAGCCGTCCCGGCGCCCGTGCGATCTCGACCAGCTGTTTGACTCGCAAGATCTCCGCATAGAATTTTGACCGACCGGCCAATAGCGAATCTTGCACGCGGAGGGTACCGCCGATATTCATCGGTGACAGGCGCAGTCGTTGGGCACGGACGGGCGCCCCCGCTTGGGCCAATACCCCGTTGACCCCGACGGTTCGGAGTAACGTTGTCTTTCCAGACATATTTGAACCGCTTACGATGACGAGCTGAGGGGCCTCCCCGAGCCGAATGTCATTGGCGATAGCTTGGGCGGAGGGGAGCAGAGGGTGCGCGAGTTGCTCGGCGTCGTAGATCGGGGGCGAGGATGATTCGACGAGTTTGGGGAAGGGGTCCTCCGGGTGTTCGAAGCGATACGTGGCCAGCGCGGCCAGTGCCTCGAACTCGCCGACGGTCTGGAGCCAGCGCGACACGGACGGTCCGTATCTCGCTCGCCACCCTTCCACGGCTGCGGCGCATTGCGGACCCCACGCCAACCCGAGCCCGAAGGGCGCGAACACCATATTGTGTTGCCAGTCGTGCATTTGAATAAAGCGGTCCAGACGTCCCACGACGAGGACCGGCTCAGCATCCTCGCTCAAGAGGGCCGCGTGAAGCTCACGCAGCCGGTCGGAGTTGTAGGTTTCTTCGCGTAGCCGGGCAAAGACAGCAGCGAGGACCAGAAGCTCGCGGGCCGGCGCGGCAGCGGTGTGCAGAATCCGCATGACCGAGCGAGCGACCGATGTCCCGACTACGGCGTTGAACACGGCCACACCCACCGGGACCCAGCCGCTCAAGAGACCACCTAGCCACGTGCCCACGGCGGCGAGAAGCATCACCGCTAGGACGCCGCCCACCACGCGGACCCATCGCCACGTCGGCCACAGCGGGGTGGTCGCCCACTGCCTGAGGAATGCGGAATCGACGGCTCGTCGCGTCGCCACGCCTCGCGTATACAGGTCCTCTCGGAGTTGTGGGCGTTCCGCCAGGTCGATGACCGCTTGTTGACGGCTGCGGACAACCGACGGGGCAGACGGAGCGAGTAGCCAGCCCGCCAGCGTTTCTTCGCCGCTCGCGGTCTGCGCGGTGCTGGTCAGTTGAAATACGGACGCTGTCCCAAAGATGTCGAGGTCGCGGGCGTAAGGATGTTCATCGTCGAGAAAACGCTCTCCCGTCTCGCCAGACCCGGTCCATCGGTGCTGGAGCCGCTCGAATCCCCACTCATACCATCGAACGGCGCGCGATGCGGTCTCGTGGGCGCGGATCACCTTGTCGTGGCGGCTCATCAAGACCGCGAGCCCAAGAGCCGGGACCAGGAGCCACCATGGCGAGGTTGCGAACGACCCGAGGGCGCTCCACAGAAGCGCTGCCGCGAGTCCGGCCATCGCCAAACGCATCGCACTAAATCGCCGGTCGAGGGCGTCCAGGCGAGCTTCCTCGCGCTTCCGGGCTTCAAGGCAAGCGGTGTAGTGGGTGTCAGGAGCCGGAAGTGTCACGTATTCATTCTATGAGTTCAGCTATGAGCCTCGACCCGCATCGCCATGGCTCGCAGTCGCGCGCCGGGTGACCGGGGGGACGGGTTCCTGGTACCATCCCGTCCAGACGATAGACTGAATGGCGACACCCCAACCGAGCCAGAGAATCGCTCCGTCCCACCATGTGGCCTGTCTCCAAGCATTGGAGCAGAAAATCCTGTGGCTGTCCGCGTGGATGATTCACCACGCGAATCATCTGCGTCCTTCACGCGACGGGCTCAAGGTTGGCGGGCACCAGGCGTCGTGTGCATCGGTCACGACGCTGATGACGGCCCTCTACTTTGACGTGCTTCGACCCGCGGACCGGGTGGCGGTCAAACCACATGCGAGTCCGGTATTTCACGCCATCCAGTATCTCTGCGGTCGGCAAACGCGCGAACGACTGACGCAGTTTCGGGCATTGGGCGGGGCGCAGTCCTATCCGTCCCGAACCAAAGACGTAGCCGACGTCGATTTCTCGACCGGGTCGGTCGGTCTCGGCGTAGCGATGACCTCATTCGCCGCGTTGGTTCAGGACTACTTACGGCTCAAGGGCTTGTCGGGTTCCCAGGCGCGGGGACGTATGGTAGCGCTCGCTGGTGACGCCGAGTTTGACGAAGGCAACGTCTTTGAGGCGCTGTTCGAGTCATGGAAACACGACGCGCGCGATGTGTGGTGGGTGGTGGACTACAACCGCCAGAGTCTCGATTCCGTGATGGTCGACCGATTCTCCGAGCGTCTCGAGCATCTCTTCGAGGCCGTCGAGTGGCGGGTGGTGACGTTGAAATACGGCACCCTACTCGAGGCCGCCTTTTCCGAACCGGGTGGCGGCGAGCTGCGGGAGTGGATAGACGCCTGCCCGAACACCGTCTATTCAGCGCTGGCCTACAAGGGTGGCGACGCGTGGCGCGAACAAGTCTCGACAGATCTTGGTCATGTATCGGGCGTTCCCGAGCTCTTGGACCGACATGATGACGCGGCTCTGCACCGGTTGATGACCAATCTGGGGGGGCACGACATACAGACGTTGCTCGACGGGTTTCATGGCGTGCAAGACGATCGCCCAACATGCTTTATCGCGTATACGGTCAAGGGTCATCGTTTACCGTTCGAGGGCCACAAGGACAATCACGCCGGTCTCATGACCCCGGCCCAGATCGGCTCCCTCCAGGAAGAGATGGGTATCGCCGAGGGTGAGGAGTGGGAACCGTTTGCGGGACTCGACATACCCGCACCAGAGCTACGTCTGTTTCTCGACCAAGTACCGTTCAATCAACGGCCACGCGACGTGAGCAGCGCGCCGACCGTCGAGATTCCACCGCAGTTTGAAACGCCCCGCGGCCAGACGACCTCGACCCAAGAAGCCTTCGGGCGGCTTTTGGGCGACGTCGCCCGTAGCTACCCGGCGCTTGCCGACCGCATCGTTACGACGTCACCCGATGTCACCGTGTCGACCAACCTTGGGACTTGGGTGAATCGGCGAGGAATTTTTGGCAGGCAGCCACTCGACGATGTGTTTAGTGACCGGCGCATCGCCTCTGCACTGAAGTGGGAGATCTCACCCTCGGGGCAACACATCGAATTGGGGATCGCCGAAAACAATCTGTTTATCTTGCTCGCGGCGCTCGGGCTGTCGGCCGACCTCTTTGGTGAGCGACTCTTGCCGATTGGAACGGTGTATGACCCGTTTGTCAGCCGCGGGCTGGATGCGCTCAACTACGCGTGTTACCAAGGCTCCAGGTTTATCGTGGTCGGGACTCCGTCGGGTCTCACCTTGGCGCCCGAAGGCGGCGCGCATCAATCGATTTATGAGCCGCTCATCGGGTTGGGGCAGCCGGGGCTCACATCGTTCGAGCCGGTCTATGCCGACGAGCTTGCCGAGATCATGCATTGGAGTCTTGAGCATCTTCAAGCTCCAGACGGCGGGGCCGTCTATCTTCGCCTGTCCACCCGGGCGCTAGAACAACCTTCACGCGAGCGGACGGACACGGACCGGGCGAACGTGATCGATGGCGGTTATTGGCTCGAGCCTCCCTCACCTGAAGCGGAACTCGCGCTCGTCGCCTGCGGACCGGTTCTGCCTGAAGTGATCGAGGCTCATGACCAGCTTTCCGAAGATCTACCAGGGACCGGGCTGCTGGTGGTGACCTCTATCGACCGTCTCCACCGGGGGTGGGTTGAGAGTCGGCGGCACACGCCTCGTTCTGAGAGATCACACGTCGAGCAGCTCCTGGGTCAGCTGCCCGGCACTGCCGGTCTGGTGTCGGTGCTCGATGCGCATCCAAGCTCGCTTTCCTGGCTGGGATCGGTGAATCGACACCGGGTGCTTCCGTTGGGAGTCGACCAGTTCGGGCAATCTGGTGACATTCCCGACCTGTATCGCACTTATCAGCTTGACTCGGCCTCAATCGTTGATGCGGCGGCACGACTCTGTCTTGACGCGAATCAATGACGGCATCGCCAGCCGGGATCTGCCCGTCGATTCCTTTTCCGGCCGCCGATATCGCAGGTGCTGACGAGCCCGCTGCCAACAAGCCCGCAAACCCATGCTGATAGAGATCAAGCTTCCCCAACTGGCCGACGGTATGACGACCGCAGCCATCACCGCGTGGCTCAAGGACGTTGGTGACTCGGTCACCAAGGGCGAGCCCATCGTCGAGGTCGATATCGACAAGACGACCATCGAACTCGAAGCCCCGGCGTCCGGTGTGCTACAAGACATTCGGGTCATCAATGGCACCGAAGAGGTTCCAGTGGGAACAGTGCTTGCGGTCATTGCTCCAGCCGGCATCGATACGGCAGTCGGGGACACAGCCAGCGGGCACACAGTAGTTGGGACAGCTGGCGCCATCCTTCAGGCTGAAGCGGCGGATTCGGCTCGCCGGCCGACACTCAAACCGCCGCCGTCCGCTGGCGCCACGGGTTCATCACACCAATCGGCCGGTGCGTCCGCACCACGTCAGCCGACACCAGCAACAGCAGCAGCCGCAACCACCGGCGTGGCGCCGGTGTCCGACGCCGTGACACCTGTCCAGTCACCCTCCGTAGTAACCACAAAGGTCGACGCATCACCCTTGGCGCGGCGTATGGCCGAGCTTCTGGGGCTGGACCTCGCGACTGTCCGTGGAACGGGTCCCGGTGGTCGCATCAGAAAAGTGGATGTCGACCGCCGCGGGTCGTCGACGCCTTAGTCTCGTCCGTCTTGGGAACAGATGCCATGTTGAACGACAAGCAGCGCGAGATGTGCTCACAAAGCCAATGGGATTTCTCTGACCTCTCCGCGGTTTTTCTCAATTGCACGCTCAAACGAAGCCCGGAGCTGTCCCACACCGAAGGACTCATCCGGATCTCGCGAGAGATCATGGAAGCCAACAAGGTGAGCGTCGAGGTTGTTCGTCCAGTGGACCATGTTATTGCTCACGGTGTGTATCCCGATATGCGCGAGCACGGGTGGGAGGCGGATGAATGGTCAACTCTCTACTAGAGAAAGTGCTGGCGGCCGACATCCTTGTGCTGGGCACGTCAATCTGGCTGGGTGAGAAAACCTCCGTGTGTACGCAGACCATCGAAAGGTTGTACTCAGCATCGGGCAACCTCAACGCGCATGGCCAATATGCGTACTACGGTCGGGTTGGCGGATGCCTGGTCACCGGAAACGAAGATGGCGCGAAGCATTGCGCCATGAATATTCTGTACTCCTTGCAGCATCTGGGGTACGTGATCCCGCCGCAAGCCGACGCCACGTGGCTCGGGGAAGCTGGGCCCGGTCCCTCATATCTCGACAAAGGTTCGGGTGGACCAGAGAACGACTTTACAAACAGGAACACGACGTTCATGACGTGGAACCTGCTGCACATGGCGCGCATGCTCAAGGACGGGGGCGGGGTCCCGGTCCACGGCAACCAGCGGTCTGCCTGGGACGCCGGCTGTCGGTCCGACTTCCCCAATCCTGACTACCGATAGAGGTCCGCATGAGCTCTAACCACGACACGTCTCTGCGCGGATACGGGCTGCTGCGAGACCCGAGACTCAATAGATCCACCGCGTTTACCCGCGAAGAGAGAGAGCGCCTCGGTCTACGCGGGTTGCTCCCGGCGGCGTCGCTGACGCAGGAGCTCCAGGTCGAACGAGTGCTCGAGAACCTTCGAAGAAAAGAGACAGATCTCGAACGCTACATCTTCCTGCTCGCGTTACAGGCGCGCAACGAACGGTTGTTCTATCGCACGCTCCTCGACCACGTCGAAGAGACGATGCCTTTGGTCTATACGCCGACCGTCGGGCAGGCGTGCAAAGAGTTTTCGCATATTTTTCGAGACACCCGGGGCCTCTATGTCACAGCAGATGACCGCGGCGA
>Ga0310124_10000023_pt1 | contig 102898 bp, 77 predicted proteins | sample CB11b_AW_Bot5_MG_FD_203507 | JGI IMG/M metagenome (GOLD analysis project Ga0310124, IMG submission 203507) | Marine microbial communities from Western Arctic Ocean, Canada - CB11b_AW_Bot5 | ecosystem: Environmental > Aquatic > Marine > Oceanic | place: Canada: Western Arctic Ocean | collected... | reverse complement strand
GCCTTGCTAAGATACTTTTGAATCAGCAGTTGATTGAACTGTTGCAGCAATTGAGCCAACTGTTTTATGCGTGCGTAGAACAATTTGCTATTGAGTTGAGATAGCCGTTGAAGATCTTTAGGTGAAACGCCAGAAGTGATCAGCGTTAACAAAGGTTGCAGTTTGCTACTGGTCTTGTGCGGATTGAGTAGGCTGAACACCGTTGAGCATTGTTTGCATCTAACACGCGGTGTGCCGATCTTTGTGCTCCCATAGGCACTGGTTTCAGTGTGTCTTAAGCAAGTAGGGCATTCAATCTCAGGTAAGCGGAGTTGATTAGTTTCGATTTGCTTCGCTAAAGCGAGGATCGGCTCGTTTTCCAGTATCGGAGTAAATGCCCCACACAAGGGGCATTTATAAGACGCGAAGCCTAATTGAGAGCTGCGCTGATAAAGGCTTAGATCAGGATTAGCTAGGTTAAAACAGTTATATGTTTTACAGCAATTGAACTGAGTTCTCATGAGTGTTGTACCTGCTAATCCCTGATACGTATCTTATGACGTAGGTTGTTGGATATCTCTGCTACTGACGACTTACATCGACTTGACGACCAAGTTCAGGAACTGTGATGTTTTTACGTTCTTGGAAACCTTCAATCAGTACTTGCATGACCGGATCTCCGTTCGATAGTGTTTCGCCTTTATTAAATACAGTGTAACCATCGCCGCCACTTGCCGCGTATGAATACGTCGCAACTTTGTACTTCTGATTCTTGGTTACGGGCTCGCCGTTGATACTCAAGCTAATCAAACGCTCACCTTCCGGTTGTGTACTGTCGTAAGTGGCTTTGATCCCTGAGAATTGCGCCAGACCGTAAGGTAATGTGTAGCTGTATTCCAGCAGCTCTTGAACGTTGTCACCTGTTAATTCAACCACAGTTAGTGTGTCAGTAAACGGGAAAAGGTTCATTACATTTTCACGAGTGACTGCACCTGGATTTAGGTCAACACGAAGGCTGCCTGAGCTGATCATCGCGATGTCAGCTTGGCCTGCATCTTTCATCAAATCAGCCACTAGGTTGCCAACATTCGACTCTCGATAGTAACGGCGTGATGCGGCTTTATCTAGGGTAGAAAGCTGATCGGCTAATGTTGGGTGAGCATCGCGAATTTTCTGAATCAATGCGTAAGTCGCTTCGTCACGCTCTAATTTGGCAGATTCAACGGGAATCAATTTTCCGCCTAAGAATGTCACATCATGCTTTTCGGTATCGACGGTAAATTTGGTGTAGCCAAGGTGCATGCCTTGACCAAAGGTTATGCCGATAACGGTGCCTGTTTTTGGATGAACGACTGGTTCAACTAAGCCATTGTCAGAGTGACCTCCGAAGATCACATCAACGCCTTTGAGCTTTCCTGCCATTTCGTAGTCTTCATCGAATCCGCGCTGAACTTCTGCATCGGCTTCTTTGTCGGTTTGCATTGGCGCCGTCTTGTTTTGGTGCGTTAGTACTACGATCATGTCAACATCATCGCGGATTTTATCAGCCCATTTTTGAGCGATTTCCGTAGGATCTTTGATGGTTAACCCTTTACGGTTTCCCTTCCACATAGTGTTGTAGAACGCATCAATTCCCATGACACCAATTACGCCGATTTTGACGCCATCACGCTCAATGATTGTGTAAGGTTGAGCAAACATCGAATCAGAAGCTTCATGGAAGATGTTCGCGTTGAGCACAGGGAAACGAGCGCGAGGCATGGTTTCTACCAGTGATTCCCAACCGTATTCGAATTCATGATTGCCCAGTGTGATTACGTCATAACCCATTGAGTTATATAGGTCGAAAGGCAGCTTACCTTTCGACTTTTTAGAGAGTGCGCCCGTATAAATATCACCAGCGTCTAATAGGAAACTGGTTCCTTCCTCAGCTTGAACGTTTTTGATCAACGTCGCCAAGTAAGGGATACCGCCAATCAGCTCAATGTCATCATTCCAGAACGCATCTACGGGCTCGTAAACACTTTCAATATCGTTGGTATGAAGCAGGGTGATTTCTTTTATTTCGGCTAAGGTTGGCATTGAAGCCACTGTCGTTAATACGGAGACAGCAAAGCATAAAGGTTTCATTTTAAGGTTTTTCATAGCGTGCTCATGTCAGTGAAGGAAACGTTTGCTATTTTAGTGAGCCCGAGTGGGATGAGTGTGCGCCAAAGCACAGTCCTTAGCCTAGATTGATCCTGGAAATTAAGGAATTACCTTTTGAGTTGGTTTTAATGAAAGGAGTCGTGTGGGCAGGTATGAGCTCAAATTGCTCCTAAGCTTGATCAAAAAAGATCAAAACCACCTTGCTGAAACCGGTTTCAATGTGTATCTTTATTCTATGTTGAAATCGGTTTCAGAGCTGCAATGAGCTCTCTAATCCTGATCTTTTTTGCGAATAACTTGTAGCGAGTAATGGTATGAACAACGAATTTCCGAACGATTTTTTATGGGGTGGCGCGGTTGCGGCACATCAACTAGAAGGCGGCTGGGATGCGAATGGCAAGGGTGTAAGTGTTGTTGATGTATTAACAGCGGGCGCTCATGGTGTACAACGTCGAATCACCGATGGCGTGATTGATGGCGAAAACTATCCAAACCAAGTCGCAGTGGATTTCTACCATCGCTACAAAGAAGACATTAAGTTATTCGCTGAAATGGGCTTTAAGTGTTTCCGTACCAGTATCGCTTGGACGCGTATTTTCCCTAATGGCGATGAATCAGAACCGTGTGAAGCGGGTTTAGCATTTTACGATGATCTGTTTGATGAGCTGCTGAAATACGACATTCAGCCAGTAGTGACGCTGAGCCACTTTGAAATGCCTTACCATCTAGCTAACGAATATGGCGGCTGGATGAACCGTAAAGTGATCGACTTCTTCGTTAAGTATTCAACTACGGTGATGGAGCGATACCAACACAAAGTGAAATACTGGATGACGTTTAATGAGATAAATAACCAGATGAATACTTCGGCAGATATCTTTGGCTGGTTATGCTCTGGCGTGAAGTTCCCACAATGTGAAAAGCCACAAGAAGCCATGTATCAAGCGGTTCACCACCAGTTTGTGGCAAGTGCGTTGGTGGTTAAGAAAGGTCACGAGATCAATCCAGACCTTCAAATCGGCGCAATGTGTGCGATGGTGCCTTTCTACCCTCGCTCTTCAAAGCCTGAAGATATCATGGTGGCACAGCAAGCGATGCGTGATCGTTACTTCTTCTCAGATGTGATGGTTCGTGGTCATTACCCAAATTACGCTAAGCGTGACTGGGCGATCAAAGGCTTCAACATTGAAATGCAGCCAGAAGATGAGCAGATCTTAAAAGAAGGTAAGGCCGATTACTTAGGCTTTAGCTACTACATGTCGAATACTTTGGATTCTTCTTCGCATCAGTCGACCGATGAAGCGATGGACGGCGGTCACGAAAACTCAGTCGATAATCCGTTCATCCAGTCTAGCGATTGGGGCTGGCCAATTGATCCAACGGGTTTACGTTTCTGTTTAGCCTCTCTGTATGAACGTTATGAAGTGCCATTGTTCATCGTTGAGAACGGTTTTGGCGCTGTTGATACCATTGAAGAAGATGGCAGCATTAATGACGACTACCGCATCGCTTACCTTGGCGACCACATCAAAGAGATGAAAAAATCCGTTGCGATTGATGGTGTTGACTTGATGGGTTATACCCCTTGGGGCTGTATCGACTTAGTGTCGTTCACCACCGGTGAGATGAAAAAACGCTACGGATTCATTTACGTAGATAAGCACAACGATCAATCTGGCTCACTAGAGCGCAAGCGCAAGAAGTCGTTCGAGTGGTATAAAGGCGTGATTGCATCTAACGGTGCCACTATTTAGAATGCATTCCCCAGCGCAGTTATGTGAACTGTGAGCTGTCATTTTGCAATGAATTAGTCGGCCTATGTCGGCTAATTTTTTATAAAGGAAAAGAAGCGAATGGTAACCATGCTTGATGTCGCAAACCGCGCAGGCGTATCTAAATCGACCGTTTCTCGTGTCTTAAATGGCAAGAACATCGTGCGCCCAGATGTGGTGAAAAAGGTATTTGATGCGATTCAAGAAACAGGTTATCGACCGAACTTGTTGGCCCAGCAATTGGCGACCAAGAAGACCAATTTCATCGGCTTTGTAATCACTAATGAGTTGTTCAATGGCCCTTACTTCTCTTCCTTGATGTATCACGCGGCTTCTTATAGCGAAAAGTCGAATCACCAGCTGGTGATCACCGATGGTAAACACAGCGCAGAAGACGAAAGAAAGGCGATCAACTTCCTGCTGGATATGAAGTGTGCGGGCATCATCATCTATCCACAGTGCTTAACCGAAAGTGAGATTGCAAAGGTCATCGAAAGCACAGACACACCGATTCTGGTACTCAACCGAGAAATGCCGTCGAAGCCTAATCATGCCATTACCACCGACCATTACCAAAGTGCTTGCTTGATGGTGGAACACATCATCGAGCAGGGTCATACAGAGATTGCGGTTATTCGTGGTAAAGCCGGTTCTTCGACCGATGAGTTGCGTTACCAAGCCTATCAAGATGTGCTAACTAAACATGGTATTGCATTGGATGAGGCCAAAGTTGTTCAAGGTGATTGGACGATGGAGAGCGGTTATCACGCGGCTCAGGCTCTGGTAAAAAGCAAAGTAACATTCACTGCTATCTTGTCGGAAAACGATGACATGGCGATTGGTGCGATTAAGGCGTTAACCGAACTTGGGTACTCATTACCTCAAGATGTTTCTATCGTCGGCTTTGATAACAGCAAAGTGGGTGCGTTTTTAACGCCAAGCTTAACGTCTGTCAGTGTGCCATTAGAGCAAATGACGCAAAAGGCGATCCTGCAAATTGTCGGTGAAACAGAGCAAGCGACCACCATCAATACCACCGGCAGTTTGGTGTTACGTGATTCGATAGCGAAGCTAAATTAGCACTGTTAGAATTTCATATTTCACCTACAAAAAGTGACGAGCTGCGCATCTCTTAAACCAAGCTTAAACACTCCTTATTCACTGTTATTTAGATGTGCGATATTGCGTTTTTTGGTCGATGAATTGACCAGCATTAGTTAAGTCATGTGAAACTAGCTAAGTCATATGAAAATAGCTAAGTAATGCGAGAACAGGTAAGTAACGTGAAAACAGAAAAACAAAAAATGCTAGCAGGCGAACCTTATCAGGCTTGGGATAAAGAACTTTATGCCGCTCGTATCGAGTGTCGTAAGGTACTTCAAAAACTCAACAATAGTATTCCTGACACACATGAGTGGGAAGCGGCGACGCAAGAGCTTATTCCGGGTTGTGAGAACGCGCACCTAGAGCCCCCATTTCGTTGTGATTACGGCTCGAACATCAAGCTGGGCAAGAACTTCTACGCTAACTTTAACTGCGTGATTTTGGATGTGGCTGAAGTGACCATTGGCGACAATGTGCTGCTTGGTCCGAACGTTCAAATCCTGACCGCAGGTCATCCACTCGATGTGAAAGGCCGTGTAGAAGAAGGCGTTGAGTTTGGCACACCGATTAATGTTGGCGACAATGTTTGGCTTGGCGGTGGTGTAATCATCTGCCCCGGTGTCACCATTGGCGAAAACAGCGTGATTGGCGCAGGCAGTGTGGTAACTAAAGACATCCCAGCTAATGTGGTTGCTGTCGGTAATCCATGTAAAGTGCTGAAAGCGATCGATAACGAGTAATAATCAGATTGAATTGATAAAGCCCGAACCTAGGTTCGGGCTTTGTTTTTTCTATTCTTGCTAGATGCTAGATGGAACAGCTTGTTGTGCTGCTTCTTATCTAACGCACCACTGAATCGAGTCAGAACAAGAGCGATCAAAACAATCACAGCACCTACCCAAGGGGTGTTCATTAATCCAGATTTCGCGACAATCAAACCACCGCCCCATGAGCCTAATGCGATACCGACGTTGAAGGCTGCAATGTTCAACCCAGAAGCGACATCGACTGCGTCTGGTGTGTATTTCTCAGCCAGTTTCACAACATATACTTGTAGCCCCGGAACGTTACCGAATGCGAATGCACCCCAAACCAAAATGGTAGCAACAGCTGCGTAAGGGTTTACTGCGGTAAAGTTGAATACCACCAGTACTGCGGCTAAACCAGAGAAGATAACGGTCAACGCTTTAATCGGGCCCATCTTGTCGGCCATTTTTCCGCCCCAGATGTTACCTACCGCCACTGACACACCGTAAACCAACATGATGAGACTGATAGAGCTCGAATCAAACCCTGATACATTTTCCAGTATTGGAGCAAGGAACGTAAACGCTGTGAACGTACCGCCATAACCTAGTGCTGTGATAGCGTAAACCAACAGTAAGCGTGGTTGAGTTAGAACCTTTAGTTGTGCCGAAATCTTCGCCGCAGGTGGTTGCTTAAGGTTGCTTGGAACCAAGATAGCACTACCGATAAGAGCAATAAGGCCAAGCAGAGCAACGATCAAGAAGGTCGCTTGCCATCCAAAGGTTTGGCCGATATAAGTGCCCAGTGGTACTCCAGTTACCAATGCAACCGTTAAACCCGTAAACATGATCGCAATGGCACTGGCTGCTTTATCTTTTGAAACCAAACCTGTCGCGATGGTCGATCCGATCGAGAAGAACACACCATGGGCAAGGCCAGTCAAAATTCGTGCGGCGATCAGCGTGTTATAGCCTGGAGCTTGCCACGCCAATAAGTTACCAATGACAAACAATGCCATCACGGTCAGCAGCACCGCTTTACGATTCCATTTTCCGGTTAATGCCGTTAATACTGGTGCGCCAATAGCAACGCCAAGCGCGTATAAACTGACTAATAGGCCTGCCGATGGCAGAGATACATTCAAGTCGCTCGCCATGGTAGGAATCAAGCCTACGATGACAAATTCTGTGGTTCCGATGGCAAAGGCGCTGAGCGTCAATGCAAGTAATGCTAATGGCATAATCATCTCTCTTACTGTTCTTTGTTAAATACCGAGCGCGATAAAATGGGGCAGCTTGTGACTGCAATAGGAGCGCTTCGTTTGATGGCGAGGATTATCCAGCAATATATATTTGTGATAAATGACGTTATTAACAAATAACCTTTGTTAAATTTGCAATAATTGAAGAGTTAGCCGATCATTGGATTAAGCTGATGAGATCGAAAAGACATAGATGATTTGAGCTGTGATGAGCACAAGCGAGATGACATTAAACAAAATGAAGATAGCGAAGGAGCCTTATGTTAACCCGTTCAGATGATTTAGAAATGGTACTCACCGTTGTCGATGCTGGTGGTTTTTCTGCGGCGGCAGAGGCGTTGGATGTGCAGGTCGCCAAGGTGTCTCGTTCGGTGAGTAAGGTTGAGTCGCAACTCGGCGTCTCAATATTCAACCGAACAACGAGACGCGTGGAATTGACGGAGGAAGGGCGGCAGTTTGTCGATTCAGTCAGGGTGGGATTACAGATGATCCAGAGCGCGGAAGAAGAAATCGTGTCGCGCGGTGAGTTGCCAAAAGGTCGTTTAAGAGTCGATGCCGCCAGTCCATTCGTATTCCATCAGCTAGTGCCGTTGGTGCAGTCATTCAAAGAGGCTTACCCAGACATTGAGTTGGAACTCACTTCCAACGAAGGCTTTGTTGATCTTCTAGAAAAGAGAACCGATGTTGCGATTCGAATCGGTAAGTTGTCCGATTCAACACTGCACGCTCGCCCTTTAGGAAAAAGCTTACTCCATATTGTGGCGTCACCTGATTATCTCGCTAAGCGTGGGCTACCCACCAAACCTGAAGATTTGAGTTCGCATCAAATTGTGGGATTTGCGGGTAACAAAGTGCTTAACCATTGGCCTTTACCAAACCAAAGTGACGTCGCGCCTACTGTGACAGCCAGTAATGGTGAAACCGTGCGTCAACTAGTCTTAGCTGGAAATGGGATTGCTTGTCTGTCGGGGTTTATGGTGCAGGAAGATATGGCAGCAGGGCGTTTAATCCCTATTCTGGAACAAGACAAACTTGCCAACACAGACCGAGAGCGAGTGAATGCGGTTTATTACAAGTCGTCCTCTGTCTCTAAACGTATCTCGGCGTTTATTGACTTTATTCAGCCCCGTTTGAGCTTGTAGGAAAGAATGAAACACTCTTTAGCAGCACACAGCCAAACCGTTATTTGCATCGTTTGAGAACGGGTATTCGTATCAATGTTTAGAGAGCACATATTGTTGTATTGAGATTCGATAGGTGGATGTGATCTCAATAGCGTTTACTGACTTTCACTGATTAAAACCACCGCTTTTCGGACATTTGTCCTATTGACGAAGCTTATCAATTTTTAGCATGCTCATATCGAAATTGAGTAGGTAATCGAAGATGGGTATAGATACTTTTTCACCTCAAGGCTGTCATGTTATGGCAAAGCCTTCGGGTTCTAAATGCAACATTGATTGCAGCTACTGTTTCTATCTTGAAAAAGAAAAACTCTATCCTGAATCTGCCAGTTCACCGACCTCTTGGAAGATGGATGATGCCACGTTGGAGCGTTATGTTATCCAACATATTGAAGCGCAATCTTCCAATGAGGTGACTTTTGCTTGGCAAGGTGGCGAACCGACGTTGTTGGGGTTGGCTTTCTTCGAAAAAGCGATGGCTCTGCAAGCTAAATACGGCTTCGGTAAAACCATCACCAATACTCTGCAAACCAACGGCTTATTGCTTGATGAGTCGTGGTGTCAGTTCTTCAAAGATCATCAGTTCTTAATTGGCATTTCGGTTGATGGTCCACAACATCTGCATGATGCCTATCGTAAAACACGCTCAGGGAAACCTACCCACCACAAAGTTGAAGCGGCGATTAATCTGCTCAAATCCTTTGGTGTTGAGTTTAATACACTAACCGTTATCAGCGATGTGAATGCCAAATCTCCGTTAGAGGTGTATCACTACCTTAAGGCGATCGGAAGTGCGCACATGCAGTTCATTCCGTTGGTGGAACGTGAAGCCCAACAGCAAACGGAAGATGGATTAACCCTGTTACATCCTGGGCGGTCGGAAGCGGTAGCTCTTTGTGATTGGAGTGTGGGTTCAGAACATTACGGCTTGTTTATGGCTGCGATTTTTAGAGAGTGGGTACGGCAAGATGTCGGAAAGGTGTGGGTACAGCTATTTGAGAATACCTTTGCAATGACATGTGGCCAACCAGCGCAGTTGTGTGTGTTTTCAGAGACGTGTGGCAGTGCCTTTGCGATGGAAAATAATGGCGATATTTACGCCTGTGACCATTATGTCTTTCCAGAATTTAAGCTTGGGAATATCCATACCACTACCATCAAAGAGATAAACGAAAGCCGCGCGAACCAAGAATTTGGTCAAGATAAAAAGCATTCGCTTTCTCAAGATTGTTTGCGTTGTGAATATCGTACGGTGTGCAATGGCGGCTGCCCTAAACATCGTTTTTCTTTCTCCTCTTCGGGTAAGCCTGATCAAAACTACCTTTGTCATGGCTATAAAACGTTTTTCTCGTATTCAGCCCCTTACATTGATTTGATGAAGAAGCTCTACCAAGCAGGGCATCCTCCTGCTGCCATTATGCAAATCATCAAAAACAAAGAATCCCAATAACTCATCCTCTGAATATTCATGGAGTCGAACATGAAAAAATTCCCGCTCAGTGCGGTTTCAAAAGCGTTTGCTCTCGCGGCAGTGACCTGCTCGGGCAGCGTTATCGCTGAAGACGTCAAACAACCTCAACAGCCGAATATTGTGGTCATCATGGCCGACGATCTTGGTGATTGGGCCACAAGCCATCACAACCAATATGTTGAAACCCCCAATCTAGAATACCTTTCAGAAACCGGTGTTCGTTTCGAGAATGGTATGACGCCAGCGCCTGTGAGCTCTGCTGCACGAGCTTCATTCCATACTGGTAAAATGCCCTCTCAGCATGGTGTGTATGATTTCTTAGCGGAAGACCCTAAGTTTGATGCCGGTTGGTTAGATGGTGAGAAATTGCTGTCGGAACGTTTACAAGATGAAGGCTATCGTACCGCTTTAATTGGTAAGTGGCATGCCACGACGGACAGCAAAGAGCCGATTCGTGGCTTTGACCGTTGGTTAAGTTACGACGCGTTAGAAGCGGGTTGGAAAAACCAATACCTACATTCAGGAACGGTGTTGTTCTCGCGAGATGGCGAGAATGAAGAACACACCGGTATTCAAGCGCAGTTCTTAACCAAAGAGACCATTAAGTTCATTGATGAGCCAAGTGATAAGCCTTTCTTTGTTAGCCTTAACTATGTTGAGCCGCACTTCCCCTTTGAAGGTTTACCAGAACGATTGGTAGAAAAATACCGCGATATTGCCCATAAAGTGGTGTCTTATGGTGGGAATTCTGTGCTTGAACACATGAGTGCTTATACCTTGGTGCCGTCTGATCATGAAGAGAAACTGGCGCAGTATCTGGCTGCAGTGACTTTACTGGATGAACAAGTAGGCCAGTTGATCGATGGTTTAGAGGGACGCGGTTTGATGGATAATACCGTGATCGCTTTTGTCTCTGACCATGGCTTATTGATGGGCCAGTATGGCTTATACGGTAAGATCAACGCCAGTTTCCCATACAACTTCTATGAAGAGACGATTCGCGTGCCTTTCATCATCAAAGGCCCTGAAGGCATGGTGCGTCAGAAACAAGTGCGTGGCGAGTTTGTCGATATCTTAGATCTTCATACTACGATTATGGATCTGGCGAGCAAGGGGGAAGGTTACGATACCAGTTATGGTCCGGGTAAATCCTTATTACCAATGATGAAGGGTGAGCGCGTTCGAGATTGGCGTCAGTACCAATTCTCAGAGCGAGGTAATGCGCGAATGATCACTAACGGTCATTGGAAATTAGTGCGTTACTACAATAAGAAAAATGAGCCTATCGATCATTGGTATGACTTGAGTAACCCAATGGGTGAGGCGTATATTGCAGAGCCACCACGTCAAGCGGTTCAAGATACTATGATAAAAGCGTTGGATGAATTTTTTGCTCAGTACTCCAGTGATGAATACTCAGGTTTGAACATGTGGAAGATGGCTTCCCCCAATTTCACTACTGAGAAAATCATTGAACATGAGCTGTGGAACTAACTCATAGTTTCTTCAAGCTTAGTCTTAATGATTGTCGATAATCAAAATAAACGGTGGCCTATGGGTCACCGTTTTACGTTTGTGGGAGCGTTGGAATAAGTGAATAAATTACTAAGTATTAGAATGAAGTTATTGCTTTTCGGACTCTTTTAAACGAGTCGCTTCGAGTTTGTCTAGATTGATGATTCGAATACTTTTTCTTGTAACGGAAATCGCGCCGCTGTCATTCAATTGCTTTAAAATTCGATTGTAAACGCGCAGGCTTGTGCCTAGTCGTTCACACTCTAAGCTTTTGTTTACGATGTAATCTTTATCTGGATTCAGGCTGTGAAACTGCAACAAATCATCAATTACACAATAGGTGATTGAATGGAGAATATTACGCGACATTCTCTCGACCGATAAATACCATTTGGAGGTGAGGTGTTTAAAAGTATGTGCTGCCAAGATAGGGGTTTTACAGATGAGCTCGGCAAACATCGCCCCATTCATAATGAATCCTTCACAATCAGATTCTGCTTTCACTGAGTAGAAGCAGGGTTTCCCTGAAAACAACTCCATAAGCCCAAGAAAACCATTGTGGTTGAATGTTCCTACCTGATATCGACGACCGTAACGTGAACTGCGAGACAACGAAATAGCTCCCCCAGTAATGAAGATGATGTCGTTGATCTCTTGCCCCTGTTGAAATATAGGATCGCCTTTCTTAATTGTATGCTTACGAAAGGACAAGGCTTCTCCGTTTTCAGATAAGAAGTCGAGGATATGTGATGTATAGTAAATATCATCTTCAGTGATCAGCATAAAGTGATTAGCTCGGAGCCTATTTTCAGAGGGGATAAGAGACCATTGTATAAGAAAAACGGTAAAACAAAAGTAACTAAAAAGCCCCACAGTAAAGACTGTAGGGCTGGATATTTGGAGGCTCGTAGCTAGCTTTCATTCACACTTAAGCGATCTTAGTCATCTCATTGAGAGTAAATGACGCCACACTACCTTCGGTTGCTGCCATGTATTCAGCAAGGTGGGTATTACCCATGTGTGTTTGCCAAAGTTCACGCGACGTCCAGTTTTCGTAGAAAGTGAAATGTGCTGGGTTTTCATTGTCTTGGTGAAGGTCGTAGTTGATGCAGCCTTCTTCAGCGCGAGTAATATCAATCAGCTTTAGCAGCTCTGCTTTAACCAATTCAATTTTGTCTTCGTTAGCGACGATGTTTGCGACGATAGTTAGTTGAGTCATGTTCGTACCTATATTATTTTTCACCGAAATGGTGATTTGTCTGTTTTTACAGCGCCACTCTTTGTCCATTGAGCTGCAGTCTGTGTCGATGGATAAATAATAGTAGGAATATTTGAAGCGATAAACAGTGCTACATTTGAATTATTGTCAAAAATTAATTGATAATAACCTGGGGATTGTGTGCTAATCGGCGTAGGTAAGAGTGTTTAGAAACCGTCCGCCCACGCATCAAAATTGTCAATGTTGTCGAGCTCTTCTTTAGTTCTTGGGGTTGGGTAATAAGGCAGAGCCAATCTTTGATCGGAAGGTTGAAGTTCCCAATCAGGCGTAATCTTGAGTCGGGTTAACTCATCGTTGAGGCGCACAAACATATAGTAGCCATCGGCATGGGTATTGGCGTAACTCGCGATTGTGGCGATATCACCAGAAGGTAATTTTACGTCTCGACCGAGTGGATAGAGTTGGTGCAATGCGAAACTCACTTTGGGATCTTCAAGTTTGCCTTGCTTAAAGCGTTCTAATCCGATGGCGGTTGAAGTAGTGCGCGGCTTCCACCCTGTGAGGAACAATCCACTCAAGTTATCTTGGAACGGCTTACCCTTTCGATTGCCTTCATTGGTAATGAATTGAACCGTCAGCGTGTCTCCCGATTCTTGCAGAATTTCTAAAAACTGTTCACCAGTGCGATCGACTAAAAGCTTCATAAGACATAAATACCATTAAGAATGAAATACGATAAAGAGTACTACTATAAGGAAGGCTTGTGTAGAGACGATAAAGGTTACGTAGCGTGAACAATGTTTTCGTTGTTGATCCTTTCATGCCCTTAGATCAACAACAGCTTTAGCGCTTACGCAAGTAATGCGTTTGCACTATCTCATCAAGGTATGTCGTGACGCCTTTCAATGTAAAATCGACCGGAGATACTAAGTCACCAAATAACGGGGACCCACCACCAAGCACGACAGGAATGGTCGAGATGATCAGCTCATCAATCAGGTCTTCTTTCATGAAGTTTTGAATGGTGATGCCGCCATCGATGTACAAGTTCTTTAGGCCTTTGTTATTCAAATCCGCGACAATCTGTTTGAGCTCACCCTTCATCAAAAATACTTTACCTTCAAGCTCTTGAGGTACTTCATTTAAAGTGTTGCTCAGTACATAGACTGGCTTGCTGTAAGGCCAATCAATGCCAAAGCTCAACACCATGTCCATTGTATTACGTCCCATGACCAGTGCATCGATACGATCAGTATGAGCGTTGTAACCCATGTCGTCACCGTTTGGATTTGGAATCGCTTGCAGCCAATCTAAGCCACCTTGTTTGTCTGCAATGTAACCGTCAAGGCTGGTTGCTATGAATACAATATTTGACATTTTTAACTCCGATAGCGATGAGAAACTTGGCATCTACACGGTAATAAATTAAAATATTCTACAGTGTAGAAATAAAGTTTAAGAGGTGACGGTATGACTGTCAAGGATCAGAAACGAGGTCGACCAAAGAGTGGATCAAGCCAACTCAGCGCGGAGAGAATTCTCACCATTGCTAAAAGCATGATGCGAGAGAGTGGCAAAGTGCCAAGTATTCGAGGGTTGGCGACAGAACTCGGGGTCGATGCGATGGCCATATACCATTACTTCAAAAACAAAAACGATCTGCTTGAGGCAATCACAGTTTCTTTGATTGAAGAAGTGGCACAGCCAGAGCTGAATCAAGACTGGCAAGATAACCTATATCGGCTCAGTGTGAGTTACTTGTCGATGCTCAACGAATATAGAGGCTTGTTAGAAACCTTATTGACCATGAAATCCCTCGGGCCGATGGAGGTATTTAGTGAACGTTTTGAAGCGGTGTTGAGCCCGTTAGCGTTAACCGAAGAGCAAACAAAAAATGCGTTGGACTTGTTGGTGGATTATTTACACGGCTACGCTTTGGCGTTGAACTGTAACCCAGACCGTACAGAGCTCACCATTGAAATGGTCGAAAAGCCGCTGAGTTTATACTGTTTGGCGCTCACTCAACTTAAGTGATCTGTAGGCCAATTTAACGACCTTCAAATTTATACTGGATAATTACCTATAAATTTCAAGCTTTAGCAGTAATAATCAATGAATAGATCGGAATAGCTTGTTCATTGAAAAGCTGTACGGAAAGTTTCTAAAGACGTCATCGTGAAAAGGAAGTCAGATACATGCCTGTGCTCCAACGCATCAGTTTAACGCTAATCTTAATCGCCGTTTTAGGTGGGTGTTCTTCACTTCCTGAAGGCATCGACCACCCGACAGAACCGCCAGCCTCTCCTGCACCTAGTTCTTTATCGGTTCTAACCAATGAATTTCAGCCTGAAGCTTTAGAGCAAGGCACCACTGCGGTTCGTCTGCAAGAGTCTGGTTGGGATGCTTTGGCACAGCGATTAGCGCTGGTCGAAAGTGCCGAGCACACCATCGACATTCAATACTACATCTGGAACTCTGACGAATCGGGCAGCTATCTCGCTAGCCGTTTGTTAGCCGCGGCTGAGCGTGGTGTGAAGGTGCGCGTAATGCTGGATGATATAAACCTCAACGAACGTGAAGGTTTGTTGTCGGCACTGGATGCGCACCCGAACGTCGAGATTCGTATCTTCAATCCAACACCAACACGCCGTGGCTTCAGTAAATGGCTGAGCTTTGTCGGTGACTTTTCTCGCTTAAATCGCCGTATGCACAATAAGTCGTTTACCGTAGATGGTACTTTGTCTGTGGTTGGCGGGCGTAATATTGGTGATGAATACTTCGACCTTTCTGATGAAATCAATTTCCGAGACCGTGATGTATTAGTCACGGGCTCGGTAGTTAACACCATCCAAACCAGTTTTGTTGAATACTGGAACAGTCGTTGGTCTTACCCTGTCGATATGCTGGGTGATGACGAACAACCTGATCTCTCGAAGATAGATAATATTGTCGTTCCGCATTATCAAAATTACCCTGAATTACCATTAGACCGTGAGGCTGCGGATAGCTTACTGAAAGAGGTGATTGGTGAGATGACATGGGTGAATGCACGCTTTGTTTACGATCAGCCCGTCCCTGATGACTCAGATAATACCGATGAACCGAAAGCGACCGCGATTCTTCTAGGGAAGTTAGCGAGTGAATCGAAACAAGAGATCTTATTGGAATCGGCTTACCTTGTGTTCGATGATGGTCAGCTTGAAGAGTGGCAGGTATTGAACAACAAGGGCGTTGAGATAAAAGCGCTAACGAACTCTATGGCGTCTAATGATCTGGTGACCAATCACTCCGCTTATGCGGGCAGACGTTACGATATGTTGGAGCATGGTATCGACTTGTTTGAGCTAAAACCAGAATCTAAGCTTTGTGAAGCATCGACTCAGGACTTGTCGAAATGTGCACCTGAGACGGCCTATGGCTTGCACGCAAAATCAGTCGTATTCGACCGCAGCATCGCGAGCATCGGTTCATTTAACTTCAACTTGCGCTCTACCTACCTCAATACGGAATCGGTTTTGATCATCGAGAACAAAGATATTGCTGAAACGTTAGCTGGCACTATTGAGCAAGCGATGAGTGAAGATAATAGCTGGCGCTTGGAACTGGAAGACGGTGATGTGTATTGGTATTCAGGCGATCAACGTTGGGACAGCGAACCTGACACTGGTCAATGGGAACGAATGCAGTCAGGCTTCTTACAATTGCTACCGATTGAGAAATATCTGTAAGCTAGCCGCCTCCGGATAAATAAAAATGTCAGCGTATTGTACGCTGACATTTTTGTTTGTGGCGATGGAAAGGTAGCTTATCTAAGCTGCGTCTTGAACGTTATCTTTTAGTCAGTTGCTTACTGTTCAAGTACGGCAGAATATGTGGGCGAGATTCGCCAGACAGTTTTTGAGTGATCTGTTGTGACCAACTACTCTGCTTTTGGTTGCTTGAACGGCTTGCGTAGTAGCTCTGCATTGAATCATCGTAGCTGGCAATTTCATCTAGGCTCAGCGGTTGGTATTGGTTTTCGTGCATCACCACATGAGCAGGGAGGCGAGGCTTAACCTCTGGTTGTTGTGCCGGGTGACCTAAGCACATTCCGAACAATACGGCGGTGTGTTGTGGCAGTTCTAGCAGTTCATCCACTTGTTGTGCGCTGTTACGCAGCCCACCAATATACACGCCACCCAAACCTAGAGACTCAGCTGCCAGCATGCAGTTTTGCGCCATGATGCCAGAATCTACCGCGCCAATCAGGGTCAGTTCAGTAAAGTCGGTTTTCACTTCAGGGTTGATTTGAGCATGGCGTTGATAGTCGATACAGAACACTAAAAACTCAGCCGCATTCTCAACGTAAGCTTGGTTACCTGCGTATTCAGCTAACAGTTTGCGCTTCTCTGTGTCTGTCACTCTCACGATAGAAACAGCTTGCAGTAAGCTCGATGATGAAGCCGCGAGACCAGCCTGAATAATCACATCAAGTTGTGCTGTTTCAATCGGTTGATTTGTATATTGACGAATGGAGCGGTGCCCCAGAATAGTTTCAATCGTGCTGTTCATAACTCTCAGACAGTCCTTGTGATGATGGCGTAGAGAATCACAATAACGACAATTACCATGAGCGTAAAGGGTGTTCGAGCCTTTCTGGTTGACATATTTCAGCAGCGTCAGCCCAGTTTTTGAGATTCTATTTATAATCGATTAATGCCAGCTGCTATGCCGCTGGCATTTTATTATTGAGCGAAACTTGCTTCGAAATAGGCACTAAATGATAAAAACTGTCGGATAAAATAGGGCATACTGGACTCAATATATAAACCAAAGAAAGTAACCACGTGCATGAATCCGATCTGCCTCAACGACCCTTTTTCTCTTCCTAATGGCCAAGTGATCAAAAATCGCCTGTTCAAATCGGCAATGAGTGAACAGCTAGGTGATAAACATCATAACCCTAAGCAAGGTTTAGTCACGCTTTACCAGCGTTGGGCTCAAGGAGGAATTGGCCTATCCATGACGGGCAACGTGATGGTCGATAGAGGTGCGCTTGGTGAACCTAAAAACGTTGTGTTGGATGAGCAAAGTGACTTAAGCGTATTTCGTGAGTGGGCGAAGGCTGGAACACAAAATGGTTCGCAGATATGGATGCAATTGAACCACCCAGGAAAGCAAATCCCTAAATTCTTATGTGATAGCCCGGTTGCGCCTTCGGCTATCTCTTTAGAGCGTGGATTAGAAAAAGGCTTTAATACGCCACGAGCTCTGACTGAGACGGAAATCATCGCAATCATTGATAAATTCGCGCTGAGTGCAAAGCTTTCAAAACAAGCGGGTTTTACCGGTGTGCAGATCCACGGTGCTCATGGCTATCTCGTGAGTCAGTTTTTGTCTTCAAGACACAATCAACGCCAAGACAAATGGGGTGGATCACTCGAAAACAGACTTCGTTTTGTGCTTGAGGTTTATCGCGCGATTCGAAAAGAGGTCGGTGAAGATTTCCCGGTCGGAATTAAGCTCAACAGTGCTGACTTCATGAAAGGTGGCTTCACTGAAGAAGAGTCGATGCAGGTTGTGCAAACACTGAGTGATAACGGTATCGACCTGATTGAGATCTCCGGCGGCACCTATGAAAGCCCATCGATGATGGGTTCAAAGAACAAAGCCGAGCCATTGAAGACCAGCACGGTAAAACGTGAAGCGTATTTTATGGATTACATGGTTAAGGCGAGAAAGCTTGTGAGCACGCCGCTGGTGGTCACTGGAGGTTTTCGAACTGCGCAAGCAATGAATGAAGCATTAGGCACCTCGGCGACCGATTTTATTGGTATTGCGCGCACAATGGCGGTTGATCCTGACTTCCCAAACAAGTTAATTGAAAACCCTAGCCACGGCATGCCGCTAATGGTGCCAACCACAGGAAAACCCGCATTAGACAAAGTGGCGATGGTCGGGCTGGTTTGGTATGAACATCAGATGTGGCGCATTGCCTCTGGCAAGAACGCCGACCCAAAACTAAGCGCACTCGGTGTAGTGTTAAAAACAATTTTCAGCGCTGGCTGGCACGCTTTCAAAAAGCGTAGAGCGTAAGCAGTCATGGATTGTTAAAGCAGAATTTTGAGGAATTGAAGTTCTGCTTTTTTGTTTGGTCAGCGAGTTTAGCCTGGTCATCGAGCGCAAATAGAAAGGTAAGACGTTATCGGGATTACAGGTTCTCTTAATGCGTATGCATCATGCTAGGCTCTGTTTTTTGACAGATATGAGGAATATACAGCTTAAGGTAAGACTCGGTCAGTCGGATTGCTTCGTTGGCAAGTTCTGGTGTGATGCAGCCATGTTGGCGATAAGATAACGAGTATATTTTATCTGCGACTTGCAATGAGATAGCGAAGACATTGATGGATTGTGGTAACTGAGGAACATCAAAAAACTGTCGATAAATCGTTTCTACTTCTTTACCAAGAATTAAGTCATTCTCGGTGTCTGCATGTCCTAGTTCAGTGAATGTATGACGACCTAGAATTAACTTTTTAGCAATCGGGTTATTGTTGTAATAATTAACATACGCTGTTTCAATCATGCGATTGATGTCAGTCCAATGATTAACATGCTCGTAATCTATACATTTACCGAGCAGAGAGTCGAAATCAGTAAAAACGTCATCTAATAGATTATGAAATAAGTTCTCTATGTTTGGATAGTGGTGATAAACCGTAGATGTTGCCATTCCACACTCTTTGGCAACATCGTACATTGAAATATCAGTAGCTTCACGGCGTTCCATTAGTTGCACAACAGCATCATGAATTCGAATTAACTTTTCTTCGGTTGTTACTTTGCGCATCTAATGATCCTCATTTTTATTTGGAACACAAAAAACATAAAGGGTTTTCAAGAAAAGTTCCAATCGGAATATCGAAACTTAGACTTTATTACCCTTTATTTATATAAAGCATTATAACCCAATATTAAGCATTAATATGTGTCCCCGTTTTTCCTTCTATGATCTCTAATGCACTAGACAGGTCACCAATGTATCCATGCTGTTTTGTTTTTTCTACAAATTGACAACATGCGTCGACCTTCGGCCCCATAGAACCGGCTGGGAAAGTGTACTTTTTCATTTGTTCAACTGACACGTTCTCAAGCTTCTCTTCCTTTGGGGTTCCCCAATCTAAACAAACATGAGAGCCGTCAGTGAGGATCAGTAAATGTTCTGCGCCGATTTCTTCTGCGATAAGAGCCGCTGTCATGTCTTTGTCGATTACCGCTTCAAAACCCACATAAGCGCCATCTTTTTCGACGACTGGAGCGCCACCGCCACCGCCACAAATAATTAGGTGCTCTTTCTCTAGCAAGTCTTTGATGGCTTTTATTTCTAGCACTTCTTTTGGTGAAGGCGATGGCACCACGCGACGCCAGTGTGCGCCATCAGGTTTCACAACCCATTGGTTGGCTTCTGCGAGTTGTTTGGCTTGTTCTTCTGTATAGATAGGGCCAATAAACTTGGCTGGGTCGGCAATTGCAGGATCATTCTCGTCGATAACGATGCGAGTTAGAATCGTGGTCGTAAAGCGGTCTTTAATTGCAGCATTTAGCCCCTGCTGGATAAGGTAACCAATCATTCCTTGAGTCTCGGCACCAAGCACATCAAATGGATAAGGGGGGCAATCTTTATAAGCATTGTTCTGTAATGAAAGTAGGCCGACTTGAGGGCCATTTCCGTGCACAACCACTAAACGGTAGTCTTTGCTGAGTTCAGCCAAAGAGCTGGCGGTTTGCGCGATGCTCTTTTTTTGGTTTTCGCAACTCATTACTTCACCACGCTGTAGTAAAGCATTCCCACCGACAGCAACAACAATAATAGGCTTCGACATGTTTAACTCTCCAAATAATATTTTGCTCAGTGCAAATAAGTTAGCTTGAATTGTATTTAAATATTGTCGGTGTCGTGGGGATAAAAATCACAATTCGATTTGTGCTCAATATTTGATGTTTTTAGTCGCCTATATGTCACAGAAATCCTTAATTACCCCTAGATTAACTAGATATGTGATCTTGGTTTTGAAATAGAAAATGTATTTATTAATCGAATGGTTATTGACCAAAATCAAGTATTCCGGTTTTTAGCATTATAAATCTAATATTTGTTGGGTTTATTTTGTTTTTACCCCGAACTCGTTTATGTAAAACCGATATTCAATTCTCATCCCAGTTCACTTCATCGCTTTGCCGTTTAATTAATCCCGAATTAGAGATTAAGGAGCTAAGAGATGAGTAACGAAACGCAAGGAAAAATGGGGGTTACGGGAATTGCACTCTTTACACTGTGTGCAGTTTTGGTGGTCGACACATTAACCGCGTCAGCCAGTATTGGTGTCAGTGCTATTGGTTGGTGGGTGTTAATGCTGGTCTTCTTTGTCATTCCATATGGCTTAATTACTTCCGAACTGAGTACCACCTACCCGGGTGAAGGTGGTATTTACGATTGGGTAAAACAAGCCTTCAATTTTAAATGGGCAGTCAGAACAACGTGGTTTTACTGGATTAACGTTGGTTTATGGATGCCTGCGGTATATATCATGTTTGCAGGGATGTTTGCCGAACTCTTCATGCCAGATCTGTCTTTATGGGGACAAATCGCCATTTGTATATTACTGACTTGGCTAACGGTTTTGATTTGTAATGTGTCTGCCGACATCGGTGTGTGGGTCACCAATATTGGCGCAATATTAAAAATTGTCGTGATCAGTACATTGGGTGTGGGCGGCTTTATCTATGCAATGAAAAACGGCGTTGCCAACGAATTTACGTTGCCCGCAATGATGCCTTCATTGGATTCTGCGGTCTCTTTCTTACCCGCGATTGTGTTCAACCTAATGGGTTTTGAACTGGTTGCGACCATGACTAAAGAAATGAAAGACGTTCGTGATATGCCTAAGGCTGTCTTCCTCTCTATCGGTATCACCGCTTTCTTATACATCTTCGGTACGGTAGGCATTTTGATGGCGCTACCTGTCGAAAGCATTGGCTTGGTGTCTGGCCTTATCGACACATTTAGAACACTTTTCGGCACTGGTGTGGTTGGTACAGCGATGGTGTACATCTTCGGTACTTTCGCTTTGTTAACGCTTATCGGCAACATGGTGAGTTGGACAATGGGCGCTAGCCGAGCTGCTGCTGAAGCCGCTCAAGAAGGTGAACTTCCAGCCCCTGTCGCGAAAGTATCTGAGAAAGGCTCTCCAGTTGGGGCAAACAACATTACTGGCACAGTATCAACGGTCGTCATTCTGTCTTACGCACTGTTTGCTCAGGGTAATGATGATCTGTTCTGGTCGATATTTGCCTTCTCTAGCTGCATTTTCTTACTTCCTTACCTGTTCATGTTCCCTGCATACCTAAAGCTTCGAGTGGTTGATGGTCAACGTGAACGCCCATTCAAAGTTCCGGGTGGCATGGCGGCTCAATGGGTCATGTCGATTGTTTGTTTCTTGGTCGTCCTTCAAGCCGTGATCTTATTCATTTTCCCTGAGGCCCTTGATCTAACTGTTGCTGATTGGGGATACACAGGACCTGTTTTGATTGGCGTGATTGCCACCATCCTTGCTGGTGAATGGATTCTTCTAGGTGCTCTAAAACGCAAGAAGCAGCAAGGTTCAGACGATAACGACACGACCGAGACACAAGATAAAAAAGAAGCTCAAGCATAATTTAGGGGACATAACGATGAAAAAACTGATTGAGACTACTCCAAAACATGATGGCTTCAGAATGCCAGGGGAACACGAGCCACACAGCGAAATTTGGATGGCTTGGCCAGAACGTACTGACAACTGGCGCAATGGGGCAAAACCAGCGCAAGCGGTGTTTGCAGACGTTGCTACCAAGATCAGCCATACAACACCAGTCACCATGCTTGCGAGTTCAGACCAATACGATAACGCAGTATCTCGCTTACCAGAGGACATTCGAGTGTTGGAAATCTCGACGGATGACTCTTGGATGCGTGATATCGGTGCGACTTATGTTGTTGATGACAGCGGTGAACGCCGAGGTGTGGATTGGGAATTCAATGCATGGGGCGGATTTGTCGATGGTTTGTATTCACCGTGGAATCGCGACAACCAAGTTGCTCAAAAGATGTGTGAAACCATTCGTGACTCTCGATACCGCGCTCCAATCGTACTAGAAGGCGGCTCAATTCACGTCGATGGCGAAGGCACGCTCTACACTACAGAAGAGTGCTTATTACACGAAAGCCGCAACCCAGATATGAGCAAAGAAGAGCTGACAGAAGTACTTTGTGAACACCTCAATGTTGAGAAAGTGATCTGGCTGCCTCGTGGCTTGTACAACGATGAAACCAATGGCCACGTGGACAACATCCTTCACGTCGTGAAGCCGGGTGAAGTCGTTCTGACGTGGTGCGATGACAAGAATGATCCTCAATATGAGATCAGCAAAGAAGCCTATGACTACATCACCAGTCAAACCGATGCCAAAGGCCGTCAAATCAAGGTACACAAGCTGCCGATGCCAGGCCCTCTTTTCATGACCGAGGAAGAAGCGGCAGGTATCGATATCGCAGACGGAATGGAGCGAGAAGCGGGTGAGCGTTTAGCGGCGTCGTATGCCAATTACCTGATTACCAATAACCAAATTGTGTTGCCGTTGCTCGATCAACGCTACGACAACGATGTTATCGGGATCCTAGAAGGCATCTATCCGGGCTACGAAGTGAATGGCGTCCCGGCTCGAGAAATTTTGTTAGGTGGCGGCAACATCCACTGCATCACCCAACAAGTACCAAGAGTTTAGTTACAACAGAAAAACCAATTTAATCCAAAACGTAGCGGTTCTTGAAAGTGATGGCAGGTATTCAAAATCAAATTGCCATGAAAGTGAACTTAAAAGAACCGCACACAAAATTATGAAAAATAGGAACTTATTATGAAATTACCTTCTTCTAGCGCAACTGAACTAAACAAAGCAAACCTAGAGCACATGGTTTCCATGAAAGATTTCTCTGTCGAAGAGATGGACAACATGATGGAGCTGATGACTCACCTGAAGCAGGCGCGCAAAGACAACGCTATTCCACCACTGTTCAAAGGCAAGTCAGTTGGGATGATCTTCGAAGCGGGTTCTACTCGTACACGTGTTTCTTTCGAGGTGGCAGCAACATTACTGGGGGGGCATGCGCTATTCCTATCACCAAAAGATATTCACTTAGGTGGCAAAGAGTCTATTGATGATACTTCGCGTGTGTTGTCACGTATGTGCGACATCATCATGGCTCGTACCAATAGTCCTGAAACACTAGATGGCCTACTTGAAATGTCGACAGTGCCAGTGATTAACGGCCTTGATACGCGTTTCCATCCAACTCAAATGCTTGCGGATCTCTACACGATCAGAGAGCACATTACAGATGGACGTAAGCTATCAGACCTAACCTTAGCATTCATGGGTGACGCGACAGATGTGTGCCGTTCTTTGATGCTGACTTGTGCTAAGTACGGTATGGGCTTTAAGCAAATTGGTCCTAAGAAGTACCACATGGAGCAAGAGTGGATCGATATGGCGCTGAACTTCTGTGAAGAGTCTGGTGGCACGATTGAAATTACGGATGATGTAGAACGCATTAGCGACTGTGATGTGGTGTACGGCGATAGCTTCTACTGGGTCACTCAAATGGATGAAAAGGAAGAGCGTCTTGCGGCATTCATGCCCAACTACGTTATCACAGAAGAGTTAATGGCGAAGGCTCGTCCGGGCGCAATGCTGCTGCACTGCCTACCTGCGAATGACAAAGAAGAAGTGACTCGCGGCGCACTAGAAAGTGAATACTCAGTGGCGTTTGATGAAGCAGAAAACCGACTCACAGCTCAGATGGCGATTTTAGTGTACTTCACACATAAAGATGCGGTTATCCCGACACAAGAAACCGTTAAGCATCATGAAGAAAAAATCAGTAGCTTCCTAAGCACTCTGTAGAGGTTTATTTGTGGGGGCGTAAGAACCTCCACTGTGTTGCTCGAATTAAGCTGAACCAGTATTTATCACGATTTATTGGTTCGGCTATTTTTGTGCCTTTTATTTTGAAATGTCGATAAACACGTGGCCGATTGGCTCTATCTGACATCAATACTCGAATAGGAGATGTATCGACATGAGTGCCGATATTATTAAAGTTTCAAGAAACACTGAAGATGCACCGCTGAGCCCTTTCTCAACACAATCGGTGGCATTCTCACACTACAATAACCTCTCTGCTCAATTACCGATTGATCCAAAAACGGGCGGCTTGATCTCAGGCTCTTTAGAAGATCAAACCAAGCAGTGTTTGTTAAACATTCAAGCGATTGTGGAGAGCATTGGACACCGCATGCACGATGTTGTGAGAGTAAATATATATTTGAAGAACATTGCAGATATCGACTCGGTTAATGAAATCTATGCGTCCTTTTTCCAACACTACGTACCAACATGCACGACACTCGCTGTAGCCGATTTGCCGCTCGAAGGTGCTTACTTGCAAATGGATGCGGTGATCTCTAATGGTGAAGGAACCTACCCTCAAGCGGCTTGTGAGTTAGTTAAAATTGCAAGAAACACCCAACACGCACCAGTCAGTTCTTTATCAACTCAGACGGTGGCTTTCTCTCACTATAATCACATTTCAGCACAGTTACCGATTGATCCTCAGTCGGGTAGCATCGTCGCTGGTGGAGCAAAAGAGCACGCGATTCAATGCCTCAAAAACATAAAATCGATACTGGAAAGTGTTGATGTTCCTCTTGATGACATTGTGAAGGTGAATATTCATGTGAGAAGCCTTGATGACCTTGCAGCAGTCAATGAAGTGTATACCACCTTTTTCCCGGATTCCGCGATTGCAAGAGCTGTCGGCTACATGCCAGCACGCTCGGTGACGGTGGTTGAAGGCCTTGCAATGGGAGCGTTAGTACAGATGGATGCGACCGTGTCACACGGCGATGGCACTCCGCCGCAAGCGGTTGAAGACCGACGTGGGATTGTAATTAATGCGAACAATACCAAAGCTGCCCCAATAAGCTCGCTTTCAACGCAAACTGTGGCCTTTTCACACTACAACAATATCTCCGCTCAATTACCGCTAGACCCAAGAGTTGGAGCGATTGTTGCGAATGGCGCAAAAGAGCAGGCGATGCAGTGCCTGAATAACATTAAAGAAGTGATTGAGAGCGTTGGTCATGTCATGGATGACGTCGTGAAGTTGAATATCCAATTAAGAGACATGACAGATCTAGATGTGCTCAATGACGTGTGCGCGCATTACTTTGAAGGTCCATTACCTGCGCGCACGGTTATCGGTGTGTCTGATATTCCTATGGGTGCTTTAGTGCAAATTGATGCGATTGCTTCCAATGGTGAGGGTACTCCACCTAGCCTTTAAGCTTTCTATTTAGCTTTTTAAACAACGAGGGTTGGCCGTGAGGTTAGCCCTCGTTTTACGTTTGTCCCAATACCAACATGAGTATTGGTTATAGTGTTCATAAGTGGAAAATCAGAGTAGACCAACTAGGATGAATTACATTAAACCCGGTAATTAATTCAACAACATGGTAGTGCTATGAAGAAGATAACCCTTTTGTCAGTCGCGATTTTATCCAGTATCTCTTTCTCATCTTTTGCTAAAGATTGTGACCCTACATTGCTGCCATCTTGGAAGGACAGTGACAGTAAATCCGCCATCGTCGACTTTGTGGGCCAAGCCACCAAAGCTGAATCTGATACGTTTGTGGCAATTGAAGATCGTATCGCCGTATTTGATAACGACGGTACGCTTTGGTCAGAAAAACCTTACTACTTCCAACTAGCCTTTGCACTAGACCGTGTAAAAGAGATGGCGCCTGAACACCCTGAATGGAAAACAGAAGCACCGTTTAAGTATGTACTTGAAGATGATATTGAAAGTGTTCTGGGCAGTGGCGAAGAAGGGTTATTGAAAATCATCATGGCGACACATTCTGGTATGACAGTAGAGCAATACCAGCAAGACGTTGAGCAATGGTTGGCGGTAGCAAAAGATAAACGCTTCAATAAAGCCTACACAGACCTTACTTATCAGCCAATGAAAGAGATGCTGACTTACCTGCAAGAGCATGACTTTAAAACTTACATTGTGTCGGGCGGAGGCGTTGACTTTATGCGAGCGTGGGCTCCAGAAGCTTATAACATCCCGCCAGAGCAGATCATTGGTAGTGCGCTTAAATATAACTACAGCTATAACGATGGTAAGCCGACGGTTACCAAGGATTCGTCCATTTTGACCATTGATGACAAAGCCGGAAAGGTCACTAACATTCAGCATATTATCGGCAAAAAACCTATTCTAGCGGTCGGTAACTCAGACGGTGATCAAGCCATGATGCAATGGGCAACGAGCCAACCCAACTCAATGGCGATGATTGTTCATCACACTGATGCCGAGCGAGAGTGGAAGTACGATCGTGAGTCTCACGTTGGCAAGCTTGATAAAGCGCTAGATGAGGCGAATTCCAGAGAGGGTTGGACACTGATCGACATGAAATCAGATTGGTGTGAGGTGTACTAACGCCTAGTTTTTCTTTGGTAAAAAACACAAAGGCTCGAATTTTTAATTCGAGCCTTTTTACAACAAGTATTTTCGAAGGAGCAGAGGGTAAGCGGGTTTGTATGAGTCACATACTTAGAAAAGAGTTAAAGATCGTTAAGCGAATCAATCGTCAAATGAGCCATAATGAGAGAGATATTCGCTAAGTTAGCGTTTATCGCCAGACGGCTAAATATCTCCCTGACCAAACTTTAATGACAGGTAACTATGAAACAATTGGATCTCAATTTAATCCGCGTTTTTCTGGTTTTGCTAGACACCCAAAATACTCGCATTGCTGGCAATAAATTGGCGCTGAGTCAGCCCGCAGTGAGTAAAGCACTAGGGCGATTGAGAGAATACTTTGATGACGAATTGTTTACTCGTGTCCATTCCGGTTTGAAGCCAACTCCACGTGCGTTAGAGCTTGGTGAACGGCTGCCAATGATCATGGAAAGCTTGGACGACGTGATTCTTGAAACTCCAAGCTTTGACCCTGCCGAGTATCAAGGCAACATCACGATTGCGATTAACGGTTTTATCTCGAACTGGCTTGGTGCGCGTTTATGCCTTGGTCTCATTCAAGAAGCGCCCAATGCTCAAGTCAATATTGTTAATTGGGGCTCTCAAACGCTGAAAAAATTGTTGGATGGCGAGATACAAGCAGCTATCAACTTTTCTCCAATCGACACGAATAAGCAGTTTACCCATCAGATTATCGGTGAGGATGACTTTGTCGGGTTGGTTAAAACCGGCCATCCATTAGCTGGCAAAGTGATTTCACAGCAAGAGATAGATGAAGCGGAATACGCGAGTTTGGTGATACCGGGGTGGAATGATATTCAGCCTTATATCGCCAAGCATTTGTCGACAGAGCAGCTTAAAGTGAAAGCAAGAAGCTCGTATTTGCACACGCTATTAGAGGTCATTAAACAAAGTGACATGATTCTACCGTGTTCCAAGCAGCTTGCTCTTTATCTTCATGAAGAGTTCGATTATCTCTCTTTTCCTGATTATGCACCGGAAGAGCTCAAAAAGATCGTGTTGGTGGAATCTCATAACAAGAGAATGCACCCGATGAATCAATGGCTTAAGCGCAAAATTATCACTACCTCCCAAACCATCATAAAAGAAAAGCAATAAGCCTCTCAAATGAGAGGCTAGGTTATTGTTAGCAGCTGTTATTGCCAGTTAATTAACACTAATCACTCGCAATTCAGTCGTTATTCCCCGCTACTTAGTCGTGACCTGTGGGAAGTTGTGCATCTCACCTGATGCTACCGCTTCATCGCTAGGACGGTATGCACGAACTGCAAAGTTCCAGCCATCATCGTTTACTTCAATTACGTTATTTGCAGCGTCACAGGTTTGCCCTTTTGGCGCAAAGTGAATCGTGTAAGAACCGTCTTTATTGGGTGTTGATGTCGTTGAATCAGCACTGTTGTTGTTCGTCATCAACCAGCCTTGGCTTGAATAGGCCGTAATTGACCAATAACCGCCTTCGTCATAACGCAATGAGGGGGCTTCAAACGTGATGTTTGCACACTCCGTTTTACCTGTGCCCGCTCGTGACGTATACACGGCATGCTCTGCCGGCATACCAGCCCAGCCCACCGCAGTACCAATCATAAACTGCTTGTTATCTGATGTTGCTGTGATGTTTGGTGTGAAGGCTTCTTCTGTCTTGATGTCATTAACTAGCTTCTCCCATTTTGCTCGGACGTTATCTCGAGAAGCATCATCCCAATCTGAAGCAGGTTCAAAAGGCTTAGCTGATTTCGCATTAATGGCCGCCGCATCTTGCAGTCGATGCGCTTCATCTGCGCCAGCACTTGTTGCAGTTCGCATCAGTATGTAGATGTAGTCTGAACCTGCGATTTCTGAGTCGATGTAAATTTCTTCGCCACCATAAATGGCCATGTGGTTATCATGATTGTTATTGAAGATATGCATGATCTGGTACGCATCGCCTTTCGCCAGTTTGAATGTTGCGCCTTCTGAGACATCGACAACCGCGGTTGAATAGAGCAGGTCGGTGTTAGAGCGGATAATCATTTGGTTCTCTACCGTTACGTTCTCGCGATTATGCTCAAAAACATTAACCGGTTGATGCTCTAACTGTTGAGTGAAGTAAAGGTCGCTTTCTGCACGAGCGAAGTTTTCGTCGGTTACTTCAACTGCTGCCATTGTTTGCATTGATGTGATGGTAATCAGTGTTGCTAAAATGGTCTTTTTCATATCGTTTACCTTGAGGTCGTCATTAGGAGATGACACTAATGTATCGGTTTGGTGGTGATTCTAAAAATGAATTGATGTTATTTAGATAATAACTAAAAGGAATTGAAAGGCTGGTTTTTGTGAAGCTTAGAGAGAGTTGTGACTGTTTTTTGTTCGTTTGGTGAAAGTTTTTTGCACGGAGACAGGTCGTTAGTTAATGAAGCGATGCTTTGTTCATTAACTAAGGCTTTATCGGCAGGTAAGGCTTTAGTTAATGACTGAGGTATCCGCGCTTTTAAGCACTATGCTTTAGTCATGACTAAAAGAGGATTAATTATGAAATGGCTTATCTTATCTGTAACGCTATTGTTCGTGGCAGGATGCCAATCGACAGGCTCTGACACATCTTCACATGATCAAATGAATAAAGTAGATACAAGCGGGTGCAGTAGCTAATCTCTTTGTAGAAACATTTTTCAGCTGCTTCGATAACGATTGTTAACTCTACTTGTATATAGATCTACCTTATAAAGCCTTGTGTTCTTACAAGGCTTTCTTCTATGTAAAGCATCTTATTTTTCTAGGTGGATGTTGTAAATTTGTGAATCTGAACTGTCTATATTCTAGGCTGTGTACTGGATCTCATTTGTTATTTGAGTCCCTTGCTAAGGTAAATAATGAATGTGTACTACCAATCACTTTACTCAACTTAAGAGGTTTCTATGCTAGGTGAAAATCACTCTCTTGTTCACGAATTTCCTGAAATGAAAGACAAAATTGCTGAGCTTGCTAAAACTGACGATGGCTTTGCAGAAGATATGAAGACATACGACAACCTTGATAAAGAGATTCGTAAACTAGAGCTGAAAGATTCACCCATTGATGACGGCTCGATGCACCAATTGAAACATGATCGTTCTGAGCTTAAAGATTCACTGCATGCTCGTTTAACTGGCTAGTGAGTTGGTAATTTTGCTGACTAGCTAAATGGCGAATTACAGACTTAGACAAAAACTCCTTCGGGAGTTTTTTTTCGTTTTGGCTCAATCACTTCTTCACAATTCAACTGAGTTAATACGTTGTATTGTTATGTTAATGACGCATAATGAGGGTTACTGGTACACGATTTTTAAGATTTTATTGGTAATCTCATGAATATTGAACACCTCAAATTGTTTGTTCGTTTAGCTTCCACACATAACATCAGCATGGCTGGGCAAGAGCTTGGTTTGTCTCCTGCTGTTGCAAGCTCGCACATTAGTAAACTGGAAGACAATTTAGGCGTTCGCTTGGTGCATAGAACCACTCGTAAGGTCTCTTTAACCGAAGAGGGGGAAGCATTCTTACCTCATGCTGAAGAGGTGTTATCGAGCGTCGATGCTGCCAAATCGGCGGTTGGTGTGGGCTGTGACTCTCCAACCGGAACGCTGAGAGTTACCGCATCTGCGTCTTTTGGGCGTTTGCATCTTGTGCCTGCTTTGCCTGGATTCTTAGATCGCTACCCAGGGCTAAAAGTCGATCTCAGGCTATCAGATTCGATGGTAGATGTTGTTGAGGGTGGCTTTGATATCGCGATTCGTATTTCGGAGCTGAAAGACTCGACACTGATTGCCCGAAAACTTGCGACAGACAAACGTATAGTGTGTGCATCGCCTGATTACTTAATTAAATATGGTAAGCCAGCCACACCTCGAGATCTTAATGATCATCAGTGTATTAGCCTAATTGGTTTAGAAAACTGGACCTTCAATACTGAAAGTGGGCCTAAGACGATAAAGGCATCGGGGTCGTTCAGGGCAGATAACGGAGAAGCACTGCGTGACGCAGCTTCTGGTGGAATGGGTATCACGGTGACGTCGAATTGGTGCGCCTATGAGCAACTGAAAAGCGGTCAGCTGGTTCAAATATTAGAAGATTACCCATTAACCTCAGAACCTGCGATTTGGGCTGTGTACCCAAGCACAAGGTTACTTGCGGCAAAGGTGAGAGTCTTCATTGACTACTTCTCTGAGTATTATGGCAACCCGCCGTATTGGGAACAAACGTAGAGTCAGATAGATTTAACGAACAAGCCCTACGTGACTAAGTTATGCGTTCGTCACGTAGGGCTTTTTCTTGGAATCAGAAAATCACTTGAGCATAGCTGTCATTAAGAAAGCGTTGCTTTGATGATCTCTTCAATTTTAGCGACAACTTGTTGTGACTTATCGCCGTAAATCGCATCTGGGTGCGGGTTCGCAAACGTGTTGTTGTCGTTATCAAAATATTGACCGCCTGCTTGTGCGAACTCATCAGACAATGATGCGCGAACCAGAATATCAGAACCGATGCTTAGGTCGCCGCCTGCAATACCGTAAGCGTCTTTCACCATCTTACTGCCTAGTAACGAAGCTGGGTTGACCGCAACCACCATTGGCGCTGTAGAGCCTAACTCTTTTGCCATCTCGCGAGTCCACATGGTGATCGCAAGCTTGCTTTGTGCGTAAGCGTCGCCATCAGAAAGCGGTTTTTTACCTTCTAGCGCTTCGATGTTCACTGCTGCTTGCGCCGCTGAAGATAGGTTCACTACTCGGCTAGATGCATCGAGCACAGGTAGCAGACGTTTAGTCAGGTGGTATGGTGAAATGGTATTCACAACAAAACGAACATCTAAACCGTCTTTAGTGATTGGGTTCGGAGTGTTGAACACACCTGCGTTGTTAATCAGTACATCAATCTTATCGTGCTCAGCAATTACTTTGTCAGCCAACGCATCCACATCGGCCAGAACAGACAAGTCTGCCACGTAACTTTGAATTTTCGCTTCAGCAGAGATAGCCACAAGTTGCTTCTCTACGTCTTTGAGCTTGCTTGGGTTACGTCCATGCAATAAAACGTGGTGACCTTGTTGAACAAGTACTTCTGCCGTTTCGAAGCCGATACCATCGGTAGAGCCTGTGATCAGAATAACTTTTTGCATGGAATAGATTCCTTATTAAAGCGCTGACATAGTGAGCGTTTCTAAATGTGTCGTTTCGTTGAGGTAAAGAATAGCAATCTTTTGTAAAGTTGATAATCAAGCTGATTAATAAAACACTATTTAGTTTTTGTTGAAAATGGGGGAGTGAACAAAGCCTCAGCCCGTGCGAAGGAGACGATCAATCGAGAGATTTATCTGATCGAGTTCTTAGGCCGGAATAGCAGGCAATAAAAAAGCTTAGCGCGGGGGACGCTAAGCTTCGTTGTTAAGTATGTTCTTGAACCATGTTTAGGCTGGTGGGGTTAGCCTACTTGAGAAAAGCTCACTACCTTGCTTTGTAGTTTCTCTTTCAGGTAATCCGTTACTGCTTGCTGCTCTGATTCACTCATGTACAGGCCAAGCTTGGTTCTGCGCCACAAGATGTCTTCGTCAGTCATCGCCATCTCTTCATTGATCAAGTAATCAATCTCAACTTGATAAACGCCATGCGCTTCGTTTGAAAATTGGCTGCCAAGGTCTGCTTCACTATTCGCGCCTTCCAGTAGCTTCCACGTGTAAGTACCAAATTGAGTCACGTAGCGAAGTAACAACGCTTCAGATGCCCAAGGGTATTTAGTGTGGATCATCTTCGCAAGTTGCTCTCTGCTGCAACTAAAGTTACCACCTGGAAGCGTGTCGTTCGCTGTCCATGGCGCACCCATGTTGGTTAGGTGTGGCTCAAGCTTCTTAAGTGCCGCTTCGCCGAGTTTACGGTAAGTGGTTAATTTGCCACCGAAGATCGAAAGCAGTGGTGCTTGATCTAGCTCTGCGTCCAATTCCAATGTGTAGTCACGAGTGATCGCTTGTGGTGAATCAGATTCGTCGTCACAAAGTGGTCTTACGCCACTGTATGTCCAAACCACGTCTTCACGGCCAAGCTGTTTAACAAAGTGCTGGTTAACGATATCAATCAAGTAATCCACTTCGACATCATCAATTGCGACGTTACGTGGGTCGCCTTTGTATTCAAGGTCGGTAGTACCGATGATCGAGAATTTATCTAGGTAAGGGATCATGAACACAATGCGATTGTCTTTGTTTTGCAGAATATACGCTTGTGGTTCGTCATGAATGCGTGGCACAACAATGTGTGAGCCTTTGATCAGACGAATGTTACGAGGCGAAGCCTGCTCTAGTCCGTCATCAAAGAACTGCTTAACCCAAGGACCAGCCGCGTTAACAAGCGCTTTTGCTTTGCGTTCAAAGCGTTGGTTTGTCATGACATCAAGGATCGTCACATGCCAAATACCACCTTCACGGTGCGCTTTTTCAACACGGCAGTAGTTACGTACTTCTGCGTTGTTCTCTTTTGCTGCCAACACGTTAAGCAATACCATACGCGCATCATCAACCCAGCAATCTGAGTATTCGAATCCCGTCTTCATTTCTGGTTTCAGTAGGCCTGATTTCGCTAGGTTGACGGTCTTACTTCCCGGAAGAGTGGTGCGCTTACCCAAGTTATCGTAAAGGAATAGGCCACAGCGAATCATCCAAGCTGGGCGTAAAAATGGTCGATGAGGTAAACGGAAGCGCATTGGTTGAGCAACGTGAGGCGCTTTTCTTAACAAGACTTCACGTTCAGCGAGTGCTTCCGAAACCAAACGAAATTCGTAATGTTCAAGGTAGCGTAGGCCACCGTGGATAAGCTTTGAGCTAGCGGAAGACGTCGCAGACGCGAAATCATTTGCTTCGTATAAGCCAACGTTTAGACCACGACCTGATGCATCTGCCGCGATGCCTGCACCATTGATGCCGCCGCCAATCACGATCAAGTCTAAAGTGGAAGATGTACTGTTGTTTGAATTATTTTGTTGAGCACTCATGGTTTTGACCTCTTTTGAGCGAACGAGCATTTTAGAACATAATTGAATCCTATATGAACTTTCGTTTGCGGTCATTTATTATTTTCGTTTATGCGCGTTTTATGTGATTTGGGCATAAAAAAACCTCTGCTTATGAAAGCAGAGGTTCAAATAAGTCTAATTCGAGCATAGAAGCGACAGTGGTAGTGAGCAAGTTTTACTTTTTTAACTTTTCTATAAAGAATCGTGATTCATTATAGAAAGTGGCTCACCGGGCACTTATGTGAGTTATTCGCTCACAGGACGAGCGGTATCGATCACTTCTAATGGTATTGCTGAATCTTTAAGGATGTTGAGAATCTCTTCTGGTGGCTGTTTATTGGTAAAGACCATGTGCGCTTGAGAGATATTACCGAGTTTAACCATCGCGTTACGGCCAAACTTGGTGTGGTCGACGGCTAAGAAGATGCTGCGACTGTTTTCGATGATAGCTTGTTTCACACGAACTTCGTGGTAATCAAAGTCGAGCAGTGAGCCATCAAAGTCGATGCCACTGATGCCCAAGATACCGAAATCGAGGCGGAACTGCTTCACGAAATCGAGTGTCGCTTCACCAACAATGCCACCATCACGGTTGCGTACTTCGCCACCCGCCAGGATAACCTTGATCTCTGGGTTAGGCAGAAGGATGCTGGCAACATTGATGTTGTTGGTGACGACTCTTAGTTGTTTGTGGTTTTTGTTGAGGGCGCGTGCTACCGATTCTGGCGTGGTACCGATATCAACGAATAGGGTTGCACCATCTGGGATGTGCTTAACCAGTTCGTCGGCGATCACGTCTTTTTCGTTGAAGTTAAGCGCTTTACGCGTGTTATACGAGGTGTTTTCTGAGCTTAAAGGAATGGTTGCACCACCATGATAGCGACGAATTTTGTTGCTATCGGCAAGTTCATTGAGGTCTCGTCTGATGGTTTGTGGGCTGACATCGAACTTTTCAACGAGCTCTTCGGTACTCACATATCCTTGTGTTTTTACCAGATCTACAATCTGCTGGTGTCTTGGTATCTGCTTCACTTAACTTACCACTCCCTGCGCGCAAAGGGCTCTAGCGCGTCAAAATCGAAAATATAAACTCACGCTATTGTGCTCGAATTGATGAAAAGAGAGAAGTAATGATGGTAAGGAATCATGTCTAAACCGCAAAAACGCTGCGCAAAACGCGGAATTTGAGCCTGAAACGCAAAAAAGAGCACAAAATAGTGCTCTTTTTAGTTTCGTTTGCTGAGGTTCGAACAATCTAGTCGATTAGATTACTCGGGTTCCTAGGTCAGCGGCTAATGATTAACGATTAGCTGAATAATCAGTATTACTCGTTGTCATCGTCATCGTGCAGCTCAGACCAAACCTGTGCACACTTGATAGCACGTTTCCAACCTTTGTAACGGCGGTTACGCTTCTCTTCGTCGTGGTGCGGCATGAATGTGCGGTCAAGAACGGCTTTGTCTTGAAGCTCATCAATGCTGTCCCAGAAACCAACCGCTAGGCCGGCAAGGTAAGCGGCGCCAAGAGCGGTTACTTCCGTTACTTCAGGGCGGTGAACTTCAGTATCCAGCACGTCTGATTGGAATTGCATTAAGAAGTTATTCGCTACTGCGCCGCCATCAACACGTAGTTTCGCTAGCTTGATGCCTGAGTCAGCTTGCATCGCGTCTAGTACGTCACGAGTTTGGTAAGCAATACCTTCCAGCGTTGCACGGATGATGTGGTTAGAGTTAACACCACGAGTTAGGCCGACAATCGTACCGCGAGCATAAGCATCCCAGTATGGTGCGCCTAAGCCAGTAAATGCAGGAACCACGTAAACGCCGTTTGAAGAGTCTACTTTGGTTGCGAAGTACTCAGAGTCTTCTGCACCAGCCAGTAGCTTCATTTCATCACGTAGCCATTGGATAGATGCGCCACCCATGAATACCGCACCTTCAAGTGCGTATGCAGGCTCACCTTTAGGACCACATGCTAGCGTTGTTAGTAGGCCGTTCTTTGATGTTACTTTCTCTTGGCCTGTGTTCATTAGAAGGAAACAACCTGTGCCGTAAGTGTTCTTAGCTTGGCCTGCTTCTACACACATTTGACCGTAAAGTGCAGCTTGTTGGTCACCCGCAATACCCGCGATTGGGATACGCGTACCGCCTTTACCACCAAGGTTCGTTTGACCGTAAACCTCTGAAGAGCGTTTTACTTCAGGCATCATGACTGCTGGAATGCCCATTTCATCAAGCAGCTTCTGGTCCCAGCATAGGTCGTTGATGTTGAACAACATAGTACGTGACGCGTTGGTGTAATCCGTAACGTGAACACGTCCTTGAGTCATTTTCCAAACCAGCCAAGTATCAACCGTACCGAACAGTAGTTTGCCAGCTTCAGCGTCTTCACGAGCGCCTTCAACGTTGTCTAGAATCCATTTTACTTTGGTACCTGAGAAATACGGGTCAAGGACTAAGCCTGTATTGTCACGTACGTAGTCTTCTAGGCCACGCGCTTTAAGGTCTTCACAGATGTCTGCTGTACGGCGACACTGCCATACGATTGCGTTGTAAACCGGTTTGCCAGTTTCTTTGTTCCAAACAATGGTGGTTTCACGTTGGTTAGTGATACCAATACCCGCTAGCTCGTCGCTGCGAATACCTGCTTTAGCAAGTGCTTCAACCAATGTAGAGCTTTGAGTTGCCCAGATTTCCATTGGATCGTGCTCAACCCAACCTGCTTTCGGGTAAATCTGAGTGAATTCTCTTTGAGAAGAGCTAACGATGTTTGCATCGTGGTCGAGGATTACAGCGCGAGAACTTGTGGTGCCTTGGTCTAGGGCAACAATGTATTTTTGCTCGGTCATGGTAAGAATCCTTTTTCTTTCGTTATTTATATTTTAGTAAATGTAAGGTCGCTTAGGGATTAAGCTTGAGCTTGTTCAGCTTCTTCTTCTGTTTCACATTGGTTTGGAATTGTGCAGCCTTGGCCTTCTACTGGTAGGTAAGCACCGATAACACGTGGGTACAACCAACCACCAAAACACGCACCAGCAATTGGAGCAAGAATTGGAACGATGAAGTAAGGAATATCACGAGCACCGCTTAGTGCGAAATCCCAACCTGCAAAGTAAGCAAAAAGTTTTGGCCCAAAGTCACGAGCAGGGTTCATTGCAAAGCCAGTCAGTGGACCTAAAGAACCACCAATTACTGCGATAAGAATACCGATCAGTAGAGGATTCATTGCACCGCGAGATGCGCCGTTGTTTTCATCACCTAACGCTAAGATAGCGAACATCAAAACAGCAGTAATCACAAATTCCACAGCAAAAGCGCCAAAGAAAGAAAGTGAAGCATGTGGGTATGTTGAGAAAATACCTGCTGTTGATAGTGCGTCTTGGCTGCTACGGACAAAGTTATGTGCGATTTCGTAGTCAGTAAATAGGTTGCTGTACAGGCTGTAAACCAGCGCAGCAGAGCAGAAAGCGCCAAGCAGTTGCGAAATGATGTAAGGCACCACTTTCGCTTTATCGAAGCCATGGAACATGGCCAGTGCAATCGTTACGGCTGGGTTGATGTGTGCGCCTGAAACGCCGGCAGTACAGTAAATTGCAATCGCAACACCGAAGCCCCAGATGATGCTGATTTCCCATTGTCCGAATGTCGCACCAGTTAATACCAGAGCGGCCACACAGCCAACGCCAAAGAATATGAGTAATCCTGTACCGATAAATTCAGCCAAGCATTGCCCAAATAAAGAAGGGTGTTTGTTTGTTGTCATGTTCGAGTCCTTTTTAGTTTTGCTTATCTAGCACGTGTATTGTGCATATATTTGCGAACTCGAAAATAAACGAACATCAAAAGTGAGCGTTTGAGCATAAAATTGTTAATTAAAGTCACTTGAAATGTTAATCCGAACACTTTTGCTCGAAAAAGATGCTCGCATGAACGTCATTGCTCGAATTGATAGGTTGCGAAGCCGCTCAAACTACCTATATGTAAATGAATGCGCAACTGGTACGAGGAGTTTATGTTTGGATTTGTGATGCTACTTCGTGAGTGGCGGATAATTAGACTTAATTAGGGAGGGCTGTGTGATGTTTTTGCTATGTAACAAGTGCGTTAACAAATGAGCTTATATGCATAAATGAATAAACTGCCAACTATGTTGTAGTTTGGCAGTTTTAATAGTTAGTCAGTTCATGGCTTTTAACTTGCCGTAGTTGATTAACAACAAGTTATAAAGAATTGTCTACGATCGGTGTTTGAGACTCTAGTTATTGAACGATGTTTGATATTGAATTAATCAAATACAGATATTCAGGTACAGCCTAAGTTCGAGCTTCTCTCGCAATAGATACGATAATTTTATTACCCTATCTGTTGTTTCCAGAGTTTGGCATAAAGCCCTTCTTTCTCAACCAGCTCATCGTGAGTTCCGTTTTCACACACTTGGCCTTTATCAAGAACTAGAATGTTATCCGCATGACGAAGAGTGTTGAGGCGGTGTGCGATGCTAATTACGGTTCTACCTCGACAGATCTCGTCCATGTTGCTCATGATGGCAGCTTCAGAGTTATAATCGAGAGCAGAAGTCGCTTCATCAAGCAGCAAAATTCGAGGATTTACGAGTAAGGCTCTTGCCAATGCGACACGTTGACGCTGACCACCAGATAGAGAAGAGCCTTTCTCACCAACCGGTTGATCGAATCCGTGGGGAAGCTCTTCAATAAATTCTAGAGCGCCAGCAAGTTGCGCTGCGTGGCGCATCTCTTCATCTGAAGCTTGTGGCTTACTTAGGCGAATGTTATCTGCAACACTTCCTGAGAAAAGAATGCTGTCTTGCAACACAACACTCATATTGCGGCGTAACGATATAGGGTCCGCGATAGCTAGGTCCATACCGTCGACCAACACTTGACCATGCTGGGGAACATACAAGCGTTGTAGTAGCCGGGTTATGGTGCTTTTCCCTGAGCCCGATGGGCCTGTAATACCGATAAATTGCCCTGGTTTTATTTCTAATGAGAGGTTAGCTAGTACCTCTGGAGCGTCTTCGTGGTAACGGAATCTAATGTTGTGAAACTCTATGCCACCATTGAGTTCAGGGACAGAAGCTAGCCCCTGTTTACTGTTTTCTTTTGGTTCATCAAGAATGTCACCCACTCGCTTCAATGCAATGAGAGTATGTTGAAAGTCTTGCCAAATTTGAGCAAGTCTAAGTACCGGTTGGGTAACATGACCAGCTAACATATTGAATGCGACCAATTCACCGGGCGTTAACTCACCATTTAGTACAGCGCTGACTCCCCACCATAGCAATAATGCGGCGGTAAGCTTTTGGATAAGTGCGATGCTTTGCCCTGCGATTAACCCAGACTTTTGAGCATCGAAACTACGCTTTAGTTGCTGGCTGAGTATGCGTTGCCATTGATGTAAGAATCGATGTTCAGTCGCAGTTGTTTTAATGGTTTCAATGCCTGTTACTGCTTCAGTTAAAAAGGTTGTGGCGTCGGCGTCTGATTCGTATTCTGATTCCACTTTTTTTCTTATTAAGGGACCAGCGATAAGCCAAAGTAAGAAGTAGATGATCAATGAACCGATGACTAACCAAGTCAGAGTACTAGCATAGTGGAACATGACGGCGATAAAGACAGCCACAAAAATTAAGTCGAGTACTAACATTAACGTCGAACCCGTTAAAAACTGACGGATTTGTGCCATTTCACGAACTCGCGCAATGATTTGCCCGGTTTGTCTCTGCTTAAAATAAGTGAGTGGAAGGCCAACTAAGTGACGATAAAGGCGCCCTGATAGCTCTGCATTAACCTGACTCGCCAAATGACCAAAGACGGTATTGCGTAAGTAGCTGTATGCTGGTTCAGCAATAGCTAATGCGAGCATGGCCATTGCGAGCACATGAAGACTTGATAAACTGCGACCTACTAGTACTTTGTCGATGACATTTTGAAATAGCAACGGGCTTACTAGTGCGAATATCTGAAGTGCAATAGCATAGAAAAACACATCACGCATCTGGCTTTTTTGACGCCAAATAGAGGGGGCAAACCAACTAAGGCCAAATTTCACTTCTTTGTTACTTAGTCTTTCATCCGCGACCAGCATTACCTTGTACATCGATAATTGACTACTCAGACTAAGCTCACTCTGTTGGTCTAATTGAGTGGTTGGGTCATATAAAAGAGAGGAACCATCGGCTGACTTTGTGAGCACTTTCCAACTATTGTCGATTTCAATTAAAACGGGTAGTGGAAGGGTATCTAACTCGTTTGATTTTACTTTCGTTACTTGACTTTTCAGGCCGATATAATCCGCCGCTTCCCTTATTTGCATGTCGCTCAAATTGGAATGATTGACACCCAATGCATGTTTTAGCTGTGTTTTAGTCGATTTCTTGTGAAAGTGATTTCCGGCATAAACGACGGCGTCTATTCCGCCATTATCTTTTGTGGCAGATATATCTTGATTGCTAGAGGTATCTTGTGTTGTTGATAAGGTCATATCCATTCTCATCTCTCTCGTAGCGACTCAGCTTGGTATTCACGTATTGGGCTAAGTATATAGTCGATAACTCGGCGCTTATCCGTTTTGATTTCCGCAACAACGGACATACCAGGCGTTAGCTCAACGCTTTCTCCGTTAATTAAGATATTGTTATTGATGAGTTTAACTTGGGCTGGAAAAACAAGCCCTAGACGTTCATCCGTGGTCGAATCGCGAGAAATACTTAACAACTCCGCTTCGATAGTGCCGTAGCGAGTATATGGAAACGCATCTACTTTTACGGTCACTGACTGTCCGGGATAAACAAAACCTACATCTTTGTTGAGAATCTGTATCTCTGCTTGCTGAACGGAATTTCCAGGGACAATAATCATCAAGTTTTGTGCAGGTTGAAGTACCGCGCCTAGCGTGTAAATGCTGAGTTGCTGCACCGTGCCATCGACAGGGGAGCGGATTATTTCTAATTGTTCACGCTCACGAACTTTAGATAACTCTTGAGCTAACCCAACCAACTGCAACTTTGCTTGCTTTCGTTTCTCAAGCCACTCTCTTTGCTTTTGTGCTTTGAAACCGGTTAACCTCTCTTCAAGGCTGTGATATTGGGATTTCAAAACCTCTAATTCAGCTCGCTGCTGAGACACTTGACGCTGAACCTCCAGTAGCTCTTTTTCTTGCTCTAGATACTCTACGTGTCCAATGACTTTTATTTGATTCAACGTTTTTCGTGCCGCGAGTCTTTGGCTAATATTTTCGGTCAACTGAATTAAAGCGTTGATATCGCTTTGACGGGCTGCCTGTGATGCATTGTTGACGTGCATTTCTGCCTTGATACTTGCAAGAGTCGACTCGTACTCGCGTTTCTCGCTAAGGTGGTTTTCATTGATTAATGTCTGCTGTGCCGATGGTAAGGTCGAAAATAGAAGGTCTTTAGAGAGTGGAAGGCCACTGTTCAGAGATCGGTAGCGAACTAACTCATTTGTCTGATATTCGGATTGAGTGATGAGACGTGTAATATCTTGATTAATGCCTAGGGTGTCGAGAGTAAGAAGTGGCGCGCCTTTATCAACTCGCTGCCCGTCCTTAACGTGAATGGAGAGGACTCTACTTTGTTCATAAGATTGAATTACTTGTGAACGTCCAGAGACAACGAAACGCCCGGTTGCTGTCGCTTGTACGTCCAGTTTGCCCCAATACGCCCAAAGCAATACCGCCATTACCCCTAGGCTAAGAGTGATTGCCGTTAAACGAGCAAATGGTGAAGGAGGGCGCTGTGACAAAGCGAGGTGTGCAGGCAAAAACTCGTAGTGGTTCTCTGCGGCTTGGTTGAACTTGAATCTAGCCAAGAATTGCTTGATTACGCTTTTCATGCGTTTGAATCCTCTTGTTTGAGCTCTTGTTGAAGTTGCCACAACTGTTTGTACTGTTTACCCAACGTTAATAATTGTTGGTGGCTGCCTTGCTCGACGATACTCCCTTGGTGAAGAACAATAATTCGATCACAATCTCGTACGGTGGATAATCGGTGAGCGATAGTAATGACCGTTCGGCCCTTTGCGATGTTCGCCATATTGGATTGAATCAACGCCTGTGATTCATCGTCAAGAGCACTAGTAGCTTCATCTAAAATAATGATTTTGGGGTTAGAAAGCAGAGTTCGTGCAATCGCGAGCCGTTGCTTCTGCCCGCCAGAAAGAGATTGCCCGCCTTCGGCTAATATCGTGTCATAGCCAATTGGGAGCTTCATAATAAACTCGTGGGCTCCAGAGAGCTTCGCCGCTTCGATAACCTCTTCTAAGCTTGCCTCAGGTTTTGATTGGGCAATATTCTCGCAAACGCTTTTGTTAAATAAATAGTTTTCTTGCAGCACTATGCCGATTTGTTGGCGCAGTTGCTGAATACTAATTTGATTCAGTGGAGTGTCATCAACCGTGATTAACCCTTGCTCTGGGTTGTATAGTCGCAGTAATAATCGAGCTAAGGTGCTTTTCCCAGAACCAGATGTGCCGACAACGCCTAAAGTTTCTCCTGCTTGTATATCCAAAGATAAATTATGGAGAGTAGGAGGGGTATCAAGTTGGTAACGAAACAGAACGTTTTTGAAAGAAATAGCCCCTTGCATTGTCACCATGTCGTTACCTGTATGTTGTTCTACCGGCAAATTGAGCATGTCTCCTAATTTCTCTAACGCTACGCGGGTTTGAATAAACTGCCCCCATAGTTCGACCATACGAGATAAGGGTTGAGCGATGTGATTCGTCATCATGTTGAAGGCAATGAGTTGGCCAATAGTCATCTCCAATGACAATACTTCAGTTGCTCCTAGCCATAAAATACCGACACTGGTTACCTTCTGTATAAGTTGAACAGCATGATTAGAGCGATTGTTGATTTGTTGGACTACGTATCCAGTAGAAACCATTTTTTCTGTTTGTTCGTCCCAACGGCGAACAAAGCGTGGCTCTACAGCTAAGCTTTTTAGAGTTTCACTGCCAGCCACTGTTTCTGTTAGAAATGAGGTGTTTGCAGCAGCATGTGTAAATTGCTCTTCTACCGCTGTTTGCATTCGAGGCGTAAGCCACCAAGCGAGCAATACATAAAGAGGAATGGTTGCAATAAATAACCAGGTGAGGGTCGACGAAAGTAAGCTCATTACGTAGAGGAAGACAAACATGAACAAGAACTCGACAGTTAAAGTGAACATAGAGCCTGTCAAAAATTCTCGTACGGTATCGAGCTCACGCACTCTAGTGACGATAGCGCCTACTTGGCGTGTTTTGAAGAACATCAAAGGAAGGCCAAGTAAGTGCTTTACTAATTTAAGCCCCAATTGAATATCAATTCTATTGGCTGTGTGCGCATATTGATATTCGCGCAAGCCGCGAAGTATAACCTCTACAATGCCAGTGATCACAAGCCCTATCACAAGCACGTCAAGGGTTGACCAAGCTTGATGTACAAGCACTTTATCCATCACAACCTGAAAAAATAGCGGTGAGATTAAGGCGAGTATTTGCAATACAAAAGAAAACAAAAAAATTTCCCCGAGTATTCTTTTGTGTTGCAAAAACTCAGGAATGAACCAGGTGATATCAAAACGTGATTGAGGTTGTTTTATTTCAAGCCAACTTTTGTTCCATATCGAGTTTATTTTATCATAGGGAATAACTTCAGGAGATTCTTTATTAGGGTTTTGTATTAAACAAGATTCTTTATTAGCTTTAGCTAAAATAAATGGTAAGCCTTGAGCATCAAATAGAATAACAGGTGTTGTTATATTGTTAATTTTTTTTGTTTTTGAGCGTTTAATTACAACATTAACTTTGTTGTTTATTTGTATTTTCTTTAATTCATCGTTGAAGTTTTTTGATTCTTCAGTTGTGTTCTTTATATTAGTTATGTCTTTTTTTACGCCTAAAATACTTAAGTATAGGTTTATACACTTCAGGGTTAGAACTTCATTTTGTGTCATTATTTAAGCTTCATTGCTGATTTTTATGATGTTTAAAAAAGGGCGGCATAGTATCAGCACCTTAGAAACTCTTCAAATTTATATTTACTAATAAGAAAAATAAAACATGCAACATTTTTCTTGGAAAATGCATTGTTTATTTTTTTTATTATGATAATGAGGTTTTTAAGTTTTTCAATTAATAGAATATATACTCTAAAACAAAAATAAAAGTAAGTTGATTCAAGTTTTTTTGAGGTGTAAAATTAATTTATAAAACGCAACTAATTCTTATTTTGTGTTTTTCTATTTTAATAATAGTTGTTTCCAAGGCTAATCAAGCCGTTGTATATAATTAATCGGGTTTAATTTATGACAGAAAAGTTTGTTCAAACAGTATCTAGTGTTAATTACAATAAAGGTGTTTTCTCTCTTTATTTCGTAGGTCAAGATCAAAACAATATGGCTAGCGGCGTAATGGCTGAAAATGATGGTGACCTCGAACTTAAACAAGTCGTTCATATGCCAGCTTCTGGTTTTATGTATATGGTCTCAATGGTTAAAAATATGCTCGAAGACCCTCGCATGTCGGCAGAATTTGACAAGCTAGTTGCAGCAGGTTTTTTACCTTCAGACGAGCCTAATGTTGAGCAGACTGAAGAAGTGCAGACAGAAGAAAAACCTGCGCCAAAGAAGAGAGCTTCTAAAGCTAAATAATAGCTGTATTCGGTGATATAGAGCCTATGTCTATTACACATCAATCAGCAAATCTTACCTTAGCTCAAATTAAAAATTTAATTGGCGGGGTGATGTTGCTAAGTCAGCATTCTCCTCTCCACAGCCGATACGTTGTTGCTGAATGGCAGCAGCGCATTATGCCGGCGTTTGAGCTAAACCAGTTTTGCTATTACGAAGATGAACAAGGTCGCCCAATTGCATTTTGTAATTGGGCGTTTTTGTCTGAGCAGAGTCGAGATGCACTGCTATCAGGGAATCGAGAAATCTCTTTATCTGACTGGAGGTCCGGTCAGCATATTTATATTCCAGAGATGATAGCGCCATTCGGGCATGGTCGAGAGGTCGTAAATGACCTTCGACGCCGTGTATTCCTTCCGTGGAAGGGGCAGAAAGTTTGCACTGTCCGCGGCAAGGTCGATGTTCAAAATGATCGCTGTATCAGAAAAGTACAGTGGTTTTCTATTTAACCCAAATTTAGAGTTTTTTTTATGGGAAAACCATTTTGGAGAAGTGTTGAATACTTCTTTACAGGGAACTATTCCGCCGATGAAGGTAACAACAACATTGTTGCTATCGGTTTTGGCGGCGAAATACATGCTCGTGGAGGTGATGATCACGTCACTGTCGGTTCTATTGGGGCGACGGTTTATACGGGTAGCGGAAATGATACGGTAGTAGGTGGTGCGGCATATCTAAGAGTAGAAGACTCTGTTGGCAACCTAAATGTAAAAGGTGCTGCCGGGTACGCGGACATTAACAAAAGTGGCGATGGAAACGTTTCATTTGCTGGCGCTGCTGGCGGAGTTTCTATTGATCATCTAGGTAATCGCGGTGACGTAAACTATGGCGGTGTTGCTGCATATAATGGGATAACCCGTAAAGGCCTAAGTGGTAATGTGACATTTGGTGGTGCTGGTGGCTATAACAGCCTTTGGCATGAAACAAACCAAGGTAATTTATCCTTTACTGGAGCTGGGGCCGGTAACAAACTTGATCGAACTTGGTTCAATCAATACCAAGGCTCTCGCGGTAATGTTACGTTTGATGGTGTTGGCGCTGCTAACAGTATTAGCTCACGAGTAGAAACGGGTAATATCACTTTCCGTGGTGCTGGTGCCGATAACCATCTCGTTCGAAAAGGTAAAGTCGGTGATATAACATTGCAGGGTGCGGGCGCATCAAACCGTATTGAACGTACGCGACAATCGGATGATGTCTATGTGGAAACACGTGGCAACATTCGCTTTGAAGGTGTTGGCGGATACAACAGTATCTATTCTGATGTGGCACACGGTGATATCCATTTCTCTGGAGGCGGGGCTTACAACAAGATTACCCGTAAAGGGTCTGGTAACGATTTCAAAGACGAAGGGTTAGCCAATGCCAATGCCGATGAGATCGTTCTGACTACTGCACAAATGCATGGGTTATCGATTGGTAATGGGAATAAGTTCCATTCTGTTAAGGCAATAAAATCAGAACGAGAGGCAAATACTTACTTGTTTGCTATCGCTGATGGTACTTACACCAAAATTAATAAAATTCGTCTCTATAATGACTCGGAAACTGGAAATCTTAAGTACTACTCAGAAGCTTGGTATAAGCGTGGAAATCATTTAACTAGCCTTGCTCGATCCGATGTTTCTGGTTCAGGTGGATTTGAGTCAAATCCAATCAATGGCGGCTACACCCTATCTAATATCGAACTCGAACATCAACAAGTGTTTACGATTCATGCTATTGAGAAAGACCTGACTGAATATGAATGGGTTACATACGCAAACGGTGCCTTAATCGATGCTGAAGATGTTGTTTTGGCCGATGCAAAAATGGGTGGCCATGCTATTTCTACAAATGGCACAACAGTTGATGTTAAAGGTGTTAAGTCAAATCGCAAATCAAACACGTATGTATATGCGAAAGTGCTTGGCCCTTATACAAAAATTGTGGTGGTTGAATTAGCGAATGATTCAGAAACTGGCGAGTTAAAGTACCAGGCCCGTTCTTGGTACAAAGAAGGTAATTACACCGGAAATTTGGCCAATGAGGATATTTCGTCAGCAAATGGTTATCACTCAATGGGTCGAGGTGGATATTCGCTGAGTGATCTTCAGTACAGTGTAAATGCGGTAAGAAGTACTAGCGAAACGGTCGCAGATATTGACGAGTACAATGAACAAGCATTGATCAAACCTGCTACAGATACCGGTGAAAGCTCAGGAGATGTGCGTTTTAATGGTGTTGGTGGTGGTAACGTCATCAAATCCAATGTTACCCGCGGTGATGTTCATTTTAATGGTGGAGGGATTGCCAACGTTATCCTTCACAGCTCTAAGTTTGGTGATACTGAATTTATTGGTGGTGGCGCGGCTAACGTTATTGTTAAAAGTGGCGATGAAGGCGATCTCACTTTCCGTGGTGCTGGCTTGGCTAACGTATTAGTCCATCAGAGCAAGCAAGGCAAAATGGATGTCTATGCAGGCGGTGCGGTCAATGTATTGGTTCGTATTGGTGATGGCGAATATTTAGCTCACTTACTTGCTTATGGCAATATTTCAGTTCACAAAGGTAACGGTAATAGTCGTTTGACTATGCTAGGCGGCTACAACACGCACACCCAAATTGGTTCTGGCAACGGGCTGTGGTTAGCGGTCGGTGGCTTTAATGTCATGACACAGGTTGGTAAGGGTGACATCGCATCTGTACTTGTCGGTGGCGCGAATGTCATGACTAAAGTGGGTGACGGTGACCTCACGGCAGGTATGCTTGGTGGTGCCAATATCATTACTCATATTAGCGGTGATGATACGGCCTCAAATACGACCGCAGTCGCACTTGGTGGTGCAAATATCCTAACCAAAAAAGGCAATGGCAATGCGCTTGCCGTTATGGGAGGAGGCGCTAACGTACTTACACATGTTGGTGATGGCTCGACAACTGGCGTCATGGTTGGTGGTGCGAACATTCTAACCAAGGTGGGCGATGGTGATACCACTGGCATTATGTTGGGTATTGGTAACGTACTGACTCATGTCGGCGATGGCCAAACAATTGGCGTAATGGGTGCTGCGGGTAATATCTTCACCAAAGTAGGCGACGGCACTTCAATAGCCGCTATGATCGGCGTAGGCAATATCTTCACTCACGTTGGTGAAGGCAACGCGTGGGCGCTAATGGGTGGCCTAGGCAATGTATTTACCAAGGTTGGTCATGGTGATGCATTAGCGCTTATGGTCGCGGAAGCCAATGTCTTTACGCATATTGGTGACGGTACAACAGTCGCATTAATGGTGGCGAAAGGTAATATCGCAACCAAAGTGGGCAATGGTACTTCGATAGCCGCGATGGTAGGTAACGCAAATATATTCACTCAGGTGGGTAACGGCAGCACGTTTGCTGCAATGCTTGGCCAAGCCAATATCATGACTAAAGTGGGTAATGACCTAACTGCTGCATTAATGATCGGTAAAGCGAATATCTATACTCACGTTGGTGATGGCACAAGCTTAGGTTTATTTGCTGGCGAACTAAACGTGATGACGAAAGTGGGTAATGGAACAACCTTAGCCGCGATGTTTGGTAAAGCAAACATTATGACTCACGTAGGAGATGGTCTTACTGGCGTACTAGCCCTTGGTGAAGCAAATATCATAACGAAAGTCGGTGATGACTTCATGGGTGTTGTCGCAGCTGCGAAAGCAAACGTAGTGACCCATGTTGGTGATGCAACAACCGCAGCTGTGTTGGCGGGTAAAGGTAATATCTTAACCAAAGTTGGTGAAGGAACCACCGTTGGTTTACTGATATCAAAAGTGGGTAATGTCATGACCCATGTGGGTGATGGTACGACTATTGGTTTGGCGAAAGGTAAAGCTAACATCATCACAAAAGTGGGCGATGGATTAGGCGTTAACGTGGCCTGGGGACAAGCAAATATCTTCACTCACGTCGGTGACGGTGATCGATACAACTTCGCCAAAGGTGAAGCGAACATCATTACCAAAGTAGGTGATGGCCAAGAAGTTTCTGTGGTTCAAGGTAAGGCGAATGTCATTACTCACGTCGGTAATGGCGATGATTACACGGGAGCTTGGGGCAAAGCGAATATCATTACGAAAGTGGGTGATGGCCGTAATGTTGTTTTAGCGAAAGGTGAAGCGAACATCATTACTCAAGTGGGTGACGGAGATAGCTTCAACGCACTTTGGAGCAAGGGCAATATTGTCACTAAAGTCGGTGATGGTATGCAGGTCACGGCTGCGAAAGGTAAAGCTAACATTACGACAACCGTGGGTAATGGCCTGAGTGTAACGGCGGCCTATGGTGATGCGAATATCAACACCAAAATTGGTGACGGTATTTCAGTTAACGTTGCATGGGGCAAATATAACGTCAACACCAAAGTGGGTGACGGTCTAAATGTTGCGGTGATGAAAGGCAAAGCAAACGTGAATATTCACGTAGGTGATGGCTTAGGGATTAACGCTTCTTATGCCAGAAATAACGTTGCTATCAAAGTGGGTAACGGTGATTTCTATAGCCTAGCCGTCGCGTCAAGTAACACGAGCAGCAATAAGCTTTCCGCACTGTTTGATAATATTAAACAGACTCTTCTTGGAGTGGGTGGCAGCCAAGCGATTAATTACCTAGTTCAAGGTGATGAAGCTTCGTCATCAGGAATTCAGAAAGGGCGAGGTGCTATTTCAACGCCTGAAATCACGAAACTTGATGGTTTCGCTCTGGATGAAATCGAAGAAGTAGGTTCCGATCTAGGAGACGGGCTAAGTGGAAGCGTGACTAACGTTGAAACGCCTGATCTCAGCAGCATGGAAAATGAACTCAACATCGAAGAGTCTTCAGATCAAGCGCAAGCACCTAACCTGATAGTTAATGGCGATTTTGAACAAGGTGGCGACGGTTGGGAATCTACTCATGGCGTAGAAGCATCATATTCAAGTAGCGCTTATGGCGTAAGTGGCGAAGGCCATGGCTCACGTGTAACAGAGTTAGATACTTATACTAATACAAGTCTTTCTCAAGATTTAACGGATTTAGCGGAAGGTGAAGTCATTGCGGTTAGCTTTGATTTTGCGAAGCGTGCAGGCATTTCAAGCAATGAAGGCATAGAGGTTCTCTGGAACGGTGATGTTGTATTCTCAACCTCTGGCGATGAAGCAGCTTGGCAACAAAAAACACTTAAGTTGACTGCAAATTCTGGCAGCAACCGAATAGAATTCAAAGGCACAGGCCATAATGATGGGTTGGGCTATGTTTTAGATAATGTGGTGGCGAAATCTGAAACGTCACACCAAGCTAATGCTGTTGCCGATAATGCGGAACAAAATCAAGCTGCAAAAAATGCAATGTCTGACAAAGAACGAGCGGAAGCCGATCGCCAGCGTTTAGAGCAAGAAAAGCAGAAACAACTTGAAGCTGTATCAGGTTCTCAGGCTCAATTAGAATCAACCGATCAAGAAGCATTAGAGAGTAATGGTCAAGCGCAGCGCGACGCTGTGAACGAAGAGTCTAAAGCGGTAACTAAAGATTTAACGGCAATGGCTCAAGGCCTTGATGTACTTGACAACAAAGCTGAGTATACGGGAGTGTCTGGTGATCATTGGCGCGATCGTTTTGCTGGTGGTCTTCTAAAGGATGTACAAACCCAATTAGACAATGCCAAAGATGTGTCTGGCGAGCAGATCGCCGATGCGAAACAGGCTCATAAAGACAACCAAAAGAACGTCAACGATTCGGTGGCTAAATCAGAAGCAGGCGTTGCGAAAGGCGAAGATAATCGTTCTAGTGCAGAGCAAGATATTGCGGACGCTAAAGCCGATGCTGATGCACGTAAAGCAGAAGCGACCACGAAAACCAATGAAGCTAAACAAGCTGAATCGAATGCCAATAATTCAGCTAGAGACGCTGAAGAACGTGGTAATAGTGATGCAAGAAATGCTGAAAATAAAGCACATCAAGCACAAGCGGACGCGAAAGGTTCTAAGCAAAATGAAAGTGACCGCCCTGATCGTCAAGGTGCCTCTGGCAGCGGCTTATCTAATGAAAGTCACTTTACTCAAAGTGAAGAGACAACCAGTAGCGATGTCGACACGGTAAATCCACAGAGTGCCGACGGTCGATTCAGTGAAGGATTAACCGATCAAGAACAAGAAGCGTTAGACGGTGCGGTACAAGCCGTAAATCGACTACAAATCAATGCAGGCATTCGTTCTAAAAATACCGGAAGCTCAGTCACTTCTCTGTTCACTGAGAGCAATGCCGATAGCATTGTGCTGCCAACTACGCACTCTCAGGATGTGGCTCGAAAAGAGATCCGTATTTCAGGGGTTAATCTTTACGGGTTGGGCGAAACGGCTGATGTTTCAGCTTCGATAACGAAAAACGTAGACGGTTTTAAATTCTCATTACTTGGTCCTGACGATGTGAGATTTGTCGACTCGACTAAGAGACATCTTGGCAAACTTTCAACTGATTTACCTAGCAAAGAGCTGAAAGCTGTAAGAAGTCACATTCAGTCAATTCAGCGTATTCCATCTGAAAGTAACCTTGCTGTATTAGAGCTAGCTGTTGAACAATGGCAGCAAAATAATCCGAAAGAATTTGCTCAACGCGGTGAGATGGTTAAGACACTTCAGTTTGAAATTGTGTCGTTGCAAAGCCATATTCAGAAAAACCGTTCGAAGGATGCAGGTATCTTTGGTATTGCAATCGATCCAAAATCTGTCGAAGCGTTTGAGTCTAAGGTCGTGTTTGATGGTGTTGGCCGTGTAATTGGTTTAGTTGAACCTCTAGCTGATGCCCAAATTAATAGCTTAAAGTCTCTTGAAGTGGTTTCTCCGACTCTGACGAATTCAACATCGGACAGAGAAACGGCAAAAACTGAAAGTGAGAGTATTGTTGAGTTTATTTATAAATTAGGTCAGGTAGAGAGTACAGAAACCTCTACGAGTGAAATAAACAAGTTAGCAGAGCAAGCTAAGACGCTATGGATGAGCGGTAATGTGACTCAAGACAGCGCCGTTAAGCTGTTTACGGAAGCTAATGACAAGCTTGCTGCGCACCCTAAACTTCAAGTTTTGGCAAGCAAGTTGCTTTTTGATGCAAAGAAAGAAAAAGAAATAGGTCAGTACTTTGATAACTTGTTTGGACGCCGTTTTGATTCTGAAATAGCTCATGAGTTGGTAAAAACACCGACAGATAAAGCGATTAATACTTCAGCTCAAATCGGGAATAGCTTAGTTAATGATTTCGACGAGTGGATGCATAGCCTGTTACCGGACGCGGCGGATGACGCCCTGAGAGCTGAGCGAATCCAGACAAAAATGGAAGAATTTGCCCAAGCGATAGCTCAAGATGAGCGACCATGGTTTAGCCGAGTACCTACCTTAACTCAATTCTTAGATACACCGAGCCATGCCAACTTCAAGACCATGATGACACAGGTTGATGATGGTTTCGGAGTGATTAAAGTTCCTTTCCTTGCTGTAAAAATGGCAATTACCCCTGGCTTGGGGATGGAAATGGCTCCGTGGAAAGCTGAAGGCGATCGTTTTTATCAAAATGTGATCACCAAAGCTCGCTCAACCAATACAGTAATCTCATCAGGGGTTGATGGTGAAAACCAAGTTAACCTTATTGAAAAGAAAACCAGTGATTATGGTACAGCTCTTCATTACCAGCCGAAGGGCGATACTTACGATGACTTTAAAGAAGGTCGTAGTGTTGCGGATGGTCGAATTCTTAACCCGGGCAAAAAGACAACCTTTGAAAGCAATGCGTTGAATAATGGTCTCTCGGTAGTGACGGGCGCATCGGGTTCAACCAATATCATGACCCACTTGAACCAATATATTGCGAGTAAGAATCCAGGATTCTCTGTTGATCAAGCGTATCTGAATACATTGTCTTTCCTAGTCTTTGACGGCGGTCACTCAGTCAACGAGAGTCTTGCTGTGTACAAGGCTCTTCAGGAAACGGGAGATGATCGCAAAGCTGTACTGGAAAGCTATACCGCTAATTATCAGGATCTGATAGATCTAGTTGATGATAGCTCGAAGGGCACAGTGCGTGATGCGTTGGACAACGCCTTGGGTAAAACTCTTGAGTTCTACAAAGAGCACGCAAACTCCGCATCAAACGAGTTAGAAGCTCTTGGTGGTAAGCGTAAACCTATTTCAGAACGGAACAAAGAAAACGTAGCGATTGAAAATGATGGTACGCCACCGCGCGACAAAGAGTCTGTTAGCCCGTTAACTCGATTCCTAAACAATGAGTTGTTCGGAACTAAAGATGCTCGTCGTAAGGTTGGTGATATCACCGAAACATTGCTAGGGTTTGCTGTCGAAAAAGGCGAGTCTCAAAAAGTGACTCTGAAAGGTGAAGCTGGTCGTTTGTCAGGATACTTCCATAAGGGGGCTAAAGCATCTGAAGGCGAAGAGAGTGTTGGGAACGGTAAAGTAGTGCTGTTCCTACACGGTTCTGGTTCATCCTCAGAAGAACAAGCGAGCGCAATTCGCAGTCATTATCACAAACAAAATATTGATATGTTGGCTGTTAACATGCGTGGTTATGGCGAAAGCGACGGTGGGCCGAGTGAAAAAGGTCTCTATCAAGATGCCCGTACTATGTTCAAGTATCTCGTGAATGATAAGGGTATAGACCCAAGTAACATTATTATTCACGGGTACTCTATGGGCGGTCCGATTGCGGCTGATCTCGCGCGTTTCGCTGCTCAAAATGGTCAAGCTGTTTCGGGCTTGTTATTGGATAGACCAATGCCGAGCATGACCAAAGCGATCACTGCGCATGAAGTGGCGAATCCGGCAGGAATTGTTGGAGCTTTGTCTAAAGCGGTCAATGGCCAGTTTTCCGTAGAGAAAAACTTGAAAGGTTTACCGAAAGATACGCCGATCATGCTGTTAACTGATAATGAAGGTTTAGGCGGTGAAGGTGAGAAGCTTCGTGCCAAGCTAGCGGTATCTGGCTTTAATGTGACCGGTGAGCAAACCTTCTATGGCCACGAGGCGAGTAATCGCTTGATGAGCCAATACGCTGAGCAAATCGTATCTGGTTTGTTTGACGCAGACCGCGTATCAGCGGATGCAAGCGACGTACTAAAAGGCATCAAAAACGACCTTTCTCGCTACGGTGAAGCACTAAAACCAGACACAACGGTGCCAGGTAAATCAAAAGACATTCGCACTACCAAAGATTTCTTGAATGGTTACAAAATTGACCATGCGAAAGATATTGTGGAAGGTTTTAGACCTGATATGAATATCAAGCAGTTAGTGGACCTATTGGTCGAAGGTAACTGGAGTGCAGAACAGAAAGGTGCGCTTGCTTGGGAAGTCGAAAGCCGAGGTTTGAAGGCAACGTTCCAAGCTAAATCGGAGAAGCATAATCGCTTATTCCGTGACGTGGCGTCTTCAGGAGTCACTGACGCTAAAGCCAGTGAACAACTTGCTCCTCAATTGTTGTTATTGAATTTATCAAACGATGGATTTGGTGGCCGTTGTGATCCGCTATCTAAGCTGATACTTGTCGCTAAACAGCTAGAAAGCGATGGTAAGGTTGGCGTGGCGAGAAAGCTGTTAGAAAAGATGTATTCAACAGCTGCAGTCTTAAGTAACCCTACGCTCTATTCGGAAACGGAGAGGGCAAACGCCAGTAAGCTAATGGATAGCCTTGCAGCGATCCATACTAAAAACCCAATGCATGATACTTCTATGAAAGTATGGCAAGAGAAGCTTGAGGGTAAGAAAGCTCTAACGGTTACGGGGGTAATTGAAAAGATCACAGACGTTTCAGTTGACAACAAGCCTGTCTTATTAGAGCTAGATGCTCCTGGTCATGCAATGGCTGCTTGGGCAAAAGGTGATGGAGAAAATCGTGTTTACGGTTTCTATGATCCGAATGCAGGTGTTGTAGAGTTTTCATCAAAAGACAAGTTTAGCACTTATTTAACTCGCTTCTTTGGTAAGTCTGATTTGGATATGGCTCAACGTTACAGACTACCAAAAAATGATGTTGGAGAAGCTATTTTCAACCGTGTTGTGGTGATGGACGGCAATACGTTAGCTACTTACAAGCCTACATTAGGTGACAAGACGACATTGCAGGGAATTCTTGATTTACCTGTCTTTGACGCAACATCAATTAAGAAGTCAACAGAAGTAAAAGTGACGGACCTTGAATCGTTAGGAAACAAGACAAAATTAGTCGTTGATTTGTCTACCATTATGACGAAGCAAGAGTTGAAAGATGGCGGTAAAGTCTTTGCTAAACCGATTGGTGCTTCTTATCAAGCCATCTTGGATCAAGTTGAATTAGTGCATAGTTCTATTGGTCGAGATCAGGTGGGGGCTAGTTTTGAACTGAACAAGCAGATCAATAACTATTTGGCCGAACATCCAACCTCTGGACGTAACCTTGCGTTGACGACATTGAAAGAGCAAGTAAACACGGCGCTGTTCAGTGGCAAGATGAAAGTAACCCAAGAGAGCATTGATGCTATTGCACAGACGCGAACTGATTTGGCCGCTCGTATTTATGTTGTTGCTATGGAAGAAGCAAATGGCGAGCATGTTGGCCTAACGGACATGATGGTGCGCTGGGCTAATGAAGATCCATACTTATCGCCAAAACAAGGTTATGCAGGAGAAACTCCGAGTGACTTGGGCTTTGACGCGAAGTATCACATCGAGCTTGGTGAACAGTATTCTGACTTTAAACTATGGTTAGAAAAGTCACAGTCTGCTGACTTGCTTAGCAAAGCTGTTTTGGATGAGGCAACAAAAACCGTTCACCTTGGCTATAGCTATCAGGAGCTTCAGGATTTGACGGGGGTTGAGTCGGTACAAATGGCTTTCTACTTCTTGAAAGAAGCTGCTAAAAAGTCTGACTCAACGACCAGTGATTCCGCTGAAATGATATTGCTGAAAAAATTCGCTGATCAAGGCTATATATCTCAGCTTGAGACAGATCGTATGGATCACATTGAGGGTATATATCGCAGCAGTCATGAGACCGACGTTGACAATTGGGATCGCCGTTATTCTGGTGCTGGTTATGATGAGTTAAGCGACAAGCTTGCGGGTGCGAACGGCGGTGTTGAAGAACAATTGTCAGTACTTCTCAATGAGCGCAAAGGCCTCTTAATTGGGGAAGTTCATGGAAGCGATGTGAATGGTCTGCGCTTTGTTAATGAACAAATGGACGCGCTCAAAAAGCAAGGTGTGACAGTCATCGGCTTAGAGCATCTTCGTTCCGACCTTTCCCAACCACTGATCGACAACTATTTGTCCACAGGCATTATGTCTAGTGAGTTGAGTGCAATGATCAAAACTAAGCATTTAGATATTACGTTGTTTGAAAACGCCCGTGCTAACGGGATGCGTATTCTTGCTCTAGATGCAAATAGTACAGCGCGACCTACAGTTCAAGGTACAGAGCATGGCTTGATGTACCGTGCTGGTGCTGCGAACAACGTTGCCGTCGATGCATTGCAAGCTCTTCCTGATGGCGAAAAGTTTGTCGCTATCTACGGGAAAGCGCACTTGCAGTCACATAAAGGCATCGAAAGCTTTGTTCCAGGTATTACCCATCGTTTAGGGTTGCCTGCACTTAAAGTGAGTGCCTCGGATCAGTTTGTCATCGAACAAGATGATAAGACTTTACGTACTGTCTACGATGATGTGGCGAACAAACCTAAGATTGATTTCCGTGCAAGCTTAAATGGCTCAGATGACACAGTTAAAAACAAAGACGTTAACAGTTGGGAACGCCTCATAGTATCCCCTCAATCTGACGGTGGTGAAACGCGTTTTGACGGTCAAATCATTATTCAAATGGAGAATGATTCTTCGGTTTCCAAAGCAGCTGAAAATTTAGCAGGCAAACATCCAGATAGTACCGTGGTTGTTCAGCTAGACTCAGACGGTAATTATCGTGTGGTTTACGGTGACCCGTCTAAGTTACCTAAAGACAAGTCAACTGGACAATTACGTTGGCAACTAGTTGGTCATGGTCGTGATGAATCTGAAAACAATAATACTCATCTAAGCGGTTACAGCGCAGATGAGTTAGCCGTGAAACTAGCAGCGTTCAATCAAGCGTTTAGTGAAGCTGAAAATGTCAAGGCTAGCCCTGATCATATTAGTGTAGTCGGTTGTTCGTTAATCAGTGATGACAAACAAAATGGCTTCGGAAGACTTCTTATTCAATCGATGGGTGACAACGATATCCGTAGCGATGTTTCTGTCCGTAGCTCAGAAGTTGCTGTTGACTCGAATGGTCGTAAACATACCCATGACGAAAATGGTCATTGGGTACAAAAAGAGAAAAGCAACAAAGTGACACTTAGCTGGGATGAACAAGGCGAAGTGACCGAAAAACATGAACGTATAAGAAATGGTATCGCAGAAGGAGACATCGATCTTTCTCGCGTAGGTACCAGCGACGTTGATGAGACCGCTCGCGGCGCAATTGCTGAAAACAGTGATGTGTTCAATGCACCAGAAAAACGCAAGAATGATACAGAGTCCTCATCATCTGGTAGCAGTAAGAGCAAGCTCAGTTATTCTGGCAATATCCAAGTTAATGTCGGTGATGGTGAGTTTACTGCAGTTAACTGGGGCACTTCGAACGTTAGCATTAAAGTCGGCACTGGTGGCTTTAAATCTCTAGCTTTTGGTGACAACAATGTGATGGTTCACGTTGGTGACGGGGAAAGTAAACATAGCTTTGATATTGGCGGATATCAAGCTCTAGAAGGCGCACAGATGTTCATCGGTAATCGTAATGTGAGCTTCAATTTGGGGCAAAGCAACGACCTTGTTGTGATGATGGATAAATCAATTCCTACGCCTCCTCTGGTTAATCCGTTTGACGGCGCCTCTCGAATCTCTGGTGTGTTAAAAAGCATAGCGAGTTCAGGTGAAGGTCAAGATTGGTTGGCTGCTCAAGAGCAGCAGTGGACATTATCTGGGGCTAAAAAGTTCGTTAAAGATATGTCTGGCTTAGATCAGAGTAGCAGTGTTGATTACACAAGCTTGGTTGACTTAGATTCTCAAAACGAACGCAGTAGCCGCGGCTTGAAAAATGACGCTGAAGCGACGTTAAACAAGCAATACAACCAGTGGTTAGGCGGAAGTGATAACTCTGACTCAAGCAAAATGAGCCGTGCAGATAAGTTCCGACAAGCGAATGAGAAGCTAGCGTTTAACTTTGCTGTTGGTGGCCAAGGCGCTGATATTCAAGTGACGACGGGTAACTGGAACTTTATGTTCGGTGATAATATTCAGTCGATTCTTGATACCAATTTGGGTTCGTTGTTTGGTCTTATGACTCAACAATTTTCCACAACGGGGCAAGCTAAAACAACGTTTACTTACAGCCCCGAGGATCTTCCTCGTCAGTTAAAAAACAAGCTTCTAGGCCAACTTGCCGGTGTAGGTGCAGAGACGACGCTAGGTGATATCTTCGGTGTGGATTACACAGCTGCAGGGCATATTGTGTCTCGTACTGGAGAATCAGTAGATGGTGTCGCAATCCTAAAAGAAATGCTGGAAGTTGTTGGTGAGTTTAGTGGCGATCAATTACAAGCTTTCGTTGACCCAGCTAAGTTGCTAGACAGCCTAGAGTCGGGCATCAATATGGGTGCTGACGGTATTAAGACGTTCGCAGAAACACACGGCTTGAAGGAAAAAGCACCGGAAGAGGAAGAAGATAATTCATCCGTTTCTGTCAATGGCACTAATGTCGCTGGAGCTCAGGATAACGGCGATGCAATAACGGCAGATAGCTCCGCTAAAGAAGATCGTGCATTTGGTTTTAATTCGCTAAATCTACCTAATTTGTTTGCGACCATTTTCAGTGAAAATAAGCAAACAGAAATGAAATCTCTGGTGGAAAACTTAAAAGAAAACCTGACGGCTGATCTACTGAATATGAAGGAGAAAACATTTGATTTCCTTCGTAATAGCGGTCACTTGCAAGGCGATGGAGACATCAACGTTTCTTTAGGCAATTACAACTTCAATTGGGGTGGTGATGGTAAAGATCTCGGCGCGTATCTAGGAGATAACAATAACTTCTGGGGTGGTCGAGGTGATGATGTCTACTATGCGACAGGAACATCTAATATCTTTACCGGCGGTGAAGGCAATGATATGGGCGTGCTAATGGGACGTGAAAATATGATGTTCGGTGGCGAAGGCAATGATACTGCCGTCGTTGCTGGACGAATCAATCACGTCTTCTTGGGCGCGGGTGATGATGAGTCGTTTGTCTTTGGTGAAGGCGGCGAAATTGACACTGGAACTGGCCGTGATTATGTCGTCACATCTGGTAACTATAACCGTGTTGATACAGGCGGCGACCAAGACTACTCAGTTACGATTGGTAATAATAACCAAGTTGAGTTAGGGGCTGGTAATGACTTCGCCAATGTCTTTGGCAATTACAACCGTATCAATGCTAGTGGCGGCAATGATGTTGTTAAGTTAATGGGTTATAACGCGGTGCTCAACGGTGGCGAAGGTGATGATCACCTAATTGCTGCTGCGCTTTCTAAGTTCAGCCAGTTCAATGGTGGCGAAGGAAGTGACGTGATGGTACTTGGTGGATTCCAAAATACCTTCAAGGGCGGCACTGGCGTAGATAGCTTTGTTGTAAGTGGTGACGTAATTGACAACCTCGTTGAAGACATTCGCAGCGAAGACAACATTGTTTTCAATGGGATTGACTGGCAGAAATTGTGGTTAGAACGCAGTGGCTATGATCTTAAATTGTCGATACTGCGCGATCCTGAAAGTGATACTGACCAAGCCAAGTTTGAACACATTGGTTCTGTCACTTTCAATGATTACTTCAATGGTAACCGTGCGCAAGTTGTTGTGGCGATGGGAGATCAAGGCACATCCCAAGATGATACTGTGTTGTCCAATAATGCGGTTGATGCATTAGTTCAAGCTATGAGCGCTTTTGAGCCTCAGGCTGGTGATAATGGCTTTATCGATAACCTTGATAGTAAATCTCGCGTTGCGATTACAACAGCATGGTCCGATGTATCTAAAGGGAACAGTGCTATCTCGTAGCAAATAATCCCTACTTTAGGTAAATAATATGAGCCGTCTTCTTTTGAAGACGGCTTTATTAATTCAGCACACTTACTTTTCCTTTCGCTACCAATTGATCTCGAACTGAGTCATACGCCCAGTTGAACGCTATCGCGTAAAGTACGAAGAAAATAACTAGGCCGATGTCCATGATCAGTACGGTTAGGAAGTCGAGTTGTAGAACCCACATCAAGACAGGTAGAGTCACTGTCATCAAGCCAAGCTCAAAACCTAATCCGTGCAGAACACGTGTTTTCGTGGTTCTTTTGCTTCGGTCTGCTCCGTAAATTTTGTCGTAACCATAGTTGTAAACGTAGTTCCAAGCCATCGCTATCAATGATATTGCGAGTGCTAAGCCTGCCATTTCACCTGCGCCGTTTCCTGTAATATAGGTTGCAAGCCCTGCCATCAAAACCAAAGCAACCAATTCAAATAGCACCATGTGCAACATGCGTTCTTTATGTGACATTTTTCTAACTCTCTTTACGATTAAATAGCCGCCGATGGGCTAATGACTTGGCTAGATAATATCTACTTAAGTGATAATATAAAGATAGTTAGCATCACATATTGTGATAGTAAGCTTTGGGAGAAACCGAATGTACAACATTGAACAGCTGAAAATGTTTGTGTATGCCGTTGAATTAGGGTCATTTTCTGCTAGTGCTCGTCATTTGGGGAAGGTGCAGTCGGCGGTAAGCCAAGGCATCAGTAATCTTGAAATAGATTTTAATGTTGAGCTTTTTGATCGTTCGACTCGAAAGCCTTCACTAACCAAAGCAGGCGAGCAGTTATTTAAACAGGTGAAAGCGATCGTGCTTCAGGTTGAAGATCTGAATGTGACGGTTAGTGCGATGGGTAGCGGTGAAGAGGGGCTCATCAAAATTGCATTAGATGATTCATTACTGGTTCCGAACTTATCTAAGATCCTTAGTCAGTTCAGTCAACAATTCCCTGCTACTGAAGTTGAACTGGTTGCGTGTACCACAACAGAGGTCAATCCGCTAATTATCGAAGAGAGAGCCGACATTGGATTGATGTTTACCAACTTGGCTTTTGATGTCGGTTCTGAGCCATGCTTTATCGGTCACTTACCGTTTATTGCTGTGTGTCATCCAAGTCATGCGCTCGCAAAAACAGGTGTGGCGAAACTCACTGACATACTCCCGCATCGTCAGTTAATGTTGAGGGGAGACAAAGGCAAGGTGATGGACCAGTTTCCGCTGATTGCCGGAAAGGTATGGTGGTCAAACAGCTTTATTGTGATCAAAGAGATGGTACTTGGCAGTGATATTGGCTGGGCATACTTACCTAGGCACCTCGTCGAAGAGGAGCTGAATAAGCAGCGTTTAGTGGAGATTAATGTCTCATTCGATCACAAAACGTGGTCGCCGCCCGTTGATCTTGTTTTGTCTAAAACACGCTCGAAAGGCCCAGCATTGCTTTGGCTTGAACAAGCATTGAAAGGCCTATTAGACGAAACGTAAGCTGGACGAGACATAAATTGGATCAAACTGAATAAAGAAAAGGCTCACCGTTTAACGTGTGAGCCTTTCTGTTCAAAGTGATACTGCTTTTGTTAGTTCTAGTTCTAGTTCTAGTTCTAGTTCTAGGTGTAGACGTAGATGCTATACGCTAGGTTTAACCGTCTGACCGTTGTAGTACTTGTCTTTCATCTTAAGCGCCACGTTCACTAGATAAATCAACACAGGTACTTCAATCAGTGGACCGATAACACCGGCAAACGCTTGGTCTGAGTTGATACCGAATACTGAGATAGCAACAGCAATCGCTAGCTCGAAGTTGTTACCTGTCGCTGTGAATGCAATTGATGCGTTCTTGTCGTATTCAATACCCATCTTCTTACCAATGAAGAAGCTGATGAAGAACATTGCTGTGAAGTAGATAGTCAGTGGAACAGCAATCAACAATACGTCCATTGGCAGTTCAACAATCATCTCGCCTTTTAGGCTGAACATTAGAACGATAGTTGCCAGTAGTGCAATCAGTGTGATTGGTGAGATGCGTGGAATGAACACATCGTTGTACCACTGCTCGCCTTTCATCGACACAAGGATCTTACGGCTTAGGAAGCCCGCTAGGAATGGGATACCTAGGTAGATAAGAACACTGTGTGCAATATCGATCATCGAGATATCAACCATCATGCCTTCGTAACCAAATACTGGTGGAAGAACGCTGATGAATAGCCACGCCATAAAGCTGTAGCTCACCACTTGGAATGCACTGTTTAGAGCAACCAATGCCGCGCCGTACTCTTTGTTGCCGCCGCCGATGTCGTTCCAAACCAGAACCATTGCCACACAACGAGCAAGACCAATCAGAATCACGCCGACCATGTAACCTGGGTGGTCACCCAAGAAAGTCAGTGCCAATACAAACATCAGAATCGGACCAACAAGCCAGTTCATGATCAAAGATAGTTTGATGGCTTTCTTATCTTTTACCACGGTGCCTAATAGGTTGTAGTTAACCTTAGCCAAAGGTGGGTACATCATTAAGATAAGGCCAATCGCAAGCGGAATGTTGGTGGTACCAACAGACATTGATTCGTTCCACTGTTCGATTTGTGGGAACAAGGTGCCAAGCAGTACACCAATGCCCATGGCGATGAAGATCCACAGCGTTAAGTAGCGATCGAGAAAACCTAATTTTGGTTTCATTATATTGTCTCTTTGGTTGTTATCGTTAATCGTCGAAAAACGATATTTAAAGGCAAAAAATACGCTTAGTTTATTGTGTTCGACAAACTAAGCGTGGTTAATCTATTTTAAAATGGTGTCGATAAGCGATTCAAATTGCTGAATATTATCTCGGTTAATGCGATAGCACATCTTCGGTGGTATCGATTCAGCAGTGATGAAGCCTGAGGTTTTCAAGATTCTTAGGTGCTCTGATACTGTTGATTGAGCCAAACCTAATTCGCTAACCAAGTCACTGTTCAAACAGCCGCCCGATTTTTCTAACGTTGAAAGGATACTCAATATACGAACTCTTGCCGGGTGAGCGAGCGCTTTGGCCAGAGCTGCCATTTGCGTTTCAGCTTCGGTATCACCATGTCCGATTGGTAGAGCACAGCCACCAGTTGTAGGGCAAGTTTCGTTCATATTGATGTTTCGCTTTCCATAATCGTTAAAAGACGATTAATAGTAAGCCCATTTTATACAAGGGTCAATGTGATCTTTCAATTTGCTCTTAAGTTGGATACGAAAATCGATACTTACCATTGAAATTCAACGGACTAAGACTTAGATGAACCAAACCAGTATAACGGCCATTTTTGTTGTGAATCGCTGTTATTCAATAACGCACCAATACCGACCAAAGCGATGCTGCCTACTAATACGGGAGTGAATAAGAACGTCCAATCCACATGCGCGGTACCTGCCAAAGCTATCACAATCGGATTGGCGCCAGCTGGTGGGTGAACCGCTCGAAAGTATTGCATTAGCATGATGGATGAGCCGACAGCGATTGCCATGGTCAAATAAGAATCCCCAAAGCCATATAACGCGATTAAGCCCACAGCAGCTGAAATAAAGTGTCTAGGTTGAGCTAACGGCGATGTAGGCACCGCAAACAGAAGTACGCACGTCGCACCAAATGGCGCCATTAACCACGGGAAGCCAGAGCTTTCTGCTGATAGGCACAAGGTTAAGATGCCCAGCGTACCGCCAATAAAACCTTTAATAAGCTGGCTAATGCTTGCTTTCGGAGGAAGGGCTCCACCACCAGATAGTTTGCTGATCATAATCGTTTCCTCTTCGTTTTCTGTTTTTCACTGTAAGTGTACAGATCTGTACCGTTTGATTTGAATGATACAGATCTGTACACTTCTTGCAACGAGAAATTTAGCTCTACGATTTCAGAGCGAGTTGAGGTTGATGAACGATGAGTAAAAAAGATCTGATTCTGGATGTAGCAGAATCGTTGTTTAATCAGTTTGGTTATACCGCTGTTGGGGTGGATATGATTAGAGATGAGGCAGCGGTTTCTAAGACATCTATGTATCGTCACTTTGGAGCGAAAACCAAGCTGATTGAAGCCGTGTTAGAAAGGCGTCATCAGCGTTTCGAGTCGAGTTTAGAAGCGGCACTATCATCAACGTCTGGATTACAAAACCAACTCGATGCGCTGTTAGATTGGCACCTTGCATGGTTTGAACAACCTGACTTTAAAGGCTGTATGTTCATGCACGCGCTGGCTGAATTTAAAGAGTCTGAAGATGACATTGCGATGCTCTCGCGACAGCACAAAGTTTGGCTCAAAAACAGCATTCGTGATGTGGTAAGAGGTAATGAAGAAGTAGACACTGCAATACTCGAATTACGCAGTGAATCGGTTATGACTTTTATCGAAGGACTTATTATAAGAAATGAGTTTGGTGAGTTAGACGCGAGTGTGCATTCAAATAAAGAAGCTTGTCGAAAAGCATTGCGTTCATTGGCTACTCTAGCGATATAATCGAACGCAGAACCGTTACGAAAGATAACAAAAAATCATAATTTACACTTTAATTTTTACTTATAGGTAAGCCCTGAAATGCCACAACAGAACATCAAATTTATCGCTGCTGATATGGACGGCACTCTGCTTAATGAACATGGAAAGTTAGACCCAGAATTTTTTAATCTTTATGAGCGCTTAGAAGCTCAAGATATTATTTTTGCTGCGGCATCGGGTCGTCAGTACTACAGCTTGATGGAAACCTTTGCCCCGCTAAAAGATCGCATGATGTTCGTTGCTGAAAACGGCACATTAGTGATGCACAAAGGCCAAGAGCTTTACAGTTGCTTACTTGATACTGATGCCATCAAAGAGATCATTAAAGAAGCTCGCGCGATTGAAGGCGCGCATGTGGTGCTATGTGGTAAGAAGTCTGCATACATCGAAACCAAAGATGAGCGTGCTCTAGCGGAGATCTCTAAGTACTACCACCGCCGTGAGCAAGTAGAAGATTTACTGGCGGTAGAAGACGATTTCATCAAGGTGGCTATCTGCCACTTCGACGGTTCACAAGAGAAAGTGAACCCAACTATTGATGCCAAATTCGGTGAGAACTACCAAGTGGTTGTGAGTGCGAAAATTTGGCTAGATGTGATGAACGCTGAAGCGTCAAAAGGTGCGGCGATTAAACATTTACAAAACACATTAGGTTTCACTTACGAGCAGACCATGAGTTTTGGTGATTATCTAAATGACTTGGAAATGCTTAAAGAGAGCTACCACTCTTACGCTATGGAAAATGCACATCCAAAGCTGAAAGAGATTGCTCGTTTTGGCGCGCCAAGTAACGTTGATGCCGGTGTGTTCCAAGTGCTAGAGAAGCTGCTAGCGTAACGCTCTTAAGCTCCAACAGATTTTTATTAAAGCCAACTCGTGAACATGAGTTGGCTTTTTTGTTGGCTACAGATCCAGTTAGTTAAATTTGAACGATTGTTCAGGTTGTTGTAGTCTGAAGATAAATTGGATGCCTGCTTATACAGCGGACATGCCTTATCAATGATCATTTGGAATGACGATGAGCAAGAAACTTCAACTTGATATTATTTCTGACGTGATGTGCCCTTGGTGCGTGGTCGGCTACAAAAACCTAGAGCAAGCCGTTTCAGAGCTTGGCTTAGAACAACAGATTGAACTTGAATGGCAGCCGTTTGAGCTTAACCCTGATATGCCGGAAGAGGGCGAAAACCTGCGTGACCATATCATGAGAAAATACGGTTCTAGCGCAGAAGAGAGTCAACGTTCACGTGAACAGCTTGCGGCTCGTGGCAAAGCGGTTGGTTTCGATTTTAACTTCTATGACAACATGAGAATGGTGAATTCACGCCACCTGCATGTGCTACTGGATTTTGCACTAGCGCACGGTAAACAGACTGAGTTAAAGCTACGCTTCTTTGCTGCTCACTTCACAGAGCAGAAAGACCTGTCTGATCTTGAGGTCATCTCGCAAGAACTTGAAGCGGTTGGGCTAAACTCAACGAAGGCACTGAAGCGCTTAAAGAACACCGACAACTTGAAGCAAATTGAAGCGCAAGAGTTTGAATGGCAACGTATGGGGATCTCAGCTGTTCCTACTGTGGTGTTCAATCGTAAGAGTGCAGTGACGGGCGCGCAGACGGTAGAAACCTACAAGCAGATTCTTCAAGAGCTTGTTGCTGAGTCATAAACGGATCATTGGTATCAATTAGAGTCTGAATTTCATGGAATCACTGTCACTCGCTCAAGCGCAAAAAATTGTACTGCTTTCGCAAAAATTGCCACCTAAGAAGCTGCCACCAAAAAAGCAACGCAATGGGGGCGCTTTAGCGAATACGCTGTCTGCGATTGAAAACCTTGGATATGTGCAAATTGATACCATCTCTGTGATTCAGCGTGCCCACCATCATACGTTGTGGAATCGCAATCAAGACTACCAACTGAATCATCTGGATAAGCTGTTAGAGCGTCGAGAGGTGTTTGAATATTGGTCTCATGCCGCCGCGTATTTACCCATGCGTGACTTTCGATTCAGCCTACATCGCAAGAATGGCTTTGCGATCGGTAAGCTCAAGCATTGGTATAAAAAGGATGACGCACTGATGGCTCATGTTCTCAAACGTATTGAGAATGAAGGGCCGTTGATGGCGAAAGATTTTGAAGGGGATAGGCCAAACCCCGGCGGTTGGGGCGGTAAACCGGCCAAGCAAGCGTTAGAAACATTGTTCATGCAAGGCGACTTAATGGTGCCAAGCCGAGTGAATTTTCATAAGGTGTATGACCTAACCGAGCGAGTTTTACCTAGCGGAATTGATACCTCTGAACCGACAGAACAAGAGTACATCGAGCATCTGATAACACGTTATTTAGAGGCTAACGGAGTTGGAATAGTGTCGGAAATGAGTTACCTACTTAAGAACACTAAGCCTCTGATTCAGAAAACACTCCAACAGATGCTTGAAGATAAGCAGGTGCTGAAAGTGGATATTCAAGGTTGTGATTATTATGTCCTGCCTGATGCGTTTGATCTGCTGAATCAACCCCTTTCCAGAACCAAGCTAAAGATACTGTCTCCGTTTGATAACCTGTTGATTCAACGAAAGCGAATGCAATCATTGTTCAACTTTGACTACCTCCTTGAGTGCTATGTGCCAGAGGCCAAGCGTCAGTTTGGTTACTTTAGTTTGCCGATTCTGTGGCAAGGTAAGCTGGTGGCGCGAGTGGATTGTAAGGTCGACAGGAAGACCCGTTTACTCAATATTCGCAACTTGGTTGTTGAAGATAGAGTTAAAACTCATGAGTCATTGATTCACGCTTTGTGCGAAGAACTTAAACACTTCATGGTGTTCAACCAATGTGATGAGATGATCGTCCATAACACCACACCTTCTGATCTTGGCAAACGCTTGATGAACCATTGGCAAACAGTCTAGCGATCTTTGTTGTTTAAAAACTCTTCGTTACTTAAAAGCCTCTTTGCTAATTCGTCAGCGCTTAGTTACTCAGAAAGAGCGGCTAATAAAAACTCGACAAAAGTTCGGTTCTTTAAAGAGAGTTGCTTAGTTTTGTAGAGCAAGTGAATCGGCTTGGGTAACGGCGCCATGCCGGGCAAGATCTCCAATAGCATCCCACGCTCAATTTCTTCGGCAACTAAGATAGTCGGCTGTAACAACACGCCTACGCCTTGAAGGGCTGCATATCGCAACACATCACCATTATTCGACATCAAGCGCACACGATCTTTATTCGGTGTGGCGTGAGGAGCTTGGCTGCTGTAACTGAACCCAAGCGACGGGTGCTGCGCCAAGTCTTCTAGTACTCTGATTTCAGCATGTTGGTTTAGGTAAGCGGGCGCGGCGCAATAACACATCTCATAATCCCCTAAATACCTTGCGACCAAACTGGAATCAGACAGGTCACCGATTCGCACAATCAAATCAATATCGGAGGAATAAGGATCGACAAGGTCGTTGTTCAGCACGAGTTCGACATTAATCGTTGGGTGATGCGCGAGGAACTTAGCCACAATCGGGGCAAGCACCTTGTTCCCGTAGGTAACCGGGCAGTTTATCTTTACCGTCCCTTGTGGCTGGTTTTCTAAGGTCTGAATCAGGTTCTCTGCATTGCTGATGTCTTCGAGAATTCGCTTACATTCTCGATAATAAAGCTGCCCTGAATCGGTTAACGATTGCTTACGCGTGGTGCGGTGGATCAGTTGAGAATTCAAACTGGTTTCTAAGGAATGGACATGTTTACTGATCATGGTCGCCGACAAGTTGAAGTGGTTTGCGGCGCTACGAAAGCTGCCTTGTTCCACTACGTAGATGAAGACTTTCATGCTGGTTAACTTATCCATTGAACACTCTTGGTTGATAAACAATAAACAAAAGGTGAGTTTATCAATTATTAGGGGTTAATTATATTAATGGCAAACCGATAATTAACTAAAATAAGAGCGTGAAATGCCTCAAACGAATGAAACCATCTTTGTTACTGCCGAACTTAAGATCAAAACCAACATAGAGCGAGCTGCTGCGATCGAAGCTATCGAACAGTTTTGTTTAGACATGCAAAGCGAACCGGGCTGCCTACAAGCGATTGCAACCTATGATCAAAGCCAAAGCGATCGTGTGATTTTGCTTGAGCAATACGCTAACCGTGCAGCGATCAATCAGCACTTTGTGATGCCTCATACCAAAGCGTTTATTGAACGTGACATTACCGAGTTGGTTCAAGCATTCGAAACGCAACGTGGACCTATCAAAGCACAAGAGCAGGAGATCTAAGACATGAAATGGGGAATCCTAGGAACCAGCTTTATCTCAGGCGTAATGGCGGATGCGATCAAAGGCGATGCTCAAAGCGAGCTGTATGCCGTTGCTGGTCGTACTGAAAAAACACTAAACGAGTTTGCTGCCCAATACCAACCAACATTAACCTTCAACAGCTATGAAGCTTTGATTGAAGATGAGTCAGTCGACATTATCTATATTGCCCTACCAAACCACGTTCACCACGAATACATGATTAAAGCCGCTCAAAAAGGCAAAGCGATCTTGTGTGAGAAGTCTCTGTCGGTTGATATGGAAAAAACCGAGCAAGCTTTGCAAACGGTGAAAGAAGCGGACGTATTCTTTGCTGAAGGTCTGATGTACTTAAACCATCCACTCATCGCCAAGCTTCATCAAGAACTAGCAACCGGTGAGATTGGCGAAGTGCGATCAATTCAGGGTTCATACGTTGCTGCGATTGACCAGTTCGTGAATCCTGCAAGCAAAGGCGCGTTGTACAATTTGGGTTGTTATCCAATGTCTCTGATTCACTCTGTCGCGCAGCAGCAGTTCGGTGAGGGTGTGTTCGATGATGTGCAGATCTCGGCAATCGGCCGACGAGGCGAAGATGGCAATATCTGTGAATCTTCGGCGATGATGCGTTTCAATGACCGTTTTACCGCGCAAATCCACACTGCTGAAGATCACGGCTTAAAGCATGGTTTTACGATCCTAGGTAGTAAAGGCTGCATTACTCTTGATACCAACCCATGGTTACCGACGGCAGAAAATACGTTTACGGTAGAGATCTATGAAACGTCGACACGTGAAGTGAAAGTTGAAGCGCAAGGCGATGGTTTCCATTATCAAGTGCGCAATATCCGCCAAGCGGTTGAGCAAGGTGACACACAACTTGCTGCACCGATGGCGACTCATCAAGACTCTCGCGTAATCATGAAGTTACTGACTGATTGGGAACAAGCGGCGAGCTAAGATCTTCGTAAATTCGTATTCGCCTCATGTTTGATTGCCTCGGCAGTGATCAAGCATGAGGTTTCTTCTCTATATTCGACTCGCCTCTTCCCAATAAATACTTTGCATTTGAAACCGCCACAGTGTCCAATATCAGGTAGTACGAAACTGACCGAAAAACCTTATTTTTTAAGGTGTTAAATAGGACCTTTACCGCATGCGTAAATCAGATAAGAAAATCGAGAATCAAATCAGAGACGTGTTAACGGACGTTTGTGAAGATACGTTGAAAAGCTACGATGGTTTTCTTTGGGTGACTCATACGGTCAATTTCTCTTCATTCCCGCAAAGTTTGAAAATCGTCTGCGTATTCGATACCAATCAGGATAGAACGAACTTCTTAGAGGGAGGAGGTCAGCAGGAGGTCTCTGTTGCTATCCAAAAGGCGTTTAGTCAGGTTGGGATTACATTGAAGAATATCGATAAGCACGTCAGTTACGATACACAAGAAAATTGCGACCGCGACCATCAAGGGAAGTGGAACCATAGACTTTAAGAAGCTTTCGTAAGAGTCCTTATTGGTTCGTTAACTAAAGAACGAAAGCCTACGCGAGGTAGGCTTTGTTACTGAGTTTTGTTTTGTTATTTAATTGCGGTGCAAAAGCTAACGTCTGAATGCTGAGTTTGCGGATCGTAGCTGTGGTAGAGCTCAAAACAAGGTCGGTCTTCGGTTTCAATGCCGGATTCAATGACGTTACTCATTAAATCATCCCATGCTTTTGCATATTGACCGACTTCGGTGATCGTTTGTCTCATCACCGCATATTGCCCACCGGGAAAATCTTTTAATTCGATCCCACTTGGCACTTCAGTGTCGTCTGAAACCATCAAGCAGATGTCTGTTCGACACTTATCTGTTGGAGTGATTTCTGGATTGTCATGATATATAAAGATGCAACTATTACTCGCTAGTCCTTTCATTTCTGCCCATTGATAAAGACGACCGCTTGGCTCTTCATAGCCTTGTCCATAGGGGCCGGTCACTCGTACATACGCCAGTTTTGATGCTTCAAATTGTTGTGTTTTCATTGTCATACTCCATGTTGTTGGTTCGGAGTCAGTATATGAATTGCTTGCGACTGCATCGTTTCCATTCTTGCGCAACGTGTGTCCAATCTTGCTATTTCGAGTTAGCTCGCTGAACGCTTGGTAATCTTCGCAATCGCGAAATGCACTCGGTGTGACACCGAAATGTTGTTTGAATGCCTTGGCAAAGCTCTGAGACGACGAAAAGCCATAATCCAATGCGAAGTTAATAATAGGTTGTTTGGATTTGAAGAGATCATTGGCTGCCGCTTCGAGTCTCAATCGTCTGATGAAATCAGCAAGCGTCTCGCCTTGAACGGCCTTAAAAGTACGATGAAAATGGTAGGGTGAAAAGTTGGCTAACGCCGCTACCTCTGGCAGGTTTAATGGCTCATTAAAGCGTTTTTCTAGATAACGGATAACGGGAATCAGCCGTTTGTGATAGTCAACTTTCATTGCTTTGCTCGTCTGTCTTGGCTTGTTTTGGTATTAGACAGAGAGCCTAACCTATTCAAATTGAGTTTCAATATTCACAGTGTAAAGGTGAGATGGACAAAGGGGATCATGTGATGAACTGGGGGGTTCAGAAGGCTCTAGAGGTTTTGCATTTCGACTGATTGATGATTGAAGCCAATTGATCTTGCAGCATTAAGCAGAGCTTGTTGGGTTTTGAACACTCTTGGTTTCAGCTTTCTGTCAGACTCTAAGAAACTATTTACTCCCCATTTATTGCTTCGAACCATTAGATAATAACCATCATTATTTGGAGAGTTAACGGCGACGGCTGATTCTAGATCACCACGCTTGAAGTGATGTTTAAATTCGCGCAACAACATAAAAAGTCCATTTTAGTAGATAAAGAAAAGGGAGCTCATGCTCCCTCTTTGGTTGATCTTCTAATTACAAGAATGCGCGGTATGGCAGTTCTGGGTCATTCTTAAAGATATCTGCAAAACCACGGAAGTGCTGGTAGTGCATGCGACCTTTATCTGTTGGGTAAGTGTATCGACCACCGACTTGCCAGAAGAAAGGCGCGAAGCCGTATTGCAGACGCTCTTTCTTCATGTTCCACAGCATTTCAATTTCACGTGGGTCATTTTGGAAGTTAGCCCAGATATCGTGGTGGAAAGGAACAACGACTTCACAATCCAAAGATTCAGCGGCACGTAAAATGTCTGAAGATGTCATTTTGTCAGTCACGCCACGTGGGTTTTCACCGTAAGAAAGCAGTGCAACGTCGATCTTGTGGTCATTACCGTGCTTTGCGTAGTAGTTTGAGTAGTGAGAGTCACCAGAGTGGTAAACTGAACCGCCTGTCGTTTCTACTAGGTAGTTCACTGCACGATCGTCCATGCCACCTAAGATATCAGTGTCTAAAGAAGAAGTGCCTTCAGGAAGTGTCACGAGTGCAGTACGGTCGAATGCATCAAGAACCTTAATATTGACGTCTTTGATCTTAATCTCGTCGCCAACTTTCGCGATAACACAACGATCTTCTGGCACACCCCATTTCATCCATAAATCAACACACGCTTTAGGACCAATGAATTTAACGTGCTCGCCACAGTTTTGTAGAACGGCTGCAGCAACGTTGATGTCAATGTGGTCGCCGTGATCATGAGATGCCATAACCGCATCGATCTCTTTAATAGCGAAAGGGTCCAATGGGAAGATTGCAGTACGTAGGTTTGGCTGAAGTGCTTCAACACCGCCCATACGCATCATTTGGTGCTGGTTTTTCATTTTTTGAACAGCTTGTGTTTTTTTACCAGTACCACACCAGAAGTCCATTGATAGGTTTGCACCACCTTCTGATTTTAGCCAAATACCTGTACAGCCAAGCCACCACATAGAAAATGTATTCGGTTGCACGACAGTTTGCTCGATCTCTTCATTTAACCATGTGCCCCACTCAGGGAATGTATTCAGGATCCAAGACTCGCGAGTAATTTCGTTTACGTTGCTCATGATAATACCTTTTATTTCAATAATTTGATTAATTTTGGATGTAGGGAACCGAGCGCCCTAATTTTGATTAAGGCACTGAGCTAAATTTATTATTATTTGGTGGGCTTGCTCGCCCTGGATTTAAACTAGGATGACTTGCGTCCCTTGTGCTTCAATCCGCTTAACGACGTCTGGGTTGGCTTCTTTACCGGTGATGACTATGTCAATTTTCTTAGCGCTGCAAAATAGCATTCCAGTACGTTGTCCAACTTTTGAACTATCGACCACGACGACAAGCTTATCGACCTGTTCGAGCATTTGTTGTTCGGCTACGGCCGTTAACATGTCGGCCTTGTACAGCCCGGCATCCGTTAAGCCTTTACCTGAGGTGAACATCCAATTTCCCGCATAACCGCCTAATGAATTAGGGGCAGGGTTTAGAAAGATGTTCTGCGCTTTGTTGTATTGACCACCAATGATGATGACATCGTCATGATCTTCGTTGATCAAGTAGCTTGCGAGTGGGAAGTAGTTCGTTACGATCTGAACATCTTCCCCACATAACTGTTGTCCAAGTAGGAACGCAGTAGAACCACAGTTGATAACGACTGTATCGCCAGCCTCGCAAAGTCCAGCTGCTGCTTGTGCAATCTCAGCTTTCTCTTCATAGAAATCAGTGCTGTTTATATTGAGTGGTGACCACTTTCTCTTCTGAGTCTCTACTCGTTCTGCACCGTTTCGAATTTTTCTAAGCCTACCAACTTCATCCAGTTTAGCGATGTCGCGTCTTGCTGTAGCTGGTGAAACGCTAAATTTATCAATGATATGTGAGACGTTTATTGTCTGCATATCTTCTAACAGCGACACAATGCCGTTATGTCTTTGTACTTCATTCATATTTATCACTCTTTATGTCGTTGTGACAATTTGATGATTACTTTTGATTTGTTTTGATTCTAATAATCACCGTCATGATTGTCAAACTACATCGCTATAAAAACCAGATCTTAATCACAATCATTTTTAAGTCATTGATTTTATTCATTTTGTTGTTTTTCGATGTGATCCGAAGCTCAATTAGGCACATTCTGGGTGTGGTTAATTGATATAAATCAAAGTAATCACAAGTGAGCATTGAATGATTACTTTTGATTGGTAAAGTTTAGTTCGTGAGCAAAACTAGACATCATCACATCCTACAAACCATTAAAATTAAAAATTAATCAGGGGTAAAGATATGGAATTCTTATACGATATTTTCTATATTTTTTACAGTCAGGTAATGACCAAAGCACCATTGCTACTCGGTCTTGTTACTTGTCTGGGTTACATTCTACTCAAGCGTGACGCAACAACTATTATCTCCGGCTCTATTAAAACCATCGTTGGTTTCATGATAGTTCAGGTAGGTGCAGGAACATTGGTAGCGGGTTTCAAACCGGTGATTTTGAAAATGAGTGAGATTCATGGATTGACGGGGTCAGTGATAGACCCTTACACAACCATGATGTCTACCATGGAAACCATGGGCGACAATTACTCTTGGGTCGGGTATGCAGTACTGTTGGCACTGGGACTGAACATTCTTCTTGTTGCCTTCCGCCGCATTACTGGTATCAGAACCATCATGCTGACGGGACATATTATGTTCCAACAAGCTGGTCTCATTGCTGTTTTCTACTTCGTGCTTGGCGCAGGTATGTGGGAAACCATCATCTATTCAGCAATATTGATGGCGTTGTACTGGGGTATCTCGTCAAATATCATGTTCAAGCCGACTCAAGAAGTGACTGGCGGGGCGGGTTTCTCTATTGGTCACCAACAACAGTTTGCGTCATGGGTAGCGACAAAGGTTGCTCCTAAGCTTGGCGACAAAAATGACAGCGTTGACCACATCAAACTGCCTAAATGGTTACACATTTTCCACGATAGCATCGCAGCGACAACGTTAGTCATGACTGCTTTCTTCGGCATTATTCTCCTTTCATTTGGTCTTGATAATCTTCAAGACATGGCAGGGAAAACACACTGGTTTATCTATATTTTCGAAACTGGTCTGAAATTCGCAGTCGCTATTCAAGTTATTGTAACGGGCGTCCGTATGTTCGTAGCGGAGTTATCAGAAGCCTTTAACGGTATTTCTCAACGTCTTATTCCTAATGCTGTTTTAGCAATCGATTGTGCAGCTATCTACGCATATTCTCCAAATGCAATGGTATTCGGTTTCATGTGGGGCGCTGTTGGCCAATTCACAGCCGTTCTTGCAATGTTAGCCTTTGATTCTCCTATCATGATTATTCCTGGCTTTATCCCTATGTTCTTCTCGAACGCAACTATCGGTGTGTTTGCTAACCACTTTGGTGGCTGGAAAGCGGTAATGAAGATCTGTTTCGTGATGGGCATCATCGAAGTGGTTGGTTCTGCTTGGGCAATTCATATCTTTGCTCAATCGGGTGCAGAGTTTAATGGCTGGATGGGGATGGCTGACTGGGCTCTCGTCTTCCCACCTATCATGCAAGGTATCTCGAGCTCTAATATGTTCTTCTTCGGGATTCTGGCTTTAGCTGGTGTCTACATGTACTTCGCTTCTAAGCAACTACGAGCTGAAGAAGACGCAGAAGCTGCTGCTGAAACAATGACCGCAGTAACGCCTGAAGGCATCGAGGTTGAAATCGCAGTACCACAACAATCGACAGCAACCGCTGAAGCACCATCTGCTTCAACAACGGCAGCTTCTACGACGTCAGCTTCTGCAACGTCAGAAATTCGCGTCTCACCAGCAGCTGACCAGAAACCGGTTCGTGTCTTAGTGTGCTGTGGTTCAGGTCAAGGTTCGTCAATGATGTGTTCTAAGAAAATCAAAGAGTACTTGGACAAGAAAGGCATCCCAAGCTCGACCTTTAACAGCGCCATTACTGATTACAAATCGCACCTTGGTTCATTCGACATCATCGTTACGTCGGTTGCGCTTGCAGCGAAGATCACTGGCCTGCCGGAAGGTAAGCAACAATTAGCGGTTAAGAACATGATCATGGTGAAAACTTTCGGCGACGAACTGGTTTCCATCATTGAGAACAACTTCCACAAATAATGATAAACGGCTCAGTGGTCTCGCACTGCTGAGCCAATAAAAACAATTATATAAGTGAGCAATAACATGAACTTAAAAGAATCTCTTATCAGGAATAACTCTATCCTACTGAACGCAAAAGCATCTGACTGGAAAGCCGCAATTAAGCTTGGTACTGATGCATTGGTTAAAGCTGGCATTACTGAAGAGCGTTACTACGATGCGATTACTAAAGCGATTGGTGAAGAGGGCCCTTACATCTGCATTCATGATGCGTTCGCACTGCCTCATTGCCGTCCTGAAGATGGCGTGATTCGTACCGGCTTTGCGTTAACGGTTCTTGAAACGCCGATCATCTTTGAAGGTGTTGATGAGCCTGTTGATGTGCTGATCACGCTTGCGGGTAAGGATTCAGAAGAGCACATCGAAGGGACGATGCAAGTGGCGAACTTGATTGAATTTGACGAAGATTTCTCGAAACTTCGTGCCTGCAAAAGCCCAGAAGAAGTCGCGCGTTTAATTGATGCTGCTTTGTTGCAAGCGGAAGCGGCTTAAGGAGTCGATATGTCTAAATATAGCCAATTGAAACAACGTGTCTTAGAAGCGAATTTGCAGCTTCCGAAGTACGGTTTGGTGACATTCACTTGGGGAAACGTCTCTGAGTTTGATCGTGATAACGGTGTGATAGCTATAAAACCATCCGGTGTCGAGTACTGCGACATGACAGCGGAAGACATGGTGGTCGTCGATCTAGAAGGCAACATTGTTGAAGGGAAACTTAATCCTTCAAGTGATACCGCAACTCACTTGGAGCTTTACAAAGCTTTCCCTGAGGTTAATGGCATTGTTCACACGCATTCACGCAGTGCCACAATTTGGGCACAAGCCGGTATCGATATTCCAGCATTGGGCACCACTCATGCTGACTATTTCTACGGTGACATCCCATGTACACGTCGATTGTCTCACTCTGAAATTGCTGAAGAGTACGAGAAAAATACCGGCTTGGTGATCATTGAAGAGTTCAAGCAACGTCGAATTGATCCAATGGCCGTTCCAAGCGTGATAGTTGCAGGACATGCGCCTTTCTCTTGGGGCAAAGATGCCAACGATGCGGTTCACAACGCGGTGGTGCTAGAGGAAGTGTCTGCAATGGCGTTGGCAACGCGCACTTTGAACAGCGGCATCAAAATTCAGCCAGAGCTATCAGATAAACACTACCTGCGTAAGCACGGTGAAAATGCTTATTACGGCCAACAGTAAATAGGCTGTTCGTTTAAGTAGGCTGTTTAAGTAAGCCGTTTAACGAGCTTCGATTCCAAGTAGTTTCAATATTGATTAGGCCTGATTTCAGGGAATAAGTGAGAGGACTCTATGTATAAAGTGTTGGCGTTAGATCTCGATGGAACCGTGTTAAAGGATGATCACACGATTCATCCAGACGTGAAAAAGGCGATTCAAGAAGCCAAACAAAGTTGCCATGTCGTGATTGTGACTGGTCGACACCACACAGCTGCACGACCTTATTACTACGAATTGGGGTTAGATACGCCAATCATTTGTTGTAACGGTACTTATGTTTATGACTATCAAACTGAAACGGTACTGACTCAAAACGCAATAGATAAAGACAACGCGTTGACCTTCATCGATATGGCAGACGAGTTTCAGCTCAAAATGGTCATGTACATCACGCATGCCATGACGTACTCACACTACAACCCATTTGCCTACATGTTGGCATTGGAAAGTTGGGCGGAAACGGCACCAGAGCAGCATCGCCCTCAAATTTACCAAGTGGAATCATTCATTGAAACGGCTCAGCAAGCCGAACACGTTTGGAAGTTTGTGGTGGAAGGCAGCCAAGACTCAGTAGACCGTTTAATGCAACACCCATGGATAGAAGAGAACTTCAACGGTGAACGTTCTTGGTCAAACCGAATTGATTTTGCTGCGAAAGGTAACAGTAAGGGCCTACGCCTTGCTGAATACATTGCAGAGCTCGGTTATCAAGCCGACGACGTCATAGCTGTCGGTGATAACCACAACGACATATCCATGCTCAAGTACGCCGGATTAGGCGTAGCGATGCTCAATGCTGATGACATCGTCAAGTCACACGTTCAATGCGTGTGCTCAACAAATAACAACCATGATGGCTTAGCCCGTCTAATACGTGAACAAATTAAAGGATAACAACATGACTAAACCAATGATTCAGATCGCCCTAGACCAAACAAACCTTCCAGCTGCCATTGAAGTGGCAAACAATGTTGAAAGCTTTGTTGATGTGATTGAAGTGGGCACTATTTTGGCTTTCGCCGAAGGCATGACGGCGGTTTCTATGCTTCGTAAAAACCACCCAGACCATATCCTTGTATGCGATATGAAAACCACCGATGGTGGCGCAATCCTAGCGCGCATGGCTTTTGAAGCGGGTGCTGATTGGATTACGGTTTCTGCTGCTGCACACATCGCAACCATTGGTGCATGCAAGAAAGTTGCTGATGAATTTAATGGTGAAATCCAAATCGAAATCTACGGTAATTGGACAATGGACGACGCTCAATCTTGGGTCGACTTAGGTATTTCACAAGCGATTTACCACCGTTCTCGTGACGCTGAATTAGCCGGTGTGGGCTGGACTGAAGAAGATCTCGTGAAGATGCGTGCCTTGTCTGAAATGGGCATCGAGCTTTCTATCACGGGCGGTATCGTGCCTGAAGACCTTTACCTATTTGAAGGCATTAAAGCGAAAACCTTTATCGCGGGCCGTGCACTTGCAGGCGACAAAGGTAAAGAGACAGCAGAAGCGCTAAAAGCTCAGATCGACCGTTACTGGAACTAGGAGGCGCTATGTACCAAAACTTATTGCGTCACCGGATAGGGCTTTATGAGAAGGCTCTACCTAACGAACTCAGTTGGGAAGATAAGCTCGTAACGACCAAAGAGCTTGGTTTTGATTTCCTAGAGATATCGGTCGATGAATCAGACGAGCGTCGTAGCCGACTAGATTGGAATGACGAAGAAGTGTATGCCTTGCGTCGCCTTTGTGAAAAGCATGGTATCCCGTTGCAATCCATGTGTTTAAGCGCGCATCGCAAGTTCCCATTTGGATCTACTGACCCTGCGATTCGAGAACAAGCGGTTATCCATATGGAGAAAGCGATCTCGTTGGCTTATAAGTTGGGTATTCGTACCATCCAACTGGCTGGGTATGACGTTTACTACGAGCCAGCGGATAAAGTGACTCACCAGAGGTTCATTGAAGGCATGAAGCTTTCGGCGCAGTTGGCGGAAAGAGCGGGCGTAATGCTTGCTGTGGAAATCATGGATACCGATTACTTGAATTCTTTGAGTAAGTTCGAAGTGCTGAGTCGCGAAGTCAATTCACCGTATTTCACGGCGTATCCGGATGTGGGCAATATTTCTGGTTGGAATTACGACATAGTGACTGAGCTAAAACTGAGTAAGCCTCATATCACTCAGATCCACCTCAAAGACACTTATAAAGTGACTGACGAGTACAAAGGGCAGTTTCGAGACTTAGTGATTGGTGATGGTGAAGTTGACTTCAATGCCATTTTTGAAACGTTGAAAGAGACTGAGTGTGTCGTACCACTCGTGATCGAGATGTGGGCTCAAGATGAATGTTGGAAAGAGAACATTCTCACAGCACAAAAACGACTGAATGATGTTTGTGTGCAAACGGGTGTTCCGATGTTGTTTGACCACTAACTCTACTTAGAATGATTAACTGGTTTCTCTTTGCGTTCTTCATGCTCCTAACGAAAAGAGAAAATGCAGCATATTGCCCCCAATATGCTGCATTTTTATATCAACTCGGCACTTTAAGTTATTTAGAGCAGCAGAAGTTATGTCAATTTCGCAATAGCTACAGTGTTTAAACAGCAATCGTCACATGATCACGGCCCACTTCAGCCATCTGAATCAGGTAGTCCGTGTGGTATTTTTTCTTGATGACGATTTGGCTACCGATTTCAGCAACAATCTTTACCACTTCCAACGCATCAGAAGGATGCAATGAAGAGTCTTTTGAAATTTCGATATTAACGCCTAAATTTGCCAATTTGATGATGTCGCTAGAATGCATGGTCGTGTCCAAGGTATTTGATTTTCGTGGACTATATCATCTTCAATTTATGCAACTCTACTCTGCCCAGCCTAAAATTTCGGTCGATGCTCTCAATCTATGATTCCAATATGTAAGTAGTCGATCTAACTCACAAATTGCGGGTATCAATAACCTCAATGTGAGGGTGACGCTATGTGCTTAGTATTTACTTTATATACTGCCCCTATTAAGTGATTGGCTTGCTGATCTTCAATAGGGGCATTTTTGGATCGGGCACTCATCAAAACTAATATTCTTTTGGATCTCTCAGTATGAAAATTGTTATTGCACCAGACTCGTTTAAAGAATCTCTATCTGCTGTATCGGTGGCGGCGTGCATTGAAAAGGGCTTTCGTGAAATCTTCCCTGACGCTGACTACGTGACCTTGCCTTTGGCTGATGGTGGCGAAGGTACGGTAGATGTATTGCTACAAGGCTTAGCAGGGCAAAAGCGAACACATCAAGTTGAAGGGCCGTTGGGCGCATTGGTTCATGCTGAATGGGCGATGCTTGAGCCATCCGATAGCAACCCGAACAAAACGGCATTGATTGAAATAGCTGCTGCATCGGGTTTGGACTTGTTGAAACCAGAGCAGCGTGATCCGTTGATTGCTTCTTCATTCGGCACAGGGCAATTGATTTTGGAAGCGATAGAGCGGGGTGCTCAAACCATCATTCTTGGATTGGGTGGCAGTGCGACCAACGACGGTGGTGCAGGTATTGTTCAAGCTCTAGGTGGGCGCTTGTTAGATAGTAAAGGGCAAGATGATGATGGACAAGAGCTTGGCAGAGGTGGTGCTGCACTTGCAGAGCTCGCATCAATAGATCTTACCGGCTTAGATTCGCGCTGTGCAGATGTCGAATTGATTGTGGCGTGCGATGTCGATAATCCGTTGTGTGGTGACAACGGTGCTAGCCATATATTCGGCCCACAAAAAGGGGCGACATCCGAACAAGTCTTGATGTTGGATAAGGCGCTAGCGAATTTTGCTCAAATCGCTGAATCGCAAGGTTGTGTTGGTGGTGAACCCGTTCAAGAGCGTGCTGGTTATGGCGCGGCTGGTGGCACGCCGATGGGACTTGGTCTGCTATTTAATATGCAGATTAAACCGGGGATTGAGATGGTGCTTGATGTTCTTCAAGCCGATGAAGTACTGAAAGGTGCTGACCTTGTGATTACTGGCGAAGGGCAAATGGACAACCAAACGCTACAGGGAAAAACACCTTATGGCATTGCTAAACGTGCGAGCTTACAAGGTATTCCCACCATAGGAATTGCAGGATCTTTAGGTACTGAAGTCGAAGCTTTATATGGTGAAATGAGCAGCTTGTTTGGAACGGTACGTTCTCCTCAACCACTCAATCAGGTACTGCAAGAGGCAGAAATGAATCTAACCAGAACAGCAAGAAATATAGCAGCGACGCTCAAGCTAGGAAGAAAGATACTGAGCTAATCAGTGTGTTCCATCGTTGTTTCTAAGTTGGCCGATTAATAGGTTTTATAGATTATAACGATAAATACAAACGATTATATTTTATGCCATTAGAGGTCTATTCTATATCCATAGTATTTTAGGGGCTTTTGAAAGGAAGCCAGTATAAATATCAAGGTGCACTCACTATTGCTGCACCTTTGGACCTTAAGGAATAGATCATGAGTAAAAAACTAACTACAGCTGCGGGTTGTCCTGTTGCTCATAACCAGAATGTTCAAACTGCGGGTAAACGCGGTCCTCAACTTCTTCAAGATGTTTGGTTTTTAGAAAAAATGGCGCATTTTGACCGCGAAGTCATTCCAGAGCGTCGTATGCACGCGAAAGGTTCAGGCGCTTACGGCACATTTACTGTTACGCATGACATTACCAAATACACCAAGGCAAAACTGTTTTCTGAAATAGGTAAACAGACCGACCTGTTTGCACGTTTTACAACAGTTGCGGGTGAGCGTGGTGCCGCTGATGCTGAGCGTGATATCCGCGGCTTTGCATTGAAGTTTTATACTGAAGAAGGCAACTGGGATATGGTGGGTAACAACACCCCAGTATTCTTCCTTCGTGATCCTCTTAAGTTCCCAGACTTAAACCACGCGGTTAAACGTGACCCGCGCACCAATATGCGCAGCGCGAAGAACAATTGGGATTTCTGGACATCTCTACCTGAAGCGCTTCACCAAGTCACCATCGTAATGAGTGACCGTGGTATTCCTGCTACTTACCGTCACATGCACGGTTTTGGTAGCCACACGTTCAGCTTTATTAACGCAGACAACGAGCGTTTCTGGGTGAAATTCCACTTCAAATCTCAGCAAGGTATTAAGAACTTATCTGATGCAGAAGCCGGACAATTGATCGGGAATGATCGCGAGAGCCACCAACGTGATTTACTAGACAGTATCGACAACCAAGACTTCCCTAAATGGACGTTGAAAGTGCAAGTGATGCCAGAAGCGGATGCAGCGACAGTGCCATACAACCCGTTCGATTTGACTAAGATCTGGCCACACACAGATTATCCATTAATAGAAGTGGGTGAGTTTGAATTGAACCGTAACCCACAAAACTTCTTTGCTGAAGTTGAGCAGTCGGCATTCAACCCTGCCAACGTGGTTCCGGGTATCAGCTTCTCACCAGACAAGATGCTACAAGGTCGTTTGTTTGCTTATGGTGATGCGCAGCGTTACCGTTTGGGTGTTAACCATCAGCATATCCCAGTGAACGCACCTCGTTGCCCAGTACACAGCTACCACCGTGATGGTGCGATGCGTGTGGATGGTAACTTTGGTAGCACATTGGGTTATGAGCCAAACAACGAAGGTCAATGGGCTGAGCAACCAGATTTCGCTGAACCAGCATTGAACTTAGATGGAGCAGCGGCACACTGGGATCACCGCGAAGATGAAGATTACTTCTCACAACCGGGTGACTTGTTCCGTCTAATGACCCCAGAGAAGCAAGCGATTCTGTTTGATAACACTGCTCGTAACCTAGGCGGCGTTCCTAAAGAGATTCAACTGCGTCACCTAAGACACTGTTACAAAGCCGACCCTGCATACGGTGAAGGCATTGGTAAACTGCTTGAAATCGACGTGAGCGAATTTAAGTCGTAATCAATAAACTCGTTTAAATAGTCAGAAGGCCGCTGAGTTAATCACTCAGCGGCCTTTATTGATCATGCGAGTATTAGTTGGCCTCTATTCGCGATCCATGTGAGTAGTGCGAATTTCCTGAAGTTCAGTACCATTTCTACTGATAGTTTTTACCTATCGAATTGATAAATATATCCCATTATCTTTATAAGATGGACGGGATTATCCTACGGCTATCAGTTCATAAAGTAATAGAGTTTGAGATGAGTAAAAGCGCATTAATTGTTGAAGGTGGGGCAATGAGAGGCATCTTCGCTGCCGGAGTGTTGGACGCCTTTATGCAAGACGATTTCCGTCCCTATGATTTTGCCATCGGTGTATCTGCGGGCGTGTCAAACCTTGTTGGTTACTTATCTCAAGCGCCAAAGCGCAGCTATAACGTGATTACTACCATGGCGACCGACAAAACCTTCTTTAATCCAACTCGCTTTGCCAAAGGCGGTAACTTGGTGGACGTGAAGTGGTTGTGGGATGAATCTAACCAACGTTACCCACTCGATTGCGGTCAGCTGTTTTCAAGTATCCCACTCATTGCTGCTGTAACAAACGTCGATACTGGCAGTGCGGATTACTATCATATCAAGCCAGAAAACCTCTCTAACGTGGTGGAAGCGACAACCGCGCTACCTATCGCTTACCGTGAAACGCCGTGCTTCTCTGGTGGTTGTTATACCGATGGTGGTGTAGCCGATTCAATTCCGGTTCGTGAAGCATACCGTCGCGGCGCACGAGACATTACGGTGATTCTTTCTCATCCTTTGAGTTACCGAATGAAGCCTCAAAAGCACCAATGGATGCTGAAAAAACTATTAAAGAAATTCCCTAACATTGCAGAATCGATGGCAGTGCGTGCTGAAAACTACAACCAGTCTCTGGAGTTCATTCGTAACCCACCCAAAGATGCGACCATTAAAGTGATAGCGCCGCCAGAAGCGTTCGCAGTGAAGCGACTGACTATGGATCAAAGTACTCTTAATGCCGGTTATGAGATGGGTGTTAAAGCAGGGGAAGAGCACCTTTCTATTCGAAAAGGCGTGTATGGTTTAGACACCGAAGATTGCCATTTCTGCGTCTAGGAACTGTTTTAGAATACTAGATAAACGAAAAAGCCACGCTGTTCACTTAGGAATAGCGTGGCTTTGTATTTGTGGAGCTAGTTTGTTTTTAACTCAGTCTGCTATTAGCTCAGTCTGCTATTAAACGAGTTCGTTGCCGCTGGTGTTGCCAGTAAAGAAGGCATCAACACTGGTGAGCGTTGTATTGGCGATGTTGAACAATGCATCTTTAGTCAAGAAGGCTTGGTGACCAGTGAACAATACGTTGTGACAAGCAGATAGGCGACGGAATACGTCATCGACAATCACGTCGTTAGATTTGTCTTGGAAGAACAACTCTTTCTCATTGTCGTAAACATCAAGACCAAGCGCGCCGATTTTGCTTTGTTTGAGTGCTTCAATTGCAGCAGTTGAATCCAGCAGTTCACCACGACTGGTGTTGACGATCATCACGCCATCTTTCATTTTGCCAAATGCCGTTGCATCCAACAGGTGGTAGTTCTCTTTACTCATTGGGCAATGCAAAGAAATCACGTCAGATTCTTGGTAAAGCTCGTCGAGTTCTACGTATTTAGCACCCAGTTCTTTTGCCAATGGGTTCGGGTATGGGTCGTAGCACAAGATGTTCATGCCTAAACCTTTCAGAATACGCATCGTCGCTAAGCCAATCTTTCCTGAACCAATTACACCAACGGTTTTACCGTGGAAGTTGAAGCCAACTAGTCCCTCAAGAGAGAAGTTCGCATCACGAGTACGTTGGTATGCTTTGTGTAACTTGCGGTTCAAACACATCATCATGCCGACCGTGTGTTCTGCTACCGATTCTGGTGAATAAGCAGGAACGCGAACCACTTGTAGGCCAAACTCTTTGGCTGCGTCTAGGTCGACTTTATCAAAGCCCGCGCAGCGCATCGCAATCAGCTTAGTGCCGCCTTTTGCTAGAATCTCTAGCACATCTCGCGATAGGTCATCGTTTACAAACGCACAAACGACTTCGTTGTCGTGCGCCATTTTTGCTGTTGTTGTAGTGAGTCGAAAATCGTGAAAATGGAACTCGGCGTTGAGTTCGCCTTTTGCAAGTTCAAATGATTTTTCGTCGTATGATTTTGAGCTAAAAAAAGCAATGTTGAGCATGGCTTCCTCTCTTACCTAAAATATAAATAATCCACTGATTCATTATCTGAAACGGGATTAAAACTAATAACTTTGTCCAGTGTGCTAGAGTTTTTTTGTCTTGTCTATCACCATTAGTCACTGTAATTACTATGGTTATTTGATCTTCTATCATCACTTTTTGAACATCGGAAATCACACTACGAAGTAGCTTGCTTATAAGTTCATCAATATTGAATGGATCTTACTTTCTAGTATTGAACATCTTCTTGGTCTCTTTCTCAGACCAGAAGTTAATGTTGAATTGTGCGTCGTCGCTAAGCTCTACTCGATGCCAATATTGAGGCGGGCTTGTGGCAAATTGCCCAGCTTCGATTGTGATTACACTTTCTGGTTCTGTCGCTTCTGCATCGGCAAAACCGTAGAAGGTGACGGTGCCTTCCATTACGCAGATCTGGCCGAATACGCCTTCTGCGGTGTTATGGTGATTAAGCAATGCAGCCGGTATGTTGTCTTTGGTGAAAAATGGCGTTGAACGTTGAATTTTCCAGTGTGACGGAATACGTAAATGACTCATATAAAACCTCTTATCTGTCTGTATTTTGAATACAAGCTTTAGCTTTGATGGAATTGGTGACTGTGATTACCAGTAGTTTTCACTGCTGAATTGGCCGGGTTTTCTGCGTAAGTGCTTCTCGAAACCTAAGCTGGTTAGTGCTTCACTTGTGTCGCGAACCATTTTCGGATTGCCACAAAGGTAGAAAAAACTGCGGGTTTGATTGAAAGCGACAGACGTGGTTTGCTCAAGGTTGCCTCCAAGTAACAAGCTTGGGATTCGTCCGCGCAAAGTTCCGGTGACTGATTCTCTAGAAATAATTGGCACATATTGTAGTTTCCCTTGGAAGTGATTAACGAGTTGAGCGATACGGTCTCGATAAGTCAGGTCTTGTTCTGTTCTTACGGCATGAACCAGTACAAGGTTTTTGAATGACATTACTTTTTCGACATCTGAGCCGTTTTGCTGCTGTATCTGCATGCTTTCGAGCATTGAGATAAAAGGCCCAACGGCAGTCCCGGTTGAAAGCATCCATAGATCGTCGGCGATCTCTGGGATCTCATCTAAGGTCATAAAGCCGCTTGGGTCTTTGCCGACAAATATGTCATCGCCTACCTTCAACTCGTGAAGTTGAGGTGAAAGCTGACCGTTCTGATCCTTAATAATCAAAAACTCTAGGTGTTGGTGACCTTGTTCGTGTTCTGGCGCATTCACCATCGAATAGGCTCGCCTTACGAACTCATCCTCACTGTTAAGTAAGCCAAGTTTCGTGAATTGACCCGCTTGATAGGGAGAGACGGGAGCACTGACTTGCAGCGAGAACAGTTGATCTGTCCATTGTGTTTTATGTAAGACTTTGCCAGTTACCAAACCATGAGGAATATCTGTCATATCATCACCTTTACTTAGAGAAGTTATCTCATTAAGGATACTCAACTATTTACACTTTGGAGTTGCATGTACCATGCCATTAATGAGAATGCTTATCAATACTGGTAATTCGGTGAGAATGAACTTGAATGATGTCAAATAGACTTTGTATTTGCTGTGTCTAAATGACATCTTTATTGTTTTTTGATGTGATTCCTTGCGATTAAGAACGATGAGTTGCCCTATGGACACAGACCAAAATTGATACAGTGGTTTGACCCCCAGGGTATTCAACCAATTACTAAAGAGAATATTTTACAGATGAGTATAATGTCGGCTTTCGATCTCAATATAGCCGTGTTTTATGCTTGATAATCTTCGTATGGTCTTGAACGTATTGTTCGTGACTATCAATACCGCAATGACTGCGTTTACCGTGAGCTTCTTTGGCCTCATCAAACTGATTCTTCCAATCTCTATTGTTCAAAAGTCATGTACTCGTTTAGCGAACTTCACATTTTGGTGTTGGGCTTCGCTTAACCTTTGGATGTTGAATGTGAATAACGATATCGAGTGGCAAGTCGAAGGGGGGGAAGATATCTCGACCAAGCAGTGGTACCTGATGATGTCGAATCACCTGAGCTGGGCGGATATCGTGATCTTGTCTTCAATCTTGAAAGACAAGATGCCGATGACTAAGTTCTTCCTCAAGCACGAATTGTTGTATGTTCCTTTTGTTGGATTGGCCTGCTGGGGCTTGGATATGCCGTTTATGAGACGTCACTCGCGTGAGTTTTTGATTCGTAACCCTGAGCGTCGTAATGATGACTTCGACGCCATCAACAAGGCATGCACTAAGTTCAAATGGGCACCAACAACATTGGTCAACTTTGTCGAAGGGACACGTGCAAATCACGAGAAGCTGGCGACAGCGAAAACATCGTATCGACATCTACTCAAACCAAAAACCGGCGGTGTGGCGTTTGCTCTGTCTGCGATGGGCCCAATCTTAGATGGTATCGTCGATGTTACTTTGGCTTATCCAGAGAATCAGACTTCTCCGTTTGAAGACATGCTAAAAGGTAAGATGAAAAAGGTGGTCGTGCGTATTAAATTGCATCCGATGGATGAGAACGTGAACGGCAATTACTTTGAAGACAAAGCGTTTAAGCGCCGTTTCCACAGTTGGTTGAATAACACGTGGAAAGAGAAAGACGAGTATCTCGATACGGTTTATGCTCTTGATACGCTCTGTGAGGTTGAAACGATTGATGAGCTTGATACGGTTCATAAGAAGCAAGAGCAGTAAGATCAAACCAAACAAATAGCATCAAAAAAGCCGATAGTTCATTGAACTGTCGGCTTTTTTATTGAATCGGTTTCATCGGCTTGAACAGTGAAGTTAGTGCTTACTATGTTCTTAACTTTTTAAAGCGAAGATACTCAAAGAGAGTGCAAAGCTAAATCGCTTGGTAAGCATTGATGATGTGCTTCACTTGGCTCTGTTTGCCTTGCTTCTCTTGCCCTTGATGGATGCGTAAGTAGTGCTGCAATGTTTTGGCTTTGTATTGCTGAGATATCTGTAACTGCTGTTCGCAACTCGGCGCCCAGATCTTGTCACCCACGTTTGATATATCACTAACAGCTTGGTTCTTTTCAGCTTCGCCTTGGTTATTGCTGACCAATAAAATTTCGTAATAACGACGGTTTTCTTCGATCAGCACTTCATCAATAAGACCGAACTTGAGCGCTTTTAAATGGCTTCTTAGCTCGAACTGCTGATGGACTGGGCAAAGCAAAAAATCGATATCTTTGTCTGGATGTTGGCGATGAATGTCGTCGACGAGCTTCTGAGTGAGATCGCCACCGACGCCCGCAATAATAACCAGGTGTTTACCAGTATGTTTCTGGAGCGGAATAGCGGCGACATCTATGCAGTAAACTTGCCATTGGCTGGTAACCGTTTGTTGGTCTGAATTATCTTGGGGAAAGTAACGAGTTAGCTTGTCTTCCAGTTCATTCATCAGAGACGGGACAATATCGACAAAATGAATCTGAGGCGCTTTGTTATCCGACAACAGTTGAACACCCAAAAATCCATGATCGCAGCAGCAGTCCCAAATGTGTTGGTAGTCATTGCTGACAAGAGAGTGGAGAGTTTGCAGTCGGTTACTTAGCTTCATAAGATTCGTGTCGTTAGAAAGGGGATATTGTCGTGTCGAAGGCGCATTGTAATGACTTTCCATAAAAACAAAAGCACCTAGGGTGTGAATCCTAGATGCTTTGTGTGCACATACGAATCTGTGGCGTGTTATGAAGCTTGCGCGATAGCTCTAATATGCCCTTCCACTCGGTTCTTTCCGAGCTGTTGAGCGATGAGTTTCGCCTGTTCGACAAGCGCTAAAGCCGAATCTGTTTCACCTTCTATTTGCGAGAATCCGACGCTGACACCTAATGATAACGTGATATCTGGCGTGGCAACGACTTGCTCACTAACTCCAATTCGACATTGGTCCAGCTGGAATTTGGCATCCTTCACATCATTTGCTTTGAACAATACAGCGAACTCCTTGCCTCCAATACGTGCTAGACAAAGCCCTTTAGGTTTAGGGAAGTATGAGCGTATCGCTTCTGCAGTCAGCTTGATCATCTTGTCACCGACCGCTTCACCATAGGCGCGATTAACGTGGTCAAAGTTATCGATGTCGAGCAGAGCAACATAGGTATCTGGCTCGTCGGCGTAGTTTTCCAATGCGATATTGAAACTGCTTTTGTTGTCCAACTGAGTCATCAGGTCTTTACTGCTCAATTGATGGTGGAGCAGTAAGTTAGACAGCGAGACCTCGGTGTAATCTCTGATCATACGCAGAATACTCTGGCTGATCGGTAAGTTCGCATTCACATAAAGCACTGCGACCAACTGTTTGCGAGAGTGCAAAGGAATGCAGTAGTGACGTTGGTGTATTTTGAGTTTACATGCCAGAGGATCGGCGTACTTACCACTTCGATAAGCCATGGTGTCTGGTGTAAATCGTTCTGCAAGGGCTTTGTCACAATGTACCGTTGATTTGTTTCCGTGATAGTCGATGGTACTGAATGCGTAGTTTTCAGGCTGATAGAGACAGAATTGAATCCCTTTTTGGTAAGTAAAGCTATCCAGTATGGATTTCAACTCTCGCTTAAAGCTTACGAGGTCATCGACCTTATTCAGTTGAGATAAAGATACGTTCAAGCGATAAGACAAATAGTTTGCCCCAACCCACAAAAGAATCAGAGAACCAAGTACGACACCAGTTAATGTGAATTGATATGAGCTGGTTAGGATATCGTGACGATCAGTACCTGCGATGAACACCCAGTTCAAGCTGTTGTCAGCATCGAATACCGATATTTTGAAGTTATCTTGATAGTAGTATTCGTGTTTACCGACGGTTTCGCCTTGCGAGAGTTGGTGGCTTATTCCAGCGTGGTAGCTGATAGATTTAGAGCCGATACGTTTCGGATTAGGGTGAAAGACAAGTCGTTCTGTTGCTCGATCAACCACAAACACATAGCCGTGATTAAGCGTTTTTAAGTCTCTTAACCCTTGGGTTGTGTGCAATAGATCAAACTCAATCCATATCTCTTCGTTCAATCTTTCCGCTGTATGTTTTACCGCGAATACCCAACGACCATCGGGCTTTTGATAAATAGAAGAGATATAAAAATCGTCAACAACACTGTCTATTGGATTCCATTTGATGGAGGCAACTTGTTCGTTGGAAAGAGGTAAGCCACGACTTGATATATATTGTTGAGTTTGAGGTTGGTATCGAATGATATCGGAGAAGTTAGGTGTTCTTTTTAGAATGTTATCACTCAGTTCTCTGAATTTTCGATCACCGATTGGAGCGGTTTGAGGTAAGCCTAAGCTGGTTTCTAAAAAATAGAGCTTGCCAAATGTGGCTTCGATGTTGGAACGAATCGTGGAGCTTGCGATTCGAATATTTGATGATGATTGTTCGGTTGCTGCTGTTTCTACTTTTTCAAGCTGAGCCACAGCAAGATAGAGCATCCCTCCAGTTAATAAAATAATGTATGGTTTAAAAAGCCGAATTAATGTTTTAGGTAAAGCCATGATATCCAAAGACGTTATAGATTCATTTTTATAGTACGGCCATACTAAACAGTTTTCGCAATCACATCAATGCAAATGATTCCATATAAATGAATGATTTTTGTGATATTCGGCTAACAAAAAAGCCAGTCATAAATATAACTGGCTTCTATGGTTTTTGGTGTTTTATTAAGCTGGCTTAGCTTTTAACTTAACTTAAATCAGTCTTGTCTGGCGAATAGTGCAGAATCGCCATTGAAGCTGGAGATAGCAGCATTTCACCTTCAGCATGACCTGGTTTTACATTTCGTAGGTTAGTATCGCAGATAGTCACCCAGTTTTGTTCACGATCATTCGGTAACGAGAAACGTGCTGGCGCATTGGTTTGGTTGATCAGATAAATCAACTCGTCGCCATCTTTACCAATACCTAAATGCAAAGCTACTGAGCTTAAGCGGTTCCAATCATCATGTTCCATGAGTGTGCCATCGACACGGCTCCAGAAGATGCGGTTAGAGTTACGCTTTTCGCCACTGAATGCCTTAATAAAAGGCACCATGTATTGCTGACGTGCGGAGATCATCTCAGACAGCCAAGTCTTGAAGTAAGTCTTACGCTCTGAATCTTCCCAGTTCAGCCAGCTGGTTACGCCGTCTTGGCAGTAAGCGTTGTTGTTACCCTTTTGAGTATGAGATAGCACATCAGCCGTCAGAATATGCGGAATGCCAAAGGCGAACAACAGGCTTGCCATGAAGTTACGCTTCTGTTTTTCACGTGTTGCGACGACCAAGAGGTTCTCGGTTTCGCCTTCAACGCCATAGTTTTCAGAGCGATTGTCGCCGTGTCCATCACGGTTGTTCTCACCATTCTCTTCGTTGTGCTTATGCTTGTAAGAAACAAGATCCTGCATGGTGAAGCCATCGTGATAAGTGATGTAGTTGACGGTTAATTTGTACGGCCAGTGCGCTGCACTATATATGTCGCGCGATCCCATCAAGCGAGTTGCAAACTCTTTCAGATAGCCTTGATCACCGCGCCAGAAGCTGCGTGTAATGTCTCTGAGCTTGTCATTACACTCATTCCAACCTAACGGAAAATTACCGACTTGGTAGCCATTCGGACCGATGTCCCAAGGTTCTGCAATTAACTTAGTTTCTTTAAGTACAGGGTCTTGAGCCACAGCTTTAAAGAATGCGGCCTCAGGGTTGTAGTTATCACCTTCGCGTCCCAGCGTTGCTGCTAAATCAAAGCGGAAGCCATCAACTTTAAACTCATTAACCCAATAGCGAAGCGTATCCATCACTAAGTTGAGTGCTGGCTGGTGGGTTAGGTCGACCGTATTACCGCAACCAGTAAAGTTCGCATAATGACAACCATGTTTAATGTAGTAGCGACTATCCAGTGCTTTTAGGTTGAAGGTAGTTCCACCTTCACCGCCTTCAGCAGTGTGGTTGTACACGACGTCTAGAATGACCTCGATGCCATTGCGGTGCAGTTCGCGAATCGCTGTTTTGAGCTCATTCACGGCGTCCTTTTCTGCGTAGCGTGGATCCGGCACCATGAATAAGTATGGGTTGTAACCCCAATAGTTCACTTTCCCCATATCTAATAGGTGAGGCTCATGCATGCATGCAGCAATAGGTAAAAGTTGTAGAGAGTTGATATTTTGCTGTTTGTAGAACGCGAGCATTTCAGGGCTAACTAACCCTAAGTAACGGCCTTTAGTATGGGTCGCGACTTCAGGGTGAAGCTTAGATAGGCCTTTTACATGGGTTTCGAAAAGAACGGTCTCTTCTCGACTAATACGCGGCTTGTCTACATCTTGCCAGTCGAAAGTGTCATCAATAACAACACATTTCGCCATCGAAAAGCTTTTTTCATTGGTATATGGCGTGGCGTAATCGAGCGGTTCGCTGATTGCTTTAGCGTAAGGGTCTGAAAGCAGGATTGGACCATTTTCAGTTTCAGCAATGAAGCCGTATTTTTGTCCCGCTTTTATTCCGTCGATGAACACATATCGAATATCAGCGTATTCATTTTCCAATTTATAAGTGGTGAACTCATCGTTCTCGTCAAAGAGAGCGAGGGAAAGGGATTTACAGTCAGGAGAATAAATTGAGAAGTTGCAGCCAGTGTTACCTAGCGTTGCGCCTAGTGGATAAGGGCGAGCGAGCGTTCTAGTCATTGCTTGATTTCTTGTTCGTTTATCGACATCAGTGAACTATAAGTAAAAAGCTTTGTCACAATAAGGTCAAGCAACTTCACAGATTAATTACGGTTAAAAAAATAATTCATCGATGAAGTTCAAATTATATATTTGAACTAGATCGCACTTATATCGAATAATTAGATCTGTGTGCTGTCTACTCCTCCTAGATTAAGTGATCCACCTCTTTAAAACACCGTTCTGTATATTTTCTACTCCCCTCTAGTCCCCCTTAATTAACTTAGGGGTGGAGGAAGTCAAACTTGTCATCCCCTCTTAATATTGACTCCGTTGAAACGAATCAGGGGCAACCCTAAACCTCTCTATCTTACGTCCGCCATTACTGCCTTTGGTTGTCGCAAGAGAGCAAAAATATAAAAACCTAAAATAAATCGTCCTTAATGGAGTTAAGAATGAAAAAAGTAAGTTTGATTGCTGCTGCAGTGGCAACTACATTAGCTGCTGGCTCTGCGTTCGCTGTAGATTTTAATGGTTACATGCGTGCTGGTACTGGTATTAGCGGTAACGGTAACGGTGATGTATCAGTAAATAAAAACGGTATTGGTCGTCTAGGTAACGAAAATGACAACTATTCTGAGTTTGGTTTAGCTGAAGAGCTGAAAACTGGTGAGCAAACTTGGCGCGTTGAGTCAATGATTGCTTCTGGTGCTCCTGGCGCAAATGGTTGGGAAGATTCTGACTTTAACGTTGCTCAGTTTGCTGTTAAAGCGAAAGGCGTTCTATCTTTTGACCAAGAAGCGACTCTTTGGGCTGGTAAAACATACTACCAACGTAAAGACATCCACATCACTGACTTCTACTACCTAAATACATCAGGTACTGGTGGTGGTGTTGAGAACATCTCTATTGGTGACCAAAAACTTTCTGTAGCGCTTATTCAAGATGGTGACACTGACGATTCAACGGGTTACATCTTTGATGCTCGTCTAGCGAACATTGGTCTATGGCAAGATGCTTCTCTAGAATTTGCATTAGCATACAACTTCGCAACTGATTCAAATGACGCAAGTGAATCTGCTGATGATGGTCTACTAGCATCTGCAATTTTACACCAAGGAACGAGCAACGGCTTCCACCAAACTGTACTTCAGTACGGTACTAATGGTTACGGCGTACAAGCTGCAAACTTCTGGGGTTCAGGTTCGTACTACGCTCGTGGTACTGACGCGTTCAACGATGCATCTGGTTTCCGTTTGATCAACTGGGGTGTAATGAACCTAGGCGAATCTTGGGAAATGGGTCACCAACTAGCTTACCTAGCGGGTAGCGATATCGGCGGTCAAATTGGTGGCGATGGTGCTGATTCTAGCAATGCTACAGGCAAAACTTTTGATATCGACCAATACTCAGCTGTAGTTCGTCCAATGTACAAGTGGAACGATACTATGCGAACAATCTTCGAAGCTGGTTACAACGCTGGTGAGAAGATTTCTGATGGTGGTCTAGCTAAAGAAGACTTCGGTAACGCTAAATTCACAGTAGCTCAAGCTTGGGCTATGGGTGACAGCTTCTGGGCTCGTCCTGAAATCCGTGTTTACGGTTCTTACATCCTAGATACTGAAAATAAAGAAGCATTCAACGGTGACGATACTGAATATGTGTTCGGTATCCAAGCTGAAGCTTGGTGGTAAGCCACTTAGCTTAAATCCTAAACTGTCCTAATTCATAGCCGGCTTGCGTCGGCTATTTTTTTAAGGAATGTACGATTAGTAAAAAGGTTTCCTAGGTCAATCATTTTCTTTATGGTAGTTAACTAAGTAAATTTCTTAAAAAAATAACAAGAAGGAAGGGTTATGTATTTTAAAGCTCTAATGTTGAGTGGCTGTGTTGCGTTGGCCGGTTGTCAATCAGCCGAAGTTATGGAGCAAGTCCAGGTTGCTCAAGCAGAACAAGTCAACTCTGTATCTGGACTTCAATTTGCAAAAATGAAGCTGCCTAGTTCTGCCATTTTTGACATTACGACTGATAGCCAAGTATTCAATTACCAAGATATCAACAGTCGTGTTGCAGCGATTGAGTTACCGGCTGATCGTGGTGAATATTCAATAAAAATCACAAGCATGATCGGTGATACTGCCTTTGTCCCTCGTGCGGTCATCTATGACAAAAACGGCAAAGAGCTTGAGTCATATGGTAAAGAAGACTTTGAATACCAAAAGCCTAGATTGCATTTGGGAAATAGACTGGTAACGGAACATGATTTCTACCCGCCAACAACGGCAGAGTCTGTTTATTTGATCGTATATACCGATCAAGCTGATCTTGGTGGTTTTACTGACGTCATTCATCCAGCACGCTTGGATGCAGAAGGGCGTGGTAATTACATGCCTGAAGCGAAAGATATTCCTGTACCAAACGGTAATGTCGGCAAAATAGAAGTGACTATCGATAGAGCGAGCTTCTTCTCGTTTGGTCCATCAAGCAGTGAGTCTAACGCAAAACCAGCCGCTGCGACTAAGATCGATACGATTCAACCAGAAACACAAACTTACTACCACAATGCAATTCAAGCGGCAGTAAGCGAAGACAATATTCCGAAAGCACTTAGCTTATTAGATGAAGCAAAAGCATTAGGTATTGAAGGTGCGCAAGAAGTATTTGTAAAAGCCGTCAATAAAAAGTAATCAAACAGTTTGTAGATATGAAAATAAGGGCTCCTAGTTAGGGGCCTTTTTTATTGCCCGTAATAAATTAAAAGTAATACTCACATTCATCGAATACTTAAGTGTAAATACCCACTGACTTACACATAATAACCAATGGCTAATATAAATGGACGTTCTTGGCTATTTATGGTTTTGATTTACTAACTGCTAATTTAAACACTCTCGCCTATTTACTCTTCTCAGACAACTGAATACGAAATCTATTGACGAATCGCAATTTCATTTACCAATCTAAGCTCGCTTCCTAAATATCACATGCATTTAAATTAGACGCTCACACGAAGTCGTTATGCTTTCTACTAAGAACTAAGAACTAAGAACTAAGAACTAAGAACTAAGAACTAAGAACTAAGAACTAAGAACTAAGAAGGTTCGTTACTTCTTAACATGATGGTTAATTAAGGCAAGGGAGTGATGTGGTGCATTTGGGTTGGAGTTTATTGAGGACAAAAAAAGGGAGACTAATGTCTCCCAAAAGGCTAGCTTGCGCTGGTTTTATTATCTGTTTATTAGAATTCTAAGCTTTAAGGCTTAATTCTTGGTTACTGAAACGACCGCTTTTTCTACATTGTCATCTAATTCATGAATCGCATTCAGAGTGAATGTGTAGCTGCCGGCTTCTGCTACGTTTAACTTACAATCCCCTTCGCTACCAAGGTCGATTGAACCGCTCGCAAGTTCAACTGAATTACAACCAAGGTCAAGTTGCTCCCAAGTAGCACCGCTAAACTTGAAGCCATATTCTTTTACTTCCAAAGTCTTTGTTACAGAGTAAACGCCGTTGCTAATAAAGCTCATAGCCCATGCATCAACAGGGTTCCATCCATTCATGTCACCACGAACGTAAACCGTTGTTTGACCGTATGGAGGAATGCTAGACACATCTTTATCAGAGTTATCAACTGGCAGGCCGACACCTTGTGCATCGCCTTGTGCTTGTACAAACACTGCTGTGGTTAATGCAGGTACTGTGAAGGTTTCAGCGGCAAAGCTTGCGCCTTTCACTGTGCCATCAGCGGAGCTCAGTTGAACGGTATGAAGAGCAAACCCCGTCGCTCCAGTGATTTTGAATGATTGAGATGCATTGGTAGAGTTTACAACCGCGACAATCGCATCGTTCGCTGGATCTAGGTCTGTACCTGCGGATACACCATCATCGATAGACATCACGATTAGGCCTTCGACTTGATCTTCACCAACATTGCGGAAGTCGACACGCTTCATGACTTCGTCTGCTGTGTCTAAGCGGAACAGTTCGCTTGAGCTACGGATTTTTAATAGCTCTAGGAATTGCTGCTTAGTCAGCTTAATGTCGTCTGCGTCTGGTTTAGCCGTGCTGTCAGCTATGATAGTTTTGATCAAATCCCAGTTAGCACCATCTTTATCTTCACGTGGTAAGCCAACATTCCAATTGTTGTCAGTACCATCAAACATGACGCGGTTGTACCAGTCACCAGAGTCGTAAGAGTCGCGCTGCATAGACTTAGAGCGTAGCAGTTCAGAACCCATATGGATGAATGGTATGCCTTGACCTAACATCACGGTAGAGAGCGATACAGACTGCATGCGAGCACGCTCTGAAGAGCTAGTACCAGCGGCGATTTTGTAGGCGTTGTTATCCCAAAGCGTTTGGTTGTCGTGTTTTGAAACGTAAGAAATGTTCTCTGAAGGCATCTTGGTGTAGCCAGCGGGAGCACCGTTGTAGTCGACGTTTTTACCCAGTTTGGTATCGCCTTTGTAATCAATCAGCACGTATTCTGCGAGGTTCCCCGCCATCCCTAAACGAACAAGGTCTTGGTTGTGTAAACGACCGTTGATAGAGTCTTGATCGACTTTCGTTTCTTCGTTGGCAATCGCTGCGTTACCAAAGCCTTGGTTAAAGCGAAGTGGGTGATTGCCTTCTGAATCGACGCCACCATCGAACGGGCTACCGCCACGTACAGCATCACGCAGACGGTCTGAGAAGGTACCGATCTCAGTGCCTGCCATGTTGATTTGGTTTGCTTGATCGAAGCGCGCGTTATCCGCTACTTCGCCAAAGTCCCAACCTTCACCGTAGAACAGAGTATTTGGGTCGATTTTACGCACTTCTTCCAATGCTTCGACCATCACGTTTTTTGGCTGGTGGCCCATTAAGTCAAAACGGAAACCATCCACGTTATAATCGTCAGCCCACACCTTAAGTGAGTCGACCATCAATTTACCCATCATTAGGTTTTCAGTCGCAGTGTTGTCACAACAGGTTGAGTTTTCGACGCCACCTGTGTTTACGTTAAGACGGTGGTAGTATCCAGGGACAATTTTATCTAGGACAGACTTATCGTTTACGCCAGACGCATTGGTGTGGTTGTATACCACGTCCATGATCAGCTTAAGATCCATGTCGTGCGTTGCTTTCACCATTTGACGGAACTCTAGAATACGCTTAGAACCATTAGGATCGGTCGCGTAACTTCCCTCTGGAACCGTGTAATGGAATGGGTCATAACCCCAGTTGAAGCTATCAAGCATGCGAAGGTCGTTCATTAGGGCTTGGGCGTCACCCGTTGAAGAGTCATAACCATCTAATACTGCTTCAATGGTTTTGTTTTCATCTTCGTTACCACACAAGACGGCTGCTGGTTTTACATCACACAACTTACCGACCGTATCCGTAATATCGACACGGCTCGCTTCATTTTCATCAACGGTAGCGATATCGAATGCCGGTAAGATATGCAGCGTCGTTAAACCTGCATTTTGCAGAGCTTGTAGGTGTTTGACCGACTCACGATCTGCTTCTGTGAGAGCGAGGTACTTGCCGTTTAGGTTCGCTGTGCCTGCCTTATCGCTGAAGCTAAAATCACGAAGGTGTGATTCGTAAAGTACGTGGTTTGTGTCTTGAACCGTTTTTTCTGTGTCGCGCTTATAGTTACTCCAGCCTTCTGGTTTCAGTGTTGAATCATTAAGGTCAATGACTTGAGAGTATGCAGAGTTCTTCGATAAGCTGAGTGAGTAAGGGTCGGTTACTAGGCGAGTCTCAATGTTGCCTGTGGTTGGGTGGTAAACCTTCACTTGGTAGCGATAGTAACTGTTGACAGCGTTAGGTACCGCGTCAGTCGTCCAAATACCCGTCTCAGTGCTTTCTGTCATTGCAAAAACTTGTGAACTTTGCAGATCCTCGCTGTACAGGACGAGTTCAACATCTTGCGCTGTTGGTGCCCAAAGCTTGAAGGTAGCCGCACTGCCTTCAACAATCGCGCCTAATTCTTCACCCATTGCATTACCAGCATCTTCGCTAGCAAATACTGCATCAAGCACACCTGGTTTTTGAACCTCAGTTGAAGAGATAACATCGCCATTGGCATTGTAGGCAACAAAGATTATCTGAGATTTTAAAATAGTGCGAAGTGTGCTGTCGTCAACATCGATAGCCAGGGCTGGTAAGCTTGCAAGGTGGCGGAAACGCTCTTTCAATTCAGAGGACAGCTCCCCGTCTTTGCTTAGTTCAATTGCAGTTCCGCCGACAATTTCTTTGTCGTCGTTCATCGTGATGCTGTTATCTAGTGCGTAGAAGAGTTTTACAGAATCGGCAATACTAGCCGCTTCCCAAGCGATGGTGGTCGCATCTAACCAATGTGCTTTTTGGCCATCAATATTGACTGGTCTTTCTGAGATTGGGTCGTAGTACAACTCGCTGCTGCCATGAAATCCGAATACACCTTGCGAATCACCAAGCTTGGTTAACTCGACTTTCGAATTGGCACTACCAAACGCTTTTTCGTCGCCATTGTGTAAGATGAAGTTCATGCATTTATGCGGGTCAGAAGCATCAGGATCGACTTTCAACACATAGTAGGCACCGTAGGTATCGCTGATACCATCAAATTCGTAAGGTGCTTCCCAGTTAGTACCCGTTTCACTTAACCCCATGGCTACTAAGTCTGTGCTGGTACAGCCTTCGCCATTCCAAAGGTGCAATCCCCAGCCATCATAGGTCGAGCTAGACGTGCTAGCAGCCGCGACATCACGTTTGTAGTAAACAACGACTTCGTTTTCGCCAGCTTTGTATAAACCACTGTTGCCAGCATTCGTGTCGCTGTCGTTATCACTACCACAGCCTGCGATAAGGGTGGCGGTGAAGAGAGGTAGAATCGCTTTGGCTAGCGTTGATCGTTTGAAGCTTCTCTTTTTTGTAATGTTGAAGGTGCGTTGTAGAGTGATGTTCTTATTAATATTTATGTTGTTCACGTTTGATATCCATATTTCACTTTTTATGAAGATGAATATCCTAGTCCGAATGATGGCCAACTATTTGTGATGGCTATATGTAAAGTTATTTTTAATACGTAAAAATAGGAAACCTAGTGTCAGTATCACGCTTTGTATTTGGTTTAAGTGAAATTAATTGGATCAATAACTCATATGTTCGATATTAATAACCCAAGGCGTAGAAGCCAGGAGTAGATAATAAGGATGAGAGCTCATCCTTATTAATGTGAGGAAGGTATCGAACTGAGAGGTTGTTAATTTAACCTAGGAATTAAGTTAATTATCAATTAGAAAGGTAATAGTTGTTCGGTCACTAATATTGATAGATAGGTTATTCATCTAACGTTAATACCCAAACCAAAGATGCGAGCGGTTTTAATTCGATATTAAAATTGCCGATGCTATTTTCAACAGTGAATACTTGTTGGTGAACGCCTTCAATATGTTCATCTAGCAAGTAATTGCCATCCGCTATTTTGAGTTTTTGGATGACATCACTTGGAACCTTCAAGTGAATTCTCTCTGTGATGTGCTGGCTGAAATTTGCGGCAACAATGGTGAGCTCTTGGTGGTCAAAGCGCAGGAACGCGTAAACAGAATCACTCAAGTTGTTGATCTGGTGTAAGTCTCGATATTCACCAGTCATTGAAGAGTGCTCAAGCGAAAAGTTCATTACCTTCTGATAGAAGTGACGTAGTTGCTTTTCGTTGTCGTTTAATAATCCGCCATCGAATGCACCGTGATTCATCCATTTTTGGTGTTGTGGGACTCCGACGTAATCGAATATAGAGGTACGAGAGGGCTGTCCAAACCCTGCGTTTTCCGCTCCGGGTTCACCCACTTCTTGACCAAAATAGATCATGGTTGGTGAACTGCTCAATAACGCGCTGACTAGCATTGCTGGTTTCGCGATATTCGGATTGCCAATAAACTCGGGAGAAGCGATGCGTTGCTCATCATGGTTGTCCAAGAAGTGCAGCATGTGGTGTTCAATATCCATCATCTGATGTTGGATTTCGGGGATTATAGCCGTTGAAGCCTTGCCTTGCATGATGTCTTTTAGACCGTCGTACAGATCTACTTTGTCATAGAGGTAGTCCATTTTGCCTAAGTGGATATAGTCGCGATATAAGTCCGGTTGGTACACCTCAGCCATTAAAAAGGCATCTTGGTTTTTCATTTTTATCGATGAGTTGAGGTAACTCCAGAACTCAACAGGCACCATCTCAGCCATGTCGTAGCGGAACCCATCAACACCTTTTCCCAACCAAAATAAGGCGATGTCTCGGAACTTAACCCAAGAGCTAGGTACAGCGACCGATTCCCAGAATTGGTGATGCTCTCGGTAATCGCGTTGGGCATAGTCTTTGGGGAGCTCAGGGAAATCTTTTGAACCGTCAGGGCGCACACCGTAATTGATCTTCACGGTTTCATACCAATCGTCGAAATTAGGTTTAGCTAAGCGTGAGCCATTACCCGTCCATTTGGCTGGTGTTTCGATAAACGGGGAGCTTAGGCTAGGGTGCTGTTCACCACCTAGCGGCGCAAAGGCGGGCTCTATGTCTGGTAATTCAAAGGTGCTGTTGGGAATGTAGTAGAAGTTATTGTCTCTGTGGTATTCCAGCGTTGTGTCATCTTGAGCGCCGAAGTCACTGACACCTTGTGGGTTGTTTAAACCTTTATAATGACGCGCAACGTGATTCGGTACGATATCGATAATCACTTTTAAACCATTGTCGTGACTTCTTTTGATTAGTGCCTCGAACTCTTCCAAACGGCGATCAGGATTATTGGCGAGGTCTGGGTTTACAGAGTAATAATCTTTTACGGCGTAAGGTGATCCTGCACGGCCTTTTACCACGTTCGGGTGATCGTCTGAAATCCCGATGTGCTTGTAATCATTGATGATGGCGTGATGTGGCACTCCGGTATACCAAATATGAGTCATACCGAGTTTGCGGATTTCAGACAGCGCTTTATCGGTAAAATCACTGAACTTACCGTCGCCATTTTGCTCGATTGTGCCCCATGGAACATGTTGGGTGTTCTTATTACCAAATAAACGCGTAAATACTTGGTAGATGGCGTACTTTTGGTTGTACATATTTATAATTCCTTTAACTTCCATCATGTTATGTAGGGATGAATGGGCTTGTTTATTCTTTGCAGGCTAACCGAATTACAATATGCCTTACTCATCCTTATCAAAATCTACAGGGCGTAATTGCTACAGTATGTGAGCTGTTGCCCAAAAGGAGTTGATGTTGTCTTCATCTATTCAAATCGTTATCACTTATCTTGTTCTGGTAGCGGTATCTGTGTTGTTTGCGGAAAGTTCTAAAGCGCTGTTGGTGTGGTATTTGGTTATCGGTGTGGTGACGTTTTTTGTGTATGCGAAGGACAAGCGAGCAGCGATCAATGGCAATTGGCGTGTGCCAGAGAAAACCCTGCATACTTTTTCTGTTGCTGGTGGCTGGTTAGGGGCGTTGATCGCTCAAGATAAGCTGCGTCATAAAACGCAGAAGCAGCCGTTCAGATCCATCTATTGGCTGACAGTGGTAATTAATGTAGCGGCGTTTGCGTGGACATTAACCCCAAGCGGGCAGGCAATTTTTGGTCGTTGGCTTAGCGAGATTATTGGGTATCTTTAACGAGAATGATGGCTAGTACTCGTGTACTAACCATCACAATATATAACGTTATTTGATTAGAGCATTGGAATGGTCGATGCGAGCAGTAATCCCGCCATTCCATAATTGAAGCTCTTAATACGCATTGGGGTTGTTAACCAGTGTTGCAGTTGCTTGCCTGCTGCCGTCCAGAATGTGACTGACGGTAAGTTCGCTAGCGTGAAGATACCTGCGATGATCGCAAGCTCCCACCATGAACTGCCGCTGCTATACACTGAGAATGCAGTCAGCGCCATTGACCAACCTTTAGGGTTCACCCACTGAAAACTTGCCGCGCCGATGAAGGTCATTGGCTTATAAGCCTCGGTGCTTTTGGCTTTGCCGCTTAATGCTATCTTAATTGCAAGGTACACGAGGT
>Ga0310124_10000021_pt1 | contig 112150 bp, 100 predicted proteins | sample CB11b_AW_Bot5_MG_FD_203507 | JGI IMG/M metagenome (GOLD analysis project Ga0310124, IMG submission 203507) | Marine microbial communities from Western Arctic Ocean, Canada - CB11b_AW_Bot5 | ecosystem: Environmental > Aquatic > Marine > Oceanic | place: Canada: Western Arctic Ocean | collected... | reverse complement strand
GCTGACAGATCCTCCTGCGCGGCACCACCGCCGCCCTGGCCCCCACCCCTGCCATTCTCGGGCCGGCGAACCTGATGTTTCCGGATCTCAGCCTCCGCGCGAAGCAGTTGGTTGAGGGCTTCTTTCTCCTGCGTGATAGCCACCGCCGTGCCGTCCTCTCGAAGCCTGGCTTCAGCTTCCCGCATCGCTTCGATGGCGTCACGCATCGCCTCCATCTCGACACCCGTCGTCCGCCCAGCATTTCCCGCGTTTGGCCGCCCCGCCGCCAGAATTTTTTGCGCCGCCCGCTCCGCGGCCCACCGCAACTCCCCTTGCGCATCCGCCACCGCGGCGACATCGATGGCTCGGTTGTCGCTCGCGGGTTGACCGTCGACTCTCCAGGTGGCGATGATGATCTGTTTCTCGACCTCGGCCAGGTCTTCGATCTCCCCGGCCTCCCGGCCGCTGGTCGACTGACTTTGCGCCTCCTCGAACTCGCGGTCAAATGGCCGCACCTCGAGAAAATACAGGTCGCTTCGCACGTATCCGGCGCCGGTCCCCGTGTTCGTGTCGAGCGCCCGCACGTAATAGCTGATGAAGTCTCCAGGCGCGACATCCAGCTGCTCCGCGTAGAGCGTGCGTGCTCCGGATGCCTGTCGCTGACCGGGCTCCGACAATAAACTGACGTGACGATCCGGTCGCCCCTCGACCGCCCAGACGAGCTCGAAACGCTCGAGACCAAAGTCGTCCGCGGCCGTCGCCTCGATCACGATTTCTTCGAGCGGAGTAATTTCGCGGTCGTCCGCGGGTCGCACGACGTCTACAACGGGTGGTCGGTCGACCACCGCGCGAACAAAATAGTCGAGACCGGAGGGAGTGGAGAGCCCATCGGTATCGACGACCCGCACGCGATAGGTGTCGTCCGCGACCACCTCGAAAGAGGCCTCGGCGACGTACTCGGATACCCGCCGGAGCGCCAGGTCGGAACCGCCGGCAAACTGTACCTCGCCCTCCCGAACCGGTTTGTCACTGTGAATAGACACCGTCACCTGCGTCCCGGCCGGGGCATAGATATCGCCCCCGTCACGTTCGACTCGGAGAGGCAAGTTGGCGAATGCTGGATACTCAAACCACACATCGATTCGCTCGATGTGTGGTGGATGGAAGGCGGTGACTGAAAAGCGATCCGACCGCAGTGTGGCCACTCCCACCTGGTAGTCAAAGCTTTCGTCGACCGCCGGGAGGACCGTCTCAAACTCCACGCGTGTGGAGTCGCCGTCGATCCGAGCCCCGTCGATGCGAGCCATGGACACGACACGGGTCTCGCCGCGCTCATCCGTCAGGGTCAGCGCCGGGAGCGTGCGTATGAACACACCGTTCATTCCTTCGAGCAGCGCCCTCACCACGACCGGCTCACCCGCAAGTACCCGCGTATCACCTGGCTCGACGACCAGCACCGCCGACGCCGGGAAGGCGTAGAGCCACGCGACACGCGCGATACGCTGGAGAGTCTGGCTGCCGGTGACCGAGACGACCACAAAGGCCAGGACCGCCACGCTGGTACGCAGAATCGCGCTTCGGACATGGGAGCGTGACACGACGCGGTCGAGATCGATGGTCCGGGCCCGCCGGGTGGCGTCCCCGACGACGAGCTGGGAGAGGTCAGTCCCCGGGGTGTCGTGGCCACGCCCGACGCGATGGTCCCTCATCCGTCCCAACACATCCGCCGCACTAGTCAGACGCTCTTCAAGGCCCGGACAGGACTCTTCGATATACCGAGCGACCTGCCGGTCACTGGGGATACGTCGCAGCGGCCAGAGCAAACGGACGGCAAACCAGAGAGCCGCCATCAAGGCCACCACGGCCAGGGCTGTAATGACCAGATCCGCGGGACGAACGTATCGATCCGTGACAAGCACGACCGACATCAGACACAGCGCGCCCACAGCCGTTCGACCGACGGCATGCAGAGATACGGCCGTCCGCCAGCGACGCCGAACGTCCGCCAGAACGCGGCGCAGGTCGCGACCGGGGTCGGTGGTCGCCGCCCGGGAGGAGAACACGATGCTGCGATTGTCTCATGCGGGCGGCAGGGCGACAACGGCCTGGAGGCGCGCACCTGGGCGGAAGAGGCTCGAGAACGGTGTCGAGGGTCCTCGAGACCGGAGGTCGCCAGCGTCTTTAGGACCTCGGTCGAAATCAATGTGCCATCTTGGCACCGACGCACCCCGGCTGCCGGCGCTAGACAGCGCGACGGCCAATCGCGGACTCCGCGACGAGCACGACACCCAGAGCCAGCAGGGCAAACCACCAGTAACTCTGGGTTGCTTCCAGTTCCTCGGCGTCCAGCGTCCGACTCGCCTCGCTTCCGCCCGCAGGCGGACGCTCACTCGTGACGATATGGGCGGCAAACGCCTCCGGAGTCTCCGGAGTCAAGCGCGATTCGGCTGGGTCGAGGTTGACCTCGTCATCCTGACCCTCGTTCGCAGTTGTGATCCGGTCGGCCGCGAGATAGGTCATCAGCTCTCGGACAAACGGCACAAACGCTGGCTGGCGAGGAAAGTCGTTCCACTCGTTATTTAGGTCGGAGGCAAACACCAGTACCCGTCCGAGGCCAGTCGGCACCTCGACCAGGGCGGCCCGCCCGGTGTCGAACCGGGCCAGCACTTGCATGGGCGGCGTCTCGACGATGCGGACCGCGTCACGAACACGGACCTGACGTAGCGAATCGACAAGACCACCGAGCCGCAGGAAAACCGGATGCCGGCCATTGGTCACAGACAGACTGACAGGGGAACTCGAGTCATCGGCCGCGAACTCCAGTGACTCCTCGGCGCCAAGCACATCGGCGACCAACGCCGGGTCGACCCGAGGGCCGCCGAGAACGAGCAGTCCGCCACCAGCTACCACAAAACGCGCAATGGCGGCGCGGCCGCGCCGGTGGAGCCCGGCGGTGTCCATCACCGCGAGCACGCCGCGCTCTGAGAGGTCCTCGGAGGCAAGCGCGTCTGGATCGAGAAACTCGACGACAAACCCAGCGTCGTCTTCGCCAGCCTTCAACGCGCGCTCCAAGAAGAACGCACCAGACGCCGCGCGCTCGCCCTCGCCAATCAGGCCAATCCGTATCGAACCCGCCGTCTCGGTATCGAGACGCACCGTTCGCTGGTTGTCCGCGGGTAGTCCGTTTGGATCCTCAACCGAGACTGTCACGAGTCCCGCCGCCGTCCCGCTGTCAGTCTCTGCCGGCCCGACAGCCAGGTCGATGTCGACGACGGTGGTCCCAGGTGGCAGCTCCGCGGTGGTAAAACGTGACTGCCCACGCCGGGTCGCCGTCACGGCGACCGGTCTCGGCGGACCGGTATTCAGAAGCACCGCTTTCACACCTGATGCCGTGACCTCAACGCTGGTAACAGCCAGGTTGTCACGGACGGGTGTCACCGTTTTCACCTCGACCTCGACCCCCGTCGGAATGTTGGCCATTGTCTCGAGGCTCCATCCCGTCGCCTGACGGTCGGTGACCAGCACAATGCGGCCCTGACGCGGCCCCATGAGGTCCACGGCGGTGGCGAGCCCCGTGGCGAAACGAGTCCCCGTCCGACCTGGCTCGACGGCGGTGGCCACCGACTGAGCGGAGCGTCGGTCGGCGGTCAGGTCGTGCGCGACCTCCGCGACCAGGTCAAAAACGACAATGCCAACCAGATGATTGGATGGCGCCTCCGCGATCGCGCGCACGGCAAGTGCTTGTGCATCCGCAAAGGTCTGCGGCGCCCCCATACTGGCGGAACGGTCGAGGACGACAATCGACGCGGGCTGATCCGCGGGCGCTGTGCTGTCCAGATACGGACGAGCGAACGCGACGGTAAGAAGCAGCAGTGCCGTCACACGCAACGCGAGCAAGAGAAGCTCCCGCAACCGGCGGCGCCGGGCGTGAACGGTGGTGGTACGGCGCAAGAACCGGAGGTCGCTAAACGGAAGTCGTGGCATCCGCTCGCGTCTCATCAGATGGAGCACGATGGGCACCGCAACCGCAGCCGCCCCGACAAGAAATAGCGGAAAGAGAAAAGACATCAGAACCCCGACACCACGGTTTCGCTCTGTGTGACGCACGCACTCGCGTGAAGCCCGAGGCGCCCACCACGACGTCTTGTCAAAGTCATTGCCTCAGACTCCGCGCTGTCGACTCCGCGCATCCAAATACGATCGAAGCGCAAAGTCCAGCGGCCTGGATGTATCAACCAAGCAGTAGTCGATACCTACGAGCTTGAGCGCCTTCTCATAGCGCGCGACAAGCCCCTTGATGTCGCGAAGATAGTGCGCCCGAATCTCTGCGGGCACCACGGTCATTTCCTCGTCAGTCTCGAGGTCCTGGAAGCGCGTGGCACGCTCGAACGGAAACGCGAGTTCTGCGGGATCCAGCAGATGAAAGACGACGACATCAGTGCCTCGACACCGAAGATGTCGTAGTCCCGCAATGACCTGCTCAGGGTCATCTAGGAGGTCCGACATCAGCACAACCATGCCTCTACGAGACAAGGCTTCGGCCAGTTGACTGAGCGGGCGGGACACGCTCGAACGGTCCCGAGGTTCCAGCCGATCCAACTCCAGAAGGAGCCGACGCAAGTGGTCGGCCCGCGCGCTCGGCGGATGATGCGTCACCACCTGGTCCGCAAACGCCATCAAACCGACGGCGTCGTGTTGGCGGTTCATCAAGTATGCCAGCGACGCAGCGAGGAACGACCCATACTCGTGCTTTGTCACGCCGGTCGAACGAAACCCCATCGAACCTGACACGTCCAGTAGCAGGTGGCACTCGAGGTTGGTTTCCTCGTCAAACTTCTTTACGTAATACCTGTCACTCCGGGCATAGACCTTCCAGTCGATGAGCGACACGGCATCGCCGGGTATGTACTGGCGGTATTCGGAGAACTCGACGCTCACGCCTTTGTAAGGACTTCGGTGAAGGCCGATCAGAAACCCCTCGACAACCGTGCGCGCGCGGAGCTCCATCGAGCCGATCCGCGCAACGACGACCGGGTCGAGATACCGGAGCTCGTTCGCCCGGGGGAAGCCCTGCCCATGCCCCATACCCATGGATTACATGCCGCTCTGCGGCTCGGGCACGGTCTCCAGTAGTCGGGACACGATAGCCTCGATATCGACACCCTCGGACTCCGCAAAAAAATTGGTGACGATACGATGCCGGAGCGTGGGCACGGCGAGCGCCCGGACATCGCCGACCGACACGTGGTAACGCCCCCGCATCAACGCTCGGGCCTTACCCCCCAGGATCAACGCTTGCGATGCTCGGAGCCCCGCTCCCCAGCGGACCCACTGGGTGACAAAGTCAGGCGTATGTTCTCGTCCTGGGCGCGAGGCATCAACGAGGCGTACGGCATACCGCGCGACGTCGTCCGAGACGACAACCTGCCGTACCAGTCGCTGGAACTCCAAGATATCGCCCCCGTCGAAGACGGTCGACGGCGACCCGGTCTCGTTGGACGTCGTAGAGGTGACAACGCGGACTTCGTCGTCTTCCGAGAGATAGGACATCACGATGTTGAACATAAAGCGCGACAGCTGCGCCTCTGGGAGTGGATACGTGCCCTCGAGCTCGATCGGATTTTGGGTCGCAAGCACCAGAAACGGTTGGTCGAGCTCGTAGCTGACCCCGGCCGCCGTCACGTGATACTCCTGCATGGCCTCAAGCAGAGCCGCCTGGGTTTTTGGTGGCGTGCGGTTGATTTCGTCGGCCAGCAAGATTTGCGCAAAGACCGGGCCCTTGACAAACCGCAGCGTGCGACGGCCATCGTCGTTGTCCAGCACGTCGGTGCCGGTAATGTCGGCCGGCATCAGATCCGGTGTGAACTGAATGCGCTTAAAGGTCAGATGGAGGACTTGGGCCAGGGTCTTGACCAGCAAAGTCTTAGCCAAACCAGGCACACCGGTGATCAAACAGTGTCCACCCGTAAACAGGGCGACCAGCACGAGGTCGATCGCATCGTCCTGGCCGACGATCACTTTCCGAATTTCGGCGAGCACCTGGTCTCGCCCCGCGGTCACGCGTTGAGCCACGTCCTCAGTGTCAGTAGGGTTCGTTGTCTCGGTCACGTCTTGGTCCGATTCGAATCAACAAGCGGCCGGTGGCGGCTACGCTCCCTTTCGTGCCTTGCCAGCCAGGCGCCGCGCTCCGGGACTTATGCAAGACATGACGGTTAAGGGGACTAGCGGACTAGTGTGTGAGCGCGTAGACGATCTCGTTGATCATCATGCGATACGACTGCGCGGTGTATTGGATGTATGACGGATACTCTTCCGCGTTTGACCATTCCCATCCGTCACCCATATCCGTATTGAAGTTTGCGAGCACCATCGCCCGCCCATCATCGTCGAGGATGGCGTGGAGCTGCGACTCAAACCCACCCTTCTCCCAGGTGACGCCATTAAAGAATGAGCCCAGCCCGGGAATCTGCGGATAGGCATCCAACTCGTAGAAGCAATGAAACACTGCATGGCCCGTGGGCAAGCGGACAAGGTCGCGGTCGGGAAAGACACGACGCAGCTGTCGCTGGACAAGGTCAAACTCGACAGGCCCATGAAAGTCATCAAGAGTAACCGTGCCCCCACGCAGGAGAAATTCGCGGAGCGTCGCGGCTTCTTCGTCTGACCATTCGATATTCGACGGTTCAACGAAGTAGATCCACGGATGCTCCCACAACCGAGGATCGGTGAGCTCGAGAATAATCGGCTCCGTGACTTTGATCGACGTGACTCTGCCCATCCGCCGCGACAGATTCTGCTCGGCCGCTGGACCGTCAATCGACCACGGATCACTCCAATACGTCCGACGGAATTGGGCAAGACGATTGGCCTCTGATCGATAGCGGATGCGCACAAACGTCCACTTGAGTCCTGCGAAAAGATCGTTGTCGCCGAATCGGGGTGGGGCGAGCGAGGAACGGTCTTGCGCGCGCGGCGCGAGCGACGTCAGGCCGGCGACTATCACCACCATCGCCAGGCGGCGCACCCATGCCGCCCGTCGTGCACGGCGGTCTGCGTTCGACCGGCAAGGCATCCGGGCGGTTACGGCTGCTCCTCAATGACACGCAGAAGCAGCTCTTGCGCGCGCTCGTAGGTAGGGGCCATCTCCAGCGCGTTGAGCGCCTCGACTTTGGCGGCGTCGAAGTCTCCCGCGTTGAGATAGCTCTCGGCCAGATCACTATGTGTCCCCACGCGGTCCACGGGTCCCGCGGCCAAGGCGATCCGGAGCTCGCGTATCGCCGTCTCCATCTCTCCTCGCTGCATGGCCATCCGGCCAATCGCTTGATGGGCCACCGGGTCAAAGGGGTCGATGCCTATCAAACGGTCATACGCCAGCGCTAGGCGACGTTCGTCACCGGCTTCTTCGGCCAGGGCCGCCAGATCACGCACTGCATCGAGCGAAGTCGCGTCGTAAATCAGGAGTCGCTCGAGCTCGACCATCGCCCGCTCATTGTCACCGATCGCGTGGGCGATGGAGGCCATGACCCCTCTGGGACTTCGGATTCCGGTGGCGGCCGGCGCGAGCTCGGCCGCGCGCTCCAGCACGGTAAGCGCCTCGTCGAATTCGCCCACGGCACGCAGCGCCATCCCAAGCGCAAACTGCACCTGATATCGGTCCGGATTGGCGTCGGCGACCGCGCGAAGCGAATCGATATCGTCGCCCGGGTCACTATCGCGGTCGGCCCCCAAAATCTCGATGTGCGGACCGTCGGAGTCGTCGTCAACGGCGGCGGTGGCAGCGCCGTCTCCCGTGCCGACCGGTTGCAGGGCACGTCGCAACGCCCCAAACTCTTCGTCGACGGCCGCGTCAAAACTCGCCTGCAGTACATCGAAATCGAGGTCGATCCGTTGCAACGCCCCCTCGGTGTCGAGACCGTCGGCGTATGAGCGAACCAGGGTTCTCAGAGCCTCCTCCCCATAGGCATCCACGATATGCTCAACGAGGACGGAGGCCTGGAAATAGGACATCGAAATCGCGTCAGGCCGCGAAAAACCACTATTGAGCTCACGAAGGGGAAGGATCGCGTCGTCATTTAGCGCTCGCGCGAAGCTCAGTACCTCATCTCGTCCCCACTCCAGTCGTTTTCTCTTTTCCTCGTAGGTGGAGATTCCTTCGCTCAGCCAGCGTGGGAGACGCTGTTCTGACATTTGCAGTGTCACAACATGCGCCATCTCGTGCCACAAGGTCGCACGCCAGTTGAAATCTCCAGGCGGGAGCGCACGCGGCGAATCCAGCGTGACCACGCTGCCAAAACACGCTCCAAGGGCACCGAGAAACCCCGGCAACCCGAGAGTGCGAACCGCAAAATCGTCATGCGTCGGAAACATCTCAACAAGAATCGGAGGGCGTACCTCCATTTGATAGCGCTCCGACAACTCGTCGAGCGCCTCTTGCGCCATGGTCAGCACATACTCGCCCAGAACGCCGGCCTCGTCCGGGTGCAACCGAACAATTACATCTCCACGCTCGAACGTCTCGAACTCGTCGAGCGTGTCCATCAAGCTCAGTAAGTTATAGGTGACGAGATCAAACGGGTCATCAGCGAAAGAACGCTCGAGTGCCACCCGTGCGCCGGGTTCGTCACCGGTGCGCAATAGATGCATACCAAGCTCAGCGTGCGCCCGCACGTTGTCTGGATCAAGCTCGAGCGCGCGTCGAACCAGCGTCACCGCTTCGGGAAACCGATACGCGCGTGCGACGTGGTTACCGGCCACGCGATAAATGTCGCCATAGGCCGGATTGATCTGCAAGGCGGACGCAACCTCAGCATCAAAGTCCTCAATCCGGTCTTCCAGATAGGCCATCGCCGCCGACATCGCGCGAGCTTCGAGGCTGTTCGGATTGACCACGAGGGCGCGCTCGAGCGCCGCCCGAGCGGCCTCCGTATTACGGTCGCCGAGCTCGAGCTCGGCGATAAACAGATGCGCGGCTACGAAATTCGGGTCGATCTCCAAGGCCCGGTCAGCCGAGCTCCGCGCAAGCGGCGGGTTGTCATTGGTCAGCGCGCGGGCCAACCCGAGATGGGCCGGGGCCCATTCCTCGTCGCTTTCCAGCGCCTGATTGAAAGATTGAAGCGCGTCGGCCTGGTTGTATTTCTCCAGGAACAACTCGCCCCACGCCGTCTGCATGGCAGGGTCGCTCTCGGAAGCCAATGCCGCGCCTCGCAAGAGTGTGTTTGCGTCGCGATAGCGGCCCAAAGCGCTCGCGGCAAGCCCTGCCCGAAAAAGGTCAAGCGCCTGCCGGGAGACCGTTCCTACATCTGCCACCGCCCGAAAATACGGCACGGCTTGGTCGCGGCGGCCGGTGGCCGCAAGCAACTGCGCGTATTCAAGACCTGCCGCGCTGAACGGTTGCGCTTCGGCGACCTGGGCAATCAGCGTCTCCGCGCCATCTAGCTCACCTGTCAGAACCAACAGACGGGCTCGAACCGCGGCCGCCGAGGGATCGTCGTCTGCCCTGGCTCCGGCGAGCTCGCTCGCCTCGTCGTAGTCACCGTGCGCAATCGCGGCCGAGGTCGCCTCGTGAAATTCTTGTTCTTGAGTCCGGGTGTAGCGCGTCTGCGCTCCGGGGGTGGACGCGGCGGTCAGGCCGATACCGACGGCCACGATCGCGATTCGGCGGACGGATGATGACCACATCCAGAACACAACCGCGATTATAGCGCTCGGTGATGCGGGGACAAGGGCGCGCTCCTGGGGACCGCCTCTGCGGGGGGCGGGAGCGCCTCTTTGCGAAAGACGACCAAAGACCAAAGCTTCGGAAGCGCGAGCTTCTCGATCGAGATTGGCTCGAGCTGCGCTTGTTCGAGAAAACCCGGCAGGTCAAGGTCGGAACGAAAACCGATGTGGACCGTGAGTGGGGAGATCATTCGTTCAGCCAAGGCCGCGACGCGATTCGTACTCCGAAAATGGTTCAGCAGAACCACATAGCCACCGACTCGACACACACGATACATCTCGCGGATGACGGCGACAGGGTTGGGGACGACGCTAATCACATACGGGGCGTAGACCACGTCAAACGCCCCGTCTTCGAACATCATATCCATGGCATCCATCTTGGCCAGACAGACGTTCGTGACCCGATTCGTATCGAGCCGGCGACGGGCTTTTGCCAGCATGGACGCGGAGAAATCGACACCCGTGACCCGGCAATCCTTCCGGTAAAGGAGCGCGTTGATGCCCGTCCCAACGCCAACCTCCAAGACTTCGTCCCCCCGTCCAATCGGGACTTTTGGCATGGCCGCAAGACGTCCGGCGTGGAGCGTTGGCCCAAAAAGAATGTCATACCAGGATGAGAGTCCCGAGTAGACGTCTTCGACGAAGTCGTTCTCGACCGCGATAACCGACAACGGGGGTTGCCCGGTTTCAGAGGGGGCCAGCATGGCGGCGCCGCGCCCAGAATCGCTGTGATCGAAAAGCGAAATCAAATGGTGTCTTGTCCCTTCGCTCGGTGGACTATAGCGTGTCGACCCGCGACCAACAAGAAGACGTCTCGGAAGAAGATTCCTTCCATGCCCGAGCGCCTTCGGCCGCCGGCCGTTTCCACATAGCCCATAACTGCTTTATTTATAACAAGTTGTAGACGTTTTCGGCCTTGACACACACTATTCACGCAGCTATAGTGGCGCTACCCGCGTGCCCGAAGAAGCCAGGTTTCTAACCGCGGCCCAATTTCTCATCTCGACGCTTGTCATCAAGCTTGCCGTGGTCGCCACTTTGGCGACGATGCTGGTGCGGTTCTACCAGTTCCGACGGATCCTTCTGACGGAGCAGCGAGCCTGGCGAGAGCGTCTGGTGTTTGCCGGGAGTCTCGGGTTCCCCTTGACAGTCGGTGTGGCAGCGCGGGTCCTGCTGGGCTACGACGCCGGCGACCTTTCTCTCTCGGGGCCGTTCTTGGCCGGTCTGATCGCGGGACCGTATGCCGGGGCCATCGTCGGCGCGCTGGTCGGCGCCCCGGCGCTGCTGGGTGGCGAAGTCATCGCGATGCCGTTTGCGGTGGGATGCGGGTTCGCTGGAGGAGGGCTCCGGGAGGTGTGTCCAAAACCCGCCATCTGGCAGTTCTCACCCTTGTTTTTTATAGACCTCCATCGCTACGGCTGGCGCATGCTCCGCCTCCAATGGGAGTGGCCGATGATTCTGATTGCCGCGCCGGTGGGGCTCGAGTTGCTGCGCCAGGCGCTCGGAGCTCGGTTTGGCGATCACTTGTTCTATATGGCGCCGCCCAATATATGGATGGGTGCTCTGGTCGTGCTCGCCACCGTCTTGTGTGTCGCCATCCCGATCAAGATCTGGAACACTGCGCGTATCGAGCATCGACTCCGGGAGCAAGAAACCCTGCTTATGACAGCCCGGGTGGAAGCCCTGACGAACCAAATCAACCCACACTTTCTGTTCAACACCCTCACGTCTATCTCCTCTCTGATTCGCTCTCAACCGGAGACGGCGCGCACGCTGATTGTGAAGCTCTCCGGATTACTGCGACGTCTGCTCCGGAGCCAGGAGCAGTTTGTCACCCTCCGGGAAGAGCTCGAATCCATCGACGAATACCTCGATATCGAAACGATTCGGTTTGGACCAACCCTTGTGGTCGAGAAGAGCATCAGTGAGGAAAGCCTTGACCTTGTGATGCCAAGCATGCTGCTGCAACCGCTCGTGGAGAATGCGATCAAACACGGAATCGGGAACAAAGTGGGGGGCGGACGTATCATGATCCGAAGCCGCCGCGAAGACCGTCTGGCCATTATCGAGATTGCGGATAACGGCGACGGTATGCCGCAAGACGAGCTCGAGCCGAGCCGGTCTCGAGGCATCGGTCTCCGAAATGTCGACGAGCGTCTCCGAGTCATTTACGGCGAGCACTACCACTTGCGGATACAGAGTACCCGTGGCGAAGGGACATGCGCTCGGATCGAAATTCCGGAGCTTGTCGTGCCGCAGCGAGCCCCCGCGTAGAGTCGACCGTTGGAGACTGACTCCAGGGTGATGAGCAGCATACGGGCAGTGGTCGTGGACGATGAACGTCCGGCCCGGAACGAGCTGTGTTTCCTGCTTGAACAGGTCGACGGGGTCGAGGTCGTGGGGCAGGCCGCGAATGGCGTTGAAGCTATGTCGGTCATCCGCGAACAAAAGCCGGACCTCGTCATGCTCGACATCCAGATGCCAGGTCAGTCGGGGTTCGAGGTCGCCCGCGAGCTCCTTGTCCGCGAGGTCGACACACGTCTGGTGTTTGTCACGGCGTTCGACGAGTATGCGATCGACGCATTCGAAGTGAACGCCGTGGACTATCTCCTCAAACCGGTGGAGACGGATCGTCTGCTACAGACGATCGAACGGGTACGAGAGCGGATGACATCGGGGCGGGGCGACGGCGACGAGACCATGCCGGACGCGCGCTTGGAAAAAGTCCTCCGCCAGGTCACTCATCGGCCGACGTGGCGTCAACGGGTTGCTTTGAGAATTGGAGAGCGTTTCCAGTTGATACCATCAGAAGATATCATCTATGCGTCGTTGGTCAACGAGGTCATCACAGTTGTGGCCGGGCGGTTGACGGGAACGTCGAACTTCCGGACACTGGATGATTTGCAGTCGAATCTCGATCCCGAGATCTTCTGGAGGGTGCATCGCTCGCACCTGGTGAATATCAACAAAGTCAAGGAGATCGTGCCGTGGTTCAGTCGGAACTACATCCTGAAAATGAAAGACCCGAAGGGTACCGAGATCCCAGTGAGCCGGGCGCAGACCAAGCGTCTGCGAGAATATCTGAGCCTCTAGGCGACGACCCTTCCTCTGATCCGAACGCCGATCTGTTTCGCGCGCCGGGCGAGCTCGACCAAGAACGCGCCGCAAAGCGTACCCAGTTTCTCGCCCGCGCGGGTGAGGAGCTGCTCGCGTGGCTCAAGACGTTTGCGTCGGCCGCGGTCTACGCCACGCTCATCGTCACCTTCGGCGTCCAGGTGGCTCGGGTCGAAGGCAAGAGTATGGAGCCAACGCTCCAGGACCAGGATCGTCTAATCGTCAACAAGGCGGCCTATCGATTCTTCGGGATGCCACAGCCCGGAGACATCGTGATGCTCTATTACCCCCGGGACCCCGACAAATCTTTTGTGAAGCGCGTTGTCGCAGAAGCCGGAGATAGCGTACGCATCGAGAACGGCAGCGTATACGTAAACGAAGAGCTGCAACCGGACCTCTTCGTGCCGCCGGAGTTTCGTAGTCACGAGAACCTTGGTCCCGAGACGGTGCAGGAGTCGTACTACTTCGTCATGGGCGACCACCGGAACAACAGCTCCGATAGTCGGCACTGGGGCCAGGTCCCGCGCAAATACATCATCGGCCGGGTACAGCTGAGGTGGTGGCCGCTCAGCGAGGCGCGTCTTTTCTAACCACGGAACTCAGCTCGCGTTGGCGGCATCTAGCAGCGGGCTGGGCGAGGTGCGAAGTTTGGGGTGCCCCTCGATCGATCAAGAGGGTCAGGGCCGAGTGTATAGGGCGTCGATCGTGTCCTTCCAACGCTCGGCGACGACCTGACGCTTGACCTTCATCGTCGGGGTCAGCTCTCCCCCGGCCTGGGTGAGCTCTGTGGCCACCAACGCAAACTTCTTCAGCTGAGCGTAGGCCGGGAGGTCGGTGTTGACGGCGTTGACGACCGTTTCGAAGAGCGTGCGCACATCGTCCCGCCCCACGAGGCTCGCGCGGTCGGCATCCGTCACGCCCATCCGCGCGCCAAGGCTCGCGAAATCTGGGACGATCACCGCCGCCACGAACGGCCGGGCGTCTCCAAGCAACATCGCCTCGGACACCAACGCGTGCTGCTTCAGCTTTTCTTCGATCGGCTGCGGCGCCACATTCTCTCCACCAGCGGTGACGAGGATCGCCTTCTTACGGTCGGTGATGGACAGATATCCGTCGTCGTCCAGCCGACCAATGTCACCAGTGTGAAACCAACCGTCTCGCACTACTTCAGCCGTCGCGTCCGCTCGTTTGTAGTAGCCCAGCATGAGGCTCGGTCCACGCGCCAGAATCTCTCCGTCGTCCGCGACGCGGAGCTCGACCCTCGGCAAGGCCTTGCCGACCGTGCCTATGCGAGGCGCGGCAAGTGGGTTGACTGTCAGCACGGGAGCGGTTTCCGTCAAGCCGTATCCCTCGAGCACAGGAATCCCGACCGCAAAGAGAAACCCGGCAACCGTGGACGAAAGCGGAGCCCCACCGGAGACGACGAAGCGCAACCGCCCTCCGAGGCGTTCGCGCACCTTGGAAAGCACCAGACGGTCGGCGACACGGTGCTGGAGCCGCACCGCCAGCGTTGACTGCCGCCCGTCCAGCTCCGCCGACGCCTTGGCCTCTCCCACCCGGAGCGCCCATTGGAATAACCGTTGGCGAAAACGTGATGACTCCGCAACAGCTTCCAGAACGCGCGCACGCAGCTTGTCAAAGACGCGGGGGACACCCGTCATGATGGTCGGCTTCACCCGCATCATGTCCCGCGGTACGGTATCGAGCGACTCCGCGAAGGTCACCCTCGCGCCCTTGTAGAGATAGAGGTAGACGGCCATGCGTTCCAACGCATGACACAGCGGAAGAAACGAGAGGGCGTCGTCTCTTTCGTTGGGGGGCGCCATCTGGTCGGCATCAACGAGGTTCGCCACGATTGCGCCGTGGGTCAGCATGACGCCCTTCGGGGGACCAGTGGTTCCAGATGTGTACATGATCGTCGCCAGTTGGTCGCTGGCGACGGCAGCGACGGCCTCTTTAAACTCCCGGGCGAGACCGTTCTCATGCATGAGACGCTGATGACCCCGCTGAGCGACTTGCGCCAGACTGACTTCCAAGCACTTTGAGGGATTCGGGTCGCCACTGTTGTCCGGCTCCGCGCGGACCGTTGTCGGTCGAGGTGCTCCGCCCGGCTCCACCACGACGATATTCCTGAGCTGGGGCACCTCGCCCTGGACCTGACGAACTTTGTCGGCTTGCTCCTCGTCAGAGGCAATCACCGTCTCGACGCCGGCATCCTTCAGGATGAACCCGACCAAGCTTGGCGGGAGCGTTGGGTAGATCGGCACGGCGACAGCCCCGGCGCAGAGGGTGCCCAGATCGGCCAGCAACCACTCCGGACGAGTTTCACAAATAAGGGCGACGCGGTCGCCGGGACACACGCCCAACGCAGCCAGCCCGAGGCTCACGTCACGGATCTGTTCAAAAAACTCCAGGCCCGACATTTCGTCATACGCGTCGGGAGTACACCGTCTCACCGATGTCCCGGGAAATCTGCCCGCAACGTGCGAGGGCAGTTGAGCCAATGTGGCAATCTGTGATTCAACCACTGCGTCCGTCATCCTTGCCACCACTAGCTTTGCGTGAACCGACCAGAGCGTCCGCCGCTCTTTTCCACCAGCCTGATATTACCGATCCGCATCGAGCGGTCAACGGCCTTGACCATGTCGTAGATGGTGAGCGCCGCGGCCGAGACCGCAGTCAGTGCCTCCATCTCAACTCCCGTGGGCCCGGTAGTGGCGACCCGTGCTTCGATCTCGTAGCCGTCGTCTCGCCCGGTCAGGTCAACGTCGATGCCTGTCAACGGAATCGGGTGACATAGAGGAATGATCTCGGCGGTTCGCTTCGCCGCCAAGATACCGGCAATCCGCGCCACCTGTAACGGGTCGCCTTTCTTGATGTTGCCAGCTCGTATCAGCGCCAGCGCGTCAGGTGCGACCTGGATGAAACCGCGGGCCACTGCCTCTCGCACCGTCGCCGGTTTACCGCTCACGTCGACCATTCGCACGCGTCCCTCGCGGTCGACATGGGACAACGTTGGCGGGGAACTGTCGTCACTCATGGGTTTAGGTCTTCATTGGCCTCGCGCCTGGTCGCAGCGAGGAAAAACGACAAACTCTCGAGCGAGACGGTCAGGTCGACACTTTTCACTTTGACACCCGAAGGCGCCCGGAGCGAACCCGGGGAGAAATTGAGCACGGCCTTGATACCGGCGGCCACGACCGCGTCTACGACCTCTTGAGCCGATGGCCCTGGGACGGCAATCATCGCGATCATGATACCTTCGCGAGTCGTGACGAGAGACAGATCGCGTATGTGATACGTCTCGACGCCGGTGCGGGAGACACAGCCTACCTTACTCTTCTGCGCGTCAAACAACGCGACAATTCGAAATCCTTCTTTGCGAAAACCTGGATAATCGGCCAGCGCGAGACCGAGGTTCCCAGCCCCTATGATCGCGACCCCAAGTCGTCGGTCCAATCCGAGAATGGACCGCAATTCTCGCCGGAGATCATCGACAACATAACCGACCCCCCGCACGCCGAGTGCCCCAAAATTCGCCAGGTCCTTTCTGATGAGCGCAGCGTTCAAGCCGAACTGCTCGGCGAACACGCGTGACGACACGGCGCGCACGCCCTTTGCGTTGAGCTCGTCAAGGCGTCGCAGATACAGCGAAAGCCGATTGGTCGTCAGCTCCGAGACCGGCTCTCGCATGGGGTATTTTACTTGGTCTCCCAACCCTCAAGGGACCACGAGTGCACGTGCTAATATGCGGGCGTGCGCGGTCTGACGTTGCTCGTTGTTATGGGTTTGGCCTGGGGTGCGCCCAACGGTGCCGACGCGCAACGCGTTGGGCGACGGGTGGCCACGCTCGACACGCTCGCCGAGCACACCAGGTTCTTTCATCTCGACGAAGTAGTCATTCGCGCCGACGCGGTCGGTGAGAACGTCTTGACCTATCTGGTCGACGAGGATAATCGTCTATTGGTGCTCGACGTGCCGCCGCCGCTGGACGGAACCCGCGAGCACATGGAAGTGATCGGCAGGTTTTACGACATCGGTCGACTCCAACCGGACGACCCTCGCACCACCGGTCTTCCGATCGAGCGTCTGTCGCAGTCGCTGCTCAACAAGCCGTGGCCGAGTGTAGGGGAGTTGCCTCTCCTCGTCGCGACCTCATCCGTTCCAGTCACAACCACCGGGTCTGCCTCGCTTCGCACCGTCGCGCTGAATCCGAACGCCTATCTCGACGACGGGGTGAGCCTGACGGGACGCTTCCGCGGTCGGAACCTCTACGGCGATCTGCCCGATTCACCGGGCGAGAGCCGTTACGACTTCGTCCTGGCATCGGCAGATGCCGCCGTCTGGGTGGTGGGGATGGAGCCCAAGGGTGACGGGTTCGAGCTTGACGTCCAAGCACGGATAGACACCGGGCGATGGCTCGAAGTCACCGGCACCGTGCGTGTGCATGAAGGCATGGTGGTTCTGGATGCGGGGACGATCCGGCTAGCCGAACCGGACGAAAGCCAAACACCTCCGCCCGCGACTCGAGTGGCGCGTCAACCGGGCGCCCCCCCCGAGGTCATTTTCAGCACACCCTTCGAGGGTGATACCAACATCCCTACCGATACCCGCGTCAGGATTCAGTTTTCGCGTGACATGAGCGCCGACTCGTTCGAAGGACGCGTCGACGTGGCATATTCAGGTGCCGGCGCTCCGGCAGTGACTGGTCAGGGCGCGAACAGCGGCGCAATCGAATTCAGCGTCGAATACCGAGGCCGCAACCGAGTGCTCGACATCCAGTTCGCGGAACCGCTCGAGGCGTTTACCCGGCTCACGGTCACACTGCTCGACGGAGTCACGGCACGCGATGGGGCCCCGCTCCCTTCCTATTCCCTATCGTTTTTCTCCGGTCCCTAGCCGACTGTCGCAGAGAAGAATTGACCATGCTCCGGCCGGGACGCTCTGCAAACGACTAGTGCACCGGACCTTCATCCAGCAAGGCTTGGACGGCGCTGTGGGTACGGGCGATTAAGTCATCTCGGTCCGACACCGTGAGCGCGTGCGTCTCGATTGGCGCACCAAGTCTCACGCTGACCGTCACCGGTCGGATCACCGGGCTACCCTTCCGCATGGCCGCCGAGGTTCCCTGAATGGCGACGGGGACGACGGCGGCACGGCCCTTGATCGCCATAATGAACCCGCCCTTCTTGAACGGCAACAGTCGACCGGTGCGACTGCGCGTACCTTCCGGAAAAATCAAAAACGAGTTCCCGGCCTGCAACGCGGCGGCAGCATCTTCGATAGCCTCCATACTTTGCTTGCGATTCCTTCGTTCGATTGGGACAAACCCGACCACATCGAACGCGTTCGAAAGCACCGGGAGCGCCTTTCGAAGCTCGGCCTTGTAGAGGACCCGGAGCCGCGGGTGCAAGGCGGATAGGACCATGAACAACATGGGCGGCTCAATATTGCTCGCGTGGTTGACGCAATAGACCGCGGCACGCCCCTGCTGAACGTCGCGAGCCCCAACCGAACGCCGCCACGCGCGAGCCAGTAGAGAAGAAACGGCCAACGAAAGAGGATGGCGACGAGCATACCGGGCGGCGCCACGAGCAACACGTAGGCGGCCACGCTCACATAGGCCGTGAGGGATCGCACACTAGCGAGGGCTGTCGCAAGAAGATCAGACACAATCCGTCTCAGGCCACAAAGCAGATAGAGAGAAAGACCGGCTGGCGCCGTCCCGATTCAGCGATCTCCTCAGAGCGTCATTGGGTCGTGCGAGGGTCTCGACGGATTGTCGAGACCACCCGACACGTGCTACGAAGCCCGCGCTGAACGCTTCGTTGTCTTCTTGACTTTGGCGACTTTTGATACCTTTGTCGCCTTCACTGCGCTGGGGGCTTTCGTCGCCCGAACATCTTTTGCGTCTTTTGTCGTCGGGGCGGGTGCGACTCTTGCTGTCTTCCTGGAGGTCTTTGCGGTCTTGGCTTTTTCCAACAGACGGAGTCGGTTCACGAGGCAGCGCTCAAGCGCTTTCTCCACCTTGTCGTCTATGACGTCACCTTCTTCTTCCAAGACCTCGGAAATCTCTGAGACGACAAGAAATTTCGCTCGGTCAAGCATTCGTTTTTCACGGAAGGACAGGTTCTTGGATTTGCTGAGAAAATTGAGGCTCTTGAGCACGTCGATCACGTCACAGATCGACCCGGTGCGCATCTTGTCCGAGTTGTCCTTGAAACGACCCTTCCAGTTCTGGTGATTGTCGATCTTGCCGTTACCCAGCTGAGTAAACAGCTTCTTCACCTCGGTGTCTAAAATCGCGTGTCGCAACCCGACACCTTCGACGTTGTCGAGCGGCACCAGAACCGTGGTCTCACTCGCGCTCATGCGCAGCGAGTAGAAACCACACGTGGTACCAAGGATCGTCTTCTCTTCGATTTTCTTGACGACACCAAGGCCGTGATTCGGGTAAATGACCTTATCGCCTACTTCAAATACCAACATTTCCCCCCTAGATCAGGCGAAGGAGTGGGAGTTCGACGCGCGAAGATCTTTAATTTTACCGCGTTTCGGATGCCCATACAACCAGAACCCTCGTAGAATGAAGAGTTCGGCCTCCTCTCGCGGTTTGGCAACCCTGCGGAGCAGCAATCAACGCCTCTGATCGCTCAGGGCCACGTATGACCAAACGCAGCGTTGGCCAAGGGCGTTAAGTCATCTGTCCGTGGTGAGTTATGGGAAAACACAAGACAATCGCGTGTCGCAAATTGCGGGTTTCCGTGACGTCTCCCTCGGTCAAAAGAGCAACCTGTTGTAGAGTAACGGTCGATTGAAATTCACGGCGAAATACATCAAAATGATCCAGTTGCGAGCCACCATGCAGAACGGTAGCGCGGTTTGGCCACGTGCACGGACGGCTGGAGCCGCGGTCGCAGCCGTCGTGATGCTGATACCCATGCCCTGGGTAGACGCCGTCGCGACACAAACGCCGACAAGCCTCGCACCATTTGTGCCCACACCCCAGGATGTCGTCGACCGCATGCTCTCTCTGGCCAACATTTCGGAACAAGACGTCGTGTATGACCTCGGTTCTGGCGACGGCCGTATTGTGATCACCGCGGCTGAGCGATATGGAGCCCATGGCGTCGGGGTCGACATCGACCCGCAGAGGATTGCCGAGTCGACCGCAAACGCTGAGCGAGCTGGCGTGTCAGAACTCGTGCGGTTCATCCAGCAGGACGCGCTTGAGGTCGATCTCTCCGAAGCGACCGTCGTGACGCTCTATCTTCTGTCGTCCTCGAATATGAAGCTGCGCCCGGTCCTGACCGAGCAGCTTCCCACCGGCGCCAGAATTGTGTCCCACGCGTTTAGCATGGGTAACTGGGACGCCGACCTGGTCGAGCGTTTTACCGATTCTCGCGGAAACACCCGCACGTTGTATCTCTGGACGCACGACGGCACAGTCAGACCCTGACTCGTTTTCGTCGTCGACCACCTTCAGGGCCGGAGTGGCGAAACTGGCAGACGCGCTGGATTCAAAATCCAGTTAGGTTCACCCCTAGTGGGGGTTCGACTCCCCCCTCCGGCACCATAAACACTGGGGCTGGCGAGGAACTCGACGGGTGTTGTCAAGCGGACATCGGTAGCCGTGATAGCTCGGCGCGCCAACGCTCATCCGCCAACTCTCTCATGGACGACCTCAACCTGACAAAACCCGCCGATGTGATCTGACACTGCTTCGCAAGAGAGGAAGCGGGGTTGCCCAGGTTGTGACTAAACGCAACCGTGAACTGTCGCGTGGACGCTCCGGAGGGCAACCCCGATGACCGTCTGAGCCAAAGCTACTCGACGTCAATCCGAGTCAAGTCGGCCCTGCCACTGAGCGCGGCCACCACAGTCCCGCCGGCATCGACAAATTCCGACGTAAACGTGCCGGCGGCCGTATCTCCGCCGCGATTGAGCGTGATCGAGCCACGTACATCTTATGGTCGTTCTCGGTGGAAAGTCGGGATTGTCCGAGGGGACCATGGTTAAGAATCTCGTAGAGAACTCCCTGTTTGTAGCCCGCTGCCATGCACCGTGACCGCTGCCGAACACTGGATCTGAGTTCATGACCACGCCTCCTGTATGAATCGAGACAAGATTCGCGAAGGGTGGCGGACCCGGCTGGTCAGGAGTGACCACAACAACCCACGATCCGACAAGGCTGTTCCTGGTTTTTTGCGCGGCCTCGGGCTCGAGACCCATCGCACCGACAACGAGCACAAGAACTGCGACGACGCCGAGTTTGGCAAGAATGTTTTGTTTACCTCATTTCATTCCCTCTCTCTATTTGGTTAGGTCAAGTCTCGAACCTAGGTGACCGCTGGTGGCTCCCAGCAGCCATCGCCGGACAGTAACAACGAACCCGCCGAGCGTCCGGATAGTCAGGCGCCGCCGGCACGAGAAGCCGCCATCCGAGCCACTCCGGCATATGATTCCAGCCGGGGACGCGGGACAGTCCAGATGAGCCAAGAGATCAACACGGACCTGCACTGTGCTTCTTGACGGGCGGGGGAACGGTGACCAACAACCGCCGGAGGAGCTGACCCGCACGCCCGGACCCACGCGGGGCGCTCATCTATGACAACCAATCACTGGCACGACGCCCACCGCATCTTTCAGGACGCGCTCGATCGCGAGGCCGCGGAACGTTCTGCTTTCGTGCTGGACGCGTGTCACGGAGATCAAGGCCTTCGTCGCGAGGTCGAGACTCTGTTAGCCGCGCACACGCAAGCCGGAGACTTCCTGCAGTCTCCCGGGCCAGGGATCACCAGCGCCGAAGAAGAGGTCTCGGCGGTGATTGAGCCGGGGACGAGCTTTGGCCCGTATCAGGTCGTCGAACAGATCGGCAGCGGCGACGTCTTCGTACCTCCGCTAGCCCGGTATCGGACCGACGCCTTGGCGGCCCTGAAACAGTCCCGCCCGTGGGATGTCGAGTACGACCAGCCCGCGGTCCACGAGTAGGCGCTCGACCTCCTCCAGATCAAGTGCCGGCACACAGAGGTCGGCGTCCACCGTTGGGTTGATTGCTCTCCATGTAGTCGCTATGACCACATGGCACTCTTTTCGGCAACGGGTGTCGGACGTCGCTCTTCGCCGTTGACCAGATGCTCGTCAACCTGTTCGGCCATGGGAGGGGACGGGTGTGACACAGAAGCTCTGGAGGCTGTTGCAAAACAGCCGACGACTGTGGCAGCTGTGCGTGCTGGGCGGATGTCCACCGCCCCCTTCCGCTGGGTTCAGAACTCCGACTGCCCAGCGGTTACGATCGAGCGGTTTCCTTGCTTCGACCACCCAGCGGTTAGGATCCAGCGGCTTCCTTTGCCGCTTGCCCCGCTCGCCGACGCTGCGCTGTCAGATGCGGCTCGATACCAAGCAGGCGCTGCACGACCATGAGCTGTCCACGGTGGTGCATTTCATGCTCCTTGACCGAGAGCAGCATGTCGAAACGGGTCTTACTGGACGGGGTCGCCCCGGGTGGCATCGTGAACGGCTGGGCCAGAAACTCTTCCGACGCCGCGGTCAGAAAACTGGCCCATGTTTCCCCCTCGGTCCGCAGCAGGTCCATGACCTCAGCTTTGGTTCGATCCCGTGCCTCCTCCTTAGCGGCCGCCGTCAGGATCGCGAACAGGTCAAGCCCCTCGAAGCTGGATCGGCGACCGCCGTCATGGAAGGTCAGCTGGAGCTTCGGCGAGAGCGCGATGTGGGCGAGGAGCTCAGTCACGCTTCGCGCCCCGTCCGCCGGGACGAACCCGTATCGATCGTCGGGAATGTCCGCCGCCACCTGGAGGGTGTTCTTGCGAACCGTCCGGAAGCTGTCCACCATATGTGTCGCGCCGTAATATTTCATTGATGTCTCCCGGAACGACCGCATGCTCGTGCAGAAAGTCGTCCTTCAACCCGTAAGTGGGAAGGTATCCACCCGCACCCTGGGAACCAGCTGTACATTATGCTGACCGATGGCCAGTCGACCATCCGCTATGGCGACGAAGAGACCACCTCGGCCTCTCGGGCCGGTTCGGTTGGCTGGCAGCGTGCCGTCGATCTCAGCGAGGAGCATAAGTCCGGCAATACCGGCGACTCACCGATCGAGTTTCTCTGGGTGAATTTGAAACAGTAGACAAAGCTCAACGACACACGGCAGCGTCGGTCTCGTCGTTCTGCTCTCAGTAAATCGCAGCGGGTGCAACGGTCGATCCCGTCGCTCCCTGTATCTTCAATGGCTGCATGACGAACGCGAACTCATAGACTTCCAGCGCGGCGAGCTCCTCCAGATTCATTCTCTCGAGCAGGTGGATCCCGTTGACGGCGAGCATGATCTGATGAATGGGTAAGGAGATCTCCGGATCAGGGTTCGGTTGAATCTCCACGGGCTGGTTATCGGCTCCCACCAACATTGGGTCCTGCGTGACGAGCCATTCGGCGGCGGGTACGCCGATACCCGGGGCTGGGCCGAGGAAACGCTCGACATCGCGTGTCCAGAGTCGTCCCCAACCGGTATTGATAATCACCGCATCGCCAGGTTCAAGGGCCAAGTTCACGTTGGCCAAAGCTTCCTGCAAATCTTCTATCGTGATTTCATAGTCCGCGGGCAGCATGTCGACACCTTTGAGCTTGGCGATATCGAGAAGCACGCCACGCGTCATGAGCATGCCCACGTTCTCTATGCCCAGGTGCGTGAAGCCCGCCCGCGTCATCGTCTCGCTGACGCGGAAGCAGTTGTACATCGTGTCACCGATAGTTTGATGACTGAAGCCATCGAACTGCGTGCCGACCTGGCCTAGTTCCGTTGCGACTAGCTCCTCGTTCGAGCCTCTACGGTTACTTTGGGGGTTCATTGAGCTGGGCTTGGAGTAAATGTCAAAATGGCGATCACCGAGAGGTATCGATCCGTGCAGCACGTGGCCCAGCTCGACCACTTCGCCTTCGCGTATCAGTTGCGTGGCCCGCAGAACGGTGGCGGAACCCATATGGTTCGCAGACCCGCGCTCGTCGCCAGCGCCCCACTTGGACGGGCAGCGATCGTCTTCGGCCGGAGGACGCCAAGATTGCGCGTTCGCCAGGGATATCATGCAAAAAGACGCCAGAAACGCAACTATTGCTATTCGGTTCATTCCTCTACCCTCCGTTCGTCAATCAAGACAATAGCGCGTCCACGAAATGACGATTGCACAAAATGACCCCGGCCTCTTGTACATAGATCTTACGGGTGGGTCGCCATCTGCTTCATGCTGATCATCGTTACTCGTTGTGCATACGGACATTCACCAAATGGAATGCGGTGACGCGTGTCCCTTGACCGGCAAGAATAGTTGACGTCGATCACCCGAGGCCTCTGTGGCGAGAATCCGGATGCCTCCGACAAGGAGACGTCGCCGTCGGGAGGGATACTCTGCGAGCTGGAGGGTGCCCATCGGCGACAATGACTCAACAACTGACCGTTCGTGCGCCATCACGCGCCACTGTCAGACACACCTATGGATACAGCAAGCAAGACGCTCATCATCGGTGGCCTGCTCAACCTACTCTATGGGTTGGCAACCGGCTTCCCGCTCGGTCGCATCCGCGAGTCGCAAGCCGAAGCACCCAAGTATTTAGTACTGGCACACATGGGACCGCTCATGTGGGGGCCGATCCTTCTCGGTTGCGTTGCGGCTGTTCAGCTCTCTACGTTGTCGGCGGCTGTTGAGACCACCGCCGCCGTTTCACTCGTCGCCTCGTCGGCTCTGCTCGGACTGAAAGATACCTTGCATTGGGTGAGAGGCACCCAGGATGAATTTGTTGAGAAGCCAGCCGCGTTCTATCTCGCAATACCGATGGCGCTGCTGGCTTTCGGAGGCCTGGGCATCTTGCTTGTTGAAGCCATCCTGGGGTCGCAGGGGCTCTCGAACGAGAACCTACGGTTTCGGCTGCGAGGGTGAGGCCACCGCGCCCCCGCAGCTTCTCCCACCACTTCAACAGATCGGAGCGACGTCTGCTCACGCCTGGGCATCGGTTCGCCCGCCGAAGTCCTCCGGCACCCATTGCAGCGGCTTTAGTCCTCTACCCGTGACACGCCACACGCCAGGTGGTTTATCGCCGGCGCTGACCTCAAGGACCGCGTCGCCGACATCGGCTGCGGTCACCATCGGTTCATGGATGATGTATTTCCGCGCCGTGTCTTCGTCGATTCCATGCCCGCGATCTCGGTTGAGACCGGCGAAACGGTATGGGTCTACGAGCAGCACGCCGCCACCATGTCGCTCATGGCCACCGCCGGCGATCTTGTCTTTGGCGGCGACACGAACGGCCGCTTCAGGGCGTTCGACCAGGAGACGGGAGAGGTTCTGTGGGAGATCAACCTCGGCTCAGGGGTGACCGGCTTCCCGGTGACCTATGCGGTCGACGGCACGCGACACGTGGCCGTGAGCACCGGCACGAGCATCACGACCGCCGCCTTTGGGATGCTGACCCCGGAGCTCCGTCCGAGCGCGGGCAATAACCTCTTCGTGTTCGCGCTGCCGTGAGTCACAGCGCGTTGGCCAGTGCGCCCTGCGGCCCGGACCGCAGGGCGGAGCTGTGGCGAAGGACAGAAATGTCACGGTCAGGGCGGGCGCCCATCGCTTTCGTCCTTGTCTCCGGGCCTCGGGGCGTCTAATGTTCTATGAGGAGAATCCCGATGCTTAAGAAATATGTCACCACCTGGTTTGTCCTGAGCGTTGCGCTCACCGTCGCCGCGCCGGCGATCGCCCAGTCATCTGACCCCACGACGCCGATACGCACGCCCGACGGGCAACCGCACATTTCCGGCACTTTCACCTTCCGAACCATCACGCCCTTTCAGCGACCGAGTCAATTCGAAGGTCTGGAAACGCTGGACGCGGAGACGGCTGCGGCCTTCGAGGCCTCTGAGCGAACCCGTCAGAATCGCGACCTGTTCGACCCGGAAAAAGGCTCTGGCGGCTACGCGCCACGAGCAGAGGGCGGCGTACTCTCCTATAACGAGTTCTGGTACGAACGCGGGGTCGAGCTGACCAGGGACAAGCGCACGTCGCTTATCGTCGATCCGCCGAACGGAAGGCTACCCGACCGTACCGAAGCCGCCCAGATGGCCGCCCGCGAGCGATCCGCCCATCTAGAAGAGCACCGATACGACTCGCATCTGGACCGCAGCTCTGGTGACCGCTGCCTCATGGGCTTCAACGCCGGTCCCCCTATGCGGTCAAGTGCATATAACAACAACGTGATGATCTTTCAGACTCCCGGGTATGTGACCATACTCAACGAGATGGTGCACAACGCTCGCATCATCCCGATCGACGACGACGCGGAGCTACCGTTCACCCAATACAGCGGTGTCTCACGAGCCCACTGGGAAGGCGAGACGATGGTGATCGAGACCAAGCAGTTTCGCGGCGGGAGCAGCGGCCTGACCTCGACCAGCATGCACCTGATTGAACGCCTGACGCGGCTTGATCCCGATACGCTCACCTACGAATACACCGTCACTGATCCGACGGTCTATACGGCGCCATACTCGGTCATGATGCCGCTCCGTCGCACCGACGGCCCGCTCTTCGAGTACGCGTGCCACGAAGGCAACATCGGCCTTCATGGCATCCTGGCCGGCGCACGCGCGCAGGAGGCCCAAGGTATCCCGCTGCGTCCGTAGCCATTCCGAATGCACCTTCTCCCCGGCGCCGCGCCGCGCCGCCGGGGAGAAGCGTGCATTGTCCGACCATCGCGACGCCGGTGCACGAATCCCGTGTTCGCGATGCCGGAGTCGGTCCCTTCCTGTGACTTGGCGGTGCTTCAAGGCGTGGAGCCAAGCTCTAGCGCTGGCGCCAGCCAGACAAGGACGCTGTTCACCCGACCGTTCGCGGGACTTGGCATCCTCTCTCGTTCCCGCGCAGAGACCGACGTCGTCACCCAACTCATCGTAGTCACCGAAGTCATGGACGACCGTCTCGGCCATCCTGACGATGATGTCTTCCTCGTTGTCGCCGTTTTGCGCTGATTGGCCCTTGCGATCTACGACGCTTTGAAACACGCATAGTTCTGGGCCGCTGTCGGCGAATCGAGCTCTTCCTCCAGCACGGTCACACACTCGGCCTTCTCGAACCCTACCCGCCGTAGCATCTTGAGGTGAGTACCGACTTCAAAGCGGCCGCGCTCATACTCGTAAACGGACCCGTCGGGCTTTATGAAATCGCCGTTCAACAGGATGCCGCCGTCGTCAAGAGCCTGGGCACACCCGGCGTACACCGCCTCTACGTTCTCCTGGCTGCCAAGATCGTGCAGCGCCCAGGTTGACACCACCGCATGGGTTGGCCGCTCCACGTCGGCCCACCACGGAGTCTTGACGAGATCAGCGTGCAGATACGTGACACGCGGCGCATACGCCCGCAGTCTCTTTACGGCGAGGCCAAGCATGGGGCGAGAGAAATCGATACCGCAATACCGGATATCCGGCATGGCAGCGAGGAGATGCGCGGCGAGATACCCCGGCCCGATACCAAGTTCCACGACCCGGGCCTGCGTTGGAACGTTGGTTTGTAGCTCGGCCAAAATGAGGTTGAACAGCTTGCGACGGTCCGGTGTGGGTTCAAACCGTTTGGCCCATCCTTGGACATACTCCGCGTCGTGAAACTGATGTGTCGCGCCCACGAACTGTCTCACCATTGCCTCCTCACGTCGAACGTAATCGGCGCGGGACCGAAAAACAAGGTGCGGCGGGCACGGCCTTGCTGGAAGGTCAGAGATGACCATTGGCGACCGCCGGGGTCAAATGGAGAGAGAACACTTGTCGGAGGAGAGACGATGGCAAGACACACTGAATTCCACACCCGCACTGCAATCCGGCCGCTCGGCCGACGGTCGGAGATCAACATCACGCCATTCATCGACGTTCTGCTGGTGCTCATCGTGATTTTTCTGGCGGCGCTCCCCATCGGCCAACAAGGAACAGATGTCGACCTTCCGCAGCAAACCCAGCAGAGCGCGGCGCCTGCGCGGTCTGACGAGATCGTGCTGGAGTACTTCGGCAACGGCCGAGTCTCGATCAACACGGAAGAGGTCAGTGTTCGCGCGCTGGCGTCGCGGCTCCGGTCCATTTTTGGCCCACGACGGGACAAGACGCTGTTTATTGCCGGCTCAGGCTCTCTCCGGTATGGCGACATCGTGCAGGTCATCGACATTGCAAAAGGCGCTAGCGTCACAAGGATTGGCGTCATCACCGATGGAATGCGACGCGCTGCCGACCTACCGCCCATCGGCTGAAGGCGCCAAGCGGTTGCCCCTCCGCGAATGTGAATTCGAGTTTTGGCGACGGACGGGACTATGATGCTCCGTCACCAACACTGAAGGAGGAATCCATGGCAAAAAGGCTTCTGGTTCTCGTCGCGTTCGGCGTCCTGCTGGCGACGCCATCCGCCGCCCAAGACGTTGCAAGCGTCCTTACGGCCGCGGCCGAGGCAATGGGCGACCCGCAAACGCTGAGTTCCATCGAGTATGCCGGCACGGGCTGGGTGGCGAACGTCGGCCAGAGCTACACCCCGACCGACGACTGGCCCCGGTTCGAAATCAGCAAGTACACCCGAACGCTCGACTACGACGCCCGGTCGTCGACCGAAACGTATACGCGTCGTCAGGGCGACTATCCGGCGCGGGGTGGTGGCTCGCCGATTCAAGGCGAACAACAGCGTGTCCTCCTGACGAACGGCGGGCACAGCTGGACGATGAACGGCTCCAATCCCGTGCCACAGCCCGCCACCGCGGGTCTTCGTCAGCTCGACATCTGGATGTCGCCGCACGGGTTTTTGAAGGCGGCGGCGGAGGCCGATGACGTCTCAGCCGTTGCCTTAGTGCTAGAAGGTCGCCCCCTGACCATCGTCTCGTTCACCGCGATGGGCATGTATCAGGTCAACGGCACGATCAACGAAGACCACCTGGTCGAGCGTGTGCAGACGTGGGTGCCCAATCCTATCTTCGGCGACATGATCTACGACCATCGCTACACTGAATACCAGGACTTTGACGGCGTGATGTTTCCAGTGGTGCTGCACTCCCACCAGGGTGACCCCCGAATTCACCCGGGACACAATTTGATGGAGATTCGGGTGACAGCCCTGACCGCGAACGTCAGCCCGGACCCGCTCCCCATACCGGACTCCGTGCAGCAGGCAACGATGCCCTCCGTCGTGGTCCGGTCCACGGAGATCGCGGATGGCGTCTGGCGAATTGCGGGCGGGAGCCATCACAGCGTCGCGGTTGAGTTCGACGATTTTGTGGCCGTCGTCGAAGCGCCTCAGGACGAGGCACGGTCGCTGGCCGTGATCGGCGAAGTGCGCCGAGTCGTTCCGGATAAACCGATTCGCTACATTGTCAACACGCATCATCACGTCGACCACGTGGGTGGTCTCCGTACCTACGTTGCCCAAAGCGCAACGGTAATCACCCACGAAGCAAACCGGGATTTCTACATGGACGTCGTCCTCCACCCGGGCACTCGCGCATTGACGCCAGACATCTTGTCCCAGCGTATGCCATGGTTTGCGTCAAATCGCGTACCTGCCCTCGAGCTGGTCAGCGAGAAACACACCGTGACCGACGGCGAACGCGTGATGGACATCTATCCAGTGCTGCGGCTCGGACATTCCGGCACGATGCTGATCGTCCATCTCCCGGCAGAGCGGATTCTCATCAATGCCGACCTCTACTCCCCGCCCGCACCGGGGTCGGACCCACCGGGGGCAAATGCCAGCATGCGGAGTCTGGCTCACAACGTCGAGCAGCTCGATCTGGACGTAGCGCGCCATGTGGGTATCCACGGGCTGGTCGGAGCGCACGTCGACTTCATGCGGGTCGTCGAGGGCGAGTAGCATCGGTCGACAGCCGCAATTGTTGTCGAAGAGAAAAGCATCGTCGGGGCGCCGCGCTTCACGCCGACGCGCCAGCCACGCTCGTGCACGGACGTCCTCGCGCGCTATTTTTCGTTGACGATCTGGTCATAAAAGCCGACGAAGTCCTCACGGCCCTCGCCGGCCCGAAACTCGATCGCCGCGCGTGGATGGAGATTCATTTGCCCGGTGATGTTGTACGGCACCAGAGGCCCCCACTCGACCGTCTTGCGGATCTCTGGCATCTGCTCTTGAAGCAATCGAATCACCGGTCGCAGCTTGAACTTTGGGTTCCGCAAGAAGCCAAGTAGGAGCTCCATAGGACAGTTCCCAGCGCCGCGTCCAAGTCCACCCATGGTGGCGTCAGCACGATTCGAGCCGAGGACGATAGCCTCGATCGTGTTCGCAAATGCCAGCTGCATGTTGTTGTGGGCGTGGATCCCGATCTCTTTCCCGGCGTCTCGCATGGCGTCGGCGTATTTGTGGTACAGCCGATCGATCTGTTCCCGATAGAGATGACCAAAGCTATCCACGATCACCATCGTGCTGGCGGGTGTCGAGGCAATGGCTTCGAGCACCTTGCTAATCTCTTCCTCGGTGATATTCGACACGGCCATCAGGTTGGCCATCGTCTCGTAGCCTTGCTCGTGCGCGTGTTGGATCATGTCCGCCGCCTCGGACACCTGGTGGGCATAGAATGCCACGCGGATCATCCCGAGCACGCTGTCGCTGGCCGGTCCGATGGACGTCTTCCAGTCACTCTTTCCAGCATCGGCCATTGCGGACAGTTTCAATCCGGTGCTCTCGGCATCATGGTCGCCGACGACACGCCGCATATCCGCTTCGTTACAGTGTCGCCACGCACCGAACTGATCTTTCGGAAACAAACGCTCAGAGTTCTTGTAGCCGATTTCCATCGTATCCACGCCCGCGGCGAGACAGGTGTCATAGACGGCGCGGACGAACTCATCAGTGAACTTGTGGTCGTTGATCAAGCCGCCGTCGCGGACCGTACAATCCAAGACCTTCAACTCGGGGCGATAAGTGATCCAGGGGGCCTTGTCGGCCGAACTCTTGTCAGTACTCATGATGTCCTTTTTTTCGTTGTGCCTCGCCAAACCGCGCATCAGCCGCCCGGCGCTCCTGGCCGAAGTGCCCGCGGCTCGCGCGGTTTCCACGGGTCCTGTCTTGGGCGAGCTCGAGCTTGAAATAGTGGTCTCGGCTTGGCGGGCGGCCCCTGCGAACGCCGATGGTGCCCGTCACAGCAACGGGCCGGCTCTTTACGCACACTGAGCGGACGTGTTCGCGTCGCGACCCGGCACCGTCCCCCCGGAGGGCGCGAGCATCAGGCCGACGGCCAGGAAGGGAAATCTATAATAGATCGACTCAGCACTCGCGGTCCGCGCCAATGGTCACACGAGAGCCAACCCGGCCACCCAAGCGGGTACTCCGTTACGGCGAATTATTCTCATACCACTTCAAATTCGCCGTCCCGCCTCCAATACACACCAAATCGATTCGTGAGTCGGCATCGAGGTCCGCGACGGCGCAACCCGACGCCGACATGTCGCCGTCGTCAAGGACCTGGCGTGACCACGTGTCGCCGTCTGGATCAGTCGCGGCGTAGATATACAGACTTCGAGTGTCACCACGGTCGCCGGTCACGACCTCGTCCCGTCCGTCCCCGTCGAAGTCCGCGGTCACGATCGTGTGTCCGCTGTCGATACTGCCGATAACCTGCCGCGTCCACGCGCCTTGCTCCTCCCGGTAGACAACGACCTGATCCCCGTGCCACGGTTCGATTGTCGCAACAAAAGTTCTATTCCCAAGCTGCCCGACCTCAACTTCACTCGAGCCGCTCTGGGGCCAATCCGCCGGGTCTCCCGCAGTGATGAGGCTCCGATGCCACTGGCCGTCGATAAACCGATGGACTTGCACGCCGGCAAAACTCGCACTGAACACAGCGTCGCGTTCCGGGTCATCCCACGGCTTTACCAACAGTCCGTGCACCACCCCCTGACCGGATTCGGTCACAACCTGCCGAGACCAATCATCCGGTCGATACCAGAAGATTGGAACCGAATCCCGATATTCTGGCGCCAAAGCCGCCGCACCCGACAATGGTGCCGTCACGAGCACGTAGCGACCGGTCCCATCGATATCGGCCCACCGCACGCGGTGCACGGTCGGCGTCCGGTCGAGCTCACGCGCGTGCCACAGACCGGTCGGGTCCCCCTGATGAGTCAGCAACGTCAAGATACCCAGACTGTTCCCGTGCGTTGTCCCGAACTCGTGGGCAACTACTATTTCGGGAATCCCGTCATCATCGAGATCCTGGGCGGCCAGATTTATGGCCCGGCTCAACCCGGTCGTGAGGACATGCCGTTCCCAGCCAGGGTTTTCATACCAGGCCAACTCGGCCAACCGGGTCGACAACCCGATTACATCCGGTCTCCCGTCACGATTCAAATCCGCGACGACCGGTTGATATCCGCCGGTCAAACCAGTGGCGATCGTGTGCGGGGTGAATCGATGGCCGCCAGCTGTCTCGTCCTGCAGCGCACGACCCGGTGACACCTGGCCGGCGGCCGACGAGGAGGACAGGATGATCACCGCGACGCCAGCCGCCCATACCGTGGTCCAGATGCGGTCCCGGTCTGTCATCTCATCCTCCTCGCAGTGTCCTCTGACGCGTGGTCACAGCTGCGCCAGGCTATTTCGCCTCCGCAGCATCGTCGGCGCGCCCGCCGCTCAAAATACCCTCCATCCCGACATTGCCTTCGTGACAGGCATACTCGTAGAGCAGGTAGGATGCGGCCTCAAAGGGAAAAGCAACCGTCCAGGGCCGCGTATACATTTGGGGATCGTTGACTTCGACCTCATATTCGAGCGTGTCGGCATCGGTGCGGGTGAAACGCTCCACGAGCGTCAGGCCCTCACCGGAGCCGCTGGCCGAATTGAAGATCGACCACGGTTGGAGCGCGCTCACCCGATGATCAAGATTCCGTGTCTCGACCACCAGCGTGTTGCCGTCCCAATGACCTCGTGAATCTCCGTTCCACTGGCCGATGCTCTCCCGAAGGACGGGACGCTCGTCCAACGGCACGATACGCACCTCATGGACTTGCTCGATTAGCAGCGCGACAACCCCCGGAGCCTGAAAGATCTGGACGTTGTTGTTGTACGAACGGGGAAACATCGCATTCGGCATCCCGCCCCGTGTCACACAACGCTCCCAAATGTGTCGGTCCTCCCACGTGTCGTCGCCCCTGGGTCGACCTGTCATCGCCGCTTCTCCTTCCGGTGTCAGCGGCGGAAACCGACCATCGGGCGGGTCCACGATCATCGAGGTCCGGTTCGACCGAGCGCCCCGATCCATCCAAAAATTGTTATAAGCACCCACGTTTCCCCCGGCCTGAGTCCGCTGGGCAGACGCGGCCAAAAGCTCCTCGTCGCGGGCGGAGGACGCGGCGCGCGCCAGGGCTACCTCTTCGTCGCTGAGCCTTTCCCGACCTTGATACTCATCAGGTCGCTCCATTGGGGTAGCCCCCGACGACGCCCAGGTTCCCTGCAGGTCTGGGTCGCCCCAAGCCGTGGCGGGGACGCCCCCATGCCCAGCGGCAGCGTCGCCGGATTGTGCCGCGGCAGGCGGCGTGGCAAATGCCAGGGTGACGAGCGCCGCGACAGGAACCGCGAGAAAATAGAGACGTCTATAACTCATCAAAAAACTCCTTGCGGGTCGATGGCCCCCGTCGGGAGCCAACATCCTCCGCCGTAGACTGAGTCGGATTAGCTTCAGGGTATTCTACGCCTTCTGGGCAGCAGTTTACGTCGTCGGAAAGAGAGACGGTCGGCGGCGATCACAGAGGGCCTGTCTGGCGAAGTACTGCGTCGCGGCCTCAGACGCTGGATGATGGCCTGCCTGGAAGACGTCCACTCGAGGACAGTCGCCGAGAAGAGTTATACGGACTGAGGTTGTTGCCACACGCCGCTGCGAAGCCGCAATGAGGGAGCACACCAGCGATTTGTGACCTAGGTGCAACGCCGCCGATGGACGCGGCCCGACCTGACGACGGTAACTCTTCGCCCGACAGTCCGCTAACGGCACTGTCTGGAGCTACCCGCCCAGATGCACGGCTCAGACCCACGGTGTGGACGCACCGCTGTGCTGTCGTCTCGGACCGTTTATGATCAGTAGTGACACAACGGAACGACGAAAAAGTATAAGTTGTCGTGTTCCTGACCATGAATGGTCCGGGATAGCGGGTTCTTACGACCTCGTCTCCCCTACATGACCCGACGAAGATCGATCATAGCCATCCTGGTGCTCTTTGGCCCAACTGCCCCCCTTCCCGAGGGACCGCTGGCTCAGGAGATCGCGCCGACCCTCGCTGCCCAAGCGTCGCCCCCGAGCGGGGTCTCGACCCAGCAGGAGGCTGGGGCAAGTCGCGACGCCAGGGCCGAAGCGACCGATCCCAACGGTCCGCCAGATACCATCCGCAGCCACGTGACGAGTTTCTCAAACGTTGGCGAGTCGCCGGCAGACGCCTGGATCGGCGCCGGCATCGCGGAGACGCTTCGATCTGACCTGGCCAGCCTGATCGGATTCTCGGTAGTGGGAACACCCGGCGCGCCGGAGGCGGCATGGATCGTGAGCGGTGACTACCGGCGGATCGACGACAACATCGTCATCGCGGCCAGCATCACGGACGCGCGGACCCAGACCATTCTCGACACAGTCCGCATCAATGGGCCGATTACCTCTCTTTTCGCTCTGCAAGACCAGTTGTCGCGTCAGGTCCTCGGCGCCCTTGTGCGGGTACTGCAGGCGCGGAGCGACTACCTTCTGGCCGCGTCGCGTGGGGCACCCGCGATGGACAGCGGCGTCGAGGCACGGCCCACAGGCGAAGTCCCCACGACCGAACCCGCTCCGGGGCGGCCGCCGACCGCCACTCCCCCGGCTTCTCCGACGTCGACTGGGTCGGAACGCGAGCCGGCGGTCCGCACGGCGGTTGAGTCGGTGACGGAAGGACCAACCGTCGGTGGTTTCAACGCGACACCTACCGTCGGTATCGACGGCCCGCCGCCGCCCGAACCGCCGGCAACGATACGGCGAAACGCTGCCGGCCAGGCAACCGTGCGGGCGGTGCCGATTTCCGCTCCGATTCAGCTGGACGGAAACCTGAATGAAGAGATCTATGGGGTCGTTCCGCCAGTCTCAAACTTTGTCCAACAAGAGCCAAACTCGGGCGAACCGGCCACCGAGCGGACAGAGGCCTGGGTCTTTTTCGACGAGCAAAACGTCTACGTGTCGGCGAGACTCTGGGACTCGGCACCCGAATCAGAGTGGATCGCCAATGAAATGCAACGCGACTCATTTCAGCTGATCAACAACGATACATTCAGCTTTGCATTTGATACGTTCTACGACCGCCGAAACGGCGTGGCGTTCATGGTCAATCCCATCGGGGGGTTCTTTGACTTTCAGCTCACCGACGAAGGGAACCCCAACAGCGACTGGAACCCCATTTGGGATTCGAGAACCGGCCGCTTTGAGGGGGGATGGACGGTGGAAGCGCAGGTCCCCTTCAAGTCGCTCCGCTTTGACCCCGGTGCCACACAGTTGTGGGGCCTGCAGCTCGGGCGACGCATCCGATGGAAGAACGAGCAGGTCTATCTCACGCCAGTCCCGATCTCCGGGGGTCCGGGACTCTTCCGGTTGTCGGCCGCCGGTACCCTCTCGGGCATACAGGTTCCGCCGGGCAACCGAACGTTTGAAATCAAACCGTATGCGATTGGCTCGGTGGCCACCGACAACATCGCGGTGCCCAAGGTCTCAAACGCGCGGGACGGCGACTTCGGTGTCGACGTCAAGTATGGCGTGACCGAAAACCTCACCGTCGACTTTACCTACAACACGGACTTTGCGCAGGTCGAGGTCGACGAGCAGCAGGTCAATCTCACCCGCTTCAGCCTCTTCTTTCCCGAGAAGCGCGAGTTTTTTCTGGAAGGCCGAGGCATCTTTGACTTTGCCCGGGGCGTGAGTTTTGGAGGGATGGGAGGCCCGGGGGGCGGAGGACGTCGCGCAGGCGGTCTCACCGGCGGTGGCGACGTCCCAACGATCTTTTTTAGTCGGCAGATCGGCCTCAGCGCCGGCCAAACCATCCCGATTCTTGGTGGTGGCCGACTCAACGGTAAGGTCGGTCAGTTTAGCGTCGGGGCGCTCAGCATCCAGACCGACGACAAGTTGGTGGGCGCGGAGTCATCCACAAATTTCACGGTCCTCCGTGTCAGCCGTGACATCTTGCGGCGGAGTCGCATCGGCGCCATTTTCACGGGACGTTCGGTCGCCACTGCGGCAGATGCGGGGGTTGGTTCGAATCAGGTCTACGGGCTTGACGCGGCGTTCTCTTTCTACGACAACGTGAACGTGAACGGGTACTGGGCAAAATCGCAGACGCCTGATTTAAAGGGTAAGGATCAGAGCTACCAAGCGGCGTTCACCTACAACGGCGACCTCTACGCCCTCCAGGTCGACCATGCGCTGGTCGGTGACAACTTCAATCCAGAAGTGGGATTTCTTCGGCGCGATAATTTCCGGCGCACATTTGTCGCCGGCAAATACAGCCCCCGTCCCGGAGGAATCAAGGCCGTGCGCCAGTTTACGTGGGGAGGAAATCTCGACTATATCGAGAGCGGCGAAGGCCACCTGGAAACACGTCTGGCGCAAGCTAACTTTCTGACGAGTTTTGAGAATAGCGACCAGTTGAGCATGGACGTCCAGCAAAGCTATGAGCTACTGGTGGATCCCTTCAACATCGCGACCGACGTGGCAATCCCGACAGGTGGCTACGACTTCCTGGACTTCTTCACCTCCTACTCGATGGGGGCCCAGCGAAGAGTCTCTGGCACGGTGACGTTTCAACGCGGTGGATTCTTTAGCGGGGACATTACCGCGGTCGGATACCGGACAGGGCGCATCGAGGTAACCCCACAGCTATCAGTAGAGCCTGGATTCTCGGTCAACCGGATCGAGCTGCCGGAAGGCCTGTTTACCGCGAAACTCACGACCGCGCGTGTCACCTATAGCCTCACCCCGCGGACGTTTTTTTCTGGCCTGCTGCAATATAACTCGAGTAGAAACTCGCTCAGCTCGAATCTCCGGCTGCGGTGGGAATATCGACCCGGGAGCGAACTCTTCGTGGTCTACAACGACCAACGAGATACTGAATTCCGCGGCGCCCCGCTCCTCGAGAACCGCGCGTTCGTCATCAAATTCACTCGCCTGTTTCGGTACTAGTGGACGAGCGTCCGCAACGCTCTTCGTGCTAATCGCCGCGCGCCCGCCCTCATTGCCGCCGCGGACCGTGAGGGTTGACGGGTGCCCCACGGGGCCGGTACTCTGATTCGCTTACCGTACTTTCACACTTTTTCGGAGTCATATCATGTACAAACTCACGACGGTTGCCGCTCTCGGGATGATGACCTTGGCCCCAACGCTCGCCCAAAGCCAGGTCATATCTTCTTTGGCAACCCTACACGGCGTGACGGAACAAGCAATCACGGCGACCGCTGAGATGGTCTCAGAGGAGCTCTACAGCTTCCAGCCTACCGAGGAGGTGCGCACCCTCGGTCAAATCCTGGCCCACGTCGCTGACGGAAACTACTCGATCTGCTCCGCCGCATCCGGCCAAGAGAACCCCGCCAGCGCCGAGAGCATCGAACAGACACGCACCTCGAAACCGGATATCCAACAGGCGTTGGCGGAGGCGTTCGCCTACTGCAGGGCCGTCTACGAAAGCATGTCCGACGAAACGGGTGCCGAGACGGTACCGTTTTTTGGTGGGGAAATGGCCCGGGCGGCGATTCTGGCGTTCAATTCGGGACACAGCTACGAGCACTACGGCAACCTCGTCACGTATATGCGTCTCAACGGGATCATCCCACCCACCTCCATGCCCCAGCAGTAGGGAATTGACAGAAGGACACGACGTGTTGGGTATATCCGAACCGCGCACCGACCTCTGGGCTACACGTATGACGGGGCTTTTTCTGCTCGTCTTCGGATGTATCGTGGTCGCTACTCCTGCGGCCAGTCAAGAGCACGTCTGGGATCAGTTCAGAGGCTCGGACGCGAGCGGGGTTGTCTCCGACAACCCCGCTTTGCCAGAATCGTGGAGTCGGACCGAGAATATCGCCTGGCGGACACCGATATCCGGCGTCGGCTGGAGCTCTCCCGTTGTCGCGAACGGCCTGGTCGTTGTCACAACAGTCGTGAGTGACGGCGACGTCGAAACACCAGAGGGCGGTTGGTATGGGGGCGGTGAGCGCGACGTGCCCACCGACATCCACCATTGGCTAGTGTCTGGTCTCGATTTCGACACCGGTGCCACACGCTGGAGCACCGAGGTCCATGCTGACACGCCCAAGTCGTCGCACCATCTCAAGAACACGTTCGCATCGGAGACACCAGTTACCGACGGAGAGCTGGTGTATGTGCTCTTTGGTAACGTCGGTCTCTATGCGCTCGACTTTGACGGCAACCTTCGCTGGTCACGCGAGTTGCCGGCTGCCCGTACTCGGAACGGATGGGGCACGGCGTCGTCACCCACGCTCTATGACGGCCGCGTGCATCTCGTGGTCGACAATGAAGAACAGTCGTATCTCACCGCGTTGAGCGCCGAGACCGGCGCGGAGGTGTGGCGGACCGAACGGGATGAAGGCTCAAACTGGTCGTCACCCTATGTGTGGGAAAACGAGCAGCGGACAGAGATCATCACGACCGGCACCGGTAAGACACGCTCGTATGACCTAGCCGGTGAGCTGCTCTGGGAGTTGAGTGGGATGTCGACGATCGTCATCCCGACCCCGGTGTCCGCACACGGGTTGCTGTTTATCGAGTCGGGCTATCTTGGTGATTTTCACCGTCCGGTCTATGCCATTCGGCCCAGCGCATCCGGCGACATTTCACTGGCGGACGGCGAATCATCCAACGAGTACATCGCGTGGTCACTCACCCAGGGTGGGTCATATCACCCTTCACCGCTCGTCTACGGCGACTACTACTACACCTTGCTCGACCGCGGCTTGATGACGAGTCACGACGCTCGGACCGGGACCGAAGTATATGGTCGTCAGCGGATTACCGTCGGCGAAGGATTTACCGCGTCACCCTGGGCCTACAACGGAAAAATCTTTGCACTGAGCGAGGAAGGCACAACCTACGTCATAAACGCGGGCTCCGAGTTTCAGATCGTCGGCGAGAACCACCTCGACGAATTCACGATGGCCACCCCGGCGATTGTCGACGACAGTCTGATCATCCGCACGACCGAGGCGGTCTACCGAATCGCCACACAGTAGTTCACCCGCGTCTCTACCGGCAGCTTCGGGGTTCTGGTTCACTGTAGCAGTGATTTCGGCCCCGAGATCCGAGCCGCGACGCCCCCCACCGTTTCCGAAGTTCTAGCGTGCGGACCGCTGGAAGATCAGCACTTCGTTCGTAGTGGCGACGAACACCAGGGACGCGTTGACGGTAATCTGAGTCGCCACAGCGCCCAGGTCATGCGTGGTCACGCGAACGGGAACCCCCGGGTCTGAAATATTCCAAACTTCGAGCAGTTCGCCCGAGGCGACAAAGACAGACGCTGCCCACATCGCCACGGCGCGGGGATACTCCGGCGTTGGAATCGCGGAAAGTATCGTCGGTGAGCCCGGGTCTACCGCGCTCACAAGTTGAAGCCCCTGCCTGAGACTCACGATGGACACAATCCGCTGGGCAAACGAGTCCGCCACGGACTCGAGAGGTGGCACAAAAACCCTCTGGATGGGATCGTTGCCAAGCGACAATGTCCCCACCACGACGGGTGTTTCCCTCTCGGACACATCTACGACCACGAGACCCGCTGGCTGGTCGGCCACGAGCACCAGGGCCCCTGACGCCGCAATGCCCCTCGGAAAACCCTCGCCAAGATACTCTCCGACTCGGACGAGCTCCGCGTCCGAAGCGACGACATCAAAGCCGAGTGAGTTGTCGGCCACGTAAATAGCGTCACCCGACCTGGCTACGCCGACCGCTTGCCCCCTCGTTGGCATCCGACCCGACACCAGGATGCTGTCGGGGTCAGACAGGTCGAGACGCAGGAGCCCATCGTGACTCGTCGCGACAAATGCGCTGTCACCCTCGAGCGTAAGTCCCAGAATAGGCTGTGAGAGGTTAAAGCTTCCAACGACGGTGGAGTTCTCGGGAACGGATACGTCAAAGACGCGCAGGGTTGTACCCTGGGCCACCAGTAGCACCCCGTCGTCGACCGCCATCGCGGCGCCGCCACCGCCACCAGGCACGGTTGCCACCCTCGTCAACCCAGCTTCGACCGTCTGTGCGAGCGGGCTGCGCTGCCCGCCGGCTACGAGAAACACGACCCAAAGAGCCGTCCAGACGAGTGGGCTGCCGAAAAGAGCCTGGAACCGTTTCATGTCGTGGTGTCCTCGTCAGCCGTTGGTTGTCGCCAGTCGTCCCTATCAAGGAACTCCACTCGTCCCGAGTCGAGACGATACTCCGCACCAACAATGACGAGCCCATCGTCGGCGACTGCGCGTCGTAGCAGGGATGATTCGCGTTGCAGGCGTTCCACGACATAGCGGATGTTGGCGCGTACGGCGCGGGCCACCAATCCGACCCGGCTTGCGTCCGCGTCGCTGGCGCTGGCGTCGAGCACCGACTGCACGGGTGGTCGCAACTGGTCAATGACCGCGGCAAGCGGGCCGGTCGGCGAGACCTCCGGTGACCGCACCGCATCCAAGGTTGCCATGACCCCGCCACATTGAGTGTGACCAAGCACGACAACCAAGCGGAGACCAAAACTCGCCACCGCATACTCGACGCTGCCAATCTCAGTGGGTGCGGCGACGTTACCCGCCACCCGCACCACAAATAGATCGCCGGCGCTCTGGTCGAACACGGCTTCGACGGGCACCCGTGAATCGGCACACCCAAGGACGGCCGCGAACGGATGCTGGCCTTGGGCCAGAATGGCGAGTTGGGAGGCATCCATCCCAGCCGATGCGAGAGGCTGGTTGGTCACCGCGCGGCGATTGCCGGCCCGGAGTCGATCGAACGCAGCGAAAGCCTCGGGGGCGGTCAACATGAAAAAGTGGACGGCCGACGGGGAGACCGAAGAAACGGCAACCCGGGCACCAGTACCGGGACGATACGACCGGACAGACGTATGCCGCGCAGGGTCATACGTCACCAGCCCGGTCGAACCGTCCCACGATGGCTATGCAATCAGTGGGTCAAGCGGCAAGCGACCGGTCGAATAGCCCAACGTCTCGACGGGAATGCCGATTTTGTCCAGCAGACTGAGATGCAAATTCGACAACGGCGTATCAGCTGGATAGCGGACGTGGCGGCCTCCGGTGCCGGCACCCCCGCCGGCGAGCAGAATCGGGAGGTCGCTGGAACCGTGGGCATTGCTGTCCGCCATCCCCGCGCCGTAGACGATCATCGAGCTGTCCAGCAGCGTGCCGTCCCCATCTGGTGTCGCCGCCAACCGACCGACGAACTCCGAAAACAGCGTGGCGTGATACGTGTTAATCATCGCGAGCTTCTCGAGTTTCGCCGGGTCTCTCTGATGGTGCGAAATCGGATGGTGCGCGTCGGAAACCCCAATTTCCGCGTAGGTGCGACCGGTGATCTCCCGTCCCATCATGAACGTGGCAACTCGTGTCAGGTCGGTCTCGTAGGCGAGGGCCAACAAGTCGAACATCAACCGGGCATGCTCACCAAAGGTCCCGGGAATCCCCACGGGCCGGTCGATGACGGGAAGCTCGCGGTCGCTCTGGGCTTCGGCCATTTGAATCCGCCGCTCAATATCCCGCACTGCGTCGAGATACTGACTCAGCTTTGCCTGGTCAGATGCACCGAGCTCTCGGGCCAGGTCCGCGGCGCGCTCTGTCACGGAGTCGAGCAGGCTGGCATCCTTCGCAAGCCTGGCCTTCCGCACGGACGGGTCTGTGCTTCCAGCGTCTCCAAACAAACGCTCGAACACCACCCGCGGATTGTTCTCCATCGGGAGCGGTGTCGTCTCGTTCGCCCAGGCGATCGTGTTGGTGTAGGCACAGCTAAATCCATCGTCGCAAGACCCGGCAAAGTCGCGGCCATCAATCGCCAGCTCCAACGTGGCCAACTGAGTTTCTTGCCCAAGCACGCGCCCCGCGATCTGATCCATCGAGACGGCGGCACGGAGGTTTGACCCGTTGTCCGGATTCGCGGTCACGCCAGTCAGAAATCGTGTCGCCGAACGAGCGTGGGGGCCTTCACCGTCGACGCCATACATACCCGAGAGCACCTGGACAGAGTCACGATACGGCGTCAGAGCTTCCAGAATCCGCGGGAACTCAAACTGGCGTCCTTCCGTGGAAGGAGTCCAGTGATCCATCATGATTCCGTTTGGCACATAGATGACGGCCAGACGCTTCGCCGATAGGGCTGCGGTCTTTCGCGTGCCGGCGAACGCAGGCACCATCCCATCCAGCAACGGCAGGGCAAGGGAGGCGCCAAGGCCCCGGAGCACTGTTCGACGAGGAATCGCCTTGTTAGTGATGATCATGACTTCGTCCTCCGCATTGTGAACGGGGTGCTCTTTACGATACCGGTGATGATCGACGACCATCGATAGTCGTCCAACGCCGCGTCGCGAATGATAGACCGCACGGTCGGCCGGTCAAAGTGCTCTGGGCCCCGACCGATGGCATACGACAGTAGCTTCTCAGTGATAGTGCTGACGAACTGCTCCTGCCGTTCCAAGAGTAAGGTGCGCAACCCCGTCGGCCCGACAAATGCGCTCCCGTCGGGGAGATTCCCGGAGGCGTCTATCGGGAGCCCCGCCTCGCCAGTGGTACGCCAGCTTCCAATCGCGTCGTAGTTCTCGAGCGCCAGCCCCAGCGGGTCCATCGGGGCGTGACAGACCGAGCAGGCCGGGCTTTCCCGGTGCCGGGCCAGTCGGTCCCGCACGGTAGCCGCCCGACCATCCTCACCGCGGTCAGGGAGGTCCGGCACGTCGGCCGGAGGCGGCGGGGGCGGCGCGCCGAGCACATTCGTCAGTATCCATTTTCCGCGTAGCACGGGCGATGTCCGGTTCGGATACGACGTCGCCGTCAGCAGGCTCCCGTGTCCAAAGATGCCGCCACGACGCTCGGCCAACTCTGGCTCGAGCGGCACCCGGCGAAACCTCGGGCCATACACGTCTTGAATCCCGTAGTGGGTCGCCAGACGCTCGTTGACAAAGGTGTAGTCGGCACCCAACAGATCCAGCACGCCGCGATCGTCGCGGATCAGGCTGTCGACAAATAGCAGCGTCTCCTGACGAAACGCGTCACGCAGGTTTTCATCAAAATCTGGGAACGTCAGGGCGTCGGGAACAACCCCTTGGAGGTTGCGCAGATACAGCCATTGACCGACAAAATTCTCGACCAACTGGCGCGACCGAGGGTCCGCCAACATACGCCGGGTCTGCCGTTCGAGCTCACCAGGTTTGCGAAGCTCGCCTCTTTCTGCCACGGCCAACAATTCGTCATCCGGAAGACTGCTCCAGAGAAAGAACGAAAGGCGCGACGCCAACTCCAGGTCGTTCAACGCATAGACTTGGTTTGCGGCTGCTTCCGCGGGGTCGCGTTCGACTCTGAAGAGGAAGTCGGGCGAGATGAGCACCCGCTCGAGCGCCAACTGAATGCCAGCGTCGAAACTGTCGGCGTCGTCGTACCCGCGCCTACCGGCGTGGTAGAAATCTAGTAACGTCTCGACATCGTTCGCGTCCAGGGGACGCCGATACGCCCGACGCGCCAGCGAAGAGAGGATGGCTGTAGCGCAGGCAAGGTCCCCTGCTGCATCCGGTTCGGGGCCCAGCGTATCTTCGCCCGCAGGCGACCCGGCGTGCGGGTGGCACGAGAAGATCGCGCGACGGCTCGGCGTGTCTCCGGGGCCATCGCTCGAATACGGCCCGCTCACCACGACGTGCTCGACCGCCGCATTCCCGTCCCGAGTTTCGTTGACCGCCGCCGCAAACGCGCTTTGCCGGGGCTGAAGAACGCCTTCCGGCTCGGTAAACTTCCGCACAAATGAGACGCCGACCACTCGGGGTCCCGCTTTGGCCGCAAAGCGCACCCGCATCTCGCGGTCCGCAAAGAGCATGTACTCTTCCCACACGGGGTCGCCAAAGAGGTTGCCCGCGTAGCTGGCCGGCGCCTGAATCCCTGGAGGTTCCTCGCCGCCAAAGACAAACGTCTCGACCCGCGTTCCATCGAGCCGAACCTCTAGGTCCTGACGCGACCCCATTCCTCGCACATAGTTGACGTAATTCCGGTGGAGCCGAATCGACACCTCATACGCCCCGTCCACCGGGAAGTGATGACGAATACCGATCCCGCCACGAGAACCAAAGGGTAGGTCTTCGCTCATACGGTCGTCCTGCATGAGCAGGATCGGAACCGGGTAGGTCTCGCTGACGGGTCCAAACGGAGTTTCGCCGACCGCCGCCCGAGCGATCTTTCGGGCAGCCGATAGATACCGCTCCATTAACACCGGCGACACGGTGAGGACCTCGGCCATGTTGTCAAAACCATGCTCGTCAATGTCGTCGGCTGGTAACAGCGCGGCAGCATCGACATCGAGGGCGAGCAGGTCGCGAATGGCGTTCGCGTATTCGGCCCGATTTAGACGATGAAACGCTTCCGTGCGACCAGGATCAGGTTCCACCGCAGCGAATCGATCAAGGGCGAATTCGAGACGTACGGCAAGCCCATCGTAAGTGTCATCGTCGGGTCGAGGCCGGCCGGCGGGCGGCATAGTCCTCGTCCGGAGTTTATGTAAGACCTTCTCCCACACGTCAGCGTGCTCGCCAACCCGGTCCTCATCGATGTGAGTCGCCAGACCCTCAAGCGACAGATCAGCGATGCGCAGCCGATCGCTATGACACGTGATGCAGTATTGACGGAGGGTCGTTTCGGCGAGATCGGCGCCACCCGGCGCCTGGGCAAAGACCGGTGCTGCCGACCAAGACAACGGCACAAGCAACCACGCGAAAACGGCAACGGCCAACGCTGCGGTGTCGGAGAGGTTCGGCCTAAGACGTCGACGGACAATGAGAGTTTTGATGAGCGGCACCATTTTTCGCGTAGCTCAAGTGTCACCCAACGACGCAGGACTGTCAAACCCAGAAACCATGCGGTAGCATAGGATGCTCGCCGCGGATGACGCGTCACTTGACGAGGCCCACCATGAATAAAAATTCCCGTTTTCTGCTGTCGTCCGGCATATCGCTGATGGCCACTCTGGCCGTCGGGCTCCCCGACACGAGCGCCGCTACCGGCCCGGAGATACTGGAGGCGGTCAAGGCGAGCGACCACCACACCCTGAGCGCGCTCATCGCCACGGGCGCGGACGTCGATGCCCCCCAGGGAGACGGCGCGACGGCGCTACATTGGGCCGCCTATCGGACTGACGGCGTCGCAGTCGATCTGCTCCTCAATGCCGGCGCGTCTGTCAACGTTCAAAACGACCTCGGCGCGACCGCTCTCTGGCTCGCTGCCAGCGGCGGAGACGCCACCATCGTCACGCGCCTCATCGAGGCGGGTGCCGACCCCGGTCTGGCGCTGCACACGGGAGAGACCTCTCTGATGGCTGCCTCCCGCGCCGGGGCAACACGCGCGGTGCGACGGCTTCTAGACAACGGCGCCGCCGTCAACGCCCGCGAACATGAGCGCGGGCAGACCGCCTTGATGTGGGCGGCCGCCCAACGCCACAGCGATGTCGCACGGCTTCTCCTGGCCTACGGAGCAGACCCTCATGCTCGGTCATCGGTGTGGTCACAACTCGAAAACACCGCCGGCAACACCAATGGCTCTGGCAATTTTGAGATGGCGCATGGCGGGTCGTCTCCGGTGCTGTTCTCCGCGCGGAACGGCGACGTCGAGACGGCGGCCGTGCTTTTCGAGTTTGGCGCGGACGTGGACAGCACGGCGGCGTCCGGCACCAGCGCTCTCGTGGTCGCGACGCATAGCGGTCATACGGACCTTGCGGTGTATCTTCTCGAGCAAGGCGCCGATCCGAACGCCGCGGACGCGGGGTATACCGCGCTCCACGCCGCTATCCTCCGTGGGGATCTGCCACTGGTTGTGGCGCTTCTCGACCACGGCGCCACACCCGATACACCGATTGCGCGTGGCACACCCGGACGGCGTTTTAGCGCGGACTACAGCATCCGCCATCAGGCCGTGGGCGCGGGCGCGCTGTGGCTCGCCGCAAAATACGGAGAGCTCGAGATGGTTCGGTTACTCGCCAAACGAGGCGCGAGCGCGCACGTGGTGCCGTATAGCGGCGAATCGTCACTCCAGGCCGCGATGGGATCGCCTCGGATCTCTCAGGAAAACCGACGCAATCGCGTCGGGGCTCCATTTACCGACCAAGATCAGGAAGAGGCAGACGCGCTGGAGATGGCCCGACTCCTCCGAGAGCTCGGTGTGGACATGAGCGCCGCCAACGATCAGGGCAACACGGCGCTCCACGACGCCGTCCGCCGCGGCTTCAAAACGCTTGTGGTCTATCTGGCGGAACAGGGTGCGGAGCTTAACGCGACCAACCAGCGCGGCCAAACACCCCTGGCCTTGGCCGAGAGTCCGCAGCCGGTCTATGGCACAAACGGTTTACGCACGACCCGTCCCGAGATCGCCACGTTTTTGCGAGGCCTCGGGGCATCCAACTAAAAGGGTCTGAAGAGACCCAACCGCTCCGTCTACGTTCAGATCTACGGGAGGTCCACATGCGACGCACTCACCCCACCAGCACCATGCCACGGCTCTTCACCCTCGGAGCCGTGCTCACCCTTGGAGCATGGTCCATTGGCACGACCGCACAGCAGAGCTTGTCCCAGGCCGCTCTCGACGCCACTCAGATTGAGCAGGTCAAAGACAACTTGTATGTCATTACGGGCTCCGGCCTCGCCAACCGCGACGCATTTAGCGGCGGCAACGTCGGTGTGTTTGTCACCGAAGAGGGCGTCACGATCGTCGACACAAAACTCCCCGGCTGGGGGCAGGCGATTCTGGACCGGATTCGGACCGTGACGGACCAACCGGTCATCCGCATCATCAACACGCATACCCACGGTGACCACACGGGAAGCAATGAGTTTTTCCCTGCCGCCGTCGAGATCGTCGCTCACGCGAACACCAAGACAAATATGGAAGCAATGGAGGCGTTCCAAGGCGCCAACGCCGCGTTTCTACCCGACGAGACCTACGAGAGTCAGCTGAGCTTGGGCTCGGGCGACAATCAGATAGACCTGTATCACTTCGGGGCGGGTCACACCAATGGAGACACGTTTATCGTCTATCCGAGTCTGCAAGTCCTGCAGACCGGCGACATGTTCCCGTGGCGGGATGCACCGTTCTTGGACCGAAGTAACGGCGGAAGCGGTGTCTCGTTCCCCGCGACCTTGGCAGCTCTGCTCGAGGCGATCGAGGGCATCGACATCGTGGTGCCGGGTCACGTCCCGGTCACCGATTGGGCCAACCTGGAAGAATATCAGCGCTACACAGCTGACCTGCTGATGGCGGCTCAAAGTGCCATCGCCGCTGGACAAGACGCCGACCAGGCGGTGGCGTCGATCGACCTGAGTGGCGACTATCCCGGTTACGACTCAAACCGTGTCGAGGCAGCCATTCGAGCCATTTACGACGAGCTCGAGTAAAACGTCGGGATTCTGGCCGAGATTGTGGTGTGACGCTGTCCCGCCCTCGACCCCGAGACTGGGGCGTGCACGGTGTATCCGTGGCGCCCTATTGCGTGTCGGACGCACGGTCCGCCGGTCAGCGGCGAGGCGGCACCGCTGTGCACGCATTGTGGAATGCTGAGACAGGAACCGGGCCCTAAGCAATAGACGGTGATCGTAGACTCGCCCGGCGTGACGGCCAACTCTGCACCGCTGGGAGTCAAGCTCCTCGTGCTTGCGGGCAGCGGCTGGCGACGTGTCTGCTGGTTGAGTTAGGGCTGCGCGCACTCGGTATCGGCTAAGGCGGAGTGCATCTGGCCCCGTCGCATCTCCTTCACCACGAGCATCCGACAAACTACCGATTTGTGTCGTATCACCCCTCGGGTGAGTTTGGCGGTCATGTCATCTACTACGACGAAGAAGGGAGACGAGCCAATCCTTCTCGGGCCGCGGTGCGCGCACCGAACAACGGATCGTCCGCGACCGTCGCCATTATGGGTGACTCGTTTGTCGAGGCTCTGCAAGTTGCGTACGAAGACACTTTTGCGGGTCGGCTTGGAAGCGTAGCCTCCACGGTCTCTGTCCAGAACTACGGCACATCGAGCTACTCGCCACTTCTCTACCTCCTCCAGTGGCGATATCACGTGAGACATTACGCACCGACCATGTGTTTCTTCTGCTCTTCGGAAACGACATCCGCGATGACATCGCGATGACCGCGCTCGCAGACGTTGACGACTTGCAGGGGTCATTGGCTCACCGGACCGGAGCCGACGCCGTTCGCCCGACTGGCGCGGCTCAGCTACTTTGGCCGATTGATCCGAAAAGTTCAGCTGCAGCTCTCATGGCGATGGGATCACCGCCACGACAACGCGGGTACACCTGAGTTTCCGAGCACCGACTTTGGCTTTGTCGAGGAAAACCCCGTGATCACCCGGCTCACCGACCTGTATCTCAGCCAGCTGACGCGCGCGATACGCGCTACCGGTGCTGAACTCGTGCTCATGGCGGTGCCGTCCCGAGACTATTCACTCCGCGGAGAGGCGCGTCCCCCCGGACTCTTTCATGACGAGGTGCAAAACGGTGGGCCGCCCGCGCCGGCGTACCCTTTCTCGACTTGGCTGGACCGTTTGCCGCGACGGCTGCGACCGACCAGCTATTCTTCCGCCGCGACATCCACTTCACTGAAGCCGGGCACGCGGTCGTCACGGCAGCGATACTCGACGCCCATCCTCACGTGTTCCGGGAGTAGCTGGTTTCAGGGACGCGCTCCAGGGTCTTGCGCGTACTGGCGATCTCTTAGTCGAACTCAGGAAGGAGGGTGGCGCTGATGCTCATATCCTTTCTCCTCAACTTTCTCACGTCGAATTGTCGCTGCTACCGCAACCGGCCAGGTCTCGACCGCAGTTTCGCGCAGTCACCAATATCCTGCATGTTCGCGTGTCTCCGCGTAGCCGCAAACGCGCGACACGGTGGCGGGAACGTCCCAGTCAGGCGAGCTGTCGCACGATGACGAGGATTCCGGAGATGGCCGCCACCAGAAGCACGGCGACCCTCGTCCGCCCGCGGTCGACAAGCCTTTTGGTCCACTGTGAGATGACATAGCCAAGCATCATACTCGGGACCAACAACAACGTGAGGCGCACCTCGTACGCCCCAAAGCGTCCGACCGCCCGTAGCGCGACCAGCGACATGATCGTGCCGATCCAAAAGAAGCTCGACAGCGTCGCCCGCAGTCGCGTCCCTTTCGCATCCTGATAGACCATCGCGACCGGAAGACCGCCGATCGACGCGATCGTCCCCATGATGCCGGACAGCGCGCCTGCCACGACTAGCACCGACCACACCGGACGAAACCGGAGCCCTGACACACTCATGAGCACCGCGACCAAAACCAGCCCAGCGCAGACAGTCGCGGTCCAGTCTCGAGGCAGCACGGCCAGCACCGAGGCCGCAGCCAGCGTACCGACGACCCGTCCGGACAGCCCACCCTAAGCCACGCACGTCTACCGAGTGTCGCTCACGCCACGCCAGAAAGGTCGTGAGAATCAGCGTCGACAACAAGACGGGACCGGGGACAAATCGTGGTTCAATGAGAATCAGGATCGGTGCCCCGAGCAGACCCATCCCAAACCCTATGGACCCCTGGAGCGTCGCGCCGACACACATCGTCACGCTGGCGACGAGGACCTCCAGCCACGTCAAAAACTGCGCTCGTAACGCCAGCCACCGGCAACCATCCACAGACGGTGCCGCGAACCCGCCTCGTCGAGCTCGCCTGTCTCATAGGCGCGGTCTTGCGCATAGGTCACAACCCGGCCTCCCTCCACGTCGTAGACGCGCCCCATCAACCGCTCGCGCGGCCACTCGGCGACGGCCGACAACGCTGCGCTGACACTCGGAAACGCGGCAAACCGCGTGGTGAGAGCGAATGTCGGAGCCGCAAGCTTGATAGCGCCTCGGGCGTGGCGCCGCAGGGCGTCCGAGGGCGTGAGCCATCGAAAATCGTGGATCTCTTCGCCGTCCACCTCGACGGTGTCAGCCTGTGTCTCCGCCACAAAGAACCAGGTGGCGAATCGGATCGGGTTCGCGGTAGGCGTCGTCCAGTGAATCGCAAAGACGAGCTGGCTGGGACGAACCTCTATCCCAGCTTCCTCTCGCGCCTCTCGTGCCGCCGCGCACGCGGCGGCATGCTCTTCGTCACGCTCATTGGGTGTTCCCGTGGAATAGTCGGCATCGTCGATCCGACCTCCCGGAAACACCCAGTAGTCGCCGTGAAACTTCAGGGCAGGATTGCGCAGCAGATAAAGGAGCTCCGGCCCCTGTTTGCCAGACCGAAGCACGATGACCGACGCCGACGCCCGGGCCTCGACCGGGGTCGTCGAGGAGCCGCTCACCTCTCAATTGTTCCGTACATCAAACCCTCGAACTCGCCATGCTGCCAGCTGCCAGCATACCGATCGTCATAGAACATGACGCGGACGGTAAACGTGCCGAGGGTCGGAATCGTGAAGTCAGTAATCGAGATCACCGGTGTATCCCCTGCCCACTCGATGGGTACCCTGACCGGCAGGGTGACGTCTGTGGACCCGTAGATGATACGAGCGTCAAAGCGCCACGAGTTGTCGTCGACCTTGACCACCCGCTCGATCTCATACCGCTCGGGATGCTCGCCGCTGCTTTCGCGGCCATCGATCGTGAACTGCCCGACCAACGCGACGTTTTGCATGCGTTCCGCAAAGGCACGCTCGCGGTCCTCCAATGACGCGGGGTCGACCGCCTGACCGATACCAGTCGAGCCAAAGAGCATTCCGGCCACGAACACAACCACCACCACTACCAAGCCACTGACGAGTTTGAACCAACTGCGCATGGGCGTCTCCTCACAAACGAGTGCACGGTCGTCGAGATGTAGTCACTACCTCGCGCCTTAGGCGATCAATTATAGGTCGACACGGTGCCCGGACCGCTTTATACACGCGCGGATAGCGACCGCAACCAGTGGTCGGCGATGACCAAGGCCACCATCGCTTCGGCCATCGGCACGAACCGCGGCAATAAGCAGGGGTCGTGTCGGCCCTTCGTGCTGACACTTGTTGGCTCGCCCTGACGAGTCACCGTCTCCTGTTCGAGCGAGAGAGAACTGGTGGGCTTCACCGCGGCCCGCCAGACAAGCGGCATACCGGTGGAGATCCCGCCCAACATCCCGCCATGACGGTTCGAGCGCGTGGCCACGCGGCGATGCTCGCCCGTCCCCTCCATGACAAAAAGGTCGTTGTTGTCCGTGCCCCGGAGGGTCGCACAGCCAAAACCGATTCCGTATTCAACCCCGAGCACGGCCGGAAGACTGAACAAGGCTTTGCCGATGTCGGCCTTGAGCTTGTCGAAAACCGGCTCGCCAAGTCCGGCGGGAACACCGGTGGCCACGACCTCTGCGATACCGCCGATCGAGTTCTGAGCGCTTCGCGCCGCCTCCACGACCCTCAACATCTCACGGGCCTTCTCCGGGTCGGGGCACCGCACGAGATTGGGGTTCCCGTCTGGCAGCGTCTCGACCTGGTCGAGGGTCACCGAAGACGGATCCTCTATGACCGCCGCCACCTCCCCGATCTGTGTCACGTATCCGATGACGCTCCCCCCCCAGCGATCGCCGATCAGCTTCTTGGCGACGGCCCCGGCGGCCACCCGCACCGATGTTTCCCGAGCGCTCGAACGCCCCCCACCCCGGTAGTCACGAAAGCCAAACTTTGCATCAAAGCTGTAGTCGGCGTGACCGGGGCGATAGACATCTTTGATGTCGGCGTAGTCGCGGCTTCGCTGGTCTCGATTTCTGATGAGGATCGCAAGGCTCGTCCCGGTCGTTCTGCCTTCGAACACGCCGGAGAGGATCTCCGGTTCATCCGCCTCGTCGCGCTGGGTCACGATGGCGCTTTGACCCGGTCGACGCCGGGCCAGGTCGCCAACCAAGTCGCTTTCGGTCAGAGCCAATCCGGCGGGGCAACCGTCAATAATGACGACGTTGCCTGGTCCATGCGATTCACCGGCCGTGGTGACCCGAAACGCCTGGCCAAAGCTGTTACCGGCCACGTTTTTTCCAGCGGGCGAGAAACAGGGTCATCGCCCCGAGGAGGACTTCGTCGAGAAGCGGGATCGGATCAGGCACGACCAGATCGAAAATCAGCAACGCCGCGCTAAGAGCCAATAAATGCCACGACCGCAGGTCGTCAAGGTATTTCCACACACCACGGCCCCCCGACAGGGAATCAGCAATAGTCCACTAGTGTAGATGGAGGGAGAAAAACTGGAGCATGCGCTCCCAGCACTGTTTTGCATACGCCGCGTGAAAGACCTCGTGGCGTGTGTCGTTGAAGAACGCGTGGTCGGCCAATCCCCACCACTCTTGGATCACGATGACACCAGGACCGCTCCCCGTCGCCGGGGCGGCCAGATATCCTGCGGCTGTCGTTCCGTTGCTTGGGTATCGGATCATCAGTTCTGGGGGTGCGGCCTCCCGTTGGAAAGGCCGGGCCAGAATAGCACAGCGGTCCTGCCCGTCGCGCGCCACAGGCGGTGCCTACCGGCCGGTTGGAAACGACTGGAGGACGTCACCGTCAAGATCGAGAAACGTGAGACTTGGGCGCCCATTGTCCGCGACCCCGGCCACAAAACGCGGCTGTTCGGCGTCTGACAAATTGATCAGGGACGTACCTTGAGTCACGCCTAGGGTGGCGCGGGCGCGACCTCGCTCGTAGAGCGTCACAAAGGACGAATCGGCGGAATCCACCACCATCGACGCAGCTTGCTGACCCTGGCTGTCATACATTCCGAGAAACGGCGCGCCACCCGCGTCAAGCTGTAGACGCAGCCGCGCACGGTTACCTTCCCCGAGACTCACGACCGGGCGGCCCTCCACTGAGCCGACCAACGCAGCGCTGGCGTCCTGGTCTCCGGCAACCAACAAGGCGTCATCGCGCTGGACTGTCGCCACGAGACGACTTTCGCCGGCGTCGGTCATCATCCGCATGATCGGCGAGCCAGTCTCATCGAGCCCGAATATGGCCCGCACTCGACCCGCGGGGTCGTAGAAGGCAACCGCCGCCATCGCTCGCTCGTCTCGACCGGTCAACGTCGCGCGTAGTTGCCCGGACGCATCCACAATGTTGACTTGGGTGGTCGTGACAACACCGGCACCTTGGGCGCCAACTCGGGCATCCATCAACATGCCCCCCACCGCACCGCCCACCAAGGACGCGAGCAGCATGCCTCCTGTCACACACATCTGGTGATACCGCATTGGTTCATTCTATGACCGCTCGTCCCCCATATGAATGAGGAAGCTGCCAACCAGGCCGTCGCGTTCATGAAGTCGCTGGCCTCGCGCCGCACAAAGGGAGTTCGTGGGCGCAGTTGGATGCGCGACCATTTGCATATCGAACGAATCGGTCGATGGCCAAAGTCCTAATCGATACAAACATTCTCGTCTACGCACATCAACCGGCCGAAAACGCCAAGTATTCACGAGCACTTGATGCAATCGCGATGCTGGTCGACTCTCGTCAGGGACGCGTGAGTGCGCAGATCCTGGGCGAATTCATGAGCGCCACAACGCGGGGGAGGAATCCGATTCTGGGCATGGACGACGCCCGTGCGCAAGTGACCCGGCTGGCCGATGCCATGCCAGTGCTCGACGTGACGCGTCTGATCGTGCTCGACGCCGCACGCGGCGTGAGCGAGCACCAACTGAGCTACTACGACGCGCAGATCTGGGCTACCGCCCGGCTCAATCAGGTATCGACTATCTTCACTGAGGATTTCCCGGAAGGGCAACGTCTGGAAGGCATCAGTTTCGTGAATCCGTTGCTGCCGAGATTCGACCTCGAGCCTTGGATCTGAACCGCGACTCGCTGCTTTCTCACGTCGGGACAACGACGGTCAGCCGTCATCCTGCGCGAGAAACTGTCGTCCGCGGGTCTCTGGTCCCAGCCATATCATGACCGCCACTAGCACGCCGGACGTCACGATGCATACCTGCATGGCACCGACCAGCGTCATCCCGCCGTCTTGTAGCCGACCCACCACAAACGGGGTCATCGAGCCGATCGCCGCCCCCACGTGATAGGACAGACCCGGACCGACTCCCCGAACCGAGGTCGGGAACCGCTCCGTAAGATACGAGGGAGCCATCCCCCAGATACCGCCTCCCATTGCCCCCATCAGCAACGCGCCGACTCCGAGCAGGGTCGTATCCTCCACGGCGAGAAACAGCGGCACGGAGCAGACCCCAATGAGCGCCGCGAGCGACACGGCGCCGCGTCGTCCGATGGTGGTCTCCGAGAGCCGCCCCCACGACGCCGTCCCGATGATCGCACCCGCATTGAACGCGATCAGATACCCCAACGGATTTCGTCCCGCCTCGAGAAGAAAAGTGGGATACCAGAACGAGAGCGAGTAGTAGGAAAACATGAACGCGCCCATCAAGAGCGATGTGTGAACGGTCACGCCTATCAAATCCGGACGCAGCAAACGGACAAACGACGCCTGATCGTCAAGATGTTGATAGCCCGCGGAAGAATCTGGCGAGGAGCTTGCGGCTTGTGGCTGAGACGGCGTTTGTTCTTGATCCCGCCGACGGGCTTCTTGCTGATGTCGCTGGCGGGCGTCTTTTAGATGTCGCTGGCGCTCTAGCCACACGGGGCTTTCCCCGACCCCGCGCCTGATCCAGAAGACCAAGAGGGCGGGCACGACCCCGGTCCAAAACATGACGCGCCAGGCGAGCGTGGCGCCGGGCGCGTCACTCAACGGGTCTGGAAACGCTGTGAACAGCGGATAGACGAAGTGAAACGTCAGCGCTGAGAGGATGAACCCCCAATACCACCCACCCTGGAGCAGGCCAGAGGCGATGCCGCGATAGCGGGTCGGCCAGTGCTCGAGCGCCAAGGGCATTCCGGCGGCCCACTCCCCGCCCATGCCGATCCCAAAGAGCGCACGAAATCCAAAGAGCATCGCGTAGGAGGTGGAAAACCCGCTCAGAAAGGCAAAGAGCGAGAACCATAGGATCGACAGCATCAGAGGCAGCTTTCGCCCCCAACGGTCCGCCATCATTCCAGCACCCAACCCGCCGACCAGCCGAAACAGCAGGGTGACGGTGCCCAGCGCCCCTGCCAACCCTCGATCGACCGTAAAGCTGTTCTGCAGGTCGATCAGGATGAAGGTCATGATCGTGAAATCAAACCCATCCAACAGCCATCCGAGAAAAGTGGCGAAAAAGGCTTTCCACTGTTCGCGTGAGACCTGCCGAAACCACGGCCGCATGTCTTGTTCAGTCATAGTACGAGTGACAAACGCCACAAAGAGCAGCGGCGACGACGACGTGTCGACTGCGGCGCGTGAGGTCCGATACGCCGCAATGGTAGGCGCGGGGCGCCGTCGCGACACCCCGACTCTGGCACGGGTTACATCGGTATCGACATGTGCAGCGGCTCATCGGCGCGCGCCGTTGCGTTCAGATCGGTCTGATGGCGCGCCCTCTCGGCGTAGACGAGGGCGACACTCAGCACATAGCGTCTCGTCAGTTTCCCCCGGCGTCGGCAGCGCGATCCCCCACGGTGGCAGGGTGGTGGTGTTCGACATACAGATACCCACGATACACGCCGACCCGGACACGCGCCGCGTTCTGGTCACGGACATGAATCGAGAGCGCGCGCGGGGCCTTGGCCTCATAGCAGTTCCCGCGCGTGCTCGTCGAGAGGTGTCGAAAGAGCATGCGCTGTTCTGGGGTCTTACGAAACGTGAAACGGTCGTCCGACCCGACATCCGTGTAGGCGCCCCCAAACCAGTGGTCAAATGGTGTTGGCCGATGGCCGACTCCCCGCACCCAGCGGTCCAGAGCGCCACGGCTCCTCGACGAACGATTCCCGGCGGACCTCTCGATCTCACGGTCAAGAGCCTCGGCAATGGCCGTCACATCTCGGCAGCCGGTCAGCGTGCACTCGTCATGCTCGTCCACTGTATCCACTGCGTGGGACGACGGCAGCCCCAGCTGACGCTGGAGATCGGTCATGGCAGGCGTGACGGAACCAAAACGCGCGACACCTGCCGCCCGTTGCACCCGATAGCAATCGTTGGGATGAAGCATCGCCACGTCAACGCCGGCCTCGTCCACCGGGAGTACCCAGTGATACAGGTCGGGCGGACGGCGCGGCGGTGGCGTCTGGGCGGGCATGCTCGTGCCAAGCGCGCCGAGGCAGGCTATGGTGCCCATGATTAGGGCTCGGCTCGCACTCGGCGTTCGCACCCGCATCCCGGGTCATTGTAAGTAAACTTACGGTTATGCGGAACCGGTGTGATTATTCGAAATTCTGGGCGGTCGGCCTGTCGTGCCTGCTCATTGGGATGTTGACATCGGTCGGCCGGGCACAGCAGGGCGCGCCTGAGAACGGGGAATGGCCGACGTATGGGGGTGACCTGGGTGGCACAAAATACTCGCCGCTCGACCAGATCACCGCCGACAATTTTGGCGACCTCGAGGTTGCGTGGGCCTGGCGATCCGCCGACGGATTCTTGAGTATCTCCAATGAGGGAACAGGCGAATGGTGGGCCAGCTCGGACGTCATTTTTGAGGAGCTGAACCGCCGGGACCCGGATCGCTGGCGTGACGCCCTGCCCCCGACGATCACCAATCTGAAAGCGACACCGCTCATGGTGGGTGGGCGTCTCTACATCAATCTCCCCACCTCGTCCGGTGCGGCCATCGACGCCCGGACCGGCGAGACCCTCTGGGTCTACAACCCGAAAAGCTACGAAGAAGGCACCACCACTATGACCGCGCGCTGGAATCAGCGAGGGGTTGCGTATTGGTCGAGTGGTCCAGACCGCGCCGAAGAGCGGATTCTTTGGGGCACCGGCAATGGCTACCTGATTTGCGTGGACGCCCAGACCGGAGTGCCGTGTGACGATTTTGGCGACGGCGGTCGCGTCGACCTCATGCGGGACATCCCGCGGGCGACGCGCGGTGACCGCGACTGGCTGAACGCATTGCTCTACTCGGTCCAATCGCCACCGTTGGTCGTCGGAAACACGATCATCACGCCAAGCTCAATCTCGTCATACAACATCACCCGGGAAGCCCCTCCCGGATGGATGCGCGGATTCGATGTGCGAACCGGCACCACCAAATGGACCTTTCACACCATTCCTCAAGGCGACGAGTTTGGGAACGATTCGTGGCAAGGGGACTCATGGCGGCACACCGGCAAAGTCGGCGTGTGGTCACTCATGAGCGCCGACCCCGAGCTGGGTCTCATCTATCTGCCCCTGAATACGCCGGCGCCCGACTACTATGGCGGCCATCGGTTGGGAAGCAACCTGTTCGCCGAGAGTCTTGTCGCGCTCGATATCGAGACCGGCGAGCGCGCCTGGCACTACCAGTTTGTGCACCACGGGCTATGGGACTATGACCTGCCGGCCGCACCGAACTTGCTGGATGTGACCGTTGACGGGCGACGGGTCAAAGCCGTCGCTCAGATCACGAAGCAGGGTTTTGTCTTCGCATTTGACAGGGCCACTGGCGAACCGTTGTGGCCCATCGAGGAGCGCCCCGTGCCCGCTGACACGGATCTGGACGGAGAGGTGCCCTGGCCGACTCAGCCCTTCCCCACCAAGCCCGAACCATTCGAAGACCAAGGCGTCAGCATCGACCAGCTCGTCGACTTCACCCCGGAGATCCGCGCGTTGGCGGTCAACGCGGTGGAGCCGTTTCGGATTGGACCGCTCTACACGCCGCAAAGCCAGCGTGGCACAATATTTCGTCCGAGCGCTGGGGGAGGAGGTAATTGGTCGGGTGCCGCGGTTGACCCGGAGACAGGCATGCTATATGTGCCGTCCTTTAACGCGTTTTCGGTGATGCAGTATCGTCGCCCGGAACCCGACGAAGGTTCCACGCTGCGCTGGGTCGAGCGCCGGGGCGCTGGTGTCACGCGTCCGGAGATGCCCCAAGGATTGCCCCTCTTCAAGCCACCCTATTCTCGTATGACGGCGATCGACATGAACACTGGTGACCACGCGTGGATGATCCCCACCGGAGACGGAAGCAGATTCCGAAACAACCCGAGACTTCGCGACTTAGACCTCCCGCCTCTCGGCGGCGATGCCAGTCGGAGTGGCCCACTGCTCACCAAAACATTGCTGATCTATTCGCTGACCGCGGGGGGCACCAACGACGGACCGCGTCTGGTTGCCTACGACAAGGCCACTGGGAACGAAGTTGCGTCTGTCGATCTGCCCGGGGGCGCGATCGGAACTCCGATGACATACATGCTTGACGGTCGCCAATATCTTGCCGTCACGGTGGGTGGAGCGCGGGTGCCCTCACTCATCGCCCTGGCGCTGCCAGAACAACCTCGGCCGCAGGAGTAAACCCCGTGTCGACCCTACCTCGGCCCAACGCCCTGGCGCCACCGTTCGAGCTTCCGTCTCTCGAGACCGGCACCCTTGGATTTTCAAAGAGCCCGCCGGGGACAACCACCCTGCTCTTTTTTTTTAAACACGATTGTGCGACATGCGGCTTGGTCGGCCCCTTAGTAGAACGACTGCATCAGGAACTTGGGTCCGAAGGGCTGCGGACCGTAGCGGTGTCGCAAAGCGCCGCCGATGAAAGCCGGGCGATTGCCAAAGAGTACGGCCTCACGACGCCCATTGCCCTGGATCGGGACCTCGATATCTCCGACCAATATGGCTTTGATGCGGTGCCGGCCCTGGTTCTGTCGACGCCCACCGGGCACGTGCTGGCGAGCTTCGAAGGGTGGGATAAGCACGACTGGCGCAATCTCGTCGTGTCGGCCGAGACCGCATGCGGCTCGGGTGCTTCGATAGCAGACCTCGAAAAGGCCGTCGACGCACTTCCCGACAGCCGTCCTGGCTGCGGTTCGCGTGCGCACGACCCTGACGTCGCGCGCCGGCTCGCGGTAGCGCGGGGATCATCCGCCTTGGCCGCGCGCCGAGTCAGTATCCCGGCCGACGACGATCCCTTCGAGTTTCTCGATACGCAGGAACTCACGGACGGCTTGCCGGTCGTGCCACCCACCGAGGCCAGGGTGATACGTATGCTGGCTGGCACCGCTCGCAAAAGTAGCGAGGTAGTGGCACACATCCCGCCGAATCTTGCCCCGGCGACTATCGAAAAAATCGCCGTCAATGCGGTCATGGCGGGGTGCCGACCGGAGTATCTGCCGGTTGTCATCGCAGCGGTCGAAGCGGCGTGCACGGATACGTTCAATCTGCACGGAGTGTTGGCCACGACCTACTTTGTAGGTCCGGTGATTGTGGTCAACGGGCCCATTCGGCACGACATCGGATTGAACTGCGGACGAAACGTGTTTGGCCAAGGCTTCAGAGCCAACCTCACCATCGGACGGGCACTCCAGCTCGTCGTGCGAAACGTCGGGGGTGGACGACCCGACCAGGTCGACATGTCGACCCTGGGGCAGCCTGGCAAGGTTGGCCTGTGTATCGGCGAAAACGAAGAAGCGAGCTGCTGGGAGCCGTTGCATGTGGAGCGCGGATTCGACCCCCTCGACAGTACCGTGACCGTCTTTGCCGGCGAAGCCCCCCGGGCCATCCGCGACCAGCTGTCCCGCAGCGCCCGGTCACTCGCGGCGAGTATGGGCCTTTCGTTGGAGGCGGTCGCGCATGTGAAGCTCCATGCGATGGGTGAAGCCATGCTCGTGGTCTCGCCCGAGCACATTCGCACTTTCAAACGGGATGGCTTTACAAAAGCGGACCTCCGGGCTCGGATCCAGGAGGTCACCGCGCGGCCGTTGCGCGAATTGGTCCCCAACGCCGAGTGTGAGAAGGGCACGGTGGCGCGGGGACTACCGGCCTCGTGGCTGGGGCCGGACGGTCAACCAACCCCGGAGGCGCTGGACCGGCCACTTCCCAAGTTCAACCGGCCCGAGGACATCATGGTCGTCGTGGCCGGCGGCACCGCCGGCAAGTTCTCAGCGGTTGTGGGCGGCTGGGCATCGGGGGGCAAGAGCTCGACCGCGGTCACTAGAAAGGTCGGGCACTAGACCAGTATTAAGGTCCGCAAACGCGCGCGAGACCCTGACTGGTGGTGATACAGTGCGTCGACACTGAACCAGGAGCTTTTATGGCCACCACCCGGGACCCACTCATCTTTCTCGACCCAACCGACGAAAGGGAACCAATTGGGAGACGCCCCGCACATCGACCGGCAGCGTTGGCGGGCACCATCGGCCTCGTCGATATCTCCAAGCCCCGTGGCGATGTTTTTCTGGACGAGGTGGAGCGTCTCATACATTCGCGTCATCCGGAACTCAGAGTCGCGCGTTTCAGCAAACCGACCTTTACCAAGCCGACCCCCGACGATCTGCGGGAGGAGGTCTCGGAAGGGTGTACTGCCGTCATCCAAGCCTTAGCGGATTGAGGCTCGTGCACGTCGTGCAGTGTGCACGACCTTCTGGAGTATGAAACACGCGGCATCCCCACCGTGATGGTCGCCTCCTCGGAGTTCGTCCAGGCTGCCCGGCACCAGGCCTCAGCGCTGGGGATGGAGGCCATCGCTGAGAACGCCGTTTTTGTGCCGCACCCGATACAGGACGCGACAGACGACGAAATGCACGACCGAGCCAGGAAAGCGGTCGATGCCATCCTCCGCGCGCTGACATCGTCGGCCTAGGTCTTGTCTGGCCAACCCCGGCGCGCGCGGCGGCCAGGCGTCGTGCGGCGTTCCGACGACCGACTGGAGCCACTGAGATCTCCGCGCAGCGCGTCTTGAGTGACAACCGGGCCGCGGGACCGCTTTCTTCGAAGGGGCAGCAGAGGCGCCGGGTTTGAGCCGAGGCACGACCAGAGAACGACAAGTGGTGTAGGCTCTCGTCCCTGAATACATGGCCGCCCAGGTTACTCTGACCAGAGTCGACAACGTCGGCATCATCACCCTCGACAACCCCCCCGTCAATGGACTCAGCTTCGCGGTGCGACGGGGGCTTGCCGACACCATTGACGCGGCCCTCTCGGACGACACAATCGAAGCCATTGTCATCACCGGGGCCGGCGCGATGTTTTGCGGCGGAGCGGATATTCGTCAATTTGGCCACCCGCCACCGCCCAACGCCGCGAACCTTCCCCAGGTGATCGATCACATGGAGGCGGGGGGGAAACCGGTTGTCGCCGCGATTCATGGCGTCGCGGCGGGGGGCGGGCTGGAAGTGGCGCTGGGTTGCCATCACCGATTGGCGACCACGAATACGCGGGTGGGCCTCCCTGAAGTCACCCTCGGATTTGTCCCGGGGGCGGGGGGCACCGTCCGCCTACCTCGATTGATTGGTGTGCAAAAGGCCCTCGAGGTCATTGTCACCGGTAGATTGTTGCCGTCAAAGGAAGCGGAGACCCTCGGCATTCTCGACCGGCTCGTGGACGGGACAGCGGAGGATGTCAGAGACGCAGCCGTCGCGTTCGCCCGGACCCTGGTCCGGAATCCAGATGCCATCCGACGGGTCTCCGACCAAGAGGACGGCCTCCGCGAGGCCCGTGACAACCCGCGTCTTTTTGATGAATTTCGCGTTTCAATCGCAAAACGAGCCCGCGGCTATCGGGCACCCTATGCCTGTATCGAATGTGTCGAACGAACGGTAGCACTCCCGTTTGCCGAAGCGGTTCGCAAAGAGCGCGAGACGTTCCTGGGCCTGGTCGCATCGGACGAGTCCATGTCGCTTCGCCACGCGTTCTTTGCCGAACGCGAGGCAAGCAAGATCTCGGACGTTCCCCGAGACACGCCGACTCGTCCCATCGAGACCGCGGCCGTTCTCGGATGCGGCACGATGGGTGGCGGTATCGCCATGAGTTTCGCCAACGCCGGCATCCCGGTAACAATTTTTGACAACTCCCAAGAGGCGCTCGACCGGGGCATCACGGTCGTAAGGAGAAACTACGCGGCCACGGTGACAAAGGGCCGGATGTCGCAGTCCGTGATGGATCAGCGCATGGCCCTCATCGCGCCCACCCTGAACCAGGCCGACGTCGCCACTACCGATATCGTCGTGGAAGCCGTGTTCGAGGATCTGGATCTCAAGCAGGAGGTCTTCCGCGCACTGGACGCCATCTGTAAGCCGGCGACAATTCTGGCGACAAACACCTCGACCCTTGATGTCAACGCCCTCGCGGCCGCGACCACCCGTCCCCAGCACGTCATGGGCACTCACTTCTTTAGCCCGGCAAATGTGATGCGACTGGTCGAATGCGTGCGCGGTGAGGCGACGTCCGTCGAAACGCTGGCCAGTGTTCGACAGCTAGCAAAACGTCTTGGCAAAGTGGGCGTCTTTGTGGGCGTGGGTGACGGGTTCGTCGGCAACCGGATGCTCTACGCGTATCGGCGCCAGGCCGAGTTTCTGCTGGAGGAAGGCGCGCTCCCACAGGACGTCGACCGAGTGCTCGTCGAGTTCGGATTCCCGATGGGCCCTTTCCAAATTGCTGACCTCGCCGGACTAGATGTCGGGTGGCGTGTCAGACGGCGACAGGCCACCAGTCGCCCCCCGCACCTCCGTTACTCACCCATCGCCGACCGTCTCTGTGAGCGCGGTCGGTTCGGTCAGAAAACCGGCGCTGGTTGGTATCGTTACGAGTCCGGGCACCGTGCACCAATCCCCGACCCGGTCGTCGAGGACTTGATCGTCGACGTCGCGACCGAGCAAGGTGTCCAACGCCAACCGATCCCGGACAGCGACATCGTCCCTCGGTGTCTGTATCCACTTGTCAACGAAGGCGCCAAGATTCTCTCCGAGGGTCTGGCGGCGCGATCCAGCGATATCGATGTCATTTGGCTCCATGGCTACGGTTTTCCGCGCTACCGCGGCGGCCCCATGTTTTGGGCCGACCAGGTCGGTCTGAGCACGGTGTACGACACGATGAGTCGGCTGGCCGAGCAACACGGCGAGTGGCTAGAGCCGGCACCTTTGTTGGCCGAGCTCGCGACCGCCGGCCGACGATTTCGCGACCTCTAGCCTCACGCCACGCGTGTTCACGTCCGGCGGCGACCCCGTATCCTCTTGCTCCACCTCTCGACCTAGGCCACAATGCCGGCCTAGTGGACCGTCACACTAACCGTGTAGGTCATGTCTGACGAGCCCTCGAGCATGTCCGTGTCAGTAAATTCGTACGGTGGTAACACGTGGGCTACAACCGAAGGAGTGACGTCATGACGATGCGAAATGTGACCGTTTTCCCGTTCCTACTCGTTTCCTTGGTGTCCGTGTCTATGATAGGAGCCTGCACGTCGTATACGCCGGAGATGCAGTTCATCCGTGACGTGGGGGACGCCCTGGGCGGCGCCGACGATATCGCCGATGCCCAGAATCTCTTCTTGGAAGGCACGGGCCAGGAATTTCGTATGGGCCAAAATCTTCGACCAAGCGCCGACCTCACCTACTGGGATCTCGACGAGTATCGCCGCGAAGTTGACCTGGAGGGCTACCGCTGGCGGGTCTTCCAAACGAGAACATCGCGTTACCTGACGGGCAACCCGGTGCTCCGCGAACGGCAGACCATCGGGCTGGACGGCGATGTCGCCTACGACATCTCGGAAGATGGCGATGTGAGTCGCGGAACTGCCCAGGCGGCACTCGATAGGCGGATCGCCATGTTCCATCACCCGATGACACTGATTCGGCTCGCGATGGACGAGACGTCGACGATTGGCAGTGTTCGTCAGGAAGACGGACAAGACGTCGTCGATGTGACGTCAGGCGATGGTGAGACGTTCTCGATGTATGTCGACCCTGAGACCCAGACGCCCACGCAAATTGTCTCGCTCAGTGCCCACCCAAACCTTGGCGACGTCACGCTGACCACCGCGTTCGACAACTATGAGGAGACGGGCGGCCTCGGGGGGTTCCAGTCTCGTCTGCTGTTGCCCCGACGTATCACGTCGACGGTCGACGACCACGTGGTCCTCGAGATCACAATATCGAGTGACTACGACCGCGAGCTGGACGACTTTGCCGCACCGGAGTCCGCACAGGCCGCCGCGGCGCCCGCGTTTCAGGCCAGCGTCGAGGTCATCGAAGTCGCGGACGGGGTCTGGCAGCTGGGTGGTCAGTCACACCACAGCGTGTTGGTCGAGTTTGACGAATTCCTCGCCCTGATCGAGGCGCCTCAACACGATGCCCGCACGCTCGCGGTGATCCAGGCGGCACGTGAGATCCAACCTGAGAAACCGCTTCAGTATCTTGTGAACACCCACCACCACTTCGACCACTCGGGTGGCATCCGAGCTGCGGTCTCGGAGGGCCTGACGATCGTCACCCACGAGATCAACGAGACGTTCTTTCAAGACATCGTGGCCCGTGCCCATTCCCGTCAGCCAGATGCACTGCAGGGCAACCCGCAACCTCTGACGATGGAGCTGGTCCAGGGCGACGACGTCTACGAAATCACGAGCGGTCGGCGGACCCTCGAAGTCGCACGCATCACCGACGATCCACATAGCGCGTCAAATCTGGTGGCGTATTTGCCGCGAGAGCGACTGTTGGTCCAGGCAGACGCCTTCAACCCAGGCTCTTTGATGTCGCCGTTTGCGGAAAATCTGCTAGCGGTCGTCAACGATCGCGAGTGGCGGGTCGAACAGATCGTGCCGATTCACGGCGCGGTTTTCGAGATGTCCGTCCTCGAAGAATTGGTGGGGGAATAGTCCGGATGAGGGTGTCGTGATTGCGAATACGCCGGTCGAGCCGGTGGCCCAGACGGACTTGGTCGAGTGGTACTTCGAGCAGGGGTGGACAGACGGCTTGCCAGTCGTGCCGCCGACCCCGGAGAAAATCGAGGCTGTGGTCGCGGCCCTTGGGGGGGCACCCGACCATTGTGAAGCTCGGGTGCCCCCCCGCTGGGGGAACCTCACTCGTGAGGTGCTGGCGGTCAACTTGGTGTTGGCGGGGTGTCGTCCCGAATATGCAGGGGTCGTACGAGCCGCCCTGGTCGCGATGTGCGACCCTCATTTCAATATCAACGGGATCCAAGCCACCACCCATGTCGCGGCCCCCCTCGTGGTCGTCAACGGACCGATCCGAGAGACGCTCGGCATGAACAGCGGGTGGGGCGTTTTTGGCCCGGGAAACCGGGCCAACGCCACCATCGGCCGAGCCATCCGGCTCGTGCTCATGAACGTCGGCGGGGGGATCCCGGGCGATCTCGATAAGAGCACACTGGGCCACCCTGGCAAGTACAGCTTCTGTATTGCCGAAGATGAAGAGGCCAGCCCGTGGGCGCCGTATCACGTCGAGCAGGGCTACCGGGCGGAGGATAGCACCGTCTTCTGCATTGCAACGGAGGCTCCTCACAGCGTCACGAACCATGTAGCGAACGACCCCGAGGGGATCCTCGATTCTATTGCCTCCGCCATGAGTACGATTGCCCACAACAATGCGGTAAGCAGCGGCTCGTGCGCCGTCGTCCTCGGTCCTGAGCACGCCCGAACGATCGCTGCTCGCCAGTGGACGCGCCAAGATGTGAGGCGCTATCTCTGGTCCAATACGACCGTCACCTTTGCAGACATCAGCTTTGGGGGTCGGTATGGCAAGATCTACAATCGCAACTTGCCGAAATGGTATCGTCGGGAACCAGACGCGAGAATCCCGGTCGTGCCGAGCCCGGAGGACATTCATCTGTTTGTCGCGGGCGGGGCGGCTGGGCGTTTTTCTGCCTTCTTGCCCGGGTGGGGACATATGACGGCTCCGGTGTTGCGAGCGATTGACGGCCGGGCACCCGTCGCGGCTACCTCGTGCACGGATGGGACCTGCGAACTCTAGTGAACTATCGCGCACAAAAACTAGGCATGAGTCGACTTTTACCTCGGGCTGCGCATTGACGCGGAGAGGCCCCGTATGGCGACAGACCCACAGACGCAACACGACCCAACCCACCGGGTGCTCTCCACGGGAGAACACGTCTTCGACCCGCGGGGCACAGTAACCGCAGAACTCGTGCCCCGCGCCCCGCGACTCGTCACGCTTAGCGGAGTCCGGTTGGCCGTGCTCGACAACTCGAAATGGAACGCGTCTCGATTGCTTCGTCAAACCGTAAGCCATCTCAGTGAGGCGCACGGGATTGGGGAAGTCACGACGTTTACAAAGGAGAGTTTTTCTCGTGTAGCACCCGCCGCACTGATTCAGGAGATAGTGAGTCGGGCTGACGCCGTCGTCACCGCGATCGGAGATTGAGGATCTTGCACGTCGTGCATTTTGCACGACACGGTCCTGCTCGAATCCGCCGGTCTTCCGACCGCGGCCATCATCACTGCCGCGTTTGTCAACGAAGCGCACACGCAGCGGGTGGCTCTTGGTGCCGCCGACCTCGAGCCCGTCGTGATCACCCACCCGCTGAGCACGCTGACCGACGAGGAGATCAACGACCGGGCCCTGGAAGCCGCGCGTCAAGTCGTCGAGGTTCTGACGTCATGAGAGTCGAGCTAGCCTATGGACGGGGCAGGCTCCCAATCGAGGTGCCAGACGCCGTAACGACCGTGCTCGAACCCACCTACGTGACCGGCCTCCCAGACGAAACCGCGGCCGTGCGAGCGGCGCTCCGACACCCCCTGAACACACGGCCGCTTCGCGAGCATGTGACACCGGGGGACACGGTTGCGATCTCTATCTGTGACAGCACCCGGCCGATGCCGAGTCACACCGTGCTGCCAGTGGTGCTCGACGAGCTCTCACACATACCACCTGGTGACATCGTTGTGCTCGTGGCCACCGGAACCCATCGCCCCACGACCGACAACGAGCTTCGCGAGATGCTCGGGACCGAGCTTCTTGACCGGTGCGATGTCGTAAATCACAGTGCCTTTGACGAGACCGAACTGAGACGACTACCCGATGTCGAGCCCCGGGTGCCAGTGTGGCTCAACCGGCGTTGGCTCGACGCAGACGTTCGCATCACCACCGGCTTCGTTGAACCTCATTTCTTCGCAGGGTTCAGCGGTGGTCCGAAAATGGTCGCGCCCGGCCTCGCCGGGCTCGAGACGACGATGCGTCTCCACGACGCCGAGATGATCGGCAGCCCGCAGGCACGATGGGGTGTCACCGACGGCAACCCCATTCACGATGCCATTCGCCGTATCGCGAGACAGTGCGGCGTCGATTTCAGTGTGGATGTTGCCATCAACCGCGACCGACATATCACCGAGGTCGCGGCCGGCGAGCTATTCACTGTCCATGCGAAAATCCGCGACATCGTACGGCGTTCCGCCATGCAGCGATTTTCGTCTCCGTTTGACGTCGTGGTGACGACAAACAGCGGATATCCCCTTGACCAGAACCTGTATCAGACCGTCAAAGGACTGTCCGCTGCGGCGCAGGTCGTCAAGGAGGGCGGTATCATACTTTGTGCCTCCGAGTGTACGGATGGCCTACCTTCGCATGGAGAATACGAGGGCATCCTGGGCGAGAGGGACACTCCGCGAGAGCTACTCGAGATGATTTGCGCGCCCGGACACCGCCGGCATGACCAGTGGGAAGTCCAGGTGCAGGCGCAAATTCAAAGACGGGCCGATGTGTATCTGAAGACCGATGGACTGAGCGACGCGCAGGTCCGAGGGGCGCACCTGACCCCTATCAACGACATCAGCGCCGCCACCCGTGACGGCCTGTCCCGTCACGGTCCCGCAGCGACGCTGTGTGTGCTCCCCGAGGGTCCCCAGACGATTCCATATCTCGACAACCGAGAGGACGCGTCGTGAGCGAGCCATCTTCGTCGGAGGTCACCCAGCTCCTCAAAGCCTGGGGTGACGGTGACAAGGAGGCACTCGACCGCCTGATACCGGTCGTCTATCGGGAAATCCATCGACTGGCGCACAGCTACCTGCGCAAGGAGGGCTCGGGCCGACGGCTGCAAACGACAGAGCTCGTCAACGAAGCGTATATGCAGCTGAGTCAGCAGACGCGAGTCCGCTGGCAAAGCCGGGCCCATTTTTTTGGGATCGCCGCCCAAATCATGCGACGGATCTTGGCCGAACAGGCCCGCCGTAGAAAAGCACAAAAACGCGGTCTCGGCGTTGAGCCGATCTCCTTGGAAGTGGCACCCAACCTGCCGGCAGCGCCTGAAGTTGATGTCGCCGATCTGGACGAAGCGTTGAAGCGGTTGACACTACTCGACGCGCGCCAGGCGCAAATGGTCGAGCTGCGCTACTTTGCGGGGCTGACGATCCAGGAAACGGCCGAGGTCGTGGGCGTGTCCGAAGCAACAGTCAAACGCGAGTGGCGTTCGGCCATCGCCTGGCTTCACCGAGAGTTGACCCGAAGGCCGGGGACAACTAGCGAGAGTCCCTTGGCAACCCGTGGGACACCTGCGCACTAGTCTCCGGTCATCACCTCGACCGAGCGCACACGACTCGTGATCACCTGACGGACTCCCATTTTGAGTCGGAGTTCCTGCCCTACCGACACCACGCCATCTCCGAGAAGTTGGGCGCGGGTGGCCGCCGCAAAACGTGTTCCTCCCTGGACGAGCAGCTCACTTTCAAACGGCGTGATCACCGTCAACAAATAATCGCTCGAACCGGTCTTGACCCGGAGGCGAGTGTATGGCGCGAGGTCGACAACCCTGAGCCTGTGGATGACGGTGTCACCGCTGTCGTCGTCCTCGCCGCGCGGCGGAGAGGCCGGGGAAAAGGCATCGGCTGGCAGCGAGGGACGCCCCACAATTGGCTCGCCGAGAAACCCTTCGAGCTCGTCAGAGCTCACCGTCAGAAACGACTCTACCTCTCCCCGGAGCGGCGCGTCATTGCCGCAAGCGATGTCCAGATGGTTCGACCAGGACTCCTCCGGTCGCGCGAAGGCGTCCGCGAGAATCTGCTTGATCTGCTTCCAGCGCTCAGGTGTCACAATCCGTTCCCGGTTGACGGGTTCCCCTGCGCAGCACCACGCTGCTATGAACAATCGCTAGCGATCTTGACGCCAATGGTACAAGTGCACGACGCGGCCAGAATGGGTCATGATTGGCCCTTGAGCTTGCCACACCTTGCCCCCTCGGACAGAGTCCAATCGCTCTACGACCGGTTGACGGCGTTCATGTCGCGGGTGGTCTACCCGAACGAGCGTACGTATACCGACCAACTCTCGGCATCGCCAGAGCGGTGGACGTCTCCACCGATCATGAACGACATGAAGACCCAGGCGCGGACCGCTGGCCTCTGGAACTTGTTTCGTCCGCGTCACGAACACAATAATGGACTGACCAACCTCGAGTACGCCCCCCTCTGTGAGCAGATGGGCCGTTCCCCCATCGCGCCCGAGGTATTCAACTGTAGTGCGCCCGACACCGGGAACATGGAGACGCTTGAACGATACGGAACAGACTCGCAAAAACGCGAATGGCTGGAACCGCTTCTCGCTGGGGAGATCCGCTCGGCGTTCGCGATGACCGAGCCCGAGGTGGCGTCCTCCGATGCCACGAATATCAGTGCGCGGATCGAGTCTGACGGCGACGACTACGTTGTCAATGGTCACAAATGGTGGATCTCAGGAGGCGGTGATCCACGCTGTCGCGTTTTCATCTTCTTGGGTCGGACCGACCCGTTGGCCGAACCATACAAGCAACATTCGCTCGTGCTCGTCCCACGCGACACCCCAGGAGTGACAGTTGTGCGGCCGCTCTCGGTGTTCGGGTACGACCACGCGCCCTCTGGCCACTGGGAACTGACGTTCGACAATGTGCGGGTCCCTAAAACGAACTTGCTTCTTGGCCAAGGCCGCGGGTTTGAGGCGGCCCAAGCGCGTCTCGGCCCTGGTCGTATTCATCATTGCATGCGGATGATCGGGTTGGCGGAACGATCCCTCGAGGCGATGTGCGAACGAGCCAGAACCCGGATCGCATTTGGAAAACCACTCGCGGAGCAGGGCGTGGTCATGGAAGCCATCGCCAACTCTCGTATCGAGATCGACCAGGCCAGACTCATGACCCTCAACGCCGCGCACCAAATGGACACGGTGGGGAACAAGGCCGCCCAGGCCGACATCGCCATGATCAAGGTTGTTGCTCCAGCGATGACGCAACGGGTCATTGACCGGGCAGTCCAGATACACGGCGGCGCCGGTGTCTCCGGAGACTTCGGACTCGCCGAAGGATGGGCACAAGCGCGAGCCACCCGATTGTTTGACGGCCCGGATGAAGTGCACCGGCGGGCGGTGGCCCGGATCGAACTCAGAAAGACCGCCCGGTGACCAGACCCGCATACACACCAAGAAGCGGCGACCCTCTGCCGACGCCTGAGCCGCTATTGGCGGCGACTCACGGCCGGCGATCGGCTCTCTGCCTGGCAAACATGAGAGCGACGCTTCTCAGGGGCGGCCCTTTTACGCGTACGCAAGGGCTACGGTTTCCGCGACGCACGCTGGTCTCTTGAGCCCCTCTCCCTCGATGACCATCGAACTCGTCATGCGGACAATGTTCGAATTTGTGCGCTCTGTCGCGAGGAGCGTTTGCGTACCTCGCAGGCGCGTGCCGACCGGTACCGGCGTGATAAACCGCGCACGGTTGAGACCATAGTTGATGAACTTGCTGACACCGTGAATCTCGGCGATTTCATTCCGAAATCTAATGATCAAGGAGAGCGTCAGTAGGCCCTGCACGATCGGGCCCCCGACCTCCAGCTCACGCGTAGCGCGCTCCACATCGAGGTGGATCCACTGATGGTCCGTCGTGACATCTGAGAACGTGTTGACCATGTCCTGCGTCACGGTGACCCACTCGCTCGTTCCAAGCGTCGTGCCGGCGAGTGTCTCCAATTCGTCCAGCCCATTGATGATTCGCATTGGCGTCGACCTCCAGGGGTTACCTTTCCCGTCGCCTTTTGGTGTTCCGACACAAGACTTGGGCCGACGCGGAGCGGCGGCCGCCATGAGCGTGGGCCAGGCCAATGTTCAGTCCAAGCCGCATCTGGACACCGGCGGGTCTGAGACGCGACACTACCTCCCGTGACCCGCGACCCAGAGCTCTCCCCCATCCGTCAAGACGAGCAACTCGACCTCACCAGATTGGAACCGTGGCTTCGCACCCATTTACCGGTCGGCGATACACCGCTCAGTATCGGCCAGTTTGGGGGTGGGCACGCCAATCTCACGTATCTACTGACATTTGGGGGGACGCATTACGTGCTTCGGCGGCCGCCGCTTGGCCCGATCGCGCCACGTTCCCACGATATGGCCCGCGAATATCGGGTCTTGTCCTGTCTGGGTGCCGCATTTCCACTCGCGCCGACAAGCTTGGCCCTCTGCACGGACGCGGCGATCATTGGCGTCGACTTTCATGTAATGGAGCGACGGCACGGGCGGGTCATTCGGGACGAGCTCCCGCTCCAACTCGCGGTGGACCGCGACGCGGTCCACCGCCTTAGCGAAATGATCGTCGACACGCTCGCGGACTTGCATGGTGTCGACCCCGCCGCGGTGGGACTGGGCGAACTCGGGCGACCCCAGGGGTTTGTCACGCGTCAGCTCAGCAGCTGGATCGCGCGGTGGCACGCGGCCAAGGACCACGATGTGCAGGCGGCCAATACCCTCATCGCGTGGCTCGAGCGGGAAGTGCCAGACGCGGACGCGACCGCGCTCCTACACAACGACTACAAGCTCGACAACCTGCTACTCGATGCCCGCGACCCGACGATCGCCACGGCAGTCCTCGATTGGGACATGTGCACACGCGGCCATCCCCTCATGGACCTTGGCTATCTACTCAATGTTTGGGTCGAGGCCGGCGACGACCCGGCTGAGCGAATCACGACGGCGATGCCCAGCCATCACCGTGGGTTTCTGACCCGGCAAGACGTCGTTCAGCGGTATGCAAACCGTAGTGGCTTTGCGGTCGACGAGGTGCGGTGGTTTTATGCCTTTGGCGTCTTTAAGCTGATGGTCATCCTGCAGCAGATATATATTCGGTATCTTCGTCGGCAGACGCAGGACCCTCGTTTCCGAGACCTCGGTCACCGCGTGAATGTCTTGGCCACGAAAGGCCGACGCGTCACCACTCAGGCCACTCCGGTGTAGACGTCCCTCGTCGTACCACCCGCCGTCGCGCCCTCGGATTGCCTGTCAGGGCGACGAAGCCCTCCGCGGCCGATCGCTACACAAATGACCGCTGAAGGCCACTAGCGGACTGTCAACTAGAACGGCTTGAGCACCGCCATCCCGACGGCCAGAAACACCGCACCCACCGTGAGCAACCGTAACAAGTGGCTCTGTGCGGGTCTTCGGAATGCCAGCCCCGGGAGCGCCGCCAGCCCGAGCCAGCACACGAGCTTCACCACGACCCAGCCTTGAAATCCGAACCCACCACGACTGAGTAAACCAAAACCGGTCACGAACACAACGAGACCGAGGATTCCCGAGAACATCATCGTGCGGCGACGTTCGTCTGGGTTTGGCGCGGCCAACGCTCCGAAAACGATACCGACGAGAAGCATTGCCGCAAACAGATGTGCCAGTAGATACAGTTGGGTGCCCATTATTTCTCCGTGACCAAAGATGACATCGAGGATACTGGTTGTAGAGCGTCCTGGAGATTATCGGGACGGCTCACTGGTATAGCTCAGCTCCGCGTCGTAACGTAACACGGTCCGCTCAACCGATGACACGACACCGGCCAGCTCTGCCGTCACCGCGTCCGCATCTTCGCCAAAAGCCCGACCGATGATGCTAGTTTCATTGAGCTCGGTAAAACTCTGGTAGTTCTCGACAAGCTGCCAGGCAGTTGGTCCCGGACCAAACAAACGCTGGTAGACCCCAAAGACGACGTCCGCGCCTCGAAAACGTGGAAGATTTCGTTCGAGAAAGGACGTCCACGACGCGCCAAGTCCCGGCGCCACTTCGATCGTCGTCAACCGGGCCAGAAATAGGCCGCTCGACTCCGCGGATTCCACACTCAACTCTGGCCGATACTGCACGGCGTAGCTTCGCCGCGACACTGTCGACCGGCGCAACCGGTCGGCCAGCCGCGCGACCCGATCGGGGGGCAGCGCCCTCGCCAACGGGCCACCGGTGTCATAGTCGGACAAGTCCCCGAGGGGTGTCACAAACTGCATCTCGTAGCTATTCCCGAATTCGGCGGTTCGCCAGACCGATCGCCACGGCACGCCAGCTTTCTGCAACGCCGGGTTGACCTCCTTGAGCTGCAGCTCGACATAGTCCTCGAGACGTTCTGGTACGACGTTCACGATGTTGACACGTAGCCAATCGGGTGCCCCGCGGTCTTGGGCGTCGACGGCGCCCGAGAACAAGGCGACGCAGGCGGCCAGACTGGCACCGAGCAAGACAAACGCACGTGGGTAGTTGTGGTGTCGCATGACTAGGTCTTTCCGAACGACAAGACGTTCTACGTCATCCGGCTCTACTCTATCACCGGATGTCCGGCCCTTCTCCAGGGGCTCTTTCCTCTGCCCCGGCCCGGATCCCCTCCTCCTCATTGACGGTCGAAAGAAGGACGCCGCCGACCAGAAGGAACATCAGGACACTCGCGACGCCAACCCGCTGGGACTAGATATCGCTGAGAATTCCTAGACAGAGAGGACCAAAGAACGCGGTGGCTTTACCCGAGAGGGCAAAAAAGCCGAAGAACTCAGCTGTGCGCTCGCGCGGAGCAAATCGCGCAAGCAGCGACCGACTAGCCGACTGATTCGGCCCGAGAAAAAAACCGAGCAGCAGACCCGCGCCCCAGAACCACACCCGGTTCGGCGCCAGCACCGCCATCAGCGTCGCCACTGACAAGAATAGGAGGCTGATGAGAACGGTGCGTTTCCCCCCGATGGCATCGTCGACATAGCCAAATAGCCATGCGCCAATACCGGCCACCACATTCAGGGCAATCGCGAACACGATGACCTCCGATTGCGTGAAGCCAAACGTCCCGTACGCATAGATACCGCCAAACGCGAAAATCGTGATCAGACCATCGTTGTAAATCATGCGGGCGATGAGAAACCGCACGACTTGCCGATACTGTCGCACCTGCGTGATCGTGTGTCGGAGCTCTGAAATCACCCGCCTCATATCAAGCGACGACGGCGGTCGATGGCTGGAACGGGCATAAAGCAGCAGCGGGACGCTAAAGAGCAAGTACCACCCGGCCACGACGAGGTTTGTCGTGCGGATATTGAATCCTGCCTCGGTACTGATACCGAACGGGGGCTGATTCACAGTGAGGGGCAATGCCAGGACGAGACACAGGATCGCGCCCGCATAACCCAGGCCCCAGCCGTACCCAGACACGCGACCGATACGGTCGGCGGTGGCAATCGTGGGAAGGATCGCGTTGTAAAAGACCAGACCTAGTTCGTATGCCACGTTTGCCACGACGAAGACCGTCAGCGCGAGCCAGACCGCCCCAGGCGGCCCAGGTCGGACGAATGTCAAGAGCGCGGTCAGCCCGCAACAGGTTATGGTGCACGCGGTCAGATACCGGCTGCGATCGCCCCGGTCAGCCACTACTCCGGCGAACGGAGCCAGGACGGCGATGAGAATCGCGCTGAGCGCAACGCCGCGCGACCACAGCGCAGTGCCACGTCCGGGATCATCCACAAACGTTGCAGCAAAGAACGTCGAATACACGAAGGTCACGACCAGTGTCGTGAACGCCGAGTTTGCCCAGTCGTAGAGACACCACGCGGCGACAACCTTCCGATCGGCGGATGGCGCGAGATTCACGCGACTCATCCTGACATACAATCCCCCGACTTCATGCAGTCGATCCTCTTGGTGCGTCATGCGGAGACAACGCTGAACGCAACGCGGACCGTCCAATACCCGGACACGCCACTCAGCACGCGGGGGCACTGGCAAGCCAAGCAACTAGCCAATCGTCTTCGGGTGGAGGGAGTGGCGCAGGTCGCGTCGTCTGACTACGCGCGGGCAGAGGACACGGCTCGCGCAATCTGCGAGGCCACCAAAGCCTCTTTGACCATCGAGCCCATGCTGCGTGAACGACACTTGGGCACCCTGCGCGGCCAACCCTATCAGGAGGTTGGAGGTCTCGTGTTCTCCGAGACTGTCGACCCGGAGGCTGGCGAACGCTGGGTAGACTTTGTCGAACGCATCGACCGCCTATGGGCGTGGGTCCTAGACCGAGCCCAACAGACGCCCGGAGTGCTTGTCGTGGTGACCCACGGGCTGGTCTGTCGCGCGCTCGCGCTGCGTCATCTCACTCTCCCGCCGGGCGATGCGCCGCCCCGCTTTCCCAACGCGTCGGTCACTGTCATCGAGCCTCGCCGCCCGTGGCGGGTGACGATGCTCGCCAGCGACGACGGACACGCAGTCGCCGAAGAATGACAAGACAATGTGGTAGAGCCGCGACAGGAACAGTTCAGACGTTCGTGGCGATGCAAGAGGATGTGGCGGATCTCTACGTGGCTCGCCGCCGCCGCCCACGGTCAACGCGCGATGTTAGGCAATCGATCAAATCCCCGGTCAGGTTGCACTCCTAGAGAGTTGAGCGCCATCGCGGTCATGCGATAGCTCGCGGCTGTCAGAAGCATGTCGATCATCTGCGCCTCCTCAAACCCCGCCGCAAGCGTTGCCCAGGTTGCGTCAGAAATGACGTCATCGTAAAAGAGCTCGTCCACCGCCCGCAGGAGCGCGGCCTCCAATGGCTTCCATGCAGGGTCGGTCGGGCCCACCGCGATCGAACGGACCTCACGAGCCGACAACCCCTCGACCTTACCGATGGGCACATGTTCGCCCCACCCGTACTCTGCCTCAGACAGCCAACCCATCCTCAAGATCAACAGCTCTCTGACCCGACCGGAGAGCGTCGAATCGCTGCGAATGTATTGCGCTTGGGTGGCGTGTGCCCGATACAACGCCGGGTGCCGAACCAGGGTTGCAAGAGCCGTCTCGCGGCGGCCCGTCCGGTCGCTCTCGATCGCCTCCCGCTGTCGAGACGTCCACTCGTCTCTCGGCAGCGGAGAGAGTCGGGCCGTGTCCAGCCGAACCGCGGCCGGCCGCGTGAGCGGCCCCACCCTCGATACGCCGACCGGCCAGCGATCCGAAGGATGTGTATCGACGGCCGGTCGCACTCCGAGACTATTGGCCAGCATCGACTGCATACTGTATTGGGCCCCGGTAAAGATGAGGTCAATGAGCTGCTGCGCGTTATACCGGCGGGCTAGCGTGCTCCAGCTCGCCTCGCTCAATACGGTGTCGTAGTACAACTCGTCCGCGGCCCGGAGGACCGTCGCATCCCGAGGACTCCACCCCGCGCCCGGCCCCGCCGCCACTTGCGCAAGCTCGGCGTCGCTCAACCCGAACTCGCGAGCCACCGCCACCTGATCAATCCACACCGCTTCGGAACGAGATAGCCAAGCAATCCTGAGCCCCATGAGCACCTGGTCAACAGCCGTCGCCATCGCGCCACGTCGTATGTATCGCGCCAGAGGAGCCATGGCAACAAGCACCGGCGGATGACGGGCGAGGGTGCGAAGGAGCGGACTCGGTTCGTCGGCGTTGTCGCCAAACGCGAGGATGGCGATGCTGAGGTCAGCGGACCATACGCTCGGGGGAGTCGCGATGGGCATCACCCGTGGAAGGTCCGACCGTCCGTGACTCCCCGGGACGGTGAGCGCACCCCACAGCAGGACCGACAACACCGCGACCGCGCACCGGCGGTGGGATCGGGTCGGCCTGAAATGAACTCTTCGAACTGGGTCCGCCATGCCTCGATCGTAGCAGGCTGACGGCACGATCATGACGGTCCGGCCGTCTTCTGTCGACTACCGCCACCCGTCACCGCCCGCGCACGAATGTCGACCGGGGTCCCGAGAGCCACTAGAATGGTCCAAATCGGGAAGGCATGGACGTCGCCACACTATTTTCGCTTCGAGAAAAGACCGCGCTCGTAACCGGGGGGTCGCGGGGTATTGGCCGTATGATCGCCGAGGCATATCTACGAGCCGGAGCAACGGTCTTTATCTCAGCCCGCAAGCCGGACGCGTGTGAACGCGCCGCAGACGAGCTCGGCGCGCTGGGACCATGCGTGCCCCTCCCGGCGGACGTGTCGCAAGAAAGCGGACGCGCGGCACTCGTCGCCACCATCCGAAACTATACGTCGCAACTGGACATTCTTGTGAACAACGCGGGCACAAACTGGGCCGCGCCTTACGCAGAGTATCCAGTCGACGGATTTCGCAAGGTCCTTGATCTCAACGTCAGCGCGGTCTTCTTTATGACCCGCGAGTTGACCGCGCTCCTGGAAGCTTCCGCACGCGAGGGCGACCCGGGACGCGTCATCAACGTTGGTTCTATGGACGGTTTGCAGGTGCCGACCATCCTGCCCGGTGGGACATTCGCATACTCTGCCAGCAAGGCGGCCGTGCATCACCTCACCCGGACGTTGGCGGTGGAGCTGGCCCCAAAACGGATCACCGTCAACGCGATCGCGCCTGGTTACTTTGAGAGCAACATGACGGCGCACGTCCTCCGAGACCATCGCGAGACGATAGAAAGCGCCTGTCCCCTTCGTCGAATCGGCGCACCGGAGGACATGGCCGGAGTGGCTATTTATCTGGCCTCCCGGGCGGGCGCCTTTACGACCGGTACCGTGATCCCGATCGATGGGGGCACGTCTCTGACGTAGCACTCGGCGTTGCTATGATTTATCGGAGCCCGCACCCCCGCGTCACGATTCCCGAGTGTCCGCTCCCGGAATATCTTTTCGAGCACGCTCAGGGCTGGTCGACGAAGCCGGCGCTCATTGACGGTCCGACCGGTCGCACCCTGACGTATGGGGAGCTGGCGGCGTCAACCCGTCGCTTGGCGGCGGGACTTGCGGCGCGTGGATTCCGCAAAGGGGATACGGTCGCCATTTTCAGCCCGAACATACCCGAATATGCGATCGCGTTCCTCGGCGTCGCGACCGCCGGCGGAATAAACACAACGATCAATCCACTCTCCAGCGTCGGCGAGCTCAGACGATATCTCGAACTCTCCGCCGCCAAGTATCTTATAGTCGCTCCCCTGCTTCTCGACACGGCGCGGGAAGCGACAAAAGGGACGGCGGTCAGCGAGCTTTTTGTCCTTGGCGAATCCGAGGAGGCGACGCCGTTTACGGATCTTCTGGCTGACACCGGTCAAGACTTCCCGCCGATTGATATCGACGCCCGGGAGGATCTGGTCGCGCTCCCCTTCTCGAGCGGCACGACGGGTCTCGCGAAAGGCGTCATGCTGACCCATCACAACTTGGTGGCAAACCTGACCCAGATCGATCTCGTCGAGCAACTCGCCGAAGGAGAGGTGCTCATCGGGTTTCTGCCGTTCTACCACATCTATGGAATGGTAGTACTCATGTGCGCGGCGCTCCGCAAGGGCGCGTCCATCGTGACCATGCCGCGATTCGATCTGGAGGAGTTTTTGGGTCTCATCCAGACGTATCGCATCACCACGGCGTATCTCGTCCCGCCGGTTGTGTTGGCACTGGCCAAACACCCGGCCGTCGACCAATACGACCTCTCCAGCCTCAACAACATCATGTCGGGAGCGGCCCCGCTGCCCGAATCTGTGGCCACTCTGTGCGCAACACGTAACGATATCCGGGTCAGACAAGGATACGGTTTGACGGAATCCAGCCCGGTGACAAACACCAATCCCCGTTACGGCGAGATCAAGATCACGTCGGTCGGTCCTGCTTTGCCAAACACCGAGTTCAGAATCGTCGATTCGACCACGTCAAACGACGTGCCGACCAGTGAACTGGGTGAGATCTGGGTACGCGGACCGCAGGTCATGAAAGGGTATTTTCACAACGAGGAGGCCACCCGAGAAATGATCGACGAGGACGGATGGCTGCACACCGGCGACGTCGGACGAGCCGACAGCGACGGGTTTCTCTACGTCGTCGATCGGCTGAAAGAGTTGATCAAATACAAGGGATTTCAGGTCGCACCGGCCGAGCTGGAAGCTATCCTGCTGTCCCACCCGGATGTGTCCGACGTCGCCGTCATCCCGAGCCCCGATGATGAAGCCGGAGAGGTGCCAAAAGCCTTTGTCGTGCGTCGGCCAGCGGCAACCGTCTCGGCTGAGATCCTCATGGCGTTCGTCGCGGAACGCTTGAGCCCCCAGAAGAAAGTGCGTCGGGTCGAGTTCATCGACACTATTCCCAAGAGTGGGAGCGGCAAGATTCTCCGACGGGAACTCGTCGAGCGCGATCGGGCGGCGACCGCCGCGAGCACTAACCCGGTCCGTCCGATACCATAGCTCGCCCACCACGATCGCGCCGCAGCAGTGGAAAGCGAACCCGAAACCACTGCGCGACCTCCGAGTGACGACATCAAAGCCCTGGGGCCTGGGTGCGGGGAAGTTTCCCCGCACTCCCACTTCCGGCGGTCTTTCCTACGTCGGTTCTTCCCTCTGTGTCCTTACGGCATCGGCCCAGGAATGACACCTTCGGTGGCCAAGCGGATCCGATAGAGCCCGGTCCGGGCAGTCATATACAGCGTCCGCCCATCATCGCCCCAGCCGACATTGGCGGGCACTTCCTCGGGCTGAATGGTGCCCAGATGCGTTCCGTCCGGGGCAAACACCCACACTCCCCCCGGACCCGTGCAAAACAGATTACCTGCCGCGTCGACCTTCATGCCATCGGGAGCTCCCTCGGCCTCGACGTCGGTTACGTCGTAAAACACCCGGGGATTGGAGACGCCGTCAGCGCCAAGGTCATAGGCCATCCAGACCGCCTGGTTTCCATCCGAATTCGCCACGTATAAAGTGGACTCGTCTGGTGACAGCGCGATCCCGTTGGGACGACTCTGTTCCGAGTACAAGAGCTCGAGGTCCTCGCCGGGCGCCAATCGATAGATCCCGTTAAAGTCGAGTTCACGGAGCGACGGCTCCTCGGCCTCGGCAAGGCCATACGGCGGATCCGTAAAATACAATGTGCCATCCTGACCGAAAACGACATCGTTCGGGCTGTTCAGCTGATTCCCTTCGTAGTTGTCCACCACAACGGTGCGGATGCCGTCGGCGCTCAATCGCGTCACTTGTCGATACCCGTGCTCGGCCAGTACGAGGATGCCATCCGCGTCCCGGGTGAGCCCGTTCGAACTCACCGAACCCCGACCGGTCAGGTCGCCCTCGAAAACGGGCTGCATGAAAACGCTAGCACCCTCGGCCTCTGTCCACTGATAAATCGTGTTGTCCCGGACATCCGAAAATAGCAGGCGGGACTCGTCCGGGATCCAGACCGGGCCTTCGATAAACACGAAGCCATCGGCCAGCTTCTCGATACTGGCGCCAACTGGGACAAGCGCATCAAACGCCGGGTCGACGCGCAACACAGTACCGGCGCCGGCCTGCATCGGCGTGGGTCCCATGTCGGCCAGCGCTTCGGCCTCGGCCGCGCTGTCTTCCGCGGGCATCTCGCCCCCACCGCACGCAACGCCGAGTGCGACCAACGACACAATAAACAGGTTGTCTCTTCGCATGCCAATACTCCCTTTCATTCGTGTGTGACCGAGCCCGCCAGAAGCGCCGGAACGATGTTGTGCTCGACCATGTCATACAGTGCACGGAGATGGGCACGGCGGCCGTCACCCGGATGGGGCGAAGACGTCATCACCACGACCGTATCCAGGCGCGGGGCGATAAAAATAAACTGCCCTCCATATCCCCACGCATAGTAGAACCGAACCCCGGAGAACTCTCGCATCCACCAGCCGTAGCCGTATTCGCGACCGGACCTCTCAGAGCGCGAACGCGGTGTGAGCGAGTCCTGTATCCAATTGGCCGACACGACACGGGTGCCACTGAGCGCCCCTGAACGCAGAAGCAACCGACCGATCGTCACCATATCTCGCGGTCGTAGCTGCATGTCGTTGCCGCCGAAATACACACCCTGCAAGAAGCCCTCGTCGATGGCGATGCCCACGAGGATCGACAGAATCGATTTTGACGCGGACTTGAGATTGGCCGGACGCTCGGTGACCATCCGTGAAAGTAATGCTCCTCCACGAACTCATCGCACACCAGCACCAAGAGACTGTGGAGACGGGGCAGCGATCGAGCGACAGTGAGGAGCGCGTCTCTCTCCGCCGGTTCAAACGGAGACGGCACCTCTCGGGCCACCGCCGCTGTGGTCGTCACGGCGAGGGCCACGGCGCAGCCGAGCAGGAGCCGGGCACACCACCGGCGAAACGTCGATCGCTGGCACTTGGGCGCCGAGGGTCCTCTGCCCTGTCTGCGTCGGGGCCTAAGAGAGCGACTTCGGTGACCCGGGCGCAATGTCACCCGGTCGGGTGGTCCGCCATGAACTGCTGACCCGTCTTCGCGAGGCACGACAACCGACACTCCGACTGCCAACACCGCGCACAGTATGCCCCAAAATGCTGTGACCGCCCATGCCACGGCGAAAAGCTGAACCGCGCGCCGGGAAAACCCCGAGGTCGTAGCGGTATTTCGGACGGCGTTGCACTAGTGAGCGAGTGGACTAGAGCCCTAGAAAGCCGAGCTTCCTTCGCGCGGGCGCGGGACGCCCTGTCAGGGCCGCGGCGAATTCTCGATAACTCTTCGTCAGCTTGGAGCGCGAGAGACGAGCGGACGGACGACCGGCGTTGATTGCGCGCATTGATGCAATGTAATCGTGCGGAATCTTCCAGAATACCGGTTTGTCGAGCGCGCTCTCAACGTCCTCCGGCGTGATCTCGTCGGTTCGTGTCCACCGCATCAGGACCAGCTTCACTTTGTCGGACACCTTCAACATGCGTAGACCGCTGAGAAGTCGCTTGGTGCGCCAAATGGCGGGCAGATCAGGCGTCACCGGCAATATCAGAGCGCTCGCGTCCGCCACGAGCGTCTTGAACCCAGACGCCTGCGAGTCCGCCAGCAGATCAGCCACGACGTGGGTATAGCTCTGTCGTGTCACTTCCATCATTCTGCGCAGCGAGTCGGGATCGCGCACCTCTTCGTCCACAAATTCCCGTTTTCCCGACAGCACGGCCATTCCGTAGGCGCGACACATGAAGCTTTCGAGCAATACGGTATCGATCCGCGAGGCGGAAGCCAACGCCTCCGTCATTGAATGTTGCGGCTTCAGATCGAGATTCACTGCCAGGTCGCCCAACGGACGGTTCAGGTCGATGAGCGCGACACTCTCGTTTGGGAGTTCTGCCAGCCATGCCCCAAGATTGATCGCGAGGCTGGTCGCGCCACATCCCCCCTTGGCGCCGATCACGCACAGGAGATCTCCAAGAATCCCCGGCGCGTTCTTGCTATCTCGCTCGGCTCTGAAACGTTGGATTGCCTCTGCCAGAACGCGCATCTCCAGAGGATGCGGCAGAAACTCGCGAGCGCCAGCACGTATCGCGTCGATGATGAATTTTGAATCGTCCTTATCAGAACTGACAAAGACCCAAGATTCGGCCAGAGCCACGCGCAGTCTTCGGACACTGTCAAACTCGCCTGTGAGACCGACGATATCCAGCAGAACGCTGTCTGGGGCTTGCTGCTGCAAACTACGAAGCGCGTTTTCGCCCTGGTCGAGGTCCGGCACTTCGGCGTCACGACCGGAACGGTTGATAGTGTGAGCCAGCTCTTGGATGATGGCCACGGCCTCGTGCCAGTCGATCGGCACGTGTAGCGTCCGCATCTCGGCGAGGGACATTTCCATTTCTTCAGGCATAACGTTGGTCCCCTATGGTCGTGGCACGTCGCGCTTCCTTGTCGGACGCGTCCCTCATGACACGGACACCTCCTGGGTGACCACCAACCATTGATCACCGGTTACGGCAAATAGCGCGCCGCCAGTTCTAGCAACTCAGGGGACGTCGGTCTTCCGAACAATTGAGCCAGTTTTCTCAGTGAAGACCGGCTCGTTCGACGCGTTCCAGCCCGAGACGCGTCAAAACGGGGGGCCCGTCTGGCGGTGTCACTCTCAGCCGTATGTCCGTAGAAAGTCTCCTTCATGGCGGCCTGCGAGAACTTGCATTCTTGGTAGGCACTAGACAAAAAGGGAGGGAGCCGGCGCTGAGGCACAGGAATCGTTGCCGGTTTGCCGGTCGGTAGTCAGTGGTCACCGAGGCGACACGACGACCCCACGCAGTAGGATGGGAGTCGCGCCGTACTCGAAGCCGCTGGCCTACGAGGTTTTTCTGGCGGACTGAAGCCGGTCGGCCAGAGACCCGAGCATCACCTGGGCCTGTCGATCGGGCCCAAGCGCGACGCGACGGGCGGACACGCCAATAGCAAACACGGTACCTAAGACGCCCCAAAACCCGATGACCGCCCACTCGTGCGGCCAGAGCAACGCCGACGGGCTTCCGGGGAGATACAGCGCCAGAAAGAACACTGTTACAATGACCGCCAGCCCTCCGACCAGACGCGGAGCAGGCACGGAATACGGTCGGGCAAGCTTTGGATAGCGGTGGCGAATTTGTAGGAACGACACCGCCACCATTAGGTAGGTGATGACCGCTGCAAACCCACCCGCGTCGACGAACCATAGCAGCGCTTGACGCCCCAGCAAGGGCGCCAGGACGGTGACCGCGGAGAGTAAGACCACCGCCGCCCCAGGTGATCCAAACCGTGGGTGCAAACGTGAAAACAGCGGCGGCAGCAGACCCGCCCGGGACATGGCGAATATGACCCGCGTCCCGCCCAGAAAGAACGCGTTCCAGCTAGTCGCGATGCCCAAAAGGCCCCCGACCACAAGCACCCGTCCCGCCCAGGGAGTGCCATACACGACGCTCATCGCGTCGGCCGTCGGAAGTTCACGACCAGCCAGCGTCCCACTGTCCAGCGTGACACCGACACTCCACTGCACGAGGACATACCAACCAAGCGCCAGGGCGATAGAAAACACGATCAGACGACCCACCGCCCGCAGGGGAACATCAATATCCTCGGCCACCTGAGGAATAACGTCGAATCCGACAAACAGAAACGGCGTCATGACCACGACGCGAAAAAAACCCGACCACCCAGTGAATAGAGGCTCGGCCAGGCCTGCTTGACCAAGTGCAATACCGGGCACGAAAAGCCCGACACCAATCACAAGCAGCAGCACTGCCGCCACTCGTTGAAAAAACGACGCGAACTCGACTCCGCGGTAGTTGACCACCCCGATGGCCACACTCCCGGCGACCCCCACGATGACCCACGAGAGGTGCACATCTCCTCCCGCCAGCGTATAGAGATAGCCCATTTCCAGACCAGGGACGAGGTACGCGACGACGGTGGGCAGCGCGACCGACTCGAACGCGCACACCGACACGTAGGCAAGCGCCAGCGTCCAGCCACAGACATACGCGGCCCAGTGCCCCATCGCCAAGAACGTAAAACTGACCTCTCCCCCCGCCCGAGAGATCGCAGAGGTCAGCTCGGCATAGGTGAGACCGACCAACCACACCATAATCGCACCGGTGACAAACGCGGCGATGGAACCGGCCACGCCGGCCCGCAGAATCGTCTCGCCGGCCAACACGACCCAACTCCACCCCACCATCGCCCCGAACGAGATGGCGAGCACATCACGGCGTCCAAGGAGGCGGCGAAGTTGGACTGGGGTGGTATGGTCGGTCAGGGGGCGCCTCGTCTAGTGTCCTGTGACACTGACTTTGGGAGAAAATCGCAGACGCAGCGCCCGGCGGCTATCGTTGCGCGCCACAACCCCACCGGTCGCATGCGTTGAGCATCCGATACCGGTCCTGCACCGCGTAGACCACCGGTTTGACCACCAGGCTCCACTCTAGAAACGCCAGCTCAGTCGGGCGGGCGTCGGCGATTGAGGCATCGCCCGCATCTTGAACAAAGAACTCTGGGCGCGGATCTCCGTCGGTACCGAGAGTGACGGTGACGATGTCGACGTAATGCACATCGGGTTGGTCGGCGCGGGAGGCCCACGCCCTGAGCTGGTTGTTGGTCTCCTGTATCTGGGACCAGATGTCGAGGTGGGCTGGGGACGGACGGAGCGACAACACGACGACCTGTGTAGTGGGGAGCGCCCGCCTGACCGTCGCGATGAACGATTGGATGTCAGTCACGGTTTGGGCCGGTGACTTACCCGCCTCAAGGTCCGGGCGCCCCATATCCATCACAATCGTCGACGGCTGATACGGCACGACCAGCTCATCGACAAAGTGGGTGCTGTCCGTCACATACGACCCTCCGAACGCCACGTTCGCCGTGCGAAAATCAGAAAACCACTTCTGCATGCTCCAGGCGGAGGCCGTATGGGCACCCGCCATGAGCAACACGCCGGTGTCGGGGGGGATCGTTGCGGCGCGCTCGATCATGGTCGGGACATGAGGCTCACCCGGGCCGGCGACATGTTCGAGCCAGCGGTCGGCTGGTCTCTGCCACGCCGACCCTGCACCGCCCTGACCAAGGACGGTCAGCGATGCCAAACCGATGCCCAGTAGTATGTACCCCACCATCACCAACCCGCTTCGCTTGTCGCAGCACCACATTTGGCTGGGATTATACGCGGCGAGACGACATCCGATGTGGACAGACGCGACGATTTGGCTCGCTCTCGTGACGTATGTCACAAGCGAGATGGCCCACGCTGGTTTTTGGCCGCGGGAGTCTCCGACACGATACCGGTGGGCGCGACTCCTCATGACCGTCAGCCTGCTGTTCTACATACTACATGTGCTCAGCGCGTTCGCCTTTCATCATGACTGGAGTCACGCCGCAGCGTACGACTACACGGCCCAAGTCACCGCAGCCTTTACTGGTATCCGCTCTGGCGGTGGCATCTTTGTGAACTACGGGTTTAGCGCATTGTGGCTGAGCGAAACGATCTGGTGGTGGGCGAGCCCAGACACGTATCGGTCGCGAAGCCTCTTCGCCCACCGCCTGGTTCGCGGGATTTTCCTATTCATGATCGTGAACGGAGCCGTGGTCTTTGTCGACGGACCGATGCGATGGGTCGGGGTCGGAACCGTCGGGATACTTATCTGGGCCTGGGCTGGATCACGGTCGAGATCTTCTGTCGAGACGAGCTAGTGCACCGCGGTCGACGCGGTGTCCCCGCCGGAACCTGCCGAACGTGGCTCGGCGACAGTCGGCTAGAGACGGGAGTAAACGTCTAGAGCACGTTTCGCCATCTTGGTCGCGGTGTACAGCTCACGCACTCCCGCTACCGCCTGGGCCCCGAGACGGCGACGTCTGGCGGCGTCACTCACCAACGCGCCGCACGCCTCGACAAAACTATCGAGATCGTCCCGCGGCACTAGCACTCCGCCCCCGGTACGCTCGATCATTTCTGTATACGTGCCTCGACGTGGCGCCACGACAGGCACTCCACACGCCATCGCTTCCAGCAGCGCCAGCCCCTTGGGGTCGTCGTACGTGGCGGGCACCGCAAAGACATCGAGACTTTGCAGAAAATCTACCTTGTCGCCACGGTCGAGGGTTCCGTGAATCGTGAGGTCCGATTCGAGTCCCCAGTCGCGAGCCTGGTCCCGGATCCCCTGCAAATAGGGTTCGTGCTCTGGTGCCAGATAACCCGCCATCTTCACTGCGATATGAGTCTGCCCGCCGCGGTCCCGTAGCCGTTTGAACGTCTCACACAGGAGGTGGATGCCTTTTTCTGGCGCGATTCGTCCGAAATACCCGATCGTGACCGAGTCAGTGTCGCCGTCCTGCTCCCGGTCGGCTGGCGGCTCATAGTCGGCGGTGATACCGAGTGGAACAACATCAATTTTTGCCCCGGGAATACCCAAGTATCGGCACATATGCTCGGCGTAGTAGTCGCTGACCGCGATAAACCGGTCGACATGCGCCACGCTCTCCTGGATCAGCCTCAGAGCTTGGCCTCGAAAGGGCTGCTCGAGCTGACCGAGAAAAATATCCTCTCCCTGCAGCGTGCAACAGACGGGGACGCCCAGGGCTTCTTTGATCGGCTTGGCCAATGCGATCAGCATCGAGTTCGACAGGTCGACCACGTCGGGCCGGGGCTGCTCCCGAAGCCAGTGAACCAGCTTCTTGATCTCCTTCGCCTGATGACCATGCTGACCAGACAACACGGAGACACAGAGGGCGCCGAGCTGCTCGGGCTGGACCTGGACGCCGCGCCCCGACACGGTTTGAATCAGCCACTTTGTTTCCCACAGCCGATCTAGCAGCCACGGGGTATGACGAAACAGCGGGACGTGTTGCTCCAGGTAGACACTCACACCTCCAAAAAACACCCGCTCGGTGCTGACGTTTTCCTCGTCCGTGAGCGTCGGCGTATACATCGGCACCAGCAATACGTCGTGCTGGTCAGCGAGCAACGCGCCCGCCAGAGCGTTGTCGCGTATGCAGCTGCCGCAATACATGCCCCCAGCGCCGGCGGTGATATACGTGATCCGCATGGCGACCGCTCTACTGCTCCGTCTCCGGGGTCCGGGCCGAGCTGACGTTCCAGACGCGCCGGTCGACCCAGTCGCGGAAGGGCGTAGTGTGGTCAGACTCGCGCGGTGGGGTTTCTCCCCGCGACGAGCGAGCCGCAGTGGACTGCCAGATTGTTCTGGGGCACACCGACAACGTCGACGTCATGAAGCTAGAGATCATACCGGGGCGATGCAATACAGGTACTCCCGGCCCCGGAGAAAGATCTCGTCGTTCGCCAGCGCCGGTGACGCGTCAAACCCGTCATCGAGACGGTTCCGAGCCAAGACCTCGAAACGCCGACCAGCGCGCACGACAACCGTCGTCCCTTCCCGGCTCGGGATGTAGACCGCATCACCGACACCGACGGGCGACGCGTAGACCGAGCGTATGTCCGGCAAACGCTCGGGGCCATACAAGCGCTCCCCCGTCACCGCATCAAACGCGGATAGGACCCCAGCGTTGCTCTTGACGAGATACAAGATGCCATCGTGCAGCAACGGTGACGGCACATACGGGGTGTCACGGTCCAGCGACCACTTGACCGCATCGCCGTCCGTGATGTCGCCCGCGGCCCGATCGAGATCGACCGCGAGCAGCCGGCTCCCACGATAACCGCTGGTGACAAACACGAGCCCGTGGCCAGCCACCGGAGAGGGGATGGCATTGAGCGTGACGCCTTCGCTCTCCCACAGCAATCGACCGGTGTCGAGGGAATAGCTTCGCACCCGGTTGGTCGCGCTTGTCACGACTTGCGCGCCGCCCTCGTGGTCAACCACCAACGGCGTCGACCAGGACGTGATCTCGTCGCGGTCGACCCGCCAGCGCGTTTCGCCGGTCCGTTTGTCCAGAGCCGTGATGAACGACTGCCCTTGGTGGTCCCAAGTGACCACGATCGTGTCACCGGACAAGGCCGGAGACGCCCCCTCTCCGAACTCCATCCGGATGTCGAGATCGCCTAGGTCACGGTCCCAGAGGAGCCTCCCATCGTGGCTATAGCAATAGAGACCGGCCGACCCGAATGACGCGCATACCTGCTCCGAGTCCACGACTCCAGACGGTGAGGCCCAGGAGCCCGTCTCGTGTCGACCCTCGTGTGGAAGAGACTCAGCGGCGATCCGCTCCCAGAGAACCCGACCATCGTCGCGGGCGATGGCCAGCACACGATACTGCTGGGCAGCGTCGGCGACCGTCCCACTCATGAGCCGCCGGCGCAAGCGGGCAAACAATCCGCCCGCCGACGCTCCGTCGCCGCCGCCGGCAGGATTCGCGGTAAACACAAAGACTCGGTCGCCCCAGACGAGAGGTGACGCAGAGCCATGCCCCGGAATGGGCACCTTCCAGCGAATATTGCGGTCCTCACTCCATTCAGTGGGCGGGCTCCCGCCCGACGCGCTCCCGGTCGCGGACGGTCCGCGCCACTGCGGCCAGTGGGCGGCGCGCGTCTCATCGCGTTGTTGCGCCCGCAGTTCGTGCCCCCCCCCAAGATCATGGCCCCAGGCAAGAGCACATCCCGCCACGGTCAGGGCCAGCAGACGCCTGGTTATGGATATCTGCATCATGACGAACCTCTCTCCTCGCATACCGTGGTCCCGGTAGATTTCCCGTGCGCCATTCGCAGCTGGGGACCTTCCAGCAAAGGCTCTCGCAGGTCGCTCTCCCGTAATCTGGCTACCAGAAGAGCGCCGAATGTTGGTGATAGGATACGCGGATGCTCAAAATCACAGAACCACTGTCAATGGGCCCACTAGTTGCCGCGGGACTCTTTGTTCTTGGATTCGCCGCCAGCGCTGCCGCCCAGATCGCCGCACCCGACGATGTCGCCGCGGTCCCTGATGACGCGGAGACCTCGAGCTCAGGTCTTTCATACAAGGTCATCGCGGCCGGGACCGGCACCGCCCACCCGTCGGCCACCAGCGAGGTCACTGTTCATTACACCGGATGGCTCACGAGCGGAACAATGTTTGACAGCTCGGTATCGAGAGGCCAGCCCGCAAGATTCCCTCTCAACCGAGTGATCGGCGGCTGGACCGAGGGTGTTCAACTCATGGTCGTCGGTGAGAAGCGACGGTTCTGGATACCCGCCGACCTGGGGTATGGAGACCGCGGCGCGGCCAACGGTGCGATTCCGGCCGGGGCGACGCTCGTCTTTGACGTCGAACTGCTACAGATTCACTAGCGACGGCGGCCTCTGTCACTCCGATGCCTAGGAGTTGATAGAGGCCAACCGCCCTCGTTCTGTGGCGCCGTCAGAGCGGCCGATCTGGGTTCGCGATGGTCCGCCACATATGCGCGACAGGCCCATTGTCGTGGCCAAGCCCTTCCTTCGGCTGCTTGAACTGACGTCCGATGATGTCCGTAAAATATTCGATCTTTATCTCTGGCGCTTCGGGGTCGAACGCGTACTGGTCGTTGACGGTGACCAATCTCGACTCCATGTAGTACCGGTGATTTCGAGCAAACTCATAATCGGCCTGGATGTACTGATCTGGCTCGTAGTCCACGCCAAAAATCCGGTTGTATATCTCCGGATACTCGTACCCGCTCTCTTCGTCCGGAAAGAAACGAAGCGCTTGGTGATACTTCACCGCCCAGCTCACCCGCTCGTCCACGTAGGGCGCAAACAGCTGCGCGCCCCAATACCCGTGGTCGGCCTTGATCAGATTCTGCGTCACGTCGTGGATGAGGCAGGCAAAGATGGTGCGCTCGGGCTGGTCAGTCTTGACAGCGTGGGCGGCGCTCTGGAGCACGTGACGCGCCGGTGCGAACCGGTGAGTATAGAAATCAACGAGAGTTGGCTTGGCCGGCATCGGGCCATACGGTTCTCGCTGTGGCGCGAATAGATTCCCCGTGCCACGGGGCGTATGTAGCTCTGGCTCGGCCTGACCTGCCGCCCCCAATTTGACCGTCGCGTCGAGCTGGTCGGCCATGTAGTGCTCGAGTGCCTCGGCCCGGTCTTCGTGTGACAGCGCCGCAACGGCTGCTGCCCCCCCTACCGACGCAAAGAATTTTCGTCTGTCGACGTGCATATCGCCTCCTACCAGTCCGGGTCCAGAAAAAGAGTCCACTTTTGACGGTAGACCGCTCCAAAGTCGCTGTCAACTGGCTCGCCGGAGTAGCGCAGCGCGCGGAACGGCGTTGCTCGTGGGTCACGTGGCGCGTTGATGACCGCTCCTCCCGCTCCGCCCACACGCCGCGGTGCCCCGGCGAACATCCAAGACCCTCTGCGGCACTTCGCGCCGGTTCGTGCCAGTGGCCACCGTCCGTATCTACTTGCGGCTGGCGACGCATGGACGGGTCACTGGGTGGCGATACCGGCGCGGCCCTGACGGAGCACATACTTTTGAATCTTCCCGGTAGCGGTTTTTGGGAGTTCGTCGACAAAATGGACCTGAGTGGGCGCCTTGAAGTGCGCCAGCTGGTCACGGGCAAACGCGATCAGGTCGGCCGCGTCGCCGGCGACATCGGGACAACGGACGACAAACGCATGAGGCGTCTCACCCCACTTCTCGTGAGGCATCCCTACCACTGCGACTTCCTGGACGACCGCGTGACGCATCAGGACGCCTTCGACTTCGACCGACGAGATGTTCTCACCCCCGCTAATGATGACGTCTTTGAAACGATCGCGAATCTCGAGATACCCATCAGGGTGCACCACCGCCGCGTCACCGCTGTGAAACCACCCGCCCCGCATGGCCTGCGCGGTCGCGTCAGGGTCCTCAAAGTATCCCGCCATGACGACATTTCCGCGCACGACGATCTCGCCAAGAGTTTGACCGTCGTGGGGAACCGGGTGGTCGTCCTCGTCGACGACTCGGAGCTCTCCGGACGTTATGAGCTCGACACCCTGCCGAGCTTTCACGATGGCTCGGGCATCCGCATCAAGCGATTGATGCTCAGGTCGTGGCTCACACACGGTGATAAACGGCGCCGTCTCGGTCAACCCATACACCTGGGTCAGGTCCCACCCGAATTCGCCCTCGACCCTTTGAATCGTCGCCGCGGCGGGTGGGGCTCCGGCCGTGACCACGCGCACTCCACGTGGGATGGAGCCACGGTCTTCGGGCGATGCGTTCGCTAGGCCGATTAACACCGTGGGCGCCGCACACAGCATGGTGACCGCCTCGTCGCGAATCAGCCCGCACGCGCGCCGAGGATCCACCTTTCTGAGACAGACATGAGTCGCCCCCACGGCGGTCACGATCCAGACAAACGTCCAGCCGTTCGCGTGAAACATGGGAAGCGTCCACAAGTAGCGGTCGGCGCACGTCATCGGGACATGGAGCAGCGTACCGACCGCATTCATATACGCGTTTCGATGGGTGATCATCACGCCTTTGGGTCGCGATGTTGTGCCACTCGTGTAGTTGATCGTGAGCAAATCTCGCTCGTCGGGCACCGGGGGTTCGACGATAGCCCCGGCCTCGGCCGCCACCAGTGCCTCGTAGTCCTCCCATTCGTCTCGTCGCCCCTCGAGCGCAACGTAGTGCCGCACACCCGGGCACTGTGACCGAATCGCATCCACCACATCGAGGAAGTCTTCGTGCGCACAGACCACGGTCGCGCCACTGTGCTGCAAGATAAACGCGATCTCCGGCGGTGTGAGACGAAAGTTGACGGGTACCAGCACGGCCTCGATCTGGGGTACGGCGTAGAAGGACTCGAGCTGGGCGTGGGTGTTCGACGACACGTAGGCCACCCGGTCACCCTTTTTTACCCCCAGACGCGTCAAGGCTGCGGACCACTGGTCGCATCGATCGAAGAATTGGGCGTAGGTAAACCGGTGGTCGCCGTCGACGACGGCTTCGCGGCCGGCATACAGGGAGCGCGCGCGGCGCTTGAATTCGAGCGGTGTAAGCGGTGTCTCCATAGCTTTGCTGGGCACCGATAATAGCAAAGCCTCCCACCTGGCTCGATACTTGCCGGCGGCTGATACAATGCCCGGCGACCGGACGCGCCCCAGCCGGGCACGCCAATTGCTTTTTCAGTCTTCGCGCCGCGTGATACCACCAACTGCCCGTCCGCGGTAATCTAGAAAGAGAGTCTCCACAGCCAGTCAGGACGACTCGGTCAGAAACGCACCCGGGGCAAAGGTGCGGGCTATCAATATGCGGTCAACTTACGTAGCGCGGATCTGGGGCTCCATCGCGGACCGGGGACGCGAAGTCCTCACGAGGCGTCCCGACTCCAATATCGAGAGTTTGTGTCGGGACCTTCTATCGGAAAAAGGCGAAGCATCGGGCACCGCAATCGCACGAGACGTGGTGCAGTCCTACGAGTCGATGAATGAAACCGAGAAGCTCGGTTTCTTCAAGTTGCTCGCGACGAAGTTCTCACCAGATGCGGACGAAGTCGTCAAAGCTGCCGAGGCATACCGAGACGCGCCCAACTCGGACACGCTCCTTTCGGTTGTCAAAGCCGTCGAACCTGCGCGGCAAGAGCTCATTCGCCGTCTCAATCTGGCCCCGCACGGCACCGCGACTATTGTCAAAATGCGAGACCAGTTGCTCCGCTTCTTGCCGGAGCACAGCGAGCTACGCGCCGTCGATGCGGACTGGCAGCACTTGTTGCGATCCTGGTTCAATAGAGGATTTCTCGTTCTCAAACGAATCGACTGGCGGACACCGGCTGTGATCCTCGAGAAGCTGTTCAAGTACGAAGCGGTCCATGAGATTCAAAGCTGGGCGGACATGCGACGCCGACTGGAGGAGGACCGTAGATGCTTTGCGTTTTTTCATCCGGCACTCCCCGACGAGCCGTTAATCTTTGTAGAGGTTGCGCTTCTTGAAAACGTCGCGACAGCGATCGACCCGCTGCTTGACTGCGAGGCTCCAGCGAACATTTCCGGCAAGGCCAATACGGCGGTGTTCTATTCCATCAATAACTGTCAGGACGGGCTTCGCGGGATCTCCTTTGGCAACTTCCTCATCAAGCAAGTCGTCTCCGAGCTTTTGGACGAGCAACCGCAGCTCAAGACGTTTGTGACGCTATCGCCAATTCCACGGTTGCGCGCGTGGATCGACGAGCGGGCGGGGAGCAAGGACGCGGTCTTCGACAGGAAGCTGAAGAAGACGTTAGCCCTCCTCGAGAGCCCGATCTGGTACAAGCACAGCAGCGCGGCAGACGCCCTCAAAGAGCCGCTCCTCAAACTCTGTGCCCAGTTTTTGACCGACAGCAGCGTAGCCAGGCCTGACCCGGTTGCAGCGTTTCACTTGGGCAACGGAGCCAGCGTCGAGCGGATCAACTGGCTCGCCGACACCTCACCGGGCCGGGTCAGACAGTCGGCCGGTATTATGGTCAACTACCTCTACCGACTCTCTCAGATCGAGCGAAACCACGAAAACTACGTAAAAAAGCGAAAAATTTCTGCGTCAAAAAGAGTCAAGGGACTCCTGGTAAAAAAGAAATAGCGGGCGGCGACCGCTATCTCATCATCTTCTTTCCGACCGTGTTCCTGAGCACCCCAACCCCCTCAAGCTCGACTTCCACCACATCGCCCGGCTTCATCGCGCTCGTCGAGCCTGGCGTTCCAGTAAAAATCATGTCGCCCGGTTCCAGCGTCACATACCGAGACACAAAGCTGACGATGTCGGCGGTATCAAAGATGAGGTCCGCAGTGCGCTGTGACTGCATCACTTCACCATTGAGACGGGTTTCGAGGAGCAGATCATTAAAGTCTAGGCCCGCGACCATGACTGGTCCTACCGGTCCAAACGTGTCGGCACCCTTTGCGCGGAACCACTGCAGGTCGTTCGCCTGCCAGTCCCGTTCGCTCACGTCGTTCCCGGGCGCGACGGCAAAAATATGGCTGTTTGCCTCCTCGACCGAGACGTCGTGAGCGGTCTTGCCGATGATGAGGACCATCTCACCCTCGTAGTGCAGGTTGCTCGCGTCACGGTAGTAGGTAATCTCGGCATCATGCGGAACGAGCGTCGTCGGATACTTTGCGAACACGCCAGGTTCTGTGGCCACGGATTGCTCACCGAGGTGACTGCGATAGTTGAAACCGATCGCAATCACTTTCTCTGGTGCCGTGGGCGTCAGTACCGCCACCGAACCAAGTGAGACGGTGACACCCGTGCGCTCCGCCGACTGAAAAATGTCCCCGCGCAGCTCGTGAATCGTCTCACCCTCGAGCACTCCATAGGCGACGGCACCGTCGTGCTCGTAGCGAATATAGGTGGTCGCATCGTCCGTCGCGCTCTGAGCAAACGCGCTGATCGACGTCAAGAGTAGTGCCGTGGTAAAGAGAAAGCCGGTCGGTCGCATCTGTCGGTCTCCCTGCGGTTGTCGGATTGTCGAATCGGGACTATAGCACTGATCCGTCTGGTCCAGCCGTGCAAGAAATGGCGCGATTCGGCGTGCTATCCTGCCAGGAAACGTCGAGCGTCCTGCCGGAGAGACGCTCCCCAATACGGCCGAGGCCACCCGCATGTCAGACACCCAATCGACCGCGACAGAACGTCGCAACACGACCAGCAATGCCGCGCTCCTTGCTACCGACGCCGCCCACCTGATCCACCCGCTCCACGACCGGCACGCGCACGAAAGCGGACGGGTATGGGTCAAAGGCGAGGGCGCCACGCTCACCGACGCCGACGGCCGTGAGTATCTCGACGGTCTGTCCGGTCTGTGGAACGTCACGGCGGGTCACGGCCGACGAGAGCTAGCCGACGCCATGCACCAGCAGGCGACGGAGCTGGCGTATGTATCTGGATACACCGGCAGCTCGAACCGGCGGGCGATCGAGCTCGCCGAACGGCTGGCCGGTCTGTGTTATCCCGCGATCAACCACTTTTTCTTTACAAGTGGGGGCGGCGAAGCCACCGACAGCAGCATCAAGATGGCCCGCGCCTACTGGAAGCTGCGCGGACGACCAGACAAAACAAAGGTCATCTCGCGGATCGAGGGCTATCACGGTGTCACGATGGCCGCGATGAGCGCCACCGGGATGAGCGCCTACTGGCCTCTGTTCGAGCCGCGGCTGGACGGATTCCACCATATTCCGTCGCCCGACCCCTACCGGTATGTCGCCCCGGAAGGTGTCAGCCAAGGGCTGGCGGCCGCCAACGAGCTCGAACAGGCGATTCACGCCGAGGGACCCGACACGGTCGCGATGTTTTTGGCTGAACCAGTACAGGGCGCGGGTGGCGTCATCGTTCCACCCGATGACTATTTCCCGCGTATCCGTGAAATCTGTGATGCGTATGATGTGTTGTTGGTCGGCGATGAGGTCATTACCGGATTTGGCCGAACCGGCCGACTCTTTGCGCTTGACCATTGGGGGATCGTCCCGGACATCGTGCAGTTTGCAAAAGCCATCACATCGGGCTATTTCCCATTTGGGGGTATCGGGATCAGCGACCAGATCGCGCAGACGCTACACGACGACCCGCGGGCCTGGATGCATGCCTACACCTACAGCGCTCATCCGGTCGGCTGCGCGGTGGCGCTGCGCACGCTGGACATTATCGACGCCGAAGGCTTCCCCGAGCAGGCCGCCTCAAAAGGGCGCTATCTCTTGGAGGCGCTTCGGGCCGAGCTTGCGGATCACCCGCAGGTCGGCGACGTTCGAGGCAAGGGTCTGATGTGCGCCGTCGAGCTCGTGCAGGAACGCGACTCGAAGCGCCAGTTCCCGCTCGACGACAAGGTCGGCGCGCGCGTGCTTTCCGAAGCGGGAAAGCGCGGCCTCTTCAGCCGTGTCAAACGCGATACGTTCTTGCTCGCGCCGGCCATCGTATCGTCCGAAAACGAGCTCGACCGGATGGTTGAGATTGCCGGCGCCTCCATCCGTACTACACTGGGCCACTAGTGCACCGCCGCGGGGCGCGTCCTGTCCGGAGCATGGTCCCGTAGTAGCCAGGACGGTGAACTAGTGGACCCTCATCAGATGTGTATTGCGGAGCGGCGCTCCACCCACCAATACACGGCGGGAACAACAAACATGTTGAGGGCGGTGGAGGAAAACAGCCCGCACGCGATGACAAGCGCCAAGGGCGCCTGAATTTCGGTTCCCGGCGCTCCAAATCGAAGTGCCACCGGTACGAGCGCAAGGGAGGTGAGATCCATGGCCTTGTCAGACGCCGGCACCAGCTGAAAAACTGCAGCCGCGACCTGTCGCAACTGGTGCCGGCGGCCATCGAATGCTGCTTCGCCCGGGGCCCACTCCATGACGGGTTCGGCGTGGGAACGCCGTCGGGCTCGGCCCGCGTATCAGGTCCCACCGGGGCGTCCGTGGTTTCCGGGCGCGGAATCCGGGTTTGGCGAATAGCCACGGTCACCGCGCTCAACAGCTGAGACTCCTGAAACGGTTTGACCACAAACCCCGCGGGCGCCACCTCGGCAGCGCGGGCGAGCGTATGTTCGTCCGCATGCGCCGTGACGAAGACAATAGGTGCCGTGGTTCGCGACTTGAGCTTGTGGGCCAGTTGGACCCCATCGGCACCATCTTGTAACGCGATGTCGAGCAGGATGAGATCCGGCCACTGCCGTTCCACGCTCGCAACCGCATCCGGGGCGGACGCGACAACGTCAGTGACGCCAAACCCAGCGGTCTCGAGCGTTTTCTGGACCGCTCGACCAACACTCGTCCTCCGTTACGTTTTATTATTTTCGGCTGGCGCATGGCAGGCTTCTTGCCGTCTTGGCGCAAAACCCACGCATACCGTCTCGAGCTCCTTTGGCGCGAGGCACACTGGGAGACTTTGTTGACCGTTCTCCTCAGATCTAAGACGCCAGAGATTCAACAAATGTTTCGTGTGCCGTCGTCAAAGCCGACTGGAGCGGAGCAAAGGCCGGCCGACTCTATAATGAGTTGGTGGCAATTGACGCACCGGGATCAGACACCCTCCAGCTCCAGTCGCGCGAGCGCGACCTCGCCGCCGAATACGACCGACACCGGCGCGCCGGAATGCGAGTCGACCTAACTCGTGGAAAACCAAGCCCCGAACAGCTCTCGCTCGCGGATGGGCTTGAAGACACCATTGGTCGCCGGTTTGTATCGGATGGCATCGACGTGCGGAACTATGGCGGGCTCGATGGCCTTCCGGCCGCACGACGGCTCGGCGCCGCCCTCCTCGGCGCGCGCGAGGACGAGGTCTTGGTCGGTGGCAACGCCAGCCTCACGTTGATGTATCAGTATATGTCCGCTGCGCTCGATTGCGGACCGCTCGGACCGGGCTCGGCCTGGCGTGACGCGCCCTCCCCAAAGTTCTTGTGCATCGTCCCCGGGTATGACCGACATTTTCGGATCACTGAAGAGCTTGGGCTCGAATCTGTCTGCGTCCCGATGCTGGACGACGGCCCGGACATGGATGAGGTCGAGCGCCTTGTCAGCGACGATTCATCGATCAAGGGCATCTGGTGTGTGCCGAAATACCAGAACCCGACCGGCCACACATTTTCGAACCGTGTGGTGGAGCGATTTTCGCGGTTGGGAGCGATCGCGGGTCCCGGTTTCCGGATCATGTGGGACAACGCCTACGCGGTTCACGACCTGTATGACGAACCTGACCCGCTCCGCAATCTCATGGATCTGTGCCGGGCGGCAGGCACTGCCGATAGCGTGGTCGTCTTTGGCTCGACCTCAAAGATCACCCGGGCCGGGTCGGGAATCTCATTTTTGGCAACCTCTCCTGCTAATTTAGCGCAGTTCAAGAGACGGCTGGCGGTGCAGACCATCGGACCGGATAAGGTGACGCAGCTCGCGCACGTCCGGTTCCTCAAGGACATCGATGGCATTCGAGCCCACATGCGCCGACACGCAACCATCGTTCGCCCAAAGTTCAAAACTGTGCTCCGACATCTCGAAGCGGGACTCTCCGGTGTTGCGCACTGGACGCGGCCACGGGGTGGCTACTTCATCTCGGTCGACGTACCAGCCGGCACCGCCAGCGAAGCAGTGCGACTGTCGGCTGAGGCGGGGCTAAAACTCACGCCGGCGGGAGCCACGTATCCCCATCAACACGACCCACACGACGTAAACATCCGACTCGCCCCAACCTATCCAACCCTGGATGAGCTCGAACAGGCGATGCCCGTGTTTGTGACGTCCGTCAAACTGGCGGCGGCGCGGCACGAGCTGAAAGCGATGTCGTCGTGATCGGTCAACGAGCCGCAGTGGCCGTCGTGGGGAGCGGGCTGTGGCTCTTTCCCTTCATTGCGCACAGCCAAACAGCCACGCAGACGATCACATGGTCCGGACAGATCGCGCCCATCGTGCATACGCACTGCGTTAGCTGCCACCGTCCGAATTCTGTCGGACCGTTCAGTCTGTTGAGCTTTGACGATATCCGGCCGCGAGCCGAACTGGTCGCTGCTATGGTCGCAGGTCGCGTGATGCCCCCGTGGAAACCTGTCGGAGGCGACGGGCGCGGCGTCGGCGTCTTTCAGAACGAACGCGCCCTGAGCAACGAAGATATCGACCTCATCCAACAGTGGGCCGCGACTGGAGCCCCCGAAGGGAATCCCGCTGACGCGCCGAACCCTCCCACCTTTTCCGACGATTGGCAGATAGGCCAACCAGACCTCATCGTGACTCCCGACGCGCCCTTTGTGGTGGAGGCTGGCACAGGCGTCGCCTATCGTAATTTTGTCGTGCCGGTCGCACTCGCCGAGGCCCGCTGGGTCCGCGCGGTCGAACTGCGCCCGTCTACGGCGACAACCATCCTTAGCGCGCGCATCTACCTCGACGCCAGAGGGCCGACACGGTTGCCCGATGCGACCGACCCGGAACCTGGCGAAGAAGGGCTCATGCCGAGCGACGCGGTGTTCCCCAACGGTCACTCCCCGGGGTGGACCGCGGGGACCGCACCCACGGTCGTCGCCGACGCACTGGCGTGGCGGCTCGATGCGGGCGCGGACATCGTGCTCCAACTACGCCTTCAGGGTGGTAGCGAGCACGTTTCGATTCAGCCGGAGATCGGGGTCTATTTCGCACCCGCCGTCTCACGTGTCGACCCGATATCGATTGTCCTGCAATCCAAGACCATCGACATCCCGCCCGACGCGGTTGACCACCGGGTGGAAGATCGGTTTCGTCTCCCCGCCGCGGTAGACCTCGTGGCGGTCTATCCCCACGCCCACCACATCGCTCGACAAATCATCGGCACGGCGACGCTCCCCGATGGGCGTGAGATCTCATTGCTCCACGTTGAAGATTGGGATCTCGGGTGGCAGGAAGAGTATCGATACAGAGAACCGATTCACTTGCCCGAGGGGACCGTCCTCCGCATGGTCACCGTCTATGACAACAGCGCCGGAAACCGGCGCAATCCTCACACTCCAGCCCAGCGGGTGACGTTTGGCTCGGGTTCGGGTAACGAGATGGCGGAACTCACGTTGCACGTCGTACCGACCGACGAGACTGGAAGCGAGAACTTGCGGCAGGGCCTCTCGGTGAAATCGACGCGGGACGACATCCTTGGGCATCAGGCCCGTCTCCGTATTGCCCCGGAGGACCATGAAAGTCTGAGCGCACTCGCCGGACGGTATCTCGATATCGGTCAAGTCGATCTGGCCATCGAGCGCTTGCAGGAAGCGATCCGAATCGCCCCTGACTACGCAGAGGCTCATTTCAATCTCGGGAACGCGTATATCGCGGCTGGCTCGAGCGAGCAGGCGATCACGGCGTATCGGCGAGCCGTCGCGGTCCGGCCGGAGTATGGCGCGGCCCACAACAACCTTGGTGCGACATTCCAGTCAACGGGGGACGGAGTCGCGGCGGTCGCTCACTATCGTTTGGCGGTTCGTTTCAACGACCGCGACCCAAACGCGCGTTACAACCTCGCGCGAGCGCTGGAAGAGGAAGATCAGTTTGACGATGCGCTTGTCCATTACCAGCAGGCGCTCGCGCTCGGTCCGCCCGATGCGGAGCTACGCACTCGGCTGGCACGAGTTCATGTGTCGCGTGGCGAGTATGACGTGGCAGTGGAGCACTATCGTCTGGCGCTCGAGGTCAATCAAGACCACGCCAGCGCTTTGGTGGACTTGGCCTGGCTGCGCGCGACCGCCCCGGACGCCGAGCTGCGCGACGCGGTCTCAGCCGTCACGATGGCCCAACGCGCGACGGAACTCGTGGGAAACGAGCACCCGTTGGTGCTCGATGTGCTCGCCACCGCCTACGCGGCCAACGGCCAGTTCGACCTCGCGGTCACGACGAGTCGGCGGGCATTGGAGTATGCCCAAGCGAATCTCGCCGACTATCAACAACTGGCGACCGCCATCGAGTCACGCATCAGTATGTTTCTCTCGTACCGACCGTTTCGTATGACGAGACCCGCCTCGGAACAACCGGGACGCGAATAGCGGCGACCGTGCGGTCACGCCACCTCGGAGTCCACTGGGGAGACCGGACCTCGGTCTGGCGTTCTATACTTTCCGCACCGTGCCACACCCGTCACTCGCGGTCGGCCGTTCGCTGGGGATCTTCCTGTGGGTGACAACCACGTGGGGATGCCAGCCGGGAGGACCGACTGGCGAGCTGAATACGACCGTACAGGGTTCGGAAGCCGTCGCGCTCACCGTTTCCCATCGGTCAGAGTGGAGAGTCCTGTGGATTGAAGGCGCAACCGATCTCCCGGACGGCGCGGTCGTGAGCTATCGCGTCACCCATTCGGTCGCGACCACCACCCCGACAACAGATTGGCCATCCTCAAACCTGATCGAGGTTGGACGCGCAACAGTCGAAGACGGGCAGTATTGGGCGCGTATCAACACCCTCAACTGGCCGCCGGGCGAAGTGCGAGTCGTCGCTCAGTTCCCTCTCCCACCGCAACCACCGGCAGTAGTCGACCAATACGGTGAGTTTGGAGAGCACCTTCGTGGAGAAAACGTGACCGACCTCGACGGCATCAAGGCCGTCGAGGTCGAACACGTCTTTGAGCACAGCCGCTAGGGCATCGCACTAGCGGACTGTCGCGGTGCCGGTCATGTGCGCCGGAACACAAGCGGTGTCGGAATGTCTAGTTGATCGGCGAATAGTCTGTTGCACTCATAAACACCGAATCGACGTTGCTCACGATCCGCCCATCGACCTGCGACTCCTCGGCCACCTTGCTCCATTCTGGGTCCGCCCGGAACGCCCCCCAGCTGGCATCGGCCGCTTCTCGGCTGTCGTGCTCGATGATGTAAATCAATGTGTTGTCCGACGCTGGCGCGTCCTCGGGAACCCAGTAACCAACGTTGGAGATACCGTGATTCTCGAAAATCCGCATCGTGTGGTCACGGAACCGTGCCTCGAGATTCGGTAGTTTTCCTTCCATCGTCGTGTAGGTGCGAAGCTCGTAGACTTTGTCGCCCTGCGCGCTGAGCGGGGTCTCCGCGTCAAAGACGTTTCCGAACACAAAACCAGCGGCAAAGATGGCGATCGAGCCGACGAACAGACGGGCGCTTTTTGTCATGACGTCTCTCTTCCTCAGTCCTCAAATCCACACTCCGACGCTGTGTCGGGCGCCTTGAGCAATGGGCGGAAGTATATGACGCCTTGGCAACTTCGTCGAGACACGGCGCTGGTGCGGGTGTCGCCGTTCAGTCGACCGGCAGCCGAATCCGACTCTGTGGTCGGAGAACGGCGGATCCATTCCGGACACATGGGTAACAGTTCATTCTGGAGGCATAGGTAACACTTCGGGCCGGCACGGGGTTTCGATCGGCTCCAACCGACAGGTCCCGGCGTCGACGTACCCGAGATCGTAGTGTATGAAACTCACGAGCCAGATCTGGTCGTCACGGAGCAGTTTCGTACAACAAGGCATTCTGTTGACCTGCGAACCCGCCGAATCCGACCTATCGAAAAACTAGTCCGAGTCAGGAATTGTATAAAAACCGGAAAGTGAAAGAGTGATAGTGATATCGCTATTCGTTTCGTTCGAAAAGTACCACCCATGTACACCATCAAAAGGCGCGACCAGATAGCCATTTGATGTCTCGCCACGGCCTTGCTTGAAGAACATGACATTCCCGGGCTCTTCGGAATCTCTGACCGTGTGACCATGAAACTCCGCGAGGAGAAGTTCCGGATTCGAGATATCCGTGGATCTCCACTCATAAGACACTGAATAGCCTTCTTTCATGTCCAGCATGTATTCCAGGTCCGAGTTGGCAGGAACTGGGATTTCTACCTCGTCCACCCGGTAAGCAGGACGGGTTTCAAAGTAGACATGATCCGCCAGCGGGACATCGATCCACTCGACAGGCGCTGACGCACAGGCGGTCAGCATTGGATAGAGGCAGAAGGCAGCATAACGAAAGGCGCGAGGTCCGATTCTCGATGTCAATGAATGAATCACAAGCGGTTTCTCCATCCTCGTCGCCTTGCCGGCGCGGACATGGGACCCGGAGGTGCCCAGTGGGTCGAAGACCGCCCGAATGCGGTCACGCCTCGAAGGCCTACGCCCATGCGAAGTTGCAGGCAATGACGAGGAAGTTGTCCCGCTCATCGGGAGCGCCGATCATAGCGCGACATGGCCCAGGCGAGCGAGCCGGCAGCAAAGGAGTGGCCTCGGAGCGGGAAGTTGTCGCAGATTCGTCGCACATCGCCTCACTGATCGCACCCAGCAATCCGTGTGCATTCAAATTCGGGTGCTTGCAGCTCTTGCGATATCTTTGCGGCGCCGACCACCAACAGTTGACGGCAGAAACAGCCCTTATGACGCCCGGTCGAGCTCGTCCTCATGCCACGCGTGCCAGAGCTCCCAGTCTGATTGCAGACCTATCCAGAACTCGGGTGTCGTGCTGAACTTCGCGGCAGAATTCATGGTTCCACGCGAGCTGGGCCCACACCGGATGAAGTCGCGGAACGGATGACCGCTTTCGTCGGATAGGCAACGAGATGTCACCGAACGCAAAAAACGGGGCATGATCTACTGAAAGGGGTAAACCGAGCACTCGATGGACATATTTACGTATGGACGTGACCCCTGGGGTCGCGAGGTCTTTACCCATGTAGCGTGGAACACGTCCTGGGTCTTTGTGTATATCGGCATCACCTTCTTGGTGGCCCACGCCGCCTATATCTTGCTGTCGGCTCATCGACCGCGCTCTGACGCCGAAACCGACTCCCTTGCGGCTCGTCACACGCACCTCCCAACCCGAGTGGCCCGGCACTCGTTTATGGCCCGTCTCTTTCACTGGGTGATGGCGGGTGCGGTATTCGTGCTCTTGGTGACCGCGTTTTTCCCAATCATCGGTATGCGGTTCGACTGGGTGAACTGGCACTGGACCGCAGGGCTGGTGCTGACGGGGTCACTCATTTATCACGTCATCCATACCACCTTCTGGCTCGATTTCTGGTCGATCTGGGTGGGCCCGAGAGACATCCCAGAGTTTCGGGCGGAAATTCTCCGTGAACTCGGCCAGGACGTGACCGGCCCAAAACCTGCGAAATACCCCATTGGGAATCGTCTCTATCACCTGATCCTGGTATTCGTCGGAACGGTCGTGACAGTGACCGGCGTCTGCATGGTGGTCAGGATCGGAACGCCGTTTCTGGCGCGCAACCCCTATCTGCTCGGCGAGGGCACGTGGGGCTACGTGTATGTCTTCCACGGCCTCACTGGCCTGTCGCTCGTGGGTCTGGTGGCAGCGCACGTGTACTTCGCCATCCGACCGTCAAAATGGTGGGTGACTCGATCGATGATCCTGGGCTGGATTACACGTCGAGAGTATCTCAAACACTACGAGCCAAATCGGTGGCAGATACGACCAAAACGTTCTGAATAGGACGGGTCAACTTTCCTTCTTACCCGCCCACGTCATCACAACGGCGACGATCTGCGCCACGGGTCGCCAACAGAAGAGGACGGTCGCCCAGACCAACATCAGGATGGAGGCCGTCATCGCATCCAACGTAACGCTCCACCGGCTCACCGCTCCCGGCACTCGCCCCGCCGCCACGGTCCCGATGGCGAGTGCCCACCACAACTGAGGGGTCACCGTGCCAACCGGGATAGCACCCCTTTCGCTTCCCAACCCAACCAGCGCCCGCCAGAACACGACGGCGTGGGTCAATGTGTCGGCCCGAAAAAGCACCCAGCCTATGCCCACGACTGCCAGCAGATACCCGTGACGGACGACCGACGGCAGTCGGGTGAGCATTGCCCCGAGACCGGCACGCTCCGCGAGGACGAGCACGCCATGATATACCCCCCACAACACCAAGCTCGCCGTCGGTCCGTGCCATACACCCACCGCCACGAGCAACGCGACGGTCTTCCAGCGAGCCGACCCGCGCGCGCTGCCGTCGTCCTCGATCTGCAGCGCGAGATAGGTCCGGCCCCATGCGACCAGCGAGATGTTCCAGCGCCGCCAGAAGTCTTGTAACGACTCCGCCGCGTATGGCCAGCGATAGTTGTCTTTGAGCCGGAACCCAAAGAACCGACCGAGACCAATGGCCATGTCCGCGTAGCCTGAGAGCAGAAAATAGACGTGAAGTGAAAAACACCAAAGACCGAGCCATGCGAGGGCGGCGCCAAGCTCGCCCGCGGACACTCCAAACGCCGTATCCGCGACCTCCCCCAAAGGCGCGGCGATAAAGTGAACCTTGGCCAGCCCGATGACGAAACGCCGGACTCCGTAGGCAAACGCGCCCATCTGCAACTCTCGCCGCGCCAGCGCGGTGCTCACGTCGCGATAGCGCACGATAGGACCCGCGACCATGAGTGGGAAAAACAAGAGATACAGTCCGGCCTGGATCGGCGTTGTGACCGGCGCCGCTTCCCGACGGTAGACATCGACGAGATACGACAGCGCCTGCAGGGTAAACACCGCAAGTCCCACCGGCGCCAGGAGACGCGCTAGCACGAAGGGATGGTCGCCCACGGGGTCGTCCCCAAACGCCCTCCCCACCCCAAAGAGGACGAGGTTGCCCCAAACCCCGAGAGTGAGCCAAAGCTCAGCGCGCACGCCTCCCGCGTGACCCGCCTCAACCGCGCGGGCGATACCGCCGGCAAGAAGATAGTTGAGACCGACGGCCGCCGCGAGCACCGCGACCAGCTCGCGACCGCCACTCAACGCGAGAAACGCGAGACTGGCCGCAAGCAGCACGATATTGGCTGGCGCCAGTGACTTTGGGGCGCCGCCGTGCCCGCCAGAGAGTCCAACGACAACAAAATGGGCCGCGAGAACAGCGGGTAGGAAGGTCAGGAGAAACGCGGCGTCAGAGAACAGCACAGGCGAGCGCTGATAGAGAACATCGCGCGAGCCGCGCTACGTGTCCCTGCCATGTATCGGGTATCGCATTCGGGAGCGAGGCACGGGATGCCTCGGTAACCGAATGTTATCGGATGTCGTGTGACCGGGACCACTTCTGACGGCTGGACGGCGGTGTCGGCTAGTGGACTAGGGAGCCACCGTGACCTTGACGATTGCCGACGTCCAGCAACATTGGAATCCACCGCCGCCGACTCCCGTCTCGTCGAGGAGTTCGGCCCGCAGTAGATACTCGCCGGCCTCCCTGAAGGTAAACGTCGTCGTTGGGGTCTGATCCGCTGACTCGTCGAACCGCTGCACCGCTTCGCTCGCCGCCACATCGATGTCGGCAGGACCGCGATGTCGGTGCCAACGGAGCATCAGCGCGGGCCGAGCAAAGCCCGGAATGGCATGCGCTTCTTCGATCGGCTTGACATCTGACGTCCAGGCAGCAATCTCGATCGGCTCACCCACCGTAGCCATGACCGTGTGCGCAATGCCGACCGGTGGACCGGAGAACGCCGTTCCGTTCTCGGCAAATCGGATAGTTGGCGGCTCGTTGCCGTTTGCAGCGTCGAGGAACGGCTCAATGAAGTACGGCGGCTCCAAATGCACCGGTATCGAGGCGGGTGAATCGTTGGCGCTGAGTGTCCAGGTGAGCTCGCGGTCGAAGTCCCCGGGCACCTCAATCGTCAGGACTCCCCAGCTCCGTCCGGGGAGAAAATGGGTTGGCTGGCCGCGATCTTCCGGCCCCGGCGAAAACCGGTTCAGCTCGCCGACTGGCAGATCGACGGTCTGCTGCCGATTGGGGTTAAAAAAACCGACCAAGACCGTCGCGGTCCCATCTGGATTTCGATACCACCCCTCGAACATGGGGGCGACCGGCCGGCCAAACTGACGTACCGTCTCGGGCACCTGTGCCGACGGTGTGGCGACACTCAGGATGACGGCTCCCAAGCCGACTAATGACAAGACAACCGCGCCATTCGCTCGCATGCAAAATTCTCCTCGTACATGACCGAGCCGCCCCAACACCGGCTGGAGCGGCTCGTCGGACCCTCGGTGGGTCTCACCCGTTCTTATTCGCCGTCGCTCTCCAGAGCCGCCTGCCGGTCAGCGGCCGCGGCCGCAAAGTCTTCGTCATCCATATACGTAACGTTGACCCAAGCGTGTCCCATCTCATCGACGGTCCGGTCGCCCCACCCAACCCACTGGTTGGGATCGGGATTCGCACGGTTCGCTGCCGTGTTGTCCCACCAGGACTTGATTGCAATCACCGTGCCCTTGGGCAGCAATGGCGCCGCGTTGTCCGCGTAGACATAGTTGTTGTGCCAGTTGAAATTGAAGTCGCTCACCCGGCTCAGAACCTGCGTTCGCCCGTTGGGGAGAATCGCGGTCATTTGCATACCCTTGCCACGCAGATGCATGTGCGCCTGGAAGTTCTCGACCCGCCCGTTTTGCTTCAAGACGTGGAACTGCTCGCTCGAAGTGATGGTATTTGGCGGAATCAGCAGGTTGTTCGGGCCACCCTCGATACTCATCCACAACGCGAGAATCTGGCGGTGCTTTGGCTCCTCGCCCTTCGGGTAGAAATACAGTCCCAGCTCCACCGAGTCGGTAATCTCTTCGCCGGCGGTCGAGTAGTGGATATCGAACACGATGTTCGAACCGGCCTTCATCAACTTGCCGCTGCCCTCGCGCATGATCTCGCCCTGCTTGCCTACCGCCCACTCCATAAGGAGACCGGCGGCCAAACCCGAGGCCTGGGTAAGATCCTGTCCTTCGTCTTCTTCCTGCTGCAATCGGGCAAGCGCGTGATGGGTGATACGACGCCCTTCCGACGTCGACGGCCGGATCTCGATGGCTCGAACCCAGCGATCTTCAGTAAGCCCGGTCGGCACCGTCGGCTTCCACCAATGGTCCTGCGCCAGCGCCGGCATCGTGTGGGGAGTCGAGCGAACGATCAGGTCGGGAGGACCGCCAAACCGCTCGGCATAATTCCACACGTCGTCATCGGCAAAGACCGCAGCCGGAGGCACATCGGCTGGATTGCCCTGGGGCGCCCCGCCATCAGCCCATCGAACGATGGTCGAGATCTCGTTGTCACTCAGCGACCGATCGTTTTGAAAGTCTTGAATCCCCACGGACTTGTCGAGGTGCCAAGGCGGCATCTGTCGCGTCTCGACCCGGTTCTTGATCGAACGAGCCCACGGTCTCGACTCGGCGTAGGTCTGAAGGGACATCGGCGCAATGTAGCCGGGTCGGTGACACGCCTCGCACTTCTCGCGAAAGATAGGCGCGACGTCTTTTGCGTAGGTCGGCGTTTCGTCGGCTTCAGCAAACGACACTCCTGGAATCGCCACCATCACTCCGAGGACGCTTGCCGCCAAACCGGCTCGCCAAATCCCTGCTGGTCTCATCGCTGTTCCCCTTTTTGTCGAGAGGCGCGTGACGCGCTCGACCGAATCCTCAACATTGTAATGGACCAAGCTTTGGTGTCCTACCGTCGACGCTACTGGCAAGCGGTAAAAGTCTGGCCGATTCTGGCATGGCGACGTAAGTATTCGTGGATACAAGTTAGCTGAAACTGGTATTACTTGAGAGTTCGGAGGGGTCGCCATGGCGGGCTCGCGGGGTTCCAGCGTCGACACGGAGCGCTGGGGAGGACCGCCTCCCTCGCAAACTCATTGCTCGAATTCCGTGCGCCGCCTCGCGAGCTGGGTCAGAATCTCAGGAGCCTCCTTGAGCGCGGCAAGCGGGCCAAGCTGCTCGTCGATGTATGTCCAGTCGAGGCGCCGCCCCGTCTGTCGCACAATGACGCCTTCGATGTCGACCCAGTCCTGCCCACGGGCCGCAAATGCCTTCAAGACGATCAGGTCTTCGGCTGAACACGTCAGCAGCGGGGTATCGCCGGGAAACTCGAACCGGGTCGCGCGCGACACGACGGTTTCTTCGAAACGGAGTCCGCCGAGGGCAACGTCGATGCCGACGCCGGTGTCGGAGCGGAGAAGGAGCACCCAGTTCGTTCTCGCAAACCCGGCGGCGTCGGCAATCCGGCCCGGGAACCGTTTCAATAGAGCCTGAATGAACGGCTCCTCGGACCCGAATCCCGTCATGAGGGTGAGATCGACGTCGACGGTTTCGCGGGGCTGACCCCAGCGCTGCACCGCGAGGCCGCCAATCACGCAAAAGCGCCAGCCTCTGGCCTCACAAAATTGCTAAACCTCGGATGCGACTCGAATGAGTTCAGTCACCAGAGAGAAGCGGCCTTTGTGAACCAGCGCTGCTGCTCCACCAGACCCGATGTCGCTCGGGGGGCACGCGGCGCGACGGTATAGTCTGCGTCGCCGCAGAGAAGAGCGATCGCTGCGCGGGAGTCAAGGCACCGCAGCTCCTCTCTCCGGATCCGTTCCAGTGCCGGACCGGCCGCCTTCCAGACCTTCACCCACCGCCGAGCGGTCGCCACCTGCTCATCGGTCCAGTGGGCTGGAAGGTCATCTGACGTCTGCCGATTATAGGCTCGGACGCACGACCCGCACCTGCTTGACCGAATCGAGGCCCGACGACGGCGAGCCCCCAAGAGTCGGCACGACCGTGCATTTGAAACACTATTGCGCGGCCCCGAACGGCGACCGGAGCGCCTTCGCAAGGCTCAGTGCCTTACCGTGCTGGCCGGGTAACCCGAGCGTGACCGAAGAATCGGCATCTCCGCCAAGAAAGGTCCTCCCAAGACGGTCCCACAGCGAGGAGATCGTGCCGAAGTTTGTGTTGTGAATCGCGGGATCCTCGGAGTGGTGGAGACGGTGCAACGAAGGCGTGACGACGACCCATCCCAAGCGGCGCTCCTGGGCGGGAGTGACTCGTATGTCGCTATGGACAAAGAGATTGGAGAATCCGTACAACACCTCGAACGCGATCAATCCCGCAATCGGTAGTCCCGTCAGCGTCACGACGACTAGCCGGACTCCGAGCGAGATGACCAGCTCACCGGGATGGAATCGAAACGCGGTCGATGCATCGACGTGCACATCGGAGTGATGCACCGCATGAAAGCGCCACAGCACGGGCCAGAGGTGGTTGGCCCGATGCCAGGCATACGCCACGCAGTCCAAAACGACGACCGTCCCCGCGACTTGTATCCAATACGGTAGCTCGGCCGTCTCCACAACCGCGAAGCCACGCTCTCGCACTGTGACCGCCCATGTGCAGACACACGCACCACACAGAAAAGAGAGGAGCAACGTATCAACCAGCGCCAATGGCACGTTGACGCGCCAATTGCTCGCGAGAGTCCGGAGAGAAAGGCGGTTTGGAAAAAGGAGCTGAAAAGCCACGACCAGCAGCACCGAGACCAGGATGGCTGCGCCCTTGTAGAGCTGAAACGAATCGGCAAGCTCAGCGTCCATGGCGGCTCTCCAAGGGACAGCGGTCCACCAAAGGTGGTCACTCGCTATCTATAGTCTGCACCGGTCAGACTGTGCAGCGCGGACCGCTGCCACTGCCGGAGCCGTTGCGCCAAAGCCTCGACAACCCCCGGCTTGCTTGTGGCGAGATTGATGGTTTCGCCAGGGTCGTCGCGGAGGTCGAATAGCTCGGTCCCGGACCCGCTCGAGCCGTCGAGGACGAGTTTGTAGTCGTTGTCGACCACCGCTCGTGGTCCGTCAAAGTCTCGGGTGTCGACCGCCCGATAGTGGACATTCTCGAAGACGCGGGTCGGGATGCCGTTCATCAGTTTGACCAACGGGGTGGTGCCCGATTGGAGCGCAGGGTCGATATACGGAACGGGCTCGCGATCCGCGAGTCCTGCAGTGTCAAAGCTCCAGAAGAAGATCGGCGACGGACGACTCGGCATCCCGTCGTCGAGCAGTGGCACCAGACTAACACCATCGAGAGGTCGGGTCGGGACATCAAGCCCCGCGAACGCCGCGACGGTGGGGAGGATGTCGCTGGTGACGACGGGCACGTCGCTCACCCGCGAGGTAGAGATACGCGCCGGCCATTCGATGATGCCCGGCACCCGAATTCCACCCTCATACATCGTGCCTTTGAGACCTCGCAGCGGCGTCTCCGCGAGGCCACTCGCGGGAGTGCCGTTGTCACCGCTGTACCAGAGGACGGTGTTGTCGCGGAGGCCTTCGCCGTCGAGAAAGCTCCGCAAGGTGCCTATCGCGCGGTCCATCGCGGTGATCTCGGCGTAGCGCTCGCGCAAGACATCACCGAGCGGTCGGTCGATGGGCAAACCGGTCAGGTTCGATGTCAAGGTGACGGTTTGGTCCGCGTATCGCGCGGGGAGGTCGTCGTAGAGGGCGAGGTCACGTTCGAGCCCACTATATGGCTCGTGGGGAGAGCCAAACCAGACGACAGCCAGAAACGGCTTTTCGCTTTTGACCGACTCTTCGATAAATCGAATCGTCTCGTCGATGATGACCGCGGAGCCCTCGCCTTCGAGTTGCGTGGGTGGCCCGCCATTGCGCGAAAACGTGGGGTTCAGCTCGAAGAAGTTGTCATGCGATAGCCACTCATCAAATCCCATCGCCCCGGGACTTGTGGGGGACGTAGTTTTCACCGGGCCGACATGCCACTTTCCAAAGTGCCCCGTCGTATACCCGGCGTCGCGCAGCAGATGGGCAATTGTGATTTCCTCCGGGCGAATCGACCAGTTCGGGGCGAACGTGCCATAGCGAGTCGGATGACGTCCGGTCAATACGCTTCCGCGGGTGGGAGAGCACGACGGATGCGCCGCATAGTAGCGGTCGAACCGGAGGCCACTCTCGGCCATCTCGTCGAGCACCGGTGTGTGGAGATAGGCGTGACCGTTGTAGCCGGTCTCTTCCCAACCGTGGTCGTCACCCATGAGCAAGATGATGTTGGGAGGACCGTCGGCACTGAGGGACGCGAACGCCCACATGATTCCCAGACACGCGAGGACGAGGCGCGCTGGCCGCGGATGCCGCAGCTGGGCATGGCTCACTTTGTCAATCATAGTCACGGGGTATTTAACCCCAGAATTCACTTGTCTTGAGGCTATCCCAGTCGCGTGCAGATCGGCGGTCAGCGGGGACATCGAGGCCGACCCGACCCTCGGAGACTTGACCTGGCTCCGGACGGCGGGCATCCTCGGCACCATACAATTCGTCGTCTCTCGCCCCAAGGAGTAGGCAAATGACTTGTTCACAGATAAGCGCCGCCAGCAAACGCCGCGCGCGGCTGGGGGTCCTGGCCGTGTGCGTCTCGATCCTGAGCGGGCTCACCCTGCAGGCGGCCGTGCCAGACACGGCGACGTTGTCCGGGACAGTGACGGCGGCCGAGCCGTTCACGGTGGCCCAGGTCTACATCCGCAACGTCGACAAGGGAATCGTGTACATGGTCTACACGAATGCGGGACGCTTCCGGGCCGTGGCCCTGTTTCCCGGCAACTACGAGGTCAGTGCCAGCACGAAGCACCTCGAGTCGAATCTGCGAACCTTAACGGTGGCGGCCGGTGACGCGGCCGAGGTCACGCTCACGCTGGGGGAGCTGACCGGCGATACGCCCCTGCTCGTCATTCCGACCGGTCGCACGGCGATGGAGAACAGCTCGGCCGGGTCGGTCGAGCTTCAGAGCTACGACGAGATCTACCCAC